>Ga0070738_10000807_pt1 | contig 78743 bp, 63 predicted proteins | sample Coa_R2_2_FD_66446 | JGI IMG/M metagenome (GOLD analysis project Ga0070738, IMG submission 66446) | Surface soil microbial communities from Centralia Pennsylvania, which are recovering from an underground coalmine fire - Coalmine... | ecosystem: Environmental > Terrestrial > Soil > Unclassified ...
GGCCGAGATGAACCGAACCGTGTCCTCCGACAGGCCCTTCGGGGCCTTGTCGGATTCGATGATCGTCTCGAACCCATATCGATATTGGTCGACGTCGATCCGGCGCACCCGGTCGACCGTCTCTTGTACGGCTGGCATTCCATCCTCCGCTCGCGGTTTCAAGGACCGCGGTGGACAGTCCCCTTCGGGGGACCATTGCGATGCTTTAGCGAGCAAATCACGCGCTTAGAACCGTTCAAGCCGTGTTTCGTCGCTAACCCCTAAGTAAGGCACTTGCGAGCTTTCGCCAAGCCTTAAGGCAGTAATCAATGTCTGCCTCGGACGTGGACCAGCCCAGACTGAGCCGCACGGCGCCCTGCGCCATCTGATCAACGAATCCCATGGCCTGGAGGACGTGCGACGGCTGCACTTTGCCTGAAGAACAGGCAGAGCCCGAGGAGACTGCGATGCCCTCGAGATCGAAGCCGATCACGGCGGTTTCGGCCTTCAGCCCTGGCGCGGTGAATAGCGTGGTGTTCGGCAGGCGGGCAACCTCTTCCGAGAACAGGGTTAAGCCCTCGCTCTGCCGCAAACCCCGCTCCAGCCGGTCGCGCAGGGACTGGATCCGCCCGGCCTCCGCGTCCCGGCCCGCCATCGCCGCTTTGACCGCCGCCCCGAAACCCGCAATGCCCGCGACATTCTCCGTGCCGGCCCGGCGCCCCAGTTCCTGGCCGCCGCCACGCAAGACGGGCTCCACGCCGACGAGACGATCTGCCACCACCAGCGCGCCCACGCCCTTGGGACCGCCGATCTTGTGCGCCGACAGCGTCGCAAGATCCGCACCCACCCCGTTGATATCAAATGATATTTTTCCGAAAGCCTGAATCGCATCGACATGCAGCAGGCCGCCGGCCTCATGGACGATCTCACCGGCTTCACGAACCGGTTGAAGTGCGCCGGTCTCGTTATTGGCAGCCATGATCGAGACCAGGGCCGGGGGACCGGAGGCCAGCTGACGGCGCAGACCGTCGAGATCGAGCACCCCGGACCGGGTTACCGTAATTCTGGCAACGGCCTCCGGTGCAAACCGCCCGCCCGCGAGCACCGACGCGTGCTCGACCGCAGAGACCAGGAGCCGCTGGACCGGTCCACAGGCACCGCTGCGCAGCCCGGGCGCCAGCGCCAGGGCATTGGCCTCGGTTCCGCAGGAGGTGAACACCACGTTCCGCGGCAGGGCGCCGACGGCTGCGGCAACGGCCGCCCGCGCCTCCTCCACCAGCCGGCGCGCCTGCCGGCCCTCGGCATGGACCGAGGATGGGTTCCCGGCAAGGTCCCACGCCGCCGCCATCGCCGCCCGCGCCTCCGGGCGCAGCGGCGTCGTCGCGTTCCAGTCAAGGTAGACGCGGGCGGTCATGCGGTTTTATAATACCTCCATCGCAGCGGCGCTCCCGTGCGGCACATGTGCAGCTCCCGGGCGCGAGACGCAATTGGTAATCAGCGCTCGCTCCGGCAACCAGCAAAAAGCCAACGTCTCGAACGCATTGAGGGATGCTCAAGATGCTTGCTTTTTGCCCCTTGCTCCATGTTAGAAGGCACGCCTCCGGTTCACAGGACACGTCGCTCGCGCCACTCGCGTTTCGCTGCGCCAAATCACCACTTTCGACGGGCAAGGTTTCGTCGGCGGAGCGCCAGATGAAACAAGCAGGAAGTCGGCTGATGTCTCACCCAAAGGTACCTTTAAGGGTTCACTGATGCCTGAAGTCATTTTCAACGGTCCTGCGGGCCGCCTCGAGGGCCGTTACCATCCGGCCAAGCAGAAGAACGCGCCGATCGCGATGATCCTGCATCCGCATCCGCAGTTTCACGGCACGATGAATCACCAGATCGTCTACCAGTGCTACTACGCCTTTGCCCATCGCGGCTTCTCGGTGCTGCGCTTCAACTTTCGCGGCGTCGGCCGCAGCCAGGGCTCGTTCGACCATGGCACCGGCGAGCTTTCGGACGCGGCGTCCGCGCTCGACTGGGCGCAGACCATCAACCCCGAGGCGCGCGCCTGCTGGGTCGCAGGCTTTTCGTTCGGCGCCTGGATCGGCATGCAGCTCCTGATGCGCCGCCCCGAGGTCGAAGGCTTCATCTCGATCGCGCCCCCCGCCAATCTCTACGACTTCTCCTTCCTCGCGCCCTGCCCGTCCTCCGGACTGATCGTGCATGGCGAGAAGGATGCGGTGGTGCCGCCCAAGGACGTCAATACCCTGGTCGAGAAGCTGAAGACCCAGAAGGGCATCGTGATCGACCAGCAGGTGATCCCCGGCGCCAATCATTTCTTCGATGGCAAGCTCGAGCCGCTGATGGAGACCATCACCGCCTATCTCGACATGCGGCTCGCCAACGTGCGCTGACCCAGAGATTTGCACGGTGGGCTCGTTTGTCGCGCTGCTGCGGGCCGTCAATGTCGGCGGTACCGGCAAGCTTCCGATGAGCGAGCTCAAACGCATGTGCGAGGAGCTCGGCTTCTCCGGCGTGCGCACCTATATCGCAAGCGGCAACGTCGTGTTCACAAGCCGCAAGTCGGAAGCCGCCATCAAGGCGGCGCTCGAGAAGCGGCTCGAGGCCTATGCCGGCCGGCCCGTCGGCGTCATCGTGCGCAGCGCGGCCGAGATAGCGGAGGTCGCGGCTCAAAATCCCTTTCCCAAGGCGAAGCCGAACCACACGGTCGCTATCTTTCTCGACAAAGCGCCGCCGGCCGATACGCTTGCAGGTATCCGCGGCCGGCTGGACGAGGAGATCAGGCTCGGGCGGCGCGAGATTTATGTGCAGTATCCCTCGGGGATGGGCAAATCCAAGCTGGTGATCGCTGCAGCCAAGTCCGGCACCGCGCGCAACATGAACACGGTTGCGACACTCGCGGAGATGGCGGCCGAGATCGCGACTTAGGCCGCCGCCTGCATGATAAGCCCCGAGATGAAGGAATTGCGCCGGATCAGAAACTCGCGGAGCAGTGCCGGGTAGTCGGTGCTGACGGCGGACCTCACGGAGGGCCGCGCGGCGAGCGAAGCGCGCCAGTGCGCGATCTTCGGCTTGTCGGCGAGAATCTCGAAATCGCCGATTGCATCGAACACGTCGAAATAGCGGAACACCGGACCAAAGACGGCGTCGACCAACGAGAGCTTTTCGCCGTCGAACCATGGCGTCGCGGCTACGCGCGCCTCCAGCCGCGCGAATTTCTGCGCCAGCTGCGAAGCCTTCGTTTTGAAGACGGCCTCGTCCGGCGCGGTATAGAGCCCCGCGATGTCGTTGAGTACGGCTGAGCCGAATTCGATCCAGCTCCGATGCTCGGCGCGGGCAAGCGGATCGGCCGGGTGCAGCGGATTGGTCTGCGTCTCCTCCAGATATTCGAGGATCACGGCGGATTCGAAGATCGCATGCTCGCCGACCAGGAGCACCGGAGTCTTCCCAAGCGGCGATACCTTGAGGAACCAGTCCGGCTTGTTGGCGAGATCGATGTCGATCCGCTCGAACGCAACGCCCTTCTCGGTCAGTGCGATCACCGCGCGCTGCACATAGGGACAGAGCTTGTGGCTGATCAGCTTGAGCACAGGCATGGGCCAACCTTATTCATGCAACTGCATTAAACTAAATGCATCTGCATGAACCTGTCAAGGCCGCGCGATCACCCCGCCCGTCATCGGCATAGGCACGCCCGTCGTCGTCGGATAGCTCAGCGGCAGGCCCTTGAGGCCGCGCGCCGCAAGAAAGCCGAAGGCCTGGGCCTCGATCGCGTCGGCCGACCAGCCGAGCGCGTCCGCCGCCTCGACGGTTGCAGGCGCCAGCTTTTCCCGCAGCATCCGCATCATGGTGTGGTTGCGGGCGCCGCCGCCGCAGATGATCCAGCTTTTCGGCACCTTGGGCAGCAGCGGCACGATCTTGGCGATGGCGCCCGCGGTCAGCGCCGTGAGCGTCGCCGCACCATCGGCCGGCGTCATGTCGCCGAGATCGACATGGGCAAAATCGTTGCGGTCGAGCGATTTGGGCGGCGGCTTCAAGAAAAAGGGATGGTTCAGCGTGCGCGCCACCCAGACCACGTTGACCCGACCCTGCGCGGCAAAGCGGCCATCGCAGTCAAAAGGCTGGCCGATGGTGCGGTAGACATGATCGTCGATCAGCGCATTGCCCGGCCCGGTATCGCAGGCAATCAGCGCGTCGTTGCCGTCGATATAGGTGATGTTGGAGACGCCGCCGATATTGACCACCACGATCGGCCCCTCCCGCTCCAGCGACTGGGCCAGCGCACGGTGGTAGACCGGGACGAAGGGCGCCCCCTGCCCTCCGGCGGCGACGTCGGCGGCGCGGAAATCGTGCATCACGGGAATGTGGATGGCCTTGGCCAAAGCGGCGGCGTCGCCGATCTGCACCGTCAGCCGCCGCTCGGGCCGGTGCAGGACGGTCTGGCCGTGGAAGCCGACAATATCGATCTCTTCGCCGGCGAGGTGGTTCTGGGCGGTGAAGGCCTTGACCGCCTCGGCATGCGCCTGCGTGACCACCCGCTCGGCCTCCGCCAGCACGCCCGGCCGGGCATCGCGCTGCGACAGATGGACCGCCTCGACGAGTGCCTGGCGGAGCAGCTTCCGCTCGGCCTCGCTATAGGGCCGGTAGCCGGAGGGCCCGAGCGAGGCAACCCGCTTGCCGTCGGTTTCAATCAAGGCGACGTCCACCCCGTCCAGCGAGGTGCCGCTCATCAAACCGATCGCAGTCAACATCATCGCGCTAGCGAGCCTCGCGAGTCCTACCCCGGACGCCCAGCCTGTGCCACCCTGCTTGTGCCAGGGCAACACATCTTATAATGCCACAGCGCCAGCAGCCGCGGCAGTCCGGGCGACCGGTTCCCGCGAATTTTGCTGCAAATACCGTAAAACAAGAATGATCAGGCCCCCGGACAGATGAGTGCCTTTAGATCTGATTTTCTGAATGTGCTGCAAGAGCGCGGCTTCATTCATCAATGCTCCGACTTCGAGGGCCTGGATGCGCTGGCCGCAAAGGGCGAGGCCATCGCCTATGTCGGCTACGATTGCACCGCTCCGTCGCTGCATATCGGCAACTATTTGACCATGATGATGCTGCATTGGCTGCAGCAGACCGGCAACAAGCCGATCACGCTGATGGGCGGCGGCACCACCATGGTCGGCGATCCCTCCGGCAAGGACGAGACCCGGGCGATCCGCAGCGTGGCCGAGATCGAGGCCAACAAGGCGAGCATCCGCGGCGTCTTCGCCAAGGTGCTGCATTATGGTTCCGGCTCTCACGACGCCGTCATGCTCGACAATGCCGAATGGCTGACCAAGCTCAACTGGATCGAGATGCTGCGCGACGTCGGCCGGCATTTTTCGGTCAACCGCATGCTGACCATGGACTCCGTGCGCCTGCGCCTGGAGCGCGAGCAGGAAATGAGCTTCATCGAGTTCAACTACATGATCTGCCAGGCCTACGACTTCGTGCAACTGTTCCAGCGCACGGGCTGCCGGCTGCAGATGGGCGGCTCCGACCAATGGGGCAACATCATCATGGGCGTCGATCTCGGCCGCCGCATGGGCACCGCGCAATTGTTTGCGCTGACCACGCCCCTGCTGACCACGGCCTCCGGCGCCAAGATGGGCAAGACCGCGCAGGGCGCGGTGTGGCTCAACGCCGACCAGTTTTCGCCCTACGATTTCTGGCAGTACTGGCGCAATGTCGAGGACGCCGACGTGGTGCGCTTCCTCAAGCTGTTCACGACGCTGCCGCTGACCGAGATCAACCGGCTGGCGGCCCTGCAAGGCGCCGAGATCAACGAGGCCAAGAAGGCGCTCGCCGATGCCGCAACCACCCTGCTCCACGGCGCCGACGCCGCGCGGCAGGCGGCGGAGACGGCGCGGCAGACCTTCGAGGAAGGCGCCATCGCGGAGAACCTGCCGACGGTAGAAATTCCGCAAGGTGAACTTGCGGCCGGCTTCGGCGTGCTGGCAGCGTTCGTGAAGGCGGGTCTCGTCGCATCGAACGGCGAAGCGCGGCGGCAGATCAAGGGCGGCGGCTTGCGCGTCAACGACGCCTCGGTCACCGACGAGCGCATGACGCTGACGGACGCGAATCTCACCCCCGAAGGCGTGATCAAGCTGTCGCTCGGCAAGAAGCGTCACGTCCTGCTCAAGCCTGCATAGGCCCATTCGTTTTCTCCCCTTGCTCGGCGGGCATGAAGCGCGCTCCCTGTCGGCAATGGATCAGAACACGCCGCGGGAGGAACTTGCCACAGTGCCGGCCAGGCCGGCGCGTGTTGCGTTGATCGTGCTCGCGCTGTGCTTTGCGCTTTCGGTGCTGGGACGCGGGCTCGGCGAGAGCTTCACGGTCTTCCTCAAGCCGATTTCGGAAAATTTCGGCTGGGACCGCGCCCAGGTCGTGTCGGTTTATTCGCTTTGCGCGCTGGCCGGCGGCCTGTCGGCGCCCCTGATCGGACGGCTGTTCGATATCTCCGGGCCGCGCTCGGTCTATACGCTCGGGCTGCTCCTGCTCGGCGGCTCGTTCCTGTTCGCAAGTTTTGCCACCCAGCTCTGGCAGTTCCAGCTGAGCATCGGTCTCGCCGTCGGTGTCGGCATCGCCTTCATCGGCAACGTGCCGAATTCCATCCTGCTCGGCCGCTGGTTCGGCCCGAAGCTGCCCACCGCGATGGCCGTGGTCTATTCCGCGACCGGCGCCGGCGTGCTGCTCCTGTTGCCGGCCTCGCAGATCCTGATCGACCGCATCGGCTGGCGCGGCGCCTATCAGTTTTTCGGCGGCCTTGCGCTCGTCGTGCTCGTTCCGCTCCTGCTGCTGCCGTGGCGGCTGTTTGCCGGCGGCTCGCCGTATGTGGTGAAGAAATCGGCGGAAAGCTTCGAGGGCGAAGGCTGGACGCTCGCCGCCGCCATGCGCCACCACGCCTTCTGGGCCCTGTTCGCGACCTTCTTCTTCACCGCCATCGGCATGTACGCGATCTCCCCGCAGGTCGTGGCCTATCTGGTCGAGGCCGGCTTTCCGCCGCTGCAGGCCGCGACCGCCTGGGGCTTCTCCGGCGTCGTGCTGCTGTTCGGCATGCTCGGCGTCTCCTCGCTGGACGGGCTGATCGGGCGCAGGCCGTCGGTGCTGTTCTCCTACGCGCTCTCCATCATCGGCATCGTCATGCTGTGGGCGCTGCAATGGTATCCGAATCTCTGGCTGCTCACCGGCTTCGTCGTCTGCTTCGGCAGCATGATCGGCTCGCGCGGCCCCCTGCTCTCGGCAACCGCGATGAAGCTGTTCCGGGGCAACCGCGTCGGCACCATCTATGGCAGCATCTCCATCGGGTCCGGCCTCGGGTCGGCCGTCGGCTCCTGGAGCGGCGGCCTGATCCACGATCTCACCCACAGCTACAATCCCATGCTTGCCTTCGCGCTGGTCGCCGTCGTGCTCGGGATGATTCCGTTCCTGGTGGTGCCGGCCTTGAGGCATTGACGCAGCATCGCCGTAGCTGCCGGCCGAGACCATCGGCCAGCGCCTCGCCGATCAACTCTCGCTGCTGCCGGTCGCGCGGCGCGGCAGACCTTGTGATTCCTCGCAAACCCTCGACCCATCCTGGCGCGCTGCGCTTTCCCATCCCGGTCGAGGCGCTGCGGCACGGCAGCCGAGGTGCAACGCGTCCAGAGCTTGGTCTACAACCTGCTACAACTTCCGCGCGTTCACGATTGGTAAGGCGACTGATGGTATCCGAGTAGCAAGTCCCCCTTGCTGCCGAGGCCGTCATGAAGCTGCTCAGCCATCTCAAGATCCGCACCAAGCTTGCAAGCATCGTGGTGCTTGCAGCCGTCACCGCCTTCGCCATCGTTGCCGTATCGGCCTCGCTCAGCAAGAACCGCATGATCGAGGACCGCATTGCGCAGATGCGCGAGGCGACGGACATGCTGATGGGGTTGGCGCAATCGTTGCAGGATGACGTTGCGGCCGGCAAGATGACGCAAGCGGAGGCGCTGGCGCAGCTTCACCAGCGCGCCCACCACATGACCTTCGCCGGCGGCCAGGGCTATCCGGTCGTCTATCTTCCTGACACCACGACCTTCGTGAACGTCGGCAAGCCGGAGACGGAGGGCAAGATCACCGGCGGCAGGCTCGCGAACGGCACGCTGATCTCCGATCTCCAGTTCGGCGCGGCCAAGGCAAGGCCGGAGGGCAGCGCGTTCGTCTATGCCTATCCTCGCCCCGGCCAGGATGTCGCCGTCGGCAAGATCGCCTATGCGCGCTTCTTTGCGCCCTGGGGCATCGTCATGAGCTACGGGCTCTACATGGACGACATCGATGCCGACGTGAACGCGCTGCTGCTGCACCTGGGCGCCGTCGGCGCCGGCCTGCTCGCGCTGATGGGCCTGCTCTCCTGGTTCATTGCCCGTGACATCCTCGGCGCGCTCGGCCGCCAGAAGGACCGTATGCAGGACATCGCCGCAGGCCGGCTCGATCAGCCCGTCGAGGAAACCGATCGCGGCGACGAGATCGGCCGCATGGCCGAGACGCTGGAGGTGTTGCGCCAGACCGCGATGACCGCGCGCAATCTGGAGGCCGAGCAGGACGCGACCAAGGCCCGCAGTGAGAGAGAGAAGCGCGACGCGCTGATCGCCCTTGCCGACCGTTTTGATGCCTCGGTCGGGCAGCTGGTCGGGTTGATGGCCTCCGGCTCGCAGAGCCTCGAGACGACGGCGAAGTCGATGACCACGACTGCGGAGCAAGCCAATCAGCGCGCGTCCGCCGTCGGTTCGGCGGCAGGCGAAGCCGCGATGCGGGTGCAGACGGTCGCGTCGGCGGCCGAAGAGCTATCCTCGTCGATCGGCGAGATCAGCCGGCAGGTGGCGCAGTCCGCCAGCGTCACCGCGCGCGCGGTGGAGAACGCGCGTCGCACCGACACGATCGTGCGCGCGCTCGCCGACGGCGCCCAGCAGATCGAGCATGTCGCCGAACTGATCTCCTCGATCGCCGCCCAGACCAACCTGCTGGCGCTCAACGCAACCATCGAAGCGGCGCGCGCCGGCGATGCCGGCAGGGGATTTGCGGTCGTGGCCTCCGAGGTGAAAAGCCTCGCAAGCCAGACGGCCGATGCGACCAAGGAGATCGGCACCCGCATCGGCCAGATCCAGGGCGCGACCAAGGAAGCCGTCGAGGCCATCGCCGGCATCACGGCAACCATCGAGGAAGTCAGCATGATCGCGGCGACCATCGGCTCGGCGATCGAGCAACAGGGCGCGGCCACCAGCGAGATCGCGCGCAACGTCACCCAGACGGCCAAGGCCACCAAGGACGTCACGGCCAATATCGACGGCGTCGGCGCAGCCGCAAACGAGACCGGCAACGCCGCCGGCCGGGTGCTGTCGGCAGCGTCGAACCTGTCCAAGCAGGCCGAGCAGCTGTCCCATGAGGTCGGCAGCTTCATTGCCGGCGTCCGCGCAGCTTGACGCCTGGCCGCGGCGCACGGCTGCCGGATGTCTTTCCTTGAGCATGATCCTTTCGGAAAACCGCTGCACACTTTGCGCCAACGCGGCCCTTCGGGTCCGGATCACGCGCGTCTCAGGCGACGCAGATGCCTGAGACCGCGACCTTCTGGAACAGATGCGGGGACGCGACCGCCGAGGACGGATAGGCCGAAAGCTTCGCCCTGAACTGCGGATGGGTGAAGGCGGCGCGGAAGTCGGCGGTCGATTGCCAGACCGCGTAGTTCAGATAGGTCGGGCTTTCGCCGATCGCGCGGTGAAGCTGGGTGGAGATGAAGCCCGGCTGGCGCTTCATGAAGGCGGCGTCATCCTCCCAGACCTTTAGAAAGCTCTCCTCGTCGGCCGGTTCCAGCGTGAACACGTTCACCAGCACGACAGGGCTGGCATCGATCGAGACCTGGCGGTCGATCGGAAAGGCCGGGTCCAGAGGGCGCAGCAGGGACATGACACACCTCGTCAAATTGAAATTATAGTACCAATCTGGCACAATGTAATTGTATGGTAATTGACATCATGATGTCAACTCTGATTTATGGTGACGGATGAGAAAGACCAGGCGAACGCCGGCCGGCGAGGCCCTCACCGGCCTGATCCTCGATCTCTTCAGGCTGAACAGCCTGATCCTGACCTCCGGCGACCGGCTGGTCGCCGGTCTCGGGCTGACCAGCGCCCGATGGCAGATCCTCGGTGCCATCATCACGGCCGAGCGGCCGCAGCCAGTGGCATGGCTAGCGCGCGACCTCGGCGCCAACCGCCAGAACGTGCAGCGCATCATCAACGACCTGGAGAAAGAAGGTCTGGTCGCCTTCGAGACCAACCCGCATCACCGGCGGGCGCAACTCGTCGTGCTGACGGAGAAAGGAAAGCGTGCCTTCGACGCGGCGATGGAGCTGCAAGCGCCCTGGATCAACGATCTGTCGGATGGGCTGTCGGTCAAGGACATCGCAACCGTCGATCGCGTGGTCAAGGCGCTGCGGGCGAAGCTGGAGGCCCGGGACGAGGTTGAGACGCGCACCTGACAGGCGACTTCTGCTATAGTGAGAGCTTCCACCGCACCGCCGTCCCGCGCCAACGCAAGCCGACGACCATGACAGCATCTTTCGTCCCCCAGATCACCCTTTACCGCCGCTGGCTGCAAGAACACCGCGGCCTGAGCTTCTCCGGCTACGAAGAGCTGAGGCGCTGGTCGGTCACCGACATCGAGGCGTTCTGGCGCAGCATCTGGGACTATTTCGATCTGAAGTCGCCGACGCCGTTCGATGCGGTGCTGACTGCCAGGAAGATGCCGGGCGCGGTCTGGTTTCCCGGCGCGTCGGCGAATTACGTGCAGCAAGTGTTCCGGCACGTCCACGCCGCGCACCAGGCAGGCCTGCCCGCGATCGTGAGCAGCGGCGAGGACGGCGTGCTGAGCGAGACCAGCTGGCCGGAGCTGCGCCGCAAGGTTGCAGCCCTTGCCCTTCATCTCAAGGACAAAGGTGTCGGCCCCGGGGATCGCGTCGCGGCCTACCTGCCGAACATTCCGGAGACCATCATCGGGTTTCTCGCTGCCGCCAGCATCGGCGCGATCTGGAGCGTCTGCGCGCCCGACATGGCCGCACCCGCGGTGATCGATCGCTTCAAGCAGATCGAGCCCAAGGTGCTGATCGCCTGCGACGCCGTCAGCTATGCCGGTCGGCGCCACGACCGCCGGGCCGTGATCGACGAGCTCAGGCGGTCGCTGCCTTCGGTCGAACACGTCATCCTGCAGGGCAATGCGAGCGAAGCGACATCGGAGGCCCTGCTCTCCACCATCCTTGCGGGCACCGGTGCTGCGATCGACGCCTTCGAGCCTGTCTGGCTGCCGTTCGATCATCCGCTCTGGATCGTCTATTCCAGCGGAACGACGGGGCTGCCCAAGCCGATCGTTCACAGCCATGGCGGCGTCGTGATCGTCGCCCTGCCGCTGCTTAGCCTGCACAACGACATCGGCTGCAGCTACCAGCCCAACTCGTTCGGCGAGCGCTTCCATTGGTACAGCTCGACCGGCTGGATCATGTGGAATTGCCAGGTCAACGGGCTCCTCAACGGCACGACCTGCTGCCTGTTCGACGGCAGTCCGTCAGGCCCGAAGGACAAGCCGGACTGGACGACGCTGTGGCGCTTCGTCGCCGATAGCCGAGCCACCTTTTTCGGTGCGGGCGCGGCATTCTTTGCAAGCTGTGCGAAGGCCGAGATCGACCTGACGTCCGTCGGCGATCTCTCGCGACTGCGCGCGCTCGGCTCGACCGGCTCGCCGCTCAGCGCCGACACCCAGGCCTGGTTCAACGCGCGCTTTGCGGCGCTTGCCAGGCTCAACGGCAGCCGGGCGCAGACGGATATCTGGTGGGCGAACATCTCGGGCGGCACCGACTTTGCCGGCGCCTTCATCGGCGGCAACCGCGAGCTGCCGCAGACGCCGGGCGCGATGCAGTGCCGCCTGCTCGGCTGCGCGGTGGAAGCCTTCGACGAGCGGGGGCGCGCCGTCACGGGCGAGGTCGGCGAGCTCGTCTGCACCGAGCCGCTGCCGTCGATGCCGCTGCGGTTCTGGAACGATGCCGGCGATGCACTCTATCGCGCGAGCTACTTCGAGACCTATCCCGACAATTTCGACGGCTCGGGCCGCGGACCGGTGTGGCGGCATGGCGACTGGCTGACGATCAACCCGGACGGCTCCTGCGTCATCTATGGCCGGAGCGATGCGACCATCAACCGCCACGGCCTGCGCATGGGGACCAGCGAGCTCTATTCCGCGATCGAGGCGCTGCCCGAGGTTCTGGACTCCATGGTGGTCGACCTCGAATACCTCGGGCGCGAGAGCTACATGCCCCTGTTCGTGGTGCTGCGCGACGGCTTCACGCTCGACGCAGCGATGCAGGCGCGGATCAACAAGGCGATCGAGGCCGGCCTGTCGCGGCGCTTTCTGCCCAACGAGATCTTTGCGGTCGCCGAGATTCCGCGCACGCTTTCCGGCAAGAAGCAGGAACTGCCGATCAAGAAGTTGTTGCTCGGCCATCCCGTCGAGAAGGTCATCAACAGGGATGCCATGGCCAATCCGAATTGCCTGGACTGGTACCTGGAATTTGCCAATAGCTATCTGGCGCGGAGCGCGGCGTAGCTACCAACGCCTCGGGGTCAATTGTTGTTCGGCTGCGGAAACTCGATCTGGTTCTGCTGCTTGCCGGTGTTGAACTCCATGATCTTGCGCGTCACGCCGGGCAACATCGCCGAGATCGGGTTGATGTGCAGGACCGGGGCACTCGGCGTGCCGACGACCTCATAGGTGACGGCGAACAGGCCCTCATTGCTGCCGTTGCCGAGGAAGAGGCCAAGCACCGGGATCTGGCCGAACATGTTGTTCAGCCCGTAGACCGGCACGAAGGTGCCGCTCATGCGCACCTGGTTGGCATTGTAGTCCAGCGTACCCTCGATCGTGCCGCCGATCGCCGGCCCCTTTGCCACGCCTTCGCGTACGGTGAGCTGACCATTCTGGCGGCTGAACTCGGCGCGCAGGCGGGAGAAGAAGATGCCGCTCTGCGCCCCGCCCTGCCCACCGGCAGCGATGCGGTCGAGCGCAGGCTCGCCCTTCACCGTGAAGTCGCGCACGTTGAGCAAGCCTTCCTTGGCGCTCGGCTCGACCGTCGGCGGATCCATGGCGAGCGAGAGCTGGCCGCCGACCACCTTGGAATACATGTCGTTGAAGCGGAAGAAGGCGCCGGCGTCGTTGGTCTCGAGATAGATCACGTCGCGCCCGAGCCCCTGCTGGCCGCGGGGCTTGAGTTCCGCAGTCAGAGGCGTGTCGCGCCCGATCTTGCCGTTGAGCGTGAAGGACTTGATCACGCCGCTGCGGCGGGAAAATTTCATGTCGACGCCGCGGACCGCCTCGCCATTATAACCGGCGATCGCGCCGACCTTGAGATCGACATCGAGGTCGATGTTCTTCAGCTTGCTCTTGCTGTCGTCCTTGGCCGAGCCCGAGATCGCCGATTTGAGGAAGCCGCGCCCGTCGAAAACGTCGCCGCGAATGACGACCTTCACAACGCCGTCGGGACCGCGCTCGGCGCGCAGCGATGCCTTGTCGCCCTCCGAGGGCGAATAGGTCGGGAAGTTGGCATTCAACAGATCGCCGTTCGGGTCGACTTCCAGCGACCCCTTGATCGAGGCGCCGCCGCCCTCGATCACGATGTCCTCGAACCGCGTCGACTGCGCCTTCGGGATCAGGTTGAAGGTGGCCTTGCCGGACTTGCCCGGCAGCTTCACCCAGCCGGGCAGGATGTTGTCGAGCTTGAGCGCGGTGAGGTCGGCCTCGATCCCCATCTTGCTGTCGCGGTCGCCACCGGCGATCTTGCCGGTGAGCTTGATCGGGATCGCGCCGCTCACGGCGGGGCCGAGATCGAGCCCGAGCCGCGCGCGGCTCGCATCATCCAGCGTCGCCTGCAGCTTGATGTCGGCATCGCCGTCCGCGGGCTTCTTGTAGTCGAGCGAGGCCGGCTGGCCGTTGATCTTGACGTCGCCCTTGACCTGATAGCCCTGGTTGCTGGCCACGATCTTCAGCGCATTGGCCTCGAGCTTCTGGTTCATCACCAGCTTGTCGGCGGCAAAGCCGTTGAGATCGGCGGTGACGGCGTACATCGTGTCGGTCTTGGTCAGCTCGCCCTTCACCGGCACGCCGAGATTGATGGTGGCCGAGAACGTTCCCTTGCTGGTGTTCGGGTCGACCGGTACCGACGTGAGATCGTTCAGCCGGTCGGAGGCGAGAATCTCGGCCGCCGCCGGCACGGGGCCGTCGACCTTGAATTTGACGCGCGCGGGCGGCGGCTTCGGATGGGTGTCGGGGACCTCGAAGACGAAATCCGAGATCGTGAGCTTGCGACCGTTCGGCGTATCCGCAATCCCCTGCCCGATGGTCACGGTCGCGGTGCGACCGGTGACATGGGCTTTCAGGTCGGCATCGTGCACCGACGGCATGCCGTCCACCGGATGCACCGACACGCCGCTGGCGACGATATTGACGGACAATCCCTCGTCGGGGATCGGCGGCCCCTTGCGCGGCAGGTTCTTGACCGCGGTGTTGACGCCGATCTCGATGCGCTGCAGCTGGCCGCGCTCGATCCGCTCGATCACCCATTCGCGCACCTCCGGCACGATCAGCACCGGCCAGATCCGCTTCAGGTTCGACGCCGACATCGGCGTGCCGGCAAAGCCCAGCGTCAGCTGCGGCTCGCCGGAATAGTCGATCGAGCCGGAGCCGGCGATGCTGACCTCGCCATTGCTGACATCGGCCTGCGTGAGCAGCACCCGCTTGTGGTCGGTGTCGAAGCGGAACGCGATCGAGATGCGGTTGAAGATCAGAGGCGGCTCGTTGTCGATGCCGGCAAGCAGGATGGTGCCGCCGGAAAAGCCGAGCTGCCAGTCGTTGACGCTGTCGTTCGGCGGCTCGAGATGGGCGAGCAGCGTGACGCGGTTCGCGCCGGAGACGATCTTGAAGGGCGCGACCAGGACGCGCCGGGCGGCGTCCCACTCCACGTTCAATTCCATCGAGTCGATCGCCATCGGGTAATCGGGCGTGTCGCTGTCGATGATGGTGCCGCTTCCGGCCGTGAGCTTGCCGCGAAGGAAGGTCGGCATGCCGTCGCGCCCGATCTCGCCCTTCAACTCACCCGACAGCGGCAGGTCGGCGCTATAGGTCAGGTCCTTCACCCGCATGGCCAAAAGGATATTGCTGGTGGAGACCTTGTCGGCCCGGATATCGACGCTACGCACGCCGTTCTCGGGGGCTCCGACGGCAACCCGCAGCGACCAGGGGTGCGCGCCCTCCTCGCCCAGGCTGAACGCGACGCCGCCGCCGAGCGGCCGGCGCAGGCTGAGGCTGATGTTCTCGAAATTCCATTTGTTGCCGCGCTGCTGGTCGTCGACGACCAGGCTGCCGTTCTTCAGACCGATCTCGTTGAGATTTTGTCCGTCGAGCCCGGTGAGGCTGAGGCTGTCGAGCCAATCGAGCCCCGCCAGCAGGCCGTTGCTGCCGCTCGTACTGCCGTTTCCTTGCGCCGTCGCTTGTGCAGGCACCGGGGGAATGACTGCCGTAGGCGCCACGCCCGGCGGCGCCGAGACCGCGGGCAGGTTCACCACCCGCTTGGCGACACCGGTTGCAAGCGGCTTTGCGGTATCGCCGGCGGATACTGTGACATAGCCGTCAGACGTAATCCGCACCGCGAGCACGGCATCGACCAGATTGAGGCTTTCGGCGCGCAGCCGTCCCATCAACAGGGCCGCGCCCGACAGGCGCACCTCGGCCTTGGGGGCGCTGGCGACGATGGCATGGTCGCGGTCGCGCACGATGATGTCGCGGATCCGCACGGCGATCCGGATTCGCCCGGCGCGCTCGATCTGCGTGCCGCCGACCTCGACGGTATTGCCGTTACCGATATTCTGCTCGATCGCCTCGGCAAGCCAGGGCGTCGCCATGTCGAGATTGATGGGCCCGGCGCCGAGCCGCCACCACAGGGCGCCGAAGCAACCGGCGAAGATGACGATCAGCGCCGCAACGACGATGGCAAGCCGCCGCACCCAGCGCTCGCCGGCGATCCAGCGCCGAACGGCTCCGAGCCGGTCGCGAAACTGATGAAAGCCGCCATTCGAACGGGACAACAGCCGCCGCGCCTGGTGCCCGGCCACCTCGTCATGATCATGGTCCCAAGCCGGATCGTCCCAATGCAACTGTTGCACGGCAGCGGAGGGCGCGCCTTGTTGCTTTCCTTTTTGCGTCCGGTCTGCCCCTTGAGGCGACGTATTCCTTGCCATTGCCTCTCGGTGGATCTCTCGGTGTTGGCGTTCACTTGAGGATGGCTCGCCGCCCTGGCGCCCCTCGACGGGTAACGAGCGCTCCTGTGGCGGCATGGTTGCCCATCCTCGATTGATCCAGTTGCCCGTCATCAGTCCGTTTTAGAGAATCTGTCCAACGAGCAGTCGGGGGCGCGTCGAATTCCTTGTAACCATACTCCGGGGCCGTCAGATTTGCCCAGCCAAAGGCGCGATTCCGGGAGCTCGGGCAAGTCCTGCCATAGTCCAATGATTGATCCGCCGAAAGCGACGAAAGGAAGGCGTATGTCCAAGAAATCGCGCAAGAAATCCTCCAAATCGGCGCCCTCGGTCAAGATGCGGGCCAAAACGGTGGCAAAGACCGGAACAAGCAAACGGAAAGCGCTGGAGGCCAGGCCAGCCAAATCAACAAAAAAAGCAAGCAGCGAACCATCGCACAAGGCCGCGTCAAAACCATTAAAGGCGGCCAAAGGAAAAACCGTGACCAAAGCGGCGTCCGACGCAAAGAAGGCTACAACCAGTAAGGCTGCAGCAAAGACCGAATCACAGGCCTCCCCCTCCCATCTCCTGGCCGAGGGCGCCAAGGCTCCCATGTTCCGCCTGCCGCGCGACGGCGGCGACGTGGTCTCCTTGTCCGACTTCTCGGGCCGCAAGCTGGTGCTGTTCTTCTATCCCCGCGCCAACACCCCCGGCTGCACCAAGGAGGCCATCGACTTCACCCGTCTGTCCGGCGCGTTTGCGGATGCGGGAACCGCAGTGCTTGGCGTCTCCGCCGATTCCCTCAAGGCGCAGGAATCGTTCCGGGACAAGCACAAGCTCGATGTTCCCCTGATCTCCGACGAGAAACATGAAATGCTCGAAGCCTATGGCGCGTGGGGCGAAAAATCCCTGTATGGCAGGATCTTCTTCGGGATCATTCGCACCACGGTTCTGATCGGCGCGGACGGGATCGTGAAACGAATCTGGCGTCACGTGAAGGTCGATGGCCATGCCGAAGCGGTATTGGAGGCCGCCCGATCGATCTAAAGCCTAAGATTTTCATTACCGGAAAATTAACCATGGCCGGGTCAAATCGCCCCCACGTTTTTTTGCCGTACGGACGCTTTTCCGATCGGCGCGGGAGTGCCGATTTTGCACCGTTCAGGTCAATCTTCTCAATCCTCGCAGCACCACCCGCATGATCATGGCAGGCCATTCAACCGTCAGCCGTCGCCGCACCGGGTAGCGGCGCCGCCCGCAGATGGTGAGAACGGCTACACCATCGTCCATGCGGGAAAGCGCGTTCGATTCGGCCCCGTCGCTTTCTGGACCGTTGTCGGCACCGTCGTATTGCTCGGCCTGTGGTCGGCCGCGACCGCGACCTATTTCGCATTCCGCGATGACGTGCTGACGCGCCTGATTGCGCGTCAGACCGAGATGCAGAATGCCTATGAGGACCGCATCGCGGAGCTGCGCGCCAAGGTCGACCGCACCACCAGCCGACAACTGCTCGACCAGGAACAGTTCGACCAGAAGCTCGAGCAGATCATGCGACGGCAGACCGCGCTGGAAGCGCGCGCCACCGCGCTCGGCGCCATGCCCGATGTCACGGGATCGATCCGGCCGTCAGCGCCCGCGCGCTCGCCGGCGGATGGGCCGACGACAACGCCAAAGCCCTCGCCGATCAGCGACACCGTCATTTTCGTCGCGCCGCCCGACCGCGAGGCGCGACTGGAATCGCGCACGCCGATCGTCAGCGGCGCCGCACCGAGCCAATTCGCCAAGAACCAGGGCGTCGACAATGTGCTGGTGCGGCTGGAACAGTCGCTGGACCAGGTCGAGACCCGTCAGATGGCGGCGCTCAACTCCTATGAAGACGGGATGGAATCGCGGGTGCGGCGCATGCGCGGCATCATCAGCGATCTCGGCCTCGACATGGCGCATCTCGAAGCCGCCACGCCGCGCGTGGCGATGGGCGGCCCGTTCGTTCCAGTCAAGCTGTCGTCCAATGCCGGCAATTTCGAGCGCCAGCTCTATCGCATCAACATCACCCGCGCCCAGATGGACCGGCTGACCCGGACGCTGGCGCTCGTCCCCTATCGCAAGCCCGTCATTGGCGAGGTCGAATTCACGTCCGGCTTCGGCGTGCGCGTCGATCCTTTCGTCGGGCGGCCGGCGATGCATACCGGGCTCGACTTCCGCGCCCAGACCGGCGACCCCGTCCGCGTCACCGCCAATGGCAAGGTGGTGAATGCCGGCTGGGCCGGCGGCTATGGCCGCATGGTCGAGGTCGACCACGGCAACGGGCTCTCGACGCGCTACGGCCATCTGTCCGAGATCAACGTCAAGGTCGGGGAATATGTGAAAATTGGCCAAGTGGTCGGCCTTGTCGGCTCGACCGGTCGTTCCACGGGTCCCCATCTGCACTATGAAACACGGATCGACGGCGAAGCCGTCGATCCGCAGAAATTTTTGCGCGCCGGCGTGCGGCTAGCTGCCGGCTAGCCAAGACGTCTACACATCCACCGCGCCTGATGACGTCGCCGCGTCTTTTTTGAGGAAGGCGACGTCGAGTGGCCGCGCAGTCCTGTCGGGCTTGCCCAGAACCACGCATCCGGTGCCGCTGTCAGACCCGAGCGCGCGCTTTCCCGCTCAGCGAAAGACTCGGCCGTTCCCCGCAAAACATGATGGCAGGCGACGCTCGAAGCCGTTTTTCGCGACCGTCGCATGTGTGAGCTGTCACACGTTCCGCGCTGTCATTTTGTGGCAAGACCAAATCCGTAAGCTCGCGCCATCGACAACGAAACATTGGCAGCAAACGCCCAGATGTCGTGGCGTGCGCGGCTCGATCCAGATCCCCAAATCAGGGTTGTCGTAGCATCGGCCGTCAACCATAATCCCCAAACCCAACAACGAATGCCCGAAGAATGATTGAACCAGAAGCACAAGCTGAGACTTCGGAGGGCGCCGCTGGCGGACAGGAGCGACCTCCGCGTCGGAATCCGCCTCGTGGCAACAAGCCGGGCTCCTCCCGGAGCATCGTGATCGGAATTGTCGGCGGGCTCATTATCGCCGGCGCCTGCGCCGCCGTCATATGGCCCAACGTCAACAGCGCCAAGCCGGCTGCTGTCGGCGAGGAATCCACACTGGAAGTGCTCGTACCAGCCGAGATCGATGCAGCGCTTCCGACGCTCGATCCGGGCACGGCGAAGGCAGCGGCGGATGAGGCGAAAAACTGCAAGGTGCCGTTGGCGTGGGTGACGTTGACCCAACGACCGGGCGAACGTGGTGACCTGGTGCGCATCCGTTCGGGAGCCTATACGTCGCCGCCGATCAAGCTCACGCCCACCCCCCAGCGCGTCGCGATCCCCTACCCGGCCCCGTATCCCGCGGGCCGCGGCGTTCTCACGTTGGTCGGTGAGGCCAACCAGGTGGGGTTCTACCTGACGCCCGGGGGCGTTCACGACGTCGACGGCGCGTATTCGGTTAACGTGAGGTGGCAGGTTCGTAGTCCATGCCCATGAATAGGCAAACGGGCGGACGCAACGCTGTGATCGGGAATTGCCGGCAATGAAGAACTTCCTCCGCAACTACCCGATGGTCGGCCTGTGCTTCGCCATGATCGTGGCCGCGATCGCCACCCAGTGGATCCTCAATCCGAAGACCGGTCCGCTCAGCGCATTGACGTGGTCGAATGCGCTCACCATTGGTGCCGTGCTTCTGATCATGGCGGCCGGGGTGGCGATGACCTACATCGCGATGCGGCTCGGCAGCGATCCCACCGGTTTCGGACTGGTCCCCGCCGGCGAGGGCTATACGGTCGGGCGCCGGTTGAACGTGGCGTCATCGGCCGTTGCCGTCCGCAATGCGGACGAGGTGCTCGACGAGCTCGAGCAGATGATAGGGCTCGGCTCCGTCAAGGAGGAGGTCAACAAGCTGCTGGCCGGCATCGAAGTTGAGCGCAAGCGCCGCGAACAGGGGTTGCCCACGGCGAAAGTGAACCGGCACATGGTGTTCACCGGCGCTCCCGGCGTCGGCAAGACAGAGATCGCGCGCGCCCTGGGAGAAATTTATCGCTCGCTCAACGTGCTGCGCAAGGGCCATGTGGTAGAGGTGCAGCGCGCCGATCTGGTCGCAGGCTATATCGGGCAGACGGCCATGAAGACGCTGGACAAGTGCAAGGAGGCGCTCGACGGCATTCTCTTCATCGACGAAGCCTACTCGCTCGTGGCCGAAGGCAGGGATTTCGGCCACGAGGCGATCTCGACGTTGCTCAAGTTCATGGAAGACAACCGCGACCGCATCATGGTGATTGCGGCCGGATACCCCAACGAAATGCGGCGCTTCATTGCCACAAATCCGGGTCTGGCGAGCCGGTTCAACAGGACCATCGAATTCCCGGCCTATGAGCCGAAAGAGCTGGCTGCAATCCTGCGGTTGATGGCCAGGCGGCAGCGCGCCGAGTTGCCCGACGAGCTCGAGCAAAGCCTGATCCCCTGGATCGAATCCCGATGGAGAAGCGAGGGCTGGGGCAACGCGCGCGAGATGCGCAACCTTCTCGACAAGGCGTCCGAAGCCCAGTCGTTGCGCGTGGCCGTCGATCCGGCCGCCGATATCTCCAGGATCGAGATGGTCGATTTCGAAAGCGCCGGCGTGCCTCGGGTGCGATCATACATTCCGCAGCCCCCACCTCCGCCGCCGATACCAACTCCGGCTCCGATCGTCGTCGCGCACGCTTCTGTGCCTGCGACGGCGACGGACCAGGTCGCGCCACGTCCCGTGCGCAGGCTGAAGGTTGAAGCCCTCATCCCCCCTGAACGCACGCTCGATCAGGCGCTGGACCGCCTCGATGAGATGGTCGGGCTGGGGTCGGTCAAGGAGGAGGTGAACAGGCTGATGTCGGCACTCGACGTCGAGCGCCTGCGCCGCGAGCAGGGTCTCGTCGTCGCGCCGATCAGCCGGCACATGGTGTTTACCGGCCCGTCCGGAGTTGGAAAGACCGAGGTCGCGCGCGCACTCGGCGAGATCTATCGCGCACTCAACGTGCTGCGAAAAGGTCATCTGGTCGAGACCGACCGCTCGGGACTCGTCGCGAGCTATATCGGCCAAACTGCTCCCAAGACGCTCGACAAATGCAGGGAAGCGCTCGACGGCATCCTGTTCATCGATGAAGCCTATTCGCTCGTTCGGCCGGGCAATGATTACGGCCAGGAGGCGATCGATACGTTGCTCAAATTCATGGAGGACAATCGCGACCGCATCGTCGTGATCGTCGCGGGCTACCCGAATGAAATGCAGCGCTTCATCCATAGCAATCCCGGCCTCTCCAGCCGCTTTACTAAGACGATCGAGTTTCCACCCTATACCGCAGACGAGCTGGCCGCGATCCTGCGGGTGATGGCAAAACGACAAAATTTCGTATTGCCTGACGACATCGCCTCCAGCCTCGGTCCGTGGATCAAGCTCGGCATGCGCAACAAGTCCTGGGGGCAGGCTCGCGAGATACGAACGCTGCTCGAGCGCGCGCGCGAAGCCCAGGCCACGCGCATCGCGCACGAGCCCTCGGCGGACATACGCGAGCTCAGGATGGCGGACATCGACGCCGCCATCCGGATTTCCGGATATCGCGAGACCGTGCCGGAGAAGATCAGCGATACCGTCGTCAAGATTCCTGCGCTCCCTCGCTCGGTCACCCCACTTTCGGAGAGGACATCGGCTCTGCAGGCTGCCGTCGTGACGATCAGACTGGATGATGGCCACGGCAGCGGCTTTTTCATCGCCAGGGACGGGTATCTTCTGACCAACCACCACGTGGTGGGAGACAACAAGTTTGTAACCGTCAAACTGACGACGGGCCGCGAGATGCCCGGCGAGGTCTTGCGATCGCACAAGGCGCGCGACGTCGCTCTCGTCAAGGTGAACGAAACGGCGATGGAAGCGCTGCCGCTGCAGCTCGAACCACCTGACGTTGCCTCCGAGGTTTATGCGGTAGGGACACCGAAATTCGAGAAATATTCGACCACCGTCACCAAAGGCATCGTCAGCGCCTATCGCACGGAAAACGATCTCAAGCTGATCCAGAGCGATGCCGCCATCCATGGCGGCAGCAGCGGAGGCGCCCTGGTGGACCGGTTCGGCAATGTCGTTGCCATCAGCGTTTCCGGAATTACCGTTACGGCTGACAAGACGGGCACCAGCATCAACTTCTTCATTCCTATCGCCGACGCGCTCAAATTCCTCGCCGTTGAGCTGGTTGAGCAGGACGTCACATAGCTGTCAACGAGACAGGCGGCTCCCGGGATGGAATTGGAACGGACAACCCCGATGACAGCGATGGGACGAATCGCGGCCTTGCATATCGCCTTCTGGCAATATGATCCGTGGTACCGTCGCGCGTGGTTCGTCTGGCCACAGTTGATCGCAGTCCTTCTCGTGAGCCGGCTTCTCGTGGGGCCTCAAGCACCGGCTTCGGTGAGCAACTGGGGCAACTGGGCAAAGCCTTTCGATTGCACCAACGCCTCGACCCCGGGCTGCGCGTCGACCCGCCGCGCCGTGTATACTTGGGACGAGGAGGTTGACAGACCCTCTGTCGCCAACCAGATCACGGTCAGCGTCGATCAGTCGGCTTTCCGAAACTCCACCGTGGACGACCAGTCGAAACTGGCGGCCGCGCTCGCGGCCTATTACGGCTATAACTGGACGAAGGCGACCGATATCCTGAAATCGGCGACCACGAGCGACCCGAGCGTTCAGTTCGTCATGGCGCTCGCGCTGCTGGTACCGAATTCGACCGATCAGGGCCGGACTGCGGAAGCGTTGCTCCGCGATGCGGCGGCTCGGGGCAATCGTCAGGCCGCAAGCGTGCTCGGGCGCATTCTCTTCGCGGGCTCGGCTGGCTTGCCGAAGGATGAGATCGCGGGACGGAAGTTGATCGATGATGCCGCGGCGGACGGAGAGCCGTACGCGATGCGGGTGGCTGCCGCCGGCTACGTCAGCGGCGAATTCGGCGGCACGTACGACACCGTCAAGGCAGTCGATCTCCTGCGCAAGGCGGCGGATCGCGGCGAACCCATCGCCATGGCCCAGCTTGCACATTGCTTCAGCACCGGGCGAGGCGGACTTCCCCGCGACACCGCGAAGACCCTCGACTATTTGCGGCGTTCGGCTGATGCGGGATTTGATGGCGCACAGATGACGCTCGCACGCTGGTTGAGAGAGCGGTATTTCTATCGAGAAAGCGAGGATCTGACGGAAGCGATCAAATGGTACGAGCGGTCCTATCGCCAGGGGCACTCGATTTTCGCTGTCTCGGAGCTCGCTTACGTCCACAGATACGCGCGGACGGCGCCGTGGTTCGACACCAAGCGTTCGTTCGAACTGCTCCAGCTTTGCGCGCCATATAAAAATGCCTATTGCCTCTATTGGCTTGCCCGGACCTATCACGACGGCGCGGGAACTGGGCGAGACTACGCCAAGGCCTACGCCTACTACACGGTCGCGAAAGACCTCGGGTGGAGAGACCCGGGCGAGAATCTCCAGAAGCTCGACGCGTTTCTCCAACCCGACATCAAGACCAGCGCGGCGGAGCAGGCCAAGAGCATTCTCGCGGCTCTCAAGCCGGTGCCGCGCGTGATCCGGCTGCAAGTGGCGGACTCCGAGACCGCAGTCCCGCCTCCATGGCCGACGACGACAGACCCGTCGCCGTGGCCGACCCCCGCTCCGCGACCGGCATCACCTTGATCGACTGAACGAACTCATCGACTGGCGCATGCGCAAGGACCAGCACATGGTGCTGGCCCTTTCGTAAATCCACTCCCCAGGTCCTTCCGTCGCATCGCTGCAGTTGCCGGCGCGGATGGCCGGCTCAGCGCCGCTTGCGCGCCTTGAGCTTCAGCGGCGGCCGCCCCCGAAACCACCTGGGCCCGGACCGCCGCCGGGGCCCCCCAGTGGCCCTGGTCCGCTTGGACCTCCGCCGGGCGGTCCGACGTCGCCGGGGAAGCTTGGCGAACCGCCAGGCCCAGGCGGCATGCCGCCGGGACCAGGAGCGCCGCCAGGCACGTTAGGTCCGCCGCCCGGCAGGCCCGGAGCTCCGCCGGGTCCGCCCGGTCCGCTGGGAATACCACCCCCAGGTCGACCTGGACCGGCTCCGCTCCCCGGCGGCTGCGGCGGCGCGTGCGGCCCCTGCAACGAGCTGCCCGGGAACGTGGTCACCGACTGCACGGCTTCGACCCGCAGGCTGCCGGAACTGTCGCGCACGGCGTTGACGACGACGCGCGCTTCGCCCGCGGCCGGCGCAAAGCGCGACACGTCGCGCGCGACATAGCCCGAGCCGAGCTGCAGTTCGCCGCCCGCCCGGCGCACATAGGCTTCGATCATCAGGCGCTGCGCGCCGGCGAGATCGGCGAGCGTGTCGATCTCCGACCGCGACACATGCATCACGCCTTGCGCGACCTGGCCCTCGGCATGCACGCGCTGCCCGACCTGCGCGGCATCGAGGCCCGAGACCCGCAAGCCGCCGATCCGCAAGCCGGACTGATCACGCTCGAGCACGCCGGTGACATGGGCCGCAGCCTCACGGCGCGGCTCGACCAGGCTCGCGACGATCGCGCCGTCGGTGCGGCGCAAGCCATAGACTGCAACCTGCTCGCCGACCTTGTGCGAGCTCTCGCCGCCGGCCGTCAACACGGTCTGGCCGAGCACGGTAATGCTGCCTGCCCCGACGCGCTCGATGGGACCTGCGACTTCGCTCGTCACATTGATGGCGCGCGTCACCAAGCTGCCGTTGGCCTGGCGCAGCGCGACGACGCGCGCGAGCTGCCCGATCCGCAGCGCCTTCGCCGATACCGCCACGCCGTCGATGCGCACCGGCACATCGCTCGCATAGGCGATGCGCTCGCCGTTCACAAAAATGCTGCCGAAGCGCTGGATGACCCCGACGATGCCGGTGCCGCCGATGCCGTGATCATTGCCGCGGCTGATGCCGGTGCCGCCGATTCCCTGGTCGCTGCCGCCGCTGATCCCGGTGCCGCCAATGCCCTGGTCGCTGCCGGCGCGCGATTGCGCGACGACCGACGAGCTGCCGGCGAGCCAGAACGCCTTCAACAGCAGGCGGCGCGAGATGATCGGCCCCCTGGTCACGTCTGGCCGCCCTCGTCGCCCTCGTCGGCCGCACCGCCGGGATCGTCGCGATAGACATAGACGCCGAAATTCCAGCGGCTGTTGCCGCCCTTGTCCTTGGCCAGCGCCCGGTTGGCCTCGCGGTTGGCGGCCTTGAGTGCCTCCATCGCAAGCTCGCGCGAGCGCGCCTCCAGTCGCCTCGCAAGCTTCGGCGACAGGCCGTCATAGTGCACGGCGCGCTCCATGAAGGGCGGCGCCACGGACGAAACATTCTTCTCGGCGGCGGCGATATGGTCGTGCAGGTTGCGGCCGAAATAGTGCCATTTGAGATCGTCGCCGCCCCGCGGAACGAAGGCCGCTTCCATCAGCACGATCTCGTCATCCTCATTGATGGTGACGAGCTCGCGGTCCAGCCATTCGTCCAGCACCGCGCGCGGGCGCACGTCCTTGGTGACGGAGGCAACCAGCTGCTCGAACGAGGGCGCATTGCGCGGGGCCGTGCGCGGCAGCGGCAGCGGATCGCCCTTGGCGTCGGTGAATTCGGGCGCCGCGAGCCAGCGCGCGATGATGGCGCTGGTGCGCGACAGCGTCGCCGGCGTCTCGTGCACCGGCGCGCCGGCGCCGCGGAGTCTGGCGACCTCCTTGCGATGAATCCCGGTGAGCAGGCTGACGCGGCTGTCGGTCTGCTCCTTGCCCTCCAAGGCGAAATCGTGCTCGGCAACGTTGACGAAGAGCTCGCGCAGCAGCTGGACCAGCGCCGGAAACGTCATTCCGCCACGGATACACAGCCTGACCAGCGGACGAAGCAGCCGCGCCAGCGGCGCATGCAGCTGCGACGCGGCGATCGGCGGTCCCGACGCCGGCTTCGTCGTCCCGGATCTAGCCTTCATTGCCAAATTCTACCGTCAGAAACCGTGGGACACAATCCCACTTTTTTACGGACTTGGTTGACGTGTGAAAAATTCCCACGTATTGGAGAGGGCATCGGGGCCACCACAAACGGGGAAAGTCGACAAATGCCCGGCCGTTCCGTCCGCGTTTCCGCCAATTCCGTCGACAAGCCAGCAGGCCACCGCGCCGGCATCGGTCTCGAGCCGATGTGGCCCGCGCTCGCGCGCGGCGTGATCTTCCTGATCGCGCTCGCGACGCCCATCGTCGTCACCCTGCTCTCGCGCTGACCATGATGTGCGGCATCATGACGGCCACGAATGGTGAGACGCAGGATTTTGGCACCGATCTTTCGATCGCAACGGCCTGCCGGGCGGCCGACGTCGATTATGACGACTTCACGCTCGCGGTCGCCGCCGGCAGCTATCCTTGCCTGCCCGTTGACGCCGGCGGCGCCGGCCGCTCGTTCGACGAGACGGACCTGCTCGCGCTCTATATCTACGGCCGGCTGCTCTCGTTCGGCTTCGGCGCCTTGCGCGCCGGCGAATATGCCTGCCGCATGCACGCTGCGCTGAGAGCAAACGCCCATGCGCGCGTCGTCTCCATCGCGCTGACCACGACCGGCGGCAAGCGCGTGACGGTCGACGTCGCGGCGTCGCCAGCGCCGGCGATCTTTCCCGGCAAGCTCGAGTTCGACATTGCCGCCATCAGGGACTTCCTGAAAGCGCGGATCGAAGCCATTCCTGAGGGTCGACCAGCATGAACATGACGCCTGTGAATGACTCCGGCCGGCGCCCGTCGGTGCTGCACATCTTCAAGATCTATTACCCCGATTTATTCGGCGGCACGCTGTCCGTGATCCGCGACATCTGCGCCGGCGTGAAGGACAGGTTCGCCGCCGCCGTGCTGGTCTGTTCCAAGTCACCCGGGCAAAGCCAGGTCGTCGTCAACGACGTGCCGGTCGAGCGCGTGCATTCCTTTGGCGATCTCTTGTCGCTGCCGATGGCCCCGACCTATCCGTGGCGGCTGTGGCGGCGGATTGCCGAGCACGACCTGCTCGCGCTGCATGCCCCCTTCCCCCTCGCCGATCTGGTGTTCGCGTTCGGCCTGGGACGAAGCCGGCCGCTAGTCGTGCACTGGCACGCCGACATCGTCACCCATGCCTGGCTGCGCCGCCTGGTGGAGCCCTTGATACGGCGGACGCTGCGGCGCGCGGAAGCCATCATCGTCTCGGACCCGGTTCTCATCGGCTCGACGCCGGTGCTGCGGGAGTTCGCCGACAAGTGCCGCGCCGTTCCGTTCGGGATCGATGTCTCGAAATATGATCGGCCATGGATGCGGCGCGCGGCCGTCAACGAGCGCGGACGGCTCGTGCTCGCCTGCGGACGTCTCGTCCCCTACAAGGGCTTTGACGTGCTGCTGCGCGCCGCTCAAGGGCAGAATTTCGAGGTCTGGATCGTCGGCGAAGGCCGCGAGCGGGCTCACCTCGAGCAGCTGATCCGCGAGCTCGGGCTCGAGGGCCGCGTCCGGCTGCTCGGAGGCGTTTCCGACAGCGAGCTGGTTGAATTCATGCGCATCGCCGACGTCTTCGTCATGCCGTCGGTGACCAATGCCGAGACCTTCGGGCTGGTCCAGCTCGAGGCGATGGCCGCAGGCCGCCCGATCGTCAATACCGCGCTCGACACCGCCGTTCCCCATGTCGCACGTGACGGGCTCGAGGCCATCACGGTGCCGCCGCGCGATCCGGAAAAGCTTGCCGAAGCCATCAACACGCTGATCGCCGACCCTGAGCGGCGCCGTCGCATGGGCGAAGCCGCGCGCCACCGCGCTGCCACGCATTATTCCAAGGCGACCTTTCAGGCCGGGATCGAAACCGTCTATCGCCGTGCGGTGGCTGCCGGCGCGGCGCGAATGGCGCGCACAGAGGCGGTCGGCCTCGCCGGCGCGGTCATGATCGCAGCCGCGCTCGCCTGGTCCGACATGCGCCATCGCTATGTGCGCTCGCTGCTCGGCCCGTTCTGGATGTCGATCCAGATGGCGATCACGGTCGCCGTGCTGGGCTCGGTGATCGGCCATTTCTCCAATCAGGGCACGCTGTCGCATCTGCCGATGCTCGCACTCAGCCTGACGGCATGGACCTTCCTCAACAGCGTCGTGCTCGATGCGACCACCGCGCTGCAGGGCTCGGCCAGCCTGATCAAGGACCGCGCACTGCCGCCCGGGATATTCCTGCTGCAATGTACGTTCCGGCATGCGCTATTTGCGCTGCATAACGCCTGCGTACCGCTGCTCCTGTGGCTGTGGCTCACACCCAGGGATATCGAGGGCATCGCGGAGGCGCTGCCGGGATTTGCCCTGTTCATCGCCTGCACGCTGGCCTTGAGCCTCGTGCTCGGGGCGCTCGCGACGCGCTTTCGCGATTTGAAGCCGATCATCGAATCCTCGCTGACGCTGGCCTTTCTCGCCTCGCCCGTCGTGTGGACACCCGAGATGATCAACCGATCGTCCGCCATCATGCGGCTCAACCCGGTGACGCATCTGTTTGCGATCTGGCGCGAGCCGCTGTCGACCGGCCACATCGCCATGGGAAGCGTGATCTATGTGCTGACCTGCCTCGCGGCGCTGGCGGTCGGAAGCCTGGTGACGGTCGCCCATTTGCGTAAAGCGGCGTTCTGGATCTGAACGCATGACCAAGATCAGCCTGCAACATGTCAGCCTCGACTATCCGCTCTATGGCGCCTACGACTTCTCGCTCAAGCGCCGGCTGCTCGGACGCATCCTCCGCGAAGCCTCGACGATGCGGACCATCCGCGCGCTCGACGACATCTCGCTGGAGGTGGTCGCCGGTGCCCGCATCGGCCTGTTCGGGCCCAACGGCTCCGGCAAGTCGACCTTGCTGCGGCTGCTCGCCGGCGTCTATCCCGTGAGCCGCGGACGTCTCGAGATATCGGGCAGCGTCATGCCGCTGCTCGGGCTCAACTCCGGTGTCAACCCGGACTTCACCGCGACCGACAATATCCGCCTCCTGCTGCGCATCGGCGGACGCAAGCCGACACAGGCGCTGGTCGACGAGATCTGGGCCTTCACCGAGCTGGAGGACCGCATGCGGCAGCTGCCGCTGCGGACGTTCTCCTCCGGCATGCAGATGCGCGTACTGTTTGCAGTCGCAACCGCCTTTCCGGCGGACATTCTCCTGCTCGACGAATGGCTCAGCGTGGTCGACGAGAATTTTTCGGCCAAGGCTGAAGACCGGCTGCTCAAGCTCGTCTCGATGGCTGCGATCGTCATGATCGCCTCCCATGACCAGGGCCTGTTGCGGCGGACCTGCACCAGCATCGTCAGGCTCGACCAGGGACGGGTGACCAGCATCCTCCCGGTCGACCCCAACTCCGCACACCCGCTGGGCCTACGAGAGAGCGCATGAAAAAGATACTTGTCGTCAGCGAGGCGCTCGGCGAGCCGAACCACAAGCGCGGCATCTTCCATTTCACCCGCGAGCTGATCCGCTCGCTTGCAGCCGAAGGCCATGAGCTGACGCTGCTGGTCGAGACCACGCGCGCCTACCGAAAGCTGAAGCAGCGGCAGGAGCGTGCCGGGCTTTTTCCGAAGGAATCGCGCGTGATCGAGCTGCTGGCGCTCTATCGATTCCTGGATACCGCCGACCTGACCGAGCCGACCCGCAACAGCTCGCTGCGCCGGATGGTCGCGTGGGTCAGATATCGCATTGGCATGGCGACCTCCTGGGAGTTCGCCTCCTGCTTCCTGCGCGCGGCCGGCGTGATGCGGCTGCGCAAGAGGTCGATCGAGAACAACACGAGCGGCCTCGAATACATCCCGCCCGACCTGCGGCACCTGAAGCTGTTCCGGGAATTTCTGCTCGAGCCCGGCTTCTACAGCTATCAGGACCTGTCGGCGATGACCCGCCTGCCGCCGCCGCGGGTGGATGCCCGGAGCTTCGACATCGTGCTGGTGGATACGCCGACGCGCGTGGCGATCAGGCGCGGTCCCGACACCAAGGTGATCTGCGTGGTCCACGACCTGTTGCCGCTCACCGATCTCAAGCTCTCCGACGTCGCGACCCAGCTGTTTCTGTACCGCCTGCTCACCAGCCTGCAGCAGGCCGACGAGCTCGCCTTCGTGTCCAACTACAGCCTCAACCGGTTTCGCGAATTGCTGCCGCAATTCGCCCATTTGCCGGCGCGCGTGGTCTATCCACGCACGCGGTTCGAGTCGGCGGAGGCGATGCCGCCTCGGTCCACACCTCCCAGCCCCGTGCGGCCGAGCTTCGTGGTCATCGTCTCCGCCGAACCCCGCAAGAACCTGCAAGCGGTGATCCGTGCCTTCAAGAAGCTGCCGGAGGCCGATCTGGTCGTGATCGGCTATGCCGGGGGGACAAAATTCATGCGCAACGCGCCGCCGAACGTCAAATTCGCCGGCTATGTCGACGAGCAGGACAAGGCCACGCTGATCGCCGACGCCCATGGCCTGATCATGCCGAGCCTCGCCGAAGGCTTTGGCGTGCCGATCATCGAGGCGCTGGCCGCCAATACCCCCGTCCTTTGCTCGGACATTGCAGTGTTCCACGAGGTGGCCGGCGATCTCGCCGACTACTTCGATCCGTTTTCGACTGGATCGATCTGCGCCTCGGTCAAGCGCGTGATGGCGCAGCAGGAGGAGCGGCGTGCCGGAATTGCGGCGCAGCGCGCGGTGCTCGCCCGGCGCTTCGGCTACCAGACCCAGGCAAGGGATTTCCTCGAGCATCACGCCGGCGCTGACGCTGCAACGCCGGCCCAACTGCCGCCGACCGCAGAGCAGGCGCTGGCCCGGCTTGCCGCACACGGGACGTGACGTCGCACGTCCCTGTCCGCAACCGGCGCTCGGTCAGTGGCTCGCCGCGTGGCCGACCTCACCGGTGATGACCTCGCCGAACAGGTGCCAGGCGGCGCCGTCGAACTTCATCAGCTGCATCTGCTCGATCGGAAAGAAGTCGTCCGGGCCGGTGTTGATCTTGATCCCCGGCAGCATCACGTCGCTGGAAAAATTCTTCAGGCTGGCCGCCTGCTTCATGATGTTCTCTCGCGTGAGATCATCGCCGCATTGCTTGAGCACCTGCACCATCGTCTGCGCAGCGGCGTAGCCATAGACATTGTTGAGATCGAGCTTGTCGCCATTGGGATAGTACTGATCCATGAAGGCCTGCCAGGTCTTGACGCCCGGATCGTCCTTCCACGCAGGGTCGGTCGGGTCTTTCAGATAGGCCGTCGAGATGATGTCCTTGGCATATTGCAGGCCCGCAGGCTTCAGCACGCCGGCAACCGAGGCCGAGACGTTGGCGAGGAAGAAGCGCGGCTTCCAGCCGAGCTCGCCCACTTTGCGGATCGCCTGCGCCGAGCCTTTCGGCGCCGCCCAGGAGAAGAACGTGTCGGCACCGGAATCATGCAGCGCCACGATCTGCGAATCGATGTTGGGGTCTGAGACCTCATAGGACTTGTCGGCGATGATCATGTTGGCCTTGTCGCCAAGGCCATCGCGCAAGCCCTTGACCTGGTCGCGGCCGGCGTCGTCGTTTTGCCAGAACACGGCGATCTTGGCGTCGGGGAAATGGTCCAGGATGTATTTGGCGTAGATCCGCCCTTCGCTCTGGTAATTGGGCTGCCAGCCCATGGTCCATGGGAAATCCTTGGGGTCGCCCCATTTGGTGGCGCCGGTCGCGACGAACAGCTGCGGCACCTTCTTGGTGTTCATGTATTTCTGGATCGCCGAGTTGGAGGGGGTGCCGAGCGGCTGAAAGATCAGCAGCACTTCGTCGCTCTCGACCAGCTTGCGCGCCTGCTCGATCGCCTTTGGCGGGCTATAGGCGTCGTCGTAGGAGATGAAGGTGATCTTGCGCCCGTTGATGCCGCCCTCGGCGTTGATCTTGTTGAAATAGGCGGCTTCCGTCTTTCCGATGACACTGTAGGACGATGCGGGCCCGCTATAGGGCATGATGTTGCCGATCTTGATCTCGGTGTCGCTGGCGCCGCTATCGTATTTCTTTTCGGCATGCACAGCGTTGGCTGCGGCGCACAACATGGCGGCCGCGGCCAGCGCTGCAAGCTTCACGTCGACAAGGTTCCTGACCCACATCGGCATCGCAACCTCCCCTGGCTTTGTCACGGGCTCTATCTTTGCCGGCCCTGTTTTGCCGATCAGTCTCGCAACGCCTGCCCTGCCTGGCAAGCCCCGCTTATGGCTGAGAGGCGAAACGGCATTGTTGGCTGCCGTCATTTGTGATTGATGCAGGGCCGAAACAGGGGATTTTGGGTTTGGTGCCAGAGAGGCGAATCGGTCCGCGACATCCAGGGCTTGGCCGGGCCGGATTCCATTTTGCGCGCTGGCTCGCCAGGCTCACGATGGGCGCCGCGGGCATTCATCAGCTCGACTCGCAGCTGGCCAAAACACGGCTGGCACTCGCGCGCGAAAAACTCGCCCGCGGCGAGACGCTCCATATCGCCGGCCTTGGCGCGCCAGGCACGCATAACTCGGGCGTTGCGCTGGTCGAAGTGACGCAGGCTCACGGCCCGCGGCTCATTCTCAACAACGAGGAGGAGCGCTTCTCCGGCAACAAGCACACGTCGGAATTTCCGCGCGAATCGCTGGCCGCGATGGCCGCATCGCTGCGCGCGCGGGGCCGCGACATCACCGATATCTTCGCCTGGGTGACATCGTGGGACTATCCGACGCTCGCCGGCACCATCTTCCGCACGGTGCTGGAGGAATTGCCACAAAGCCTGAACCTGTTGCGCACGCTGGAGGCGACCGGCTTCGACGGCCGCCGGCTCGAGGAAATGACCCGCACGTCGAAGAAGGTCGCGCGGCAATTCGGGCTCGCAGCCCCCGTCCCGCTCATCGCGCTGCCGCATCACGACAACCACGCCTGGTTCTCCTATGCGGCCTCCCCCTTCGCGGATGATGGCGAGCCGGTGGCGATTGCCGTTCTCGACGGCACCGGCGATCTCGGCTCGGTCTCGCTTTATGTCGCGCAAGGCGGTGGTATGCAGCGCCTTTACTGCAATGAGAGCATGTTCGACTCCCTCGGCGCCTTCTACAGCGTGATCTCGTCCACGCAAGGCGGCTGGACCTGGCTGTCCAGCGAAGGTCGCTACATGGGCGCCGCCGCCTGGGGCGACATGAACCGCGCCAGCAATCCGTATTATGCAGCGCTGCGCAACGTGCTGCATTTCGCGCCGAACGGCGAAGTGAAACTCAACCGCGCGCTGGCGAACTGGTACTCGGACCCGTTCCGGAATCCCTACAAGCGCGCGTTGATCGATATCCTGGGCGAGCCGCTCAAGTCCGACCAGCTCTGGAATCCCGACGCGGTATTGCGGGTCGAGGACATCAAGCACCGCGCGGACACGCAGGACCGTCTCGACAAGGCAGCCGCGACCCAGCTCGTGTTCGAGGACGCCATGATCCATGTGGTGGATCACCTGTTGCGGCAGACGGGCAGCCACCGCCTGGTGCTGACCGGCGGCGTGGCGCTGAATGCGCTCGGCAACATGCGGCTGCTCGAACATTTCGACGAGGCCTGGTTTGCGACCAACCAGGGCCGCCAGGCACGGCTGCATCTGTGGGTGCCGCCGGTTCCGGGCGATGCCGGCGTCACCATCGGCGCGGCGTGGCTGTTTGCGCATCTCGCCGGCGCCCCGCGCGGCGCGCCACTGACGCATGCGTTCTATTGCGGCGAGCCGTCGCCGCGCAGTGACATCGAGGCCGCGCTCCACGCCGACGACGTCAGCTCACGGCAGATCGGCGAGGTCTTGACGCTGCAAGGCCGTGCCGAGATCGCCGACCTGATGGCCTTCATGGTGGCCAAAGACGGCGTGATCGCGCTGTACCAGGGTGCGGCCGAAACCGGCCCGCGCGCGCTCGGCCATCGCTCCATCCTCGCCAACCCCTGCAACGCACATGCGCGCGAAAACCTCAATGAGCGCGTCAAGTACCGCGAGGCGATCCGGCCGCTGGCGCCGATGGCGACGCTGGAAGCGGCGCGGCAATTCTTCGTGCTGGAAGACGGCGCGGCTGACGCCGACTACAACGCCTACAACTACATGGTGCTGACCGCGCGTTCGAGGCCCGCCGCGCGCGAGACGATTCCGGCCGTCATTCATGCCGACGGCACCGGCCGAATCCAGATCGTGCGCGAGGCCGACGATCCCCTCACCTACGCCTACCTGAAGGCGCTCGGCCGCCGCATCGGCGTCGAGATCTCGGTCAACACCTCCTTCAATGTCGCAGGCCCGATCGCGCAGACGCCGCAGCAGGCGATCGACACGCTGCGCCGCTCCAGGGGATTGGACGCGGTGCTGCTGGTCGCCGACGACGGCACGGTCCATGCGGCCTGGCACGGCCCTACGCGCGACAGCGGACGCTTCACCGGCTGGTTCGCGGAATGGCAAGCCGCGCGTGTATGATCAAAGCCGGTCGGGCCGATACGGAAAGGGATCGACGATCGGCGGCTCGCCGCTCATCAATTCGGCGATCAGGCGCCCGGTGGTCGGGCCCAGCGTAAAACCCTGATGGCCATGCCCGAAGTTCAGCCACAGCCCCTTATGCTGCCTGGCCGCTCCGATCACCGGCAGCATGTCGGGCATGCAGGGCCTGGTGCCGAACCATGGCTCGGGCTCTACCGGCCGGCCGAGATCGATCAGCTGTCGCGCGGCCTGCTCGGCATGGGCCAGTTGCACCGGATCGGGCTTGCCGTCGGGCGCGGTCAGCTCGGCGCCGGTCGTGATGCGCACGCCGTTCTGCATCGGCGCCATCACATAGCCGTTGGCCGCATCGCGCAAGGGCAGATCGAGCGGGCTGCCGCCGGCATAATGCCGGTGATAGCCGCGCTTGCGCACCATGGAGATGCGGTAGCCGAAGCGCCGCAACAGCTCCGGTGACCACGGGCCCAGCGCGACCACGACGGCCTCGGCTTCGATCTCGCCGGCCGCGGTGATCACCGACCAGCCGTGCCGGCTTTGCCGCAGGGTTTGCGCCTCGCCGCGCACGATGCTGCCGCCCGCGCGCGTGAACAGATCGGAATAGGACGTCACCAGCGCGCCCGGGTTCGAGATCGTCCACGGCTCCTGCCAGTGCAGCCCGCCGATGCCAGCTTCGGTCAGGCCGGGCTCGGCCTGCTTCAGCTCGCGCGCGGTCAGGATGCTGAACTTCACCCCATAGGCCTTGCGCAAGGCGTCGGCCGCCGCGGCCTCGGCATCGAAGGCCGCCTGCTCGCGATGCAGGACGCGAAAGCCGCTGCGGCGGACGAGATTGCCGGCGCCCGATTCCTGGATCAGCCGGTCATGCTCGCGCACCGCGCAGGCAATGATCTCGGCATAGGCCGCGGACGTACGCGCATGTGCCGACGGAAACGAATTCCACCAATAGCGCAACAGCGGACCGACATGATCGGGCAGCGAGGACAGATGATAGCGCACGTCGTTGGTGCGCCCTGTGGCGATCTTGAAGAGCTCACGCCAGCCATGCGGCATGGGATAGGGCCGCATCGCCTCGCTCTGGATGATGCCGGCGTTGCCGTAGCTCGTCTCACGGCCCGGCTCCTTGCGGTCGACAAGCGCGACCGACCAGCCGCGCTTCTGCAAATGCACGGATGTCGCCACGCCGACCATGCCGGCACCGAGAACGATGGCGCTTTTCATCACCGGATCCTGCCTGTTGTCGTCTAGGCCGGCTTCGGCACCAGACGCTGTTGCGCCGTGTTGATGGTCGCCGCGACCACGACGGCCATCGCGGTCATCATGATCAGAAAGCCGAAGGCCGCGTCAAACGACCCGGTCCATTTCACGATGAATCCCATCACGGCGGGCGCAGGCACGCCGGTTTGCTTCCTCGATAGATCGCCCATCGTGGTCTGGACTTTTTGATTGAGCATGATCTTTTCGGAGAACCGGTTTCCACTTTTCCGGGTCATGGTTTAACCCCAGGCGCGGAAATCGGGCGCGGCCGACAGCGGCGGGCTGCTCGCAAGCTTTGCGATGTCGGGCTTCGGCCGGGATAGCTCCGCATCGCCCGCAAAGGCCTGCTCCAGCGCCAGTGCAACCGACAGCACGATGGCGTCGCCGCCACGGGGCCCGACGATCTGCAGGCCGAAGAGCATGCCGGCTTCGTCCAGCCCAAGCGGCAGGCTCAGTGCGGGATGGCCGGCCAGCGTCACCGCATAGGCGAGCGCAAGCCAGTGGAAATAGGACTTGGTCGGCGCACCGTCGATCTCGGCCGGATAGAGCTCGGACCAGGGGCGCGGGCTCAGCGTAATGGTCGGGCTGATGAGCACATCGCAGCCGGCGAAGAAGCTCTGATAGGCGCGGTAGATCTTGGTCTGCACCGTCGCGGCGCGCGCGTAGTCGGTCAGATGATAGGCCAGCCCCTCCTCGACGTTGGCCCGCACATTGGGACCGAGCATGTCGCGCCGCTCCCGGTAGGTCTTGCCGTGCGTCGCCAGAAACAGCGCGGCGCGCAGCACGGCGAAGGCATCGTCAGCGCCCTCACAATCAGGTGCGCCGTCGCGGGTCTCGGCGACGAGCGGCGTGATGGCCGCAACACGTTTGCGAAATGCGCGCCTGATCGCCTGCTCGGTCGGCGCGAAACCGAAATCCGCGGTGAAGGCGACGCGGAGCTTGCGCAGATCTGCCGGCTGCGGTGATCGCCAGCGCTCGCTCCGGCTGCGAACGGGTTCGCCCGGCAGCGTATAGGCCAAGGGATCGCGCGCATCATCGCTCGCCATCACCGAGAGCATCAGCGCGGCATCGGCGACATTGCGGGCCATCGGCCCATCGGTGGACAGACTGGACCAGCCCTGAAGGCGCTTCTCGCTGGCGACGAGGCCGTAGGACGGACGCATGCCGACGATGCCCGCATAGCCGGCGGGGTTGCGCAGGCTGCCGCCGGTGTCGGAGCCGGAGGCGAGCGGGGCCATGCCGCAGGCCAGCGCCACCGCCGAGCCTCCGGAAGAGCCTGCGGCCGATTTCATCGGATCGAACGGATTGCCGGTCGCGCCGTGAACGGGGTTGCGGGTGTTGCCGCCGGCCGCCCATTCCGGCGTGTTGGTCTTGCCGAAGATGATGGCGCCTGCCGCGCGCAGTCGCGCCACCGATCCCTGGTCGGCTGCGGGCACGTGCTCGGCAAATAGCGGGCTGCCATAGGTCGTGCGCAGGCCCGCGGTGTCCTGGGTATCCTTGATCAGAACGGGAAGGCCATGCAGCGGCGCAAGCGGCTCGCCGCGCATGATCGCGGCTTCCGCCTGTTTCGCCTGCGCCCGGGCTGCCCCCTCGTCGAGCGTGACCACGGCGTTGACCGCCGGGTTGACGCTTCCGATCCGCGCCAGGCACGACTCCATCAATTCAACCGGGGAAATCGCCCGCTTGGCCATCAATTGCGTGAGTTCGACGGCGCCCTGGTCACATAGCGGTTCCACGTCAGCTCCTTCGCTTGCTGAAAATTTTTTAGCATTTTTGAAAATTATTTCACTGCTCGAAGATTGGCGCAATGGGGCGATTAGGTGCGGAAATGCTAGGCTTTTAGCTCATTTGGAGGGCATCCAGCCATTTTGCCGTCCCCGATGCCGGATTTTGACCGGAAATAGGAGTATGATGCACTAAACCGATTTCATCGGCGGGCCTTTGCGGGAAGATGATGACGATGAGCGATTTCTCGACTTCGGACGGACCGCATTCGCAGCTTGGGCAATGCCTCAAGGCGGCGCGGCAGGCGCGCGGGCTCACATTGAAGCAGGTGGCCGAGCGCACCGGGATGGCGCTCTCGACGCTCTCCAAGGTCGAGAACGGCCTGATGTCGCTGACCTACGACAAGCTGCTGCAGCTCACCTCCGGGCTGAAGATGGACATCGCCGAGCTGTTCAGCCCAGCGAGCGCGCGCGCCGAGCAAGGCCGCCCGGTCACCGCGCGGCGCAGCATCAGCCGCGCCGGCCAGGGCCAGGTCGTCAACACCAAATTCTACACCTACATCTATCAGTGCACCGACCTGATCGCGAAACGCATGGTGCCGATATTGGCCGAGGTGCGCGCCCGCTCGCTTGACGAATTCGGTCCGCTGCTGCGCCACTCAGGCGAAGAATATTTTCTGGTGACGCACGGCAGCGTCGAGGTGCACACCGAGTTCTACGCGCCGGAGATACTGCACGAGGGCGACGGCATCTATCTCGACAGCACCATGGGCCACGCCTACCTCAACGCCGGCCCGGAGGGCTCGGCCAAGGGCGTCTGCCTCTGCACCAGCGAAGCGCCCGATCTTTACGAGCAGCTGAAGCGGATCGCGGAGAGCGATAAGACGAAGCAGGCGACGCCCGTCGACTGAGCCGGTTCGACCAACTCTCTCACCGTCACCCTGAGAGCATGTGAAGCTATCGACCCGTCACCCTGAGGCGCTCGCGATAGCGAGCCTCGAAGGGCGACGGCCCCGCTGCGGGAGCCGGGTCGTGCATCCTTCGAGACGGCCGCGGCTGCGGCCTCCTCAGGAGGAGGGGAACGTTAGGATGCGCTTGACACCTAGCCTCTCGGCCGCGACACGATCTCGATCATCCTGGCTTCGTCGTCGTCAGGCGCGATAGCCTTGGCGCGCGCATAGGACTCGACTGCGGCTTTGCCCATCAGCGGCGTATCGGCCAATAGGCTTTCCGCCAGCGCCACCGCGTAGGCCGCATCCTTGTGGCGGAGCGCCGATGTAAACGTCGCGCCGGCAAAATTGCGCATCGCCATCCGCTTGGAATGGCGGATCACTTGCGGGCTTGCGGCAACGCCGGTCTCGACCGCCTCCAGCACGAGCTTCATGTCGAGGCCGGCCTGCTCGGCCATGGCGAGGCCCTCGGCAATGCCGGCGATCTGGATCGCGCCCATCAGATTGTTGATCAGCTTGTAGACGGTGCCGGAGCCGACCGCGCCGAAATGGCGGATGGTCGATCCAATCGGCGCGAGGAACGGCCCCGCCTTCTCGAGGTCGGCGGCGTCGGCACCGACCAGCAGCGTCAGCTTGCCGCTCGCGGCAGCATCGGGCAGGCCCGTTACGGGGCAGTCGATGTAGATCAGTCCGCGGCCATCGAGCTCGCGCGCCATGTCGCGCGCATGCTGATAGGACACCGTGGAGCATTCGATCGCGAGCACGCCCGGCTTCATCGTGGTCGCAGCGCCGTCGGTGCCCAGCCAGACGGCGCGCGAGGCTTCGTCATCGGCGACCATGGTCACCACGGCATCGGCGTCGATCGCGGCATCGCCCGGCGACGTCGCCCAGCGCGCGCCGCGCGCGATCAGGTCCTCGGCCTTGGCCCGGCTGCGGTTCCACACCGCGACGGAAAAGCCCGCATCGAGATAGCGGCCGGCCATGCCGTGACCCATGCGTCCCAATCCGATGAACGCAACACGCGGCATGGCCTAGTCCACGTCCTCGACCTCACCGGGCGCTTCGCCGAAGGCGCGCTGCGCCAGTGCTGCCGCCATGAACTCGTCGAGATCGCCGTCGAGCACCCCCGAGGTGTCGGAGGTCTGCACGCCGGTGCGCAGGTCCTTCACCATCTGATAGGGCTGCAGCACATAGGAGCGGATCTGGTGACCCCAGCCGATATCGGTCTTGGCGGCCTGGTCGGCGGCCGCCTTCTCCTCGCGCTTCTTCAGCTCCATCTCGTAGAGCCGCGCGCGCAGCATGTCCCAGGCCTGGGCCCGGTTCTTGTGCTGGGAGCGGCCGGCCTGGCAGACCACCGCGATGCCGGTCGGGATATGCGTGAGCCGCACCGCCGATTCGGTCTTGTTGACGTGCTGGCCGCCGGCGCCGCCCGAGCGCATGGTGTCGGTGCGGACGTCGGCTTCCTTGATCTCGATCTTGATCGTGTCGTCGATCACCGGAAAGATCTGCACCGACGAGAACGAGGTGTGCCGCCGGGCATTGGAATCGAATGGCGAGATGCGCACCAGGCGATGCACGCCCGCTTCAGTCTTCAGCCAGCCATAGGCGTTGTGACCGGATATCTGCAAGGTCGCCGATTTGATGCCGGCCTCTTCACCCTGCGACTCCTCGAGAAACTCGACCTTGAAGCCGTGCTTTTCCGCCCAGCGCGTGTACATGCGCAGCAGCATCTGCGCCCAGTCCTGGCTCTCGGTGCCGCCGGCGCCGGCATGGACCTCGAGATAGGAATCGAAGCGGTCGGCCTCGCCGCCCAGCAGCGCCTCGAGCTCGCGCCGCGCGACCTCCTTTTTCAGGGCCTTCAGCGCGTCTTCGGCTTCCTTGACGACACCGGCATCGTTCTCGGCCTCGCCGAGCTCGATCATGTCGATGTTGTCCTGCAGCTCGCGCTCGACCTTGCCGATGCCTGACAGCGCATCCTCCAGCGAGGTGCGCTCCTGCATCAGCTTCTGCGCCTTCTGCGGATCGTTCCAGAGATTGGGGTCTTCGGCGAGCTTGTTCAGCTCTGCGAGGCGCGCCGTCGATTGCTCGACGTCAAAGATGCCTCCTCAGCAGCCCGACCGACTGCTTGATCTCTTCTACCAACCGTTCGACTTCGGCGCGCATGGACTTCTCTTCAGGTGGCGGCCAGCTGGAAACTCGCGGCTGCCGTAAACGAGGTCGTGTGCATGTAGCGGCGGAGCAGCCAAAGCGCAATCGCGCAGGGCGCGGCGATCAACAGCAACGCTCAGCTGGCGATCCTCGGCTCGAAAACGGCCACGGAGCTTGTGTTTTCATATACTCTGTAATACAGAGTTCTCTATAAAAGGAAAGGGAGATCACGATGCGCCGATCCATGCTGCGAGTCCCCTTCACCGCTTCAGGCGGCCCCGTAACGCCGACGCCACTTGATCGCCGTCGCGTGCTGACCGTCCTCGGAGCGGGCCTCGTGGCGCCGTATTCCGCCCTCGGACAATCATTGCCGGATGACATCGGTCGGCGGCTGTCGCAGGCCCAGCAGGATGGCAAGGTGTACGGTGTGCATGCCCTGCTCGTCAGCAAGGGCGGAAAGCTTCTGCTCGAATATTACGGGCGCGGCGAGGATGAGATCTGGGGGCTTCCCCTTGGCGTGGTCGCGTTTGGCCCGGATGTGCTGCACGACCTGCGCTCGGTGTCCAAGAGCGTCGTCGGTCTGGTCTATGGCATTGCGCTCGCGAACGGAAAGGTGCCCACGCCTGAGGCCAAGCTATACGCGCAATTTCCCGAGTATGCCGACCTCGCGAGCCAGCCCGGCCGCGATCGCCTCACCATGCACCACGTTCTCAGCATGACGCTCGGGCTTGAATGGGACGAACTCACCATTCCCTATGGCGATCTGCGCAACAGCGAGAATGCGATGGAAGCAGCGCCCGACCGTTACCGCTACATCCTTGAGCGGCCCATTGTCGGCGAGCCCGGCGTGAAATGGACCTATTGTGGCGGCGCAACCGCGCTGCTCGGTCGGCTGATCGCCAAAGGCACCGGCGAGGCTCTGTTGGATTATTGCCGCAGCGTTCTGTTCGATCCGCTGGGCTTTGGTCCTGCCGATTGGACCAAAGGCTGGGACGGCGAGCCCCATACCGCCTCGGGCTTGCGGCTGCGGCCACGCGATCTTTTGAAACTGGGGCAATTGGTTTTGGCGCGCGGCATGTGGAACGGCCAGCAAATCGTGCCGTCCGACTGGGTGAAGCGCGTGACCACGCCAGTGGTCGCAATCGATCGCAGCCGCAGCTATGGCTATCAATGGTACATGAGCGACGGCACGCCGCCCCGGCCGCAACCTTGGATCGGCGGGATCGGTTGGGGCGGGCAGCGCCTTTATGTCATCCCCGCGCTCGACCTCGTGGTCGCCATGAACGCGGGCAACTACCGCCAACCCGGCATGGAGCAGGCCCGGGTGGCCAGTGTCGTTCTGAACGAGGTCGTGCTGCCGAGCTTCGCCTACTAATATAGCCCGCCGGTGCCCGGCCGCATGATATTGCCGGCGTCCGGCGACACCCCCTGGGGCATCATGGTGCGGTTTCCGTCGGCGTCGGCAACGCCGATCACGCTGTAATTGTCGGGCGGCGCCGTGCCCGGCTTGAAGGCTTCCAGGATCGTGCCGCTGGTCTGGCCGGGAGCTGCCCGCATGCCGCTCTTGGAATCGACGCGGATCAGCTTGATGCCGGCGGGAACCTTGAAGGGGATCGCCGGCTTGTCGGCGAGCGCGAGCTTGAAGAAGTCGCGCGCGATCGGCGCGGCCAGGTGACCGCCGGTGGCGGCATTGCCCCTTCCCAGCGGTCGCGGCTTGTCATAGCCCATATAGATGGCGACGGCGACGTCAGGCGAGAAGCCGACGAACCAGGCATCCTTGGCCTCGTTGGTGGTGCCGGTCTTGCCGGCGATCGGCTTGCCGACCTCCTTCACCACGGTCGCGGTACCCGCATTCACCACGCCTTCCAGCATCGATGTCATCTGGTAGGCGGTCATGGAATCCAGCACCTGCTCGCGGCGGTCGACGAGCTGCGGCTCAGCTTGGCTCTTCCATCCGTCCGGCGCATCGCAGCCGCGGCATTCGCGGGCGTCATGCCTGAAGATGGTGTGGCCGTAGCGGTCTTGAATGCGGTCGATCAGCGTCGGCTTCACCCGCCGTCCGCCATTGGCGATCATGGAATAGGCGGTGACCATGCGCAGCGCCGTGGTCTCGCCGGCGCCGAGCGCGTAGGAGAGATAGTTCGGCAGCTCGTCATAGACCCCGAAGCGGCGCGCATATTCGCTGATCAGGGGCATGCCGATGTCCTGCGCCAGCCGCACCGTCACGGTGTTGAGCGACAGGCGAAGCGCGTTGCGCAGCGTGGTCGGACCCAGATATTTGCCGTTGGAGAAGTTCTCGGGACGCCAGACCCCGCCGCCCTGCCCCTGATCGATCTCGATCGGCGCATCCATCACCTGGGTCGAGGGCGTATAGCCATTGTCCAGCGCCGACGAATAGACGATCGGCTTGAAGGACGATCCCGGCTGCCGATAGGCCTGCGTGGCGCGGTTGAACTGGCTCTGGTCGAAGGAGAAGCCGCCGACCATGGCGAGCACCCGTCCGGTATTGGGATCCATGGCGACCATGGCGCCCGAGACTTCCGGCACCTGGCGCAAGCGGTACTGGCCTTCGACCGGGTTGCCGTCCTTGAAGAGCGGGTCGGCATAGATGACGTCGCCCGGCTGCAGCACCTGCGATACCGCAGTCGGCGTCTTGCCCTTGAATGCACCGTAGGTCGGCTTGGCCCACCGCAGGCCGTCGAGGGTGACGATGCCGGTCTCGCGCTGTTTGGAGACCGCGCCGCCGAGCTCGCGCCCCGGCTGGAAGCCGATCCGCGCAGACTGCTCGCTGATATCAAGCACCACCGCCAGTCGCCAGGGCGAGACGTCCTGCAGCGCCTTGATGTCGGCGAGCTTGACGCCCCAATCGCCGGAAATATCGAGCTTGGAGATCGCGCCGCGATAGCCTTGCTGCTCGTCATAATTGACAAGGCCGGCCACCATGGTCTTGCGCGCCTCCAGCTGGAGCTTCGGGTCCAGCGTGGTGCGCACCGACAGGCCGCCCTCATAGAGCTTCTTCTCGCCATATCGCTCCAGGATGTCGCGGCGGACCTCCTCGGCAAAATATTCGCCGGCGAAGATGTGGGCGGAGGTCGGGTGGGACGTGACGGCCAGCGGCGATTTGCGCGCCTTTTCGGCGTCAGCCGCGCTGATCCAGCCATTCTCCTGCAGGCGGTCGATCACGTAATTGCGCCGCTCCACAGCGCGGTCGTGGTTGCGCACCGGGTGCAGCGCGCCCGGCATCTTCGGCAGTGCCGCGAGATAGGCAGCCTCGGCGACGGTGAGCTCGTTGACCGACTTGTCGAAATAGACCAGCGAGGCCGCCGCAATGCCGTAGGCGCCAAGGCCGAGATAGATCTCGTTCAGATAGAGCTCGAGGATCTTGTCCTTGGAGTAGGCGCGCTCGAGCCGCATGGCGAGCAGCGCCTCCTTGATCTTGCGGGAGAAGGAGACCTCGTTGGTGAAGAAGAAGTTCTTCGCCACCTGCTGGGTGATGGTGGAGGCGCCCTGCGGACGTTTGTTGGACCCGTAGTTCTGGGCATAGAGCAGCGCGGCGCGCGCCATGCCGGTGTAGTCGATGCCGCCATGCTCATAGAAATTCTTGTCCTCGGCGGCGAGGAAGGCATTGATGACGAGCTTGGGCACGGCCTGGATCGGCAGATAGAGCCTGCGCTCCTTGGCATATTCGGCAAGCAGCGAACCGTCAGCCGCGTGCACGCGCGTCATCACCGGCGGCTCGTAATCCTGCAGCTGGGAATAGTCGGGCAGGTCCTGGGAGAAATGCCAGATCAGCCCCGCCACGCCGGCGACGCCGACGAGGAACAGGACCGTTCCGGCGGCAAACAGGAAACCCAGGAACCGCACCAGCAAGCGCATGCTAAATCAATCCGCTCCAAGCCATGCGCCCCAAATGTTTCCGGCGCTTCCGAAAGGACCTTCCGGCATTCCTTTGAGCCGGATAATTCGCTCGTCGACAAGGCCGGAACCTCAAGCGATTCCCTGGACCTCGCAGGTCACTCTAGCAGGTCACCCTACACGTCACTCCTATACGACCGCTGCTGTGGCCAAACTAGGGCTTAAGCGGCCACAGCTTAGTGCATGATCCGGAAAAGTGGAAACCGGTTCTGCAACGAAGATCATGCCCAAACAAGGAGATGAGATCACGATGCGATTCCCTCTCATCGCGTCACGACCTAGTTCGACGCACCGGCTGTCGCCAGCCGTTTGGCCAGAAACGCGTTAATGGCCTGGGCCATGGACGCCGATGTCTTGTCGCGCCAGCTATCCGAGAGCAGGTGCTCCATGTCGCCTTTATTGGAGACATAGCCGAGCTCGACCAGAACCGAGGGAACGTCCGGAGCCTTCAGCACCCGGAATCCCGCCGATTTCAGGGGATGCTTGTGCATGCGCGTGGAGTTCTTCATCTCCCCCATCAACAACCGGGCGAATCGATTTGAAAAGGTGCGGGTTTCGCGTTGCGCCAGGTCGATCAGGATGTCCGCCACATCGGTCGGCTCGTCGGTCAGATTGACCCCGCCGATGGCATCGGCCCGGTTTTCCGCGTCCGCCAGCCGCTGGGCCTCGGCGTCGGAAGCCTTGTCGGACAGGGTGTAGATGGTCGCGCCCTGCGCATCGCCCTCGCCCTTGGGCAGCGCGTCGGCATGGATGGAGACGAACAGCGCCGCTTTCTCGTCATGGGCGATTTTCACCCGGTCGTTCAGCGGAATGAAGGTGTCGTCCGAGCGGGTCATCACCACGCGGTATTTGCCGCTCTTCTCCAGGCGGTCGCGCAGCGCAAGGCCGAAGGCCAGCACCAGGCTCTTTTCGGCCTCTTCGCCTGACTGGGTTCCGTTATCGACCCCGCCATGGCCGGGGTCGATCACGACGACGGGGCGCGGATCGGGGGGCGCCGCCGGCTTGGGCGCCGGGGTGGTCGGGGGCGCGATGGTCGCGGGCGGCGCATCGGCGACCGTGGGTTTCAGCTCGGGCCGCGGCTGCTGGTTCAGAGTCTGGTTGAAGGTCTCCTGATCGACCTGCTCCAATTCCAGCACCAATCGTGGCGGCTGGCCGTTGGCGGCCTCCAGCATGGTGGCACTGGCGATGCGCACCGGTCCCGTGAGGTCGAACACGATTCGCGACCCGCCCGGCATCACCATGCCATAGCGGAATGCCCTGACGAGGCCTCGGCCGTTGACGCCGACCCCGGCCGGGAGGCGGAAGCTGACCTGTGCCATGTCCAGCACGATCCGGTAGGGATCGGGCAACGCAAAGGCGCGGAAAGCGACCGGCTTGTCGAGGTCGAGGACGAATCGGGTCTGGCTGGTGTCGCCGGCGAGGCGAGCGTCGGACGCAATCGGAAGGCTCGGCGCGGTTACGACGGCCTGTTCATCGGCGCGGGCGGGCAGCGTGTCCGAGCACGGCAATGCCGCAGCGCACAACAGTGCACATCCCAGCAAAAGGCCCTGTTTTGCACGGTTAGCCACCGAATCTCTCGCCTCCGAGCGGCCCTTTTAGCGCAATAGAACCACAGGGTTAACGACACCCTCACGTCGCGCCAGTGAATAACGAGGAGTGTGGCAGGCATGCGACGCTCTCCTGACGCTCCCTTGCGCGGGGACGTCAATCCACGTATGTAACAAATGCTGACGGCCATTTACTGCCGGTTGTGTCGCGTTCAGCCGCCCGGTGCCGCGCCGGAACCTTCATTTTTGAGGATTCCAGCGTTTGCCGCTCTCCATGAAGCCAGCGCGTCCCGCGCGGCCGACAGGGAGAAGCGGTTTCCAAGCCCGAGCGGTAGTCAGTTCCGAGCAATTCTGTTTCGGGGCTGCGGCATAGCTTGATACCGGGACCCCCGCTCAGGGGACCCACTCGACCCAAGGCGAGCGCCTGACAGCGCCGCCAGCCGGCTTTCAGCAACCGACCAGGCGGCTCGTTCTGCCGCCAACTGTTCCAGACGGGCCGACGCTTGATGCGCCAGACTGTATCGCCGACCAAAGCTAGCGGAAGACCCGCGCCGGAGCGGAGCCGAGGCTCCGTCCGTCGTTTCCCTCCGCAAGGCTCGGCGAGGCGTCCCGGGTTGCGTTTCGGCCTTCCCCTCACCCCCGAATCAGGTGGACCGTCGCGTCACCCGGCGGCGCGACATGCGCTTGTCGTGATCCGCGCACGCCGCCTCCAAGAGTTTAAAAATGCCCAACAAAATGTTGATCGATGCCACCCACCCGGAAGAGACCCGGGTTGTCGTGGTCCGCGGCAATCGAGTCGAGGAATTTGATTTCGAGACGGCCCAGCGCAAGCAACTGCGCGGCAACATCTACCTCGCCAAGGTCACACGGGTCGAACCATCGCTGCAGGCGGCCTTCGTCGAATATGGCGGCAACCGCCACGGCTTCCTGGCCTTTTCCGAAATCCACCCCGATTACTACCAGATCCCGGTCGCCGACCGGCAGGCGCTGATCGAGGCCGACGAGCGCGCCCATCGCGAGGCCGAGGAGGAGACCGAAAACCGGTCCAACCGCCGCCGCTCGCGCCACCGCAACATGCGCCGCCGCGGTCATGGCGACCGCGTTCGCAGCGAGATCGTCGAAGGCCAGGCGGCCCAGGCGCCGGTCAATGGCGAGGCGCTCGCGGCAGAGCACGGCGACCATCACGATGCCGACCACGATAGCGAACATGGCCTCCCCGAGCACGGCTTCGACGAGGCCGGCGAGCGTCCGACGACGCCCGAGCCGATCGAGGCCGAGCAGGGAGCTGATTTCCACGCGCATGACGACGAAGATCATGACGCGCATGGCGGCGATGAAGACACCTATGAGCATGCAGTCCATGATTCCGCGCGCGAGGCTGCCGTGCCGCCGCCACTTCCGGAGGTCCCGGCGTCGCTGGCCGCTGTCGCCCCCGAATTGATCGAGGCGCCCGAGGTTCACGAGGTCCACGACCACACCAAGAACGAGATAGAGACCCTCGAGCACGGCACGGCCACCGCCGAACGCACCGACACCGCCCATGCCGCAGGCGACGAGCACGGCCATGACGAGGGCCAGGAGCACGCCTCGCCCGCCGGCGAGCACTTGCCTGTCCCCGCCGGCGACGCCGACGAGGATGAGGATGAAGAGGACGGCGACGAAGGCGAGGAAGCCGAAGAGGAAGATCTCGTCGAATCCGTCGGCGGCGACGACGTGCTGGAAGAGGTGCCGGAGCGCGCGTTCCGTCCGCGCCGCCAGTACAAGATTCAAGAGGTCATCAAACGCCGCCAGGTGATGCTGGTGCAGGTCGTCAAGGAAGAGCGCGGCAACAAGGGTGCGGCGCTGACCACCTATCTGTCGCTCGCCGGCCGCTACGCCGTCCTGATGCCGAACACGGCGCGCGGCGGCGGCATCAGCCGCAAGATCACCTCCGCCCAGGACCGCTCGCGGCTGAAGGAAGTGGTGCAGGATCTCGACGTGCCCGAGGGCATGGGCATCATCCTGCGCACCGCGGGCGCCTCGCGCACCCCGCCGGAGATCAAGCGCGACTTCGAATATCTGATCCGGCTCTGGGAGACGGTGCGCGACACCACGCTGAAGTCGCAGGCGCCGACGCTGGTCTACGAGGAAGGATCGCTGATCAAGCGCTCGCTGCGCGATCTCTACAACAAGGAGATCGACGAGATCCTGGTCGCCGGCGAAGCCGGCTACCGCGAAGCGCACGACTTCATGAAGATGCTGATGCCGACCAACGTCAAGGCGGTGAAACAGTATCGCGACGGCCAGCCGCTGTTCTCGCGCATGGGCGTGGAAAGCCAGTTGGACGCGATGTTCTCACCGATCGTGCAGCTGCGCTCCGGCGGCTATATCGTCATCAACCAGACCGAGGCGCTGGTCTCGATCGACGTCAACTCGGGCCGCGCCACCCGCGAGCACCATATCGAGGACACGGCGCTCAAGACGAATCTGGAGGCGGCCGAGGAAGTCGCGCGCCAGCTGCGGCTGCGTGACCTCGCCGGCCTGATCGTCATCGACTTCATCGACATGGACGAGAAGCGCAACAACCGCGCGGTCGAGCGCAAGCTGTCCGACTGCCTGCGGCAGGATCGCGCCCGCATCCAGGTCGGCCGCATCTCGCATTTCGGCCTTCTGGAGATGTCGCGCCAACGCATCCGCGCCAGCGTGCTGGAGAGCTCGACCGAGCCCTGCCCGCAATGCGGCGGCACCGGCCATGTCCGCTCCGTCTCCTCGGTCGCGCTGCAGCTGCTGCGCGGGCTGGAGGAGACGCTGATGAAGGGCGCGACCCACAATCTCGTGGTGCGCACCCGTACCGACGTCGCGCTCTATGTGCTCAACCACAAGCGCGGTCACCTGCGCGATCTCGAGAGCAGCTTCAAGGTCTCGCTGGCGGTGATTGCGGACCCGAGCGTCAGCGGCCAGCAATCCTACGTCATCGACCGCGGCGAGCAGGTACACACGCTGGAGGCGGCCAAGGCGCTGCTCGCGGCGCAGGCGGCCGCCTCTCCGCCCCCCGTGGCGGAAGAGACGTTCGACGACGAGGAGGCCTTCGATATCGAGAGCGAATCCGAGGTCGAGACCGAGGAGACCGAGGGGCTCACGGAAGAGGCGTCCGCCGAGGGCGAAGGTCCGCGCCGCAGGCGCCGCCGGCGTCGGCGGGGCCGCGGTGGCAATGGCGAGGCCCGCGAGGCCGCTCAAGCTCTGGGCGCGGCGCCGCGCGATGAGCAGGACGGTTTTGCAGCCGAGCAGCCGGCCATGGCCGAGGGCCAGGGTGCCCTTCCCTTCGAAGAGTCCGAGGCCGACGACGAGGAGGCCGAGGATCAGCCGGGCGCAGCCCGGGCCGATCAGGGCCAGGAACACGGTCAAGAACAGGGTCAGGATCAGGGCGAGCGGCGGCCGCGCCGCCGTGGCCGTCGCGGTGGACGGCGTCGGCGTGGCGCTGGCGCAGAGGGCGGCCAGGACAATGGCCTGGATGCGACCTCGGACGAGGGATTGGCCGGCGCGATCCACGATGAGTTCGCGCCGCTGCCGGCGCCCGAAGCAAGCGAGGCTGTCGCCGATTTCGACGGCAACGGCTCCCCGCCGAGCGCGCCGGAGGCTCAGTCCGAGCCGCTCGCGGCAGCCGAGCCGCAGCCGATGGTGACGAGCAGCGAGCCGGAGGCCGCAAACGCACCCGCCGGCCCGGCAGAATCGCCGGAAAAGCCAACGCGGCGCTCCACCGTGCGGGAAAAAGTCAGCTTCATGTCGGCCGACCAGCCGGCGGCCTCTGCCGCCGTGAGCGAGGCGCCGCAGCCCGCGCCGGTCGAGGAAGCGCCGGAGGCGGCGCCAGCAGCCGAGCCGGCCGCCGACCAGCCGCGCCGCGCCGGCTGGTGGTCCCGCCGCTTCGGCAACCGCGAATAGCGCAAGCGACGAACAAAAGCCGCCCGGCCAGACCGGGCGGCTTTTTTGTTGGCTCGTGATTTGGCTCCGTCATTCCGGGGCCGACCGTCAGGTCGGAACCCGGAATCTCGCGCCACAACTTCTGGATTCCGGGTTCGCCCGCTTCGGCGGGCGCCCCGGAATGACGAAGCGCTTGGCGCTCGCAAGCCCCGGAATGACGGAGTATGTGGACCGGGCGCCTACCCCGTGGTGACCGCCGTCTCGACGTCGCTCGGATCGATCTGCCGGTTGAGTCCGGCCTGCAGCGTCGCATGGTCGAGCTCGCCTTCCCACCACGAAACGAACACCGCGGCGACGCCGTTGCCGGTGATGTTGGTGAGCGCGCGCACCTCGCTCATGAACTTGTCGATCGAGAACACGATGGCCATGCCCGGCACCAGGGCCGGATTGACCACCGAGAGCGTCGCCGCGAGCGTGATGAAGCCGGCGCCGGTGACGCCGCTCGCGCCCTTCGAGGTCAGCATCGCCACCACCAGGATGGTGAGCTGCTGGCTGAAGGTGAGATCGACGCCGAGCGCCTGCGCGATGAACAGCGTCGCCAGCGTCATGTAGATATTGGTGCCGTCGAGATTGAAGGAATAGCCGGTCGGCACCACGAGGCCGACCACCGGCTTGGAGCAGCCGAGCCGCTCCAGCTTCTCCATCAATTGCGGTAGCGCGCTTTCAGACGAGCTCGTACCGAGCACGATCAAGAGCTCATCCTTGATATAGGCGATGAACTTGAAGATGGAGAAGCCGACAAAGCGCGCGATCAGGCCGAGCACGAGCACCACGAACAGGCCCGCGGTGACATAGAACAGCGCGATCAGCCCGATCAGATTGCCGAGCGCGGTCGGGCCGTATTTGCCGATGGTGAAGGCCATGGCGCCGAAGGCGCCGAACGGCGCCGCCTTCATGACAATGCCGATCACGCCGAACACCGCATGCGCGGTATCGTCGATGATCGACCGCAGCCGCTCGGCCCGCTCGCCCATCGCCATCAGCGCGAAGCCGAACAGGATCGCAAACAAGAGCACCTGCAATATGTCGCCGCGCGCGAGCGCCCCGACCACGCTGTCGGGAATGATGTTGAGGACGAAGTCGACGGACTTTGTCGCCTCCGCCTGCTTGACATAGGTCGCAACCGCCGCAGCGTCCGGCTTGGCGCCGAGACCATGGCCGATCTGGAACAGGTTGCCCATGATCAGGCCGATCACCAGGGCGAAGGTCGACACGATCTCGAAATAGACCAGCGCCTTGACGCCGACGCGGCCGACCTTGCGCGCATCCTGGATGTGCGCAATGCCCGACACCACGGTGCAGAAGATGATCGGCGCGATCACCATCCGGATCAGCTTGATGAAGCCGTCGCCGAGCGCCTTGATCCAGTCATTGGTGGCGAGCGTCGGCCAGAGCCAGCCGACCACGACGCCGAGCAGGATCGCGAACAGGACCTGGACGTAGAGAATCTTGTACCAGGGACGGGCTCCTTGCGAAGGCGCCGCGGCTGCGATGGTCGTCATGGACGTTTTCCCCCGAACACGAAACGTAATCCGGCTCACCCAAGGCCAAATGTCGCAGCAAAGTCAATGCCGCTTGCAGCTTTGTGAAGGACGTCAGCCCAACCAGCGCGCGATCCGCGCCACCGCTTCGCGCATGTCGTCGGCCGAGCGGGCGTAGGACAACCGGATGAAGTTGCGGCCGTGGATCGGGTCGAAGTCGACGCCGGGCGTCGCCGCCACATGGGCCTGTTCCAGCATGGTCTTGGCAAAGGCGAGGCTGTCGGAGGTGAAGTCGGACACGTCGGCATAGAGATAGAAGGCGCCATCGGCGGGCAGAAACCTGGTCAGCCCGGCCTTCGGCAATCCCTCGATCAGGATGCGGCGGTTTTCCGCATAACCGCGCTTGACCGCCTCCATTTCCGCCTTGCCCTCGAAGGCAGCTTCGGCTGCGATCTGCGACAGGGTCGGCACCGAGATCGCGAGGTTCTGCTGCAGCCGCTCGATCGGACGCACCAGCGTCTCCGGCACCACCATCCAGCCCACCCGCCAGCCGGTCATGCAGAAATATTTCGAGAATGAGTTGATGACGAGCGCATGCGGCGACAGCTCGGCCGCGGTCACCGCCGCAAAGGCGTAGTCGAGGCCGTGATAGATCTCGTCCGAGATGAAGCGGATGCCGGCGCCTTCAGCCGCCGCGATCAGGCCTGTCAGCGCCTCCCGCGACATCATGGTCCCCGTCGGGTTGGCAGGGCTGCCGACCAGGACGCCCTTCAGCGGCGCCTTGCGGTGAGCGGCGAGCAGCGCTTCTCCGGTCAGGGCATGGCGGGTGTCACCGGAGGTCTCGATCAGCACCGGCTCGCAACCGAGCGCGGTCAGGATGTGACGGTAAGGCGGATAGCCGGGCACTGTGACTGCGACGCGGTCGCCGGGCTCGAACATCGCAAGGAACGCCAGGATGAACGCGCCCGAGGAGCCCGTGGTGATCACGATGCGCGCGGCATCGACCTCGCAAGCATAGGTTTCGCGGTAGTGTCGGGCGATGCGCTCGCGCAAGGACAGGATCCCGAGCGCCGACGTGTAGTCGATTCGCCCCGCATCGAGCGCCCGGTGGGCGGCGGCAATGGCCGTTCTCGGGGCGGACGCGGCGGGCTGGCCGACTTCCATGTGAATGACATGGCCGCCGGCGGCCTCGATTCGTTCGGCTGCGGCCATCACGTCCATCACCATGAATGGCGGAACATCGCTGCGGCGGGCCGCCGTTTTCAGAAGTTCCAGATGGTCTCGGACTGTCGCGTCGCGCATCGATATCTGCTATCTCGGGTTGGGCCGGAACAGGCATCCCGCTACCCGCGAGGTGCCCAAGAAGCGTGCCAAAGACTAGCCGCATTCGGCGGTTTGTTAGGGCATAGCCGGTATCGGGCCCGTCGCCAATTGCCAAAGACCGAACAATAAGTCCGCATTATCAAAGACCGCGCAATGCTGCTCCGTCATATCCTCGAGAAGAAGACCTCCGGTCTCGTCGCCATGGCGGTCGCCGCGGCCCTTGCGGTTGCGCCGGTCGCGCCGGCTTTTGCGCAGGAGAACAAGGGCCCCTCGACGCTGCGCGATACCGAGACCGAGCAGCTGTTGCGCGACTACACCCGGCCGATCCTGAGGGCTGCGGGGCTCGAGAAGCAGAACATCAACGTCGTCATCATCAACGACCCCTCGTTCAACGCCTTCGTCGCCGACGGCCGCCGCATCTTCGTCAATTACGGCGCGATCCTGCAGTCGGAGACGCCGAACCAGCTGATCGGCGTGCTGGCGCACGAAACCGGCCACTTGGCCGGCGGCCATCTCGCCAAGATGCGCGAAGAGCTGGCGCGCGCCCAGACCGGCCTGATCATCGCCATGCTGCTGGGCGCAGGCGCCATGGTAGCCGGTGCGCGCAGCGGCGCCAATAACGGCCTTGCCAATGCGGGCGCCGCGGCCGTCGTGGGTCCGCAGTCGATGATCCAACACTCCTTGCTCGCCTACCAGCGCCAGCAGGAAGACCAGGCCGACCGCGCCGGCGTGAAATTCCTGACCGCGACCGGCCAGTCGCCCAAGGGCATGTACGAGACCTTCAAGCGTTTCACCAACGACAGCCTGTTCGCCGCGCGCGGCGCCGACCCCTACCTGCAATCGCACCCGATGCCCGCCGAGCGCGTCGCGGCGCTGGAGGGCGTGGCCCGCGCCAGCCCCTATTGGGACAAGAAGGATCCGCCCGAGCTGCAGTTCCGCCACGACATGGTGCGTGCCAAGATCTCGGCCTTCATGGAGCGGCCGGACACCGTCTATCGGCGCTATCCGCCGTCCAACACCAGCATGCCGGCGCGCTACGCGCGGGCCATCGCCTCCTATCTGCACGGCGATCCGCGCAGCGCGGCGACCCAGATCGAAGGACTGATCCAGGCGCAGCCGAACAACCCGTATTTCCACGAGCTGCTCGGCCAGGCCCTGCTGGAAGGCGGCCACCCGGCGGAGGCGATCGCGCCCTTGCGCAAGGCCGTGCAGCTCTCCGGCAACGCCCCGCTCATCGAGATGTTACTGGGGCAGGCGTTGGTCGCCACCGACAACAAGGCCTATACTGACGAGGCGATTACCATCCTGCGCGCGGCGACCGGACGCGAGAGCGAGGCGCCGCTCGGCTTCACCCAGCTCGCCATGGCCTATGGCCGGAAGGGAGATTATGCGGAGGCTGACCTTGCTTCCGCCCAGGCCGCCTACTTGCGCGGCGACAACAAGACTGCTCGCGAGCTTGCCTCGCGCGCGAAAACCCGCTTCGCGATCGGCACGCCCGGATGGGTCAAGGCCGACGACATCGTCTCGGCCAAGCCGATGCCTGGCCAGAAGAGCAACTAGCAACCCACTCTCAACCCGGCTGAGATACTGAGCTCAGGTCGCACGACGGATTTCGGGACACCGGCTTTCACGCAAAAAGGATCTGCAAATGCGTTTCACTCGTTCGTTCGCCCCTGCCCTGATCGCGCTCGCGCTGTGCGGCGGGTCCGCCTCGGCCCAGAGCTTCAACGACACCCAGAAGAGCGACATCGAAGGCATCGTCAGGAACTACCTCATCAGCCACCCCGAGGTCCTCGAGGAGGCGATGAACGAATTGTCCAAACGCCAGGCGGCCGCAGACCAGGCCAAGCATGAGGCGATGATCACGCAGAACGCGGATACGATCTTCAACTCGCCGCGCGGCGTGACGCTCGGCAACAAGGACGGCGACGTCACCTTCGTCGAGTTCTTCGACTACAATTGCGGTTACTGCAAGCGCGCGATGGCCGACATGCTCGACCTCATGAAGAACGATCCCAAGCTGAAGGTCGTGCTGAAGGAGTTTCCGGTGTTGAGCGAGGGCTCGGTGGAAGCGGCCAAGGTCGCGATCGCCGCGCGCATGCAGGATCCGAAGAAATATCTCGACTTCCACACCAAGCTGCTCGGCGGCCGCGGGCCGGCCGACAAGGCCCGCGCCATGGCTGCGGCCAAGGATGCCGGCTACGATACCGCGCGCATCGAGAAGGACATGGCGAGCCCCGAGGTCAAGGCGACGATCGAGGAGAACATGAAGCTTGCCGAGGACATGGGTCTCAACGGCACGCCGAGCTATGTGATCGGCAAGCAGATCGTCGTCGGCGCCGTCGGCCTCGATGGCCTGAAGGAGAAGATCGGCGTCGCCCGCTGCGGCAAGGCCACCTGCTGAGGCAAGACTTCGAGCAGCAAGACAGGGAGGGCCGGCCGGAGCCGGCCCTTTTTCGTTTTGTTCCGGCGCGCGCAGAAAAAAACCAAGCGCGGGACGCAGGAACCTCTCCTCTCGGCTGCTGTTGTCGGCGCGGGCAATGCCAAATTCGTGAGGAGACAAATTATGACTAACCGCTTTTTGGTCTCGGCCGCTGCGCTTGCGCTGATCGCCGGGACGGGTTTCGCCAATGCACAAGGTGGCCACGAGCAGGGCGGCGCGCAGATGCAGAGCGCACCTTCGTCTGCAGGTGGCGCCGCCGGCGGCGCAGCAACGGAACGTGAGAACGGCAAGGCCGCCTCGCCGTCGTCTGGCATGAAGGCCGAGAAGTCGCCGGCCGCCGGCCAGGGCCAGCGCGCCGAGGAAAATGCGCCCGGTCAGAAGTCCAAGAGCATGAGCTCGCAGAACGAGACCAAAAGCGCGCCCGACAACATGAAGGCGGAAGGCCGCGAGGGTAACAAGGCCGCCGAAACCAAGCAGCCGGGTCGCGAGACCGAGAAAAACGCTCAGAATCGCGAAGGCCGCGAGACCGAGAAGAACGCCCAGAACCGCGAGGGCCGCGAGACCGAGAAGAACGCCCAGAATCGCGAGGGCCGCGAGACCGAGAAGAACGCCCAGAATCGCGAGGGCCGTGAGACCGAGAAGAACGCCCAGAACCGCGAGGGTCGCGAGACCGAGAAGAATGCCCAGACCCAGGGCGATAAGGACAAGATGCAGGCCCAGGGTCGCGAGGGTCGCGACAACAACATGAACGCGCAGAACCGCAATGGGACCGGCACCACGGTTGGCCAGGCCGGCGCGGGCGCAAAGCTCTCGACCGAGCAGCGCACCAAGATCACGACCATCATCCGCAACGAACATGTGGAGTCGGTCAACAACGTGAACTTCGCGATCTCGGTCGGCACCCGCGTACCGCGCGAGGGCATCAGCATCCGTCCGTTGCCGACGGAGGTTGTCGATGTCTATCCCGAGTGGCGCGGCTACGACTTCATCCTGGTTCGCGAGCAGATCGTGATCATCGATCCCAATACCTACGAGATCGTCGCCGTTCTCGACGTGTAAGGCCAAAGCGACCCAAGTCGACAGGAAGAGGCGGGCCGGTTGCCCGCCTTTTTCGATGCCGTGCCGACGGTCCTGACCTTGCTGCCGGCGATTTGCCCCGGTTGTCCACAGGCATTGGTTAATCCCAGCCTTTTCCGTTGGTTCTGTTGAGTTTTTTCCAAGCTGGATGAAGGCGTTGGGCGCCATTCAGGACCCCGTTTAGGCTTCCCCTCACCGACTTTGTTACCTATAAGGGCCGCCACCTCTCGCGATCATTGCCGGAAATTGGATGGCCAATACGACCGACCGGACGATCTATGTGCTGAACGGCCCGAACCTCAATCTGCTGGGAACACGGGAGCCTGCGACCTATGGCCATGCCACGCTTGCCGATGTCGAGCGGCTGTGCGTGGACACCGCCGCACAGTTCGGCCTGACCGCGGAGTGCCGGCAGTCCAACCGCGAAGGCGAGTTGGTGGATGTCATCCACGAGGCGCATGCGAAAGGTGCGGCCGGCATCGTCATCAATGCCGGGGCCTATTCGCACACCTCGATCGCGCTGCACGACGCCATCGTCGGCGTGCAGATCCCGACCGTCGAAGTGCACGTCTCCAACGTCTACGCGCGCGAGAGCTTCCGTCACCACTCGTTCACCGCCCGCGCCGCCTTTGCAAGCTTGTGCGGCTTCGGCATCGACGGCTACCGCCTCGCGATCACCGGCCTTGCTGCCCGCATCAAGGCCAACGCCCAGAGCAAGGCCCAAGGGAACCATTAAGGGAACGCCTGAGGGAAGGCCTGAAGGCCACCTCGCCAACGAAACAGAGAGTTTGGACCAGAGATCATGGCGCGCCAGCCGGACGAGAAAGTAGCCGCAAAGTTTTCCAGCGAGGACAGCGCGCTGATCCGCGAGCTCGCCCTCCTGCTTGACGAGACCTCGCTCAGCGAGATCGAGATCGAGCGCGCGGGCCTGCGGCTGCGCGTCGCGCGCAACATCAGCGTTGCGACCTCGGTGCCGGCCGTGGCAGTGGCAGCTCCCGCGGCAGCCGTCGCTGCCGCATCGGCCGCGTCCGCTGCCGCGACGGACCTTGCCAAGCACCCGGGCGTGGTGCCCTCGCCCATGGTCGGAACCGCCTATTGGGCGCCCGAACCCGGCGCCAAGCCGTTCATCGAGGTGGGCTCGCGGGTCACCGCCGGCCAGACGCTTCTGATCATCGAGGCGATGAAGACGATGAACCAGATTCCGTCGCCGCGCGCCGGCACCGTCACGCAGATCCTCGTCGAGGACGGCCAGCCCGTCGAATTCGGCGAGCCGCTGGTGATCATCGAGTAGAGGATGTTCGACAAGATCCTCATAGCCAATCGCGGCGAGATCGCACTGCGGATCCTGCGCGCCTGCAAGGAGCTCGGCATTTCGACCGTGGCGGTGCACTCGACCGCCGACGCCGATGCCATGCATGTGCGGCTTGCCGACGAGAGCGTCTGCATCGGCCCGCCGCCGTCGAAGGATTCCTATCTCAACGTGCCCGCCCTGCTGGCGGCCTGCGAGATCACGGGCGCGGACGCCGTGCATCCCGGCTACGGCTTCCTGTCGGAAAACGCGCGCTTCGCCGAAATCCTCGCCGATCACAATCTGCATTTCATCGGGCCGAAGGCCGAGCACATCCGCCTGATGGGCGACAAGATCGAGGCCAAGAAGACCGCAAGGAAGCTCGGCATCCCCGTGGTGCCCGGCTCCGACGGCGCCGTGAGCCCTGACCAGGACGCGATGGGAATTGCCAAGTCGATCGGCTTTCCGGTGCTGGTGAAGGCCGCAGCAGGCGGCGGCGGGCGCGGCATGAAGGTCGCGCACACCGAAGCCGATCTTGCGCTGGCGCTGACCACCGCCGCCAACGAGGCGAAGTCCGCCTTCGGCGATGCCTCGGTCTATCTGGAAAAATATCTGCAGAAGCCGCGCCACATCGAGATCCAGGTGCTGGGCGACGGGCGCGGCGGCGCGATCCATCTCGGCGAGCGCGACTGCTCCTTGCAGCGGCGGCACCAGAAGGTCTGGGAAGAGGGCCCCTCGCCGGTCATCGATGCGGCCGCCCGCGCCAAGATCGGGCTCACGGTCGCAAAAGCGATGCAGGAGATGAAATATCTCGGGGTCGGCACCGTCGAATTCCTGTTCGAGGACGGCGAGTTCTATTTCATCGAAATGAACACGCGCATCCAGGTCGAGCATCCCGTCACCGAGATGATCACCGGGCTCGATCTCGTGCTGGAGCAGATCCGCGTCGCCGCCGGCGGCGACCTGCCGCTCAGGCAGGACGAGGTCACCATCACCGGCCACTCCATCGAATGCCGGGTCAATGCCGAGAACCCCGTCACCTTCCGCCCCTCGCCCGGCAAGATCCTGCAATATCATCCGCCCGGCGGGCTGGGCGTGCGGATCGATTCTGCGGTGTATCAGGGCTATGTCATCCCGCCCTATTATGATTCCCTGGTCGGCAAGCTGATCGTGCATGGCAAGACCCGCGGCGAATGCCTGATGCGGCTGCGGCGTGCGCTCGACGAGATGGTGGTCGACGGCATCGAGACCACGCTGCCGCTGTTCCGCGCTCTGGTCCGGGAACCCGCCATCATCGACGGCGACTATCACATCCACTGGCTTGAGCAGTATCTGGCCGGCCAGCAGGGCAGCTGACGGTGAGCCCTCGGGAACCTGTTCCGCCCCCAGGCGTTATGTCGCGTTGAGAGGCTATCGTTTCGGGGGACGTTCCTATCCATCTCTTGCGGCGCAATCCGGCTGTGACGCCTGAACGAAGATACAGGCGGGCGGTATTGCAGATCCTGCTGCTGTTGGCCGCTTTCCTGGTGCTGGTCGCGATCAGCGCCACGTCGGTGGTGCTGGTCAACAAGGCGCGGGACGATAGTGCATGGGTCATCCACACCATCGAGGTGGAAAACCAGACCCACGCGCTGCTGCTCGAGATTCGCCGCGCCGAGAGCTCGGCCCGCGGCTATATCCTGACCAGGACGCCCGAATTCCTTGACGACTACAGGAGTGCCGTGGCGGCGATTCCGCCCGAGGTCGCCAAGCTCGGCACGCTGACCGCCGACAACCCCGCCCAGCGCGACAACGTCGGCAATCTGCGCGCGATGCTCACCACGCACCTCGCGCTGTTCGAGCGGGAAATAGACACCGCCAGCAAGGGCGACGTCGCCGGCGCCACCGCCATGGTGCGAGATGCAGCGATCGGGAAAACGGCGGAAGCGATCCAAAACCTCGCCGAATCCATGCTGGCCGAGGAGACCCGGCTGTTCGAGCTGCGCAGCAGCAACGCCGATCGCACGCAGCGGCTGTCCTCGACGGTCACCATCGCCGGCTCTGGCCTGGTTGTTGCATTTGCAGCAATATCGATCGTGCTGCTGCGCCGCTCGGCGCTGGCGCGCGACGATGCGGAGGCAGCACTGCGAGACGCCAATCTCAACCTCGAGGCCACCGTGGACGAACGCACGGCCGATCTGCGTGAAGCCAACGCCGAGATCCAGCGCTTTGCCTATATCGTCAGCCACGATTTGCGCTCACCGCTGGTCAACATCATGGGCTTCACCAGCGAGCTCGAGGAGTTGCGCACGGACATTTTCAGGCGCATCGCAGAGCTTGGCGGCAATGCCGCGACGGCGCCCGATCCGCTCGCGACCGAGCCGGCGCTCGACGGCCCCGATCAGAAGCTGTCGCAGGATTTTTCCGAGGCGCTCTCCTTCATCAAATCCTCGATCGGCAAGATGGACCGGCTGATCTCGGCGATCCTGAGCCTCACCCGCGAGGGCCGGCGCCAGTTCGAGCCGGTGCCGATCGACACGCGTCAACTGATCGAGAATGTGGTGAGGACACTGGCGCACCAGGCCGCGGAGGCCGAGGCCGAGGTCACGATCGGCAACCTGCCCAATGTCATCAGCGACCGCCTTGCGCTGGAGCAGATTTTTTCCAATTTGATCGATAACGCGATCAAATATTTGAAACCCGGTGTTCCCGGCGCCATCTCGGTGACGGGCCGAACCAAGCTAGGCTTTGCCATTTTCGAGGTCGCCGACAATGGCCGTGGCATCGATCCCAAGGACCACCAGCGCATTTTCGACCTGTTCCGTCGCGCCGGGCCGCAGGACAGGCCCGGCCAGGGCATCGGGCTTGCGCATGTGCGCGCGCTGGTGCGACGGCTTGGTGGAACCATGTCGGTCAATTCGGAGCTGAACAGCGGCTCGACCTTCACCATTACGCTACCTTTGCATTGGGCCACGAGCAAACGGAACAAGGACGCATGACGACACCCGTCACCATCATCATGATCGAGGACGATGAAGGCCACGCCCGCCTGATCGAGCGGAACATCCGCCGTTCCGGCGTGAACAACGACATCGTGGCGTTCAGCAACGGTACAGATGCGCTGAACTATCTGTTCGAGCAGGACAACGGCGGCCTCGCGGGACACGCGCTTCTGATTCTGCTCGATCTCAACCTGCCGGACATGACCGGGACCGAGATTCTGCGGCAGTTGAAGGCAAGCAAATTGTTCAAGAGCACGCCGGTCGTGGTGCTGACCACGACCGACGACGCTCAGGAGATCAAGCGATGCTACGAACTCGGCTGCAGCGTCTACATCACCAAGCCCGTGAACTACGAGAGCTTCGCCAACGCCATCCGCCAGCTCGGCCTGTTCTTCTCCGTCATTCAGGTCCCGCCGGCAGCCACATGAACGCCGAGACGAACACCAAGATGGCCGTCGAGACGCCCACGCTGCTTTATATCGACGACGACGCGGCACTGGCGCGGCTGGTCGATCGCGGCCTGACCCGGCTCGGCTTCAGGGTGCTGCAGGCTGCGAGCGGCGAGGCCGGCCTTGCGCGCATCGCGCAGGGCGGCATCGACGTCGTCGCGCTCGATCAATACATGCCGGGCCTCGACGGGCTCGAGACGCTGGAGAAAATTCTCGCGATCCCCGACGCGCCGCCGGTGGTCTTCGTGACGGCTTCGCAGGATTCCTCGATCGCCGTGACCGCGCTGAAGGCAGGTGCGGCCGATTATCTCGTCAAGGACGTGCAGGGCGATTTCATTCCGCTGCTGCAGGTCGCGGCCGACGGCGCGCTCAGACAGGCCCGCCTGCAGAAGGCGCGCGACGAGGCGGAGGCCGAGGTGCATGCCTCGCGCGACCGTTTTGCCGCGCTCGCCGCCGAGCGCGAGCTGCTGCTGCGGGAGGTCAATCACCGCGTCGGCAACTCCCTGCAGATCATCGCTTCGCTGCTGCACCTGCAGGCCAACTCGGCCGAGCGGGACGACGTCAAGGCTGCGCTGACCAATGCGATGGGCCGCGTCGCCGCGGTGGCGCAGGTGCATCGCCGGCTCTACACCTCGCATGACCTCAAGAGCGTCATGCTCAATCAATATCTGGAATCGCTGCTCGACGACCTGCGCCGCTCGGCCGAGGGCAACCGGATGTCGCGGCTGACGCTGACCGCCGAGCCGATCGAGATCGACCCGGACCGTGCGGTCGCCATCGGCATCATCGTCAATGAGCTCGTGATGAACGCGGTGAAATACGCCTATCCCGACAGCTCGGGCCCGATCCATGCCGATCTGCGCGCCGACGGCGACGAGCTCGTGCTGTCGATTGCCGATGATGGCGTCGGCGACAATGGCAGGACCGATCCCCGCTCGACGGGCATGGGCCAGCGCATCGTCAGCGCCATGGCGGCCAAGCTCGAGGCCGACGTGGCGCGCGATCCCGACCATGCCGGCACCAGGATCGTGTTGCGTTTCCCCCGCGTCAAGGCGCCGCCCGCCAAACCGGCGAGCGCCGCGGCAAGCTGAGGGCAAGGGCATCCGATACCGCCGATCGCGGCAAGCGGCCCGCGCGAGGCCCATCGCGCGAGCTTCATCGGCCTGCTATGCTCGCGGCCATGGCCTCCCGCGACTCCGCCTCCTCCGACATCACGCCCGAAGTGCTGCTGCGGGCCTATGCCTGCGGCATCTTCCCGATGGCCGAGAGCGCCGACGATCCGAGCCTGTTCTGGGTCGAGCCGGAAATGCGCGGCATCATCCCGCTCGACGGCTTTCGCATTGCCACGCGCCTTGCGCGAACCGTGCGGTCCGACCTGTTCACGGTGCGCGTCAACACCGCCTTCAAGGCCGTGATGGCCGGCTGCGCGACGCCGCAGGAGGGGCGCGAGGACACCTGGATCAACAAGCGCATCCGCGATCTCTACGCCGGCCTGCACGCGCTCGGCCATTGTCACAGCGTGGAAGCCTGGCAGGGGGATGAGCTGGTCGGCGGGCTCTATGGCGTGAGCCTCGGGCGCGCCTTTTTCGGCGAGAGCATGTTCCACCGCGCCCGCGACGCCTCGAAAGTGGCGCTGGTGCATCTGGTGGCCCGGCTGATTGCCGGCGGCTTCGAGCTGCTCGACACCCAATATGTCACCGAGCATCTGAGGACCTTCGGCGCGGTCGAGATCCCGCGTCGCCGCTACACCGCCCTGCTCGACCAGGCGCTGCTCGGACAGCCCGCAGATTTCGCGAAACTGCCGGTCGACCGGCCGATCACGGGAAGCGAAGCGCTGGCGATCATCGCGGCGCGGGGGTAGCGAACGTCGTACGCCACTGCTGTCGCACCGCCGGGGGCGGACTCCGTCCCAATTACCGGAAGATCCCGAACAGACCGCCGCCTTGCGGCTGGGGAGGCGGCGGCGGGGGTGGCAGCTGCTGGGTCTGCTGCTGTTGCGGCGGAGGCGGCAGCGGCCGTGCCGGCGTCGGCTGCTTGGGCGCCGGCGGCTTCTTCTGCTGCGCCACCGGCGAAGGCGCCGGCTTCGGCTGGTCGGCGGGCGGCGCTGCGCTGACCACGGTGGTTTCGGGGCCCTTACAGTCGGTCAGCCAGATATCGTAGACCGGGTGCTCGATGGCGTGCAGGCCCGGGCTCGACGCGTACATCCAGCCCGAAAAGATTCGCTTCACCTCGCCTTGCAGCGTGATCTCGTCGACTTCGACAAAGGCATCGGTGTTGGCGGCCTCCGTGGCCGGCCGCGTGTAGCAGGCATCGGTCTTCACCCGGAGCGCGCCGAACTGCACGGTCTCGCCGATGTCCTCGTCGAAATTGATGATCCGGCCGGTGATCTTGTCGAGGCCGGCAAAGCTCGCCTTCTTGTTGATGATCTTCTGCGCCGGCGGCTCGGTCACCACCTCGTCGCCCGGCTGCAGGGACGCCGCGGGCGGCGGCGCTCCCGGGGGCTGATGCTGCCCGGGCGGCTGGCCCGGCTGCGCTGGACCAGCGCCGGGCGGCACATTGGCCTGCTGGGGAGGCTGGCCCGGCCGCGCCTGACCCGGCTGCGGCGGCGCATTTTGGGGAACCACGCTCGTGCCGGGCACGGGCGCCAGCGGCTCCGACTGCACCGGTCCCGGCAGCACGTTGCCCTGCCGCTGCCCAGGATAAACCCGGTTCGGCGCCGGCAACACCCGGCCGCCTTCCGGCAGCTCCGGCACCTCTTCCTCATCGTCCGGCTGAGCCTGTTGCGGCTGGCCGCGCGGAACGGCTCCCGGCGGGCGCGGCGGCGGCGGATCGGAGAAAATGGTGCCGATCTGGGCCTGCGCCGGCTGCGCAAACGGGATCGTCACGGCGGCAAAAAGGGCCGCCAAACCGGTCAGGGCAATGGTTCGAAGCATTTCGCGCGGCATGGCTTTGAAAAGCGAATCAGGCTCCAGGGAATCTGGCTTAAAGTCATTGTACAGGGGTACATGACCAGCCGCCGCTCGCCGGATGCCCGGTTAACACGCCGAATACGGCGGGGAAAGGGCCGCCCGCCCCCACGCGCCCGGCCACTGGCCAGACCCGGTCGCGGATGGAATAGTTGCGCCTGTTCCCAGAGACCGTCGGGGGCGGTCCGAGAGGACCGAACCCGGAAGCCTCGAGACCAGCGGGTTCGATGCCGGCGCATCGCCCCGAAAATGACAGCGCAACACCAACAAGCACCAGCAGGTTCGCCCGGAAATGCCGATCACCCTCGATGCCGATGCCGCCACGGTCTACAAGATCTTCCAGGAGTCGGGCCGGCCGCCCTACGAGACCGTGACGCCCCAGGAGGCGCGCGAGCTCTATCTGAAGGGCTGCCTCGCCGCGAGCCCGACGCCGCCCGAGCTTGCCGGTGTCGTCCCGCTCGACATCCCTGCCCCGCACGGCCGGATCCCGGCGCGCGTCTATACGCCGGTGCAGCGCCGCGACAAGGCGGGACTTGCGCCGGCGCTGGTGTTCTTTCATGGCGGCGGCTGGGTGATCGGCAACCTCGACACCCACGACGTCGCCTGCCGCAAGCTTGCCCATGAGGGCGAGATGACCGTGATCGCGGTCGACTACCGCCTCGCGCCCGAGCACAAGTTTCCGGCCGCGGTCGAGGACGCCGTCACGGCCACGCGATGGATCGCGGCGAATGCGGCACAGCTCGGCCTCGACGCCTCGCGCCTTGTGATCGGCGGCGACAGCGCCGGCGGCAATCTCGCCGCCGTGGTGGCGTTGTCGGCGCGCGAGGCCCCAGGGCCTGCGCTGGCCGGCCAGCTCCTGGTCTATCCGGCAACCGATTTTGCCATGCGCCATGCCTCGCATAGCGAGCCCGAGACCTCGGTGCTGCTCACCCACAGCGTGATCCGCTGGTTTCGCGATCATTATCTGAACGGCCCCGCCGATGCCGACGACTGGCGTGCCTCGCCCGCGCGCGCGACGACCCTTCACGGCCTGCCGCCGGCCTTTGTGCTCACCGCAGGCGCCGATCCCTTGCGCGACGAGGGCGCGGACTATGCGCGGCGGCTTGAGGACGCAGGTGTTGCCGTGACATATCGCCACTTCCCGGGCCAGTTCCACGGTTTCTTCACTATGGGCAAGTTCCTGGAGCAATCGAATGTCGCCATCAGCGAGATCGGAGCCTGGCTGAAGGACCTTGATTGATTAGCTCCGTCATTCCGGGGCGCGTCGCAGACGCGAAACCCGGAAGCATCCGCCCCGAATGACCCTGCGCCGCCCTTGCAGCAGCGCCACCTTTCTCCTTCTCCGGAATTAAAGACGCGTGGACACCTCAGCCTCGATCGAGATCGCCAAACATACGCTGCTCAGCTGCGGATTGATCCTTGCGACCGGCACGATCGCAGGCTTGGTCGCGCAAAGGATCCGGATTCCCGATATCGCGCTGTTCCTGCTGGCGGGGATCGCGCTCGGACCGCATGGGCTGAAGCTGATCGACATTGCCGCCGATTCCGCGCTGAACCAGATCATCCTGCTGTTCGGCGCGAGCTACATCCTGTTCGACGGCGGTGCCGCGCTCAGGCTTCCGGTCCTCAGGCAGGTATGGATCACCATCGTGGTGCTGGCGACGGTGGGTGTGCTGATCACGGCCGCGATCGTGGCGCTTGCCGCCCATTACCTGTTCGGCCTCGCGCCCGTGCTGGCGCTGCTGCTCGGCGCCAGCATCGCGTCGACCGACCCGGCGACCCTGGTGCCGATCTTCCGGCAGATCAGGATTTCGGAGCGCGTCGCGCAGACCGTGATGAGCGAATCCGCCTTCAACGACGCCATGGCCGCGATCCTCACCTTTTCGGTGCTGAGCCTTGCCATAGGCGGCGGCCAATTCTCTCTTGGCGGCGCGCTGCTCGACCTCGTCAAGCAGGCCGTGATCGGCATTGCCGCGGGCGTTGCGCTCGGCTATCTCGCCGCGCTGCTGATTGCGCATGAACGCTGGGCGGTGCTCGCCGAATATGCCCCGGTGGTGACGCTGGTCGCCGTGATCGGCGCCTATTTCGCCGCCAGCGGGCTGCAGGCTTCCGGCTTCATGGCGGTGTTCGTGTTCGGCATCGTGCTCGGCAACAAGGAGCAGCTCGGCTTTCGCATGGAGGCGGACGAAGCGGAGAAGCTGAACGAGTTCGTGTTGACCACGGCCTTCATCATGCGGCTGTTCGTTTTCATCCTGCTTGGCGCCCAGCTTGATTTCGCCCAGATGGCGCGGCACTGGGAGGGCGGCGCCGCGGTCGCGCTGGTGCTGATGTTCGTCGCCCGCCCGATCACGGTGTTCGTCTGCGCCCTGCCCGACCGCCGCGCCCGCTGGAGCCTCCAGGAGCTGCTCTTCATGTGCTGGACGCGCGAGACCGGCGTCATTCCGGCAGCCCTCGCCGGCCTGCTGCTCGGCACCAAAGCCCCGGAGGCTCATCTGATCGCATCCGTGACCTTTGTGACCATCCTGATGACCATCCTGATCCAGGCGCCGACCACGGAATGGCTCGGCCATCGGCTCAACCTGATCGCGAAAGTCCCGCCGAAATAACCTCAAATTGACCGTGTTGCGCCGCAAAGAATGCACAATGCGCAGCAACGATTCGGATCAGTCGAATTCCGAGCGTGTGTGGGGTAGCTCACGTTCTTGGGGGTAGCTCGCATTGTAAGGTCGCCCGGAAACGACATGTAAGTGCCCAGCCTTGAGGGCAACTGGGAGTAATGCGTTATGAGTTTACTTGCAGAAGAGGTTTCCCGCGCGACTAAACCCCGGATCAACATTGCATCGATCGGCGCAGATGTTGTTTTTGGGGGCATCATGCTGATCGTGGCACTGCTCGCCACGGCGACTTACGGCCTCGATCTAGGCTTTGCATTCTTCTAAAAACCTGACGGCTTCTGAGACGGTGAGGGCGAGGACCGTGCAGTCGCTCCTTTGGCGGGCGGCTGCCGGTCCTCGACATCAATCGGCTGACCGGCCCCTGCAATACGGCCTCGCCACCAGCGCGGAGCCTTAGACCGACATGCCGCCGAACATGACAACCATGTGCGTCACCCGCCACAGCAAGGTCTCGCCATTGCGGGCGGCCTGAAGGCTGAACATCCGCTTGTTCCAGAGCGGATCATGGGTGAAGCGGATGTTCTCGATCACGAACGCGGCTTGCCGCCGCTTCCACTCGATTGCCCAGGCAAGATGCGCCTGCTCGAGCTGCTGCCGCAGCCTGGAAACCTCGACCCTGTAGGGCGATGGAAACAGGATCTGGAAGGCTATCGACGTGCCGGCCATCGCCATCTCTTGAGCTTCTCCGCTCCATGTGGAGGCGCGCCGGCGCGTTGGCAAGGCGGCGCCGGCGGCATGCGGCCCCCTTTCGCGGCCTTCCGCGCCCGGCCGTCATGGGGCGCTCATCCGCACGCTAGGATGTCACGGGGCCACCCAAATTCGAGCGACCGGCGATGACGCGATAGACAGCGGCCGTGTCCATCTCGCCCAACCCCAGACGCAGCGCTTCGTCATAGACCGGACGTGTCGCGTCGAAGCACGGCGTTTCCACGCCGAGCGTCTTGGCGAATTCCGCGATGATCGACATGTCCTTGCTCCAGGTCGAGACGCGCATGGTGGCCGGCAGATATTCATCACGGACCATCATGGGCGCGCGCAATTCGAACATGCGCGAGCCGCCCGCGCCCGGCGCGATCACCTCGACCATATCGGACGGGTCGAGCCCGGACTTCCTGGCCAGCGCCATGGCTTCGGCCGCTGCGACATTGTGGATGGCGACCAGGAGGTTGGCGACGAACTTCATGCGGCTGCCATTGCCGAACGCGCCGAGATAGGCACTCTTCTTGGCGAAATCGGCAAACAGCGGCGCACAGGCCTCGACGGCCGCCCGCTCGCCGCTGGCATAGACGACCAGGTCCCTGTTCACCGCCTGAGCCCCGGTGCCGCTCAACGGACAATCGAGCGCAACATGCCCGACGGCTTCCATCGCATCATGCAGCGACATCTTGTCTTCGATCGCGAAGGTGCTGAGCTCGGCGACAATGCGTCGCTCGACCTTCGCCGCGGCAATCTCCGCGGCAACCTGCCGAACCGCAGCCGGACTCGGGAGACTGAGGAGCAGCACCTCGGCTGCGCGGGCGACCCCGGCCACATCGGCGGCGATATCGATCCCGTCGGCGGCGAGCTCGGTTCGGCGGGCGGCATCGATGTCGGCGCCGATCACCCGCCACCCGCGCTGGTGCAGATTGCGCGAGATCGCCCCGCCCATGATGCCCAGTCCTATGACGCCGACGGTCTTGCCCATCCGTTCCTCCCTCTGCTTGTCGCGAAGTTGGAACGATGATCAGGCCGGCACGCACGGATCGCAATCACAAAAGCGCAAGTCTCCCATGCCGCTCCCATGGCGGCGCCGCTGATGCGCCGTCCGGCATTCGAGCACACCCGCACTGAAAATTGTTAGGTGATGGAAATAAGCGCGGACCGTATGCGACATCGGACACCTGCCCGTTGCCGCTCGCTGGCAATCATGCGAGATGGGCCCTATAAGCGGGCCGGCCGTCCTGCCGTCAAGGCGGCGGACACAGGCAGAGACGTTCAATCAAGACATTGAGACAAAACCCTCAAGGTCCTGTGGACACTGACGCTCCCGCCCCTCCGGACGTATGAAATTTGCGCGAACGAACCATGACGAGCAGGCGACTATCGGCCGACGCACAGGACGCGGCCGCCTTGAACGGCACGAGCACTCCAGTATCCGCCCTCGTGCCGAGCTTCGGCTTCGTTGCCGAGGACATGGGAGCGGACGAGAACATCGCGGCCTGGCGCGAAGCGGTCGCAACACTGTTCGACGTCGACGAGCTCGCGTCCGGCGAGGTCGGCCGGTTTCGCGCGGACATCCGCTCCTATGCGCTGGGACCGGTGCTGCTTGGGCTAGCGCGCGCCAGCGGCCAACGTTTTGCGCGGACGCCCGAGACCATCGCCCGCAGCGGCGTCGACCACATCATCCTGCAGCTCTATGTGAAAGGCGGCTATGACGGCCGCGCCGGACACGCGGCAGTCCGCGTGCGGGCCGGCGACATCTGCATGCTGGATCTGGCGCAGACGCTGGAAACACGTGCCACGGCCTTCGAAAACCTCACCCTCGTCGTCCCCCGCCCGATGTTCGATGCCCACTTGATCCGGGTGGAGGACCTGCACGGTCTCGTCCTGCCGGGTGACGGCGCGCTCGCGCGGCTGCTGGCACGGCACCTCGCCGCCTTGTTCGAGGCGGCCCCGCAGATGACGCTCGACCAATGCCAGTCGGTCGTGGAAGGCACGGTGTCCTTCATCGTCGCCTGCCTCAAAGGCGAGCTGGAGCGCCGTGATGCCGATCACCGCGCCACCGCCGACGCGTCGCTGTTCCGCATCCGGCAATATATCGAAGCGCACCTTGCCGACGCCGAGCTTTCGGCCCATGCGGTGGCCGCGCATTTCGGCCTGTCGCGTGCCTCGCTCTACCGGCTGTTCATGCCGATCGGCGGCGTCGCCGATTACATCCGCGGCCGCCGCCTGCATCGCGCCTTCTTCGATCTGGCTGCGACGACGTCGCGCAACACCCGCATCAGCGAGGTGGCGCGGCGCTGGCAGCTCGGCACGGACGCGCATTTCACGCGCCTGTTCAAGGCCGCCTACGGCGTCACGCCGCGCGCCGCGCGCGAAGCGGCGCTGCTCGGCGTCAGGACGCTGGAGGCCTCGGATCGCGCAGACGAGGCGACATCGCCACTCACCCGCTGGATGCGGGAGATGGGCCCACCCCAAGTCGGGGATTAACCAGGGGGTCGCCGGAGCATATCGAGGCCGCCGAAGATCGATCACGATGACGCCCTCGGGTCGCGAGCAGCAGATCAGCCGGTCCGCAGAGATAGAAATCGCCGCCGCGTCGCAGGTCGAGCCTGCGGAGCCCCTCAAAAATCGCGCCGTCCGGTAAAGCAACCAGACCATCGCCCGATCTCGATCGTCGCTCCCGCAGCCGACCCGCGTCCAGATCAGGTTGTCACCTCAGTTGGTCGCTGTTGGATGTGGTATGCTTTCTCCTCCGGCACAGCGACCTTGGCGCCGTTGCACGGTTCCGGACATCGGGGGCGCCCGGCTGAGAAGGAGATTGTGATGGACGATCGAGCGAGGCTCGCTGCCCTGCAGCGCCACTGGGATGCGTCGGACGCAAGCGATTTCGAGGCCGAGCATGACATCTACCGCGACGATGCCGTGCTCGACTATCCGCAATCGGGCGAGCGGATTCACGGCCGGCGCAACATTCAGCAGAGCCGCTTCGTGCAGCCGAACAAGAAGCGCTTTTCGGTTCGGCGCATGATCGGCAGCGGCGATCTCTGGATCACCGAGCTCACCCTGACCTATGACGACATCCCCTCTTATGTCGTGAGCATCATGGAATTCCGCGAAGGGCTGGTGGCTCACGAAACCCAGTATTTCGGCGACAGGTTCGAGCCGGCACCCTCGCGCGCGCATCTCGTCGAGCGGGTGGGCTGACGAACCTCGCGGGAACAAACGGTTCCGGCACGCAATGTGCCGCGATCTTACAATCGCCCCGGGGCTGCTGCGCTCCAGCCTCGCTTCGGTCAAACCACGATGGCCCCTTGCCTCGGCAATTGGGAGCAACCGCACGCGGAGCCATCGATGAGCTACTCACAAAGCCCGCCCCTCATGAAGGATCTGGATGTCGAAGGTCCCCTGCTCGACGCGCATGCACGCGACCTCGACGCCCGGTCCGACCGGCGCGTTGACATGCCGCCCGGCAATCCGCCGATCGGGTCCTCACATTCGTCGGGCCGCAGGGACGGTCAGGTGACGGGCAAGCGGCCATCGATCGGCAGGCGAATGGTCCGCGGGCTGGTCCGTTTCGCTGTTGCGGTTCTCATCGGCGTCGGCATCACGCTCGCCTGGCAGTCCTATGGGGATGTCGCAAGGGCCATGCTGGCCGCCGAGGCTCCGGGGCTCGCCGAGTTGTTACCTCGTTCGACGACGCCGTCCGCACTCATGGCGGCAACGTCCCCTGCCCCGGCCGAGCAGCTTGCACCCCTGGCGTCCAATATCGAGGTCGTGCGACGCAGCCTGGAGCAACTGGCCGCGAGGCAGGACCAGATCGCCCAGACCATCGCCGCATTGCAGGCCGTCGATGAAGACATCAGACAGAAGATGTCGTCCACCGCGCCAGTGCAGCAACCCGCCTCCGTCCTGCAGCCCAAGCCGATCATGCAACCGAGAGCGGAGCTGCCGGCTGCTCCGCTGCCGGCGCCGGCACCGCGGCGGCCGCCGCCAGCCACGGCGCCGGCGCGCTGATACCAACGACGCGCTGTTACTAGATCGACGAACGCGTCGACTTGCAGGTTCTCTCGTCGAGGCATCGAGGCCTGATGTCGTCAGCTCAGCGGCCTGTTGTCCCTCGCCGCCCGGCGCAGCGACTGCGGCGGCTGGCCGAAGGCGCGGATGAAGGCGCGGCGCATGCGCTCCGGATCGCGGAAGCCGGTGAGCTCGGCGACGCGCTCGATCGCCTCGTGCGACGACTGCACGCGCGCGCGCGCGGCTTCGACGCGCAGCCGCTCGATCGCCTTTGACGGCGTGGTGCCGGTCTCCGCAATGAAGGCGCGGGTGAAGTGGCGCGCGCTCATGCCGGCGCGGTCGGCGAGATCCTCGACGGTGAGCTTCTCCGAAAGATGCTCGCGCGCCCAGGTGAGCAGCGGGCCGAAGCGGCCCGTCGGCGCCTTCAATTCCAACAGCGAGGAGAACTGCGACTGCCCGCCGCTCCTGCGATGATAGAGCACGAGCTGGCGCGCGGTCTTTTCCACGACCGCCTCGCCAAAATCCTCCTCGACCATGGCGAGCGCGAGATCGATGCCGGCGGAAATGCCGGCCGAGCTCCAGATATGGCCGTCGCGCACGAAGATCTGGTCGGGCTCGAGCCGCACGTCGGGATAGGCGGCCAGAAACTGCCGCGTGCGCTGCCAATGCGTGGTGGCGCGGCGCCCCTGGAGCAGGCCGGCTTCGGCCAGGATGATGGCGCCGGAGCAGACACTCGCCACGCGCACGCCGCGCTTTGCGACGGCGCGCACAAACTGCAGCGTGCAGGCGTTGCGCGAGGCGGCATCGACGCCCTCGCCGCCGACGATCAGCAGCGTCGTGAGCGCAGCGGGCGAGCCGAACTTGCGCGCCAGCATGTCCACGCCCGATGACGAGCGCACCGGGCCGGGCTCGGCTGCGATCACCTTGATATCGGCAGGCTGCTTGGCGTAGCGGCCGGCGATCTCGAACACCGAGATGGGGCCGGCGGCATCGAGCAGCTGGAAATCGGGAAAGATCAGCACGCCGATCACGGGAGCCTCCTCCACGTCATGTCTCAAAACGAGGGAAATTTGCCATTTATGACCAGAGCCCATCATGGCAGGGTGTCGAGGTCAAGCCGCTTTTTTCGCAGATCCCTTCACTTGAGGTTGCCCGATGTCCGCTGCCCTGCAGATCGGCCTTCTGATCTTCCCCAAACTCACCCAGCTCGACCTCACCGGTCCGGTGCAGGTGTTCTCCAGCGTGCCCGGCGCAAAGCTGCATCTGGTCTGGAAGCGCATCGAGCCGGTCCCGAGCGACTCCGTGCTGACGCTGACGCCGACGGCGACCTTCGCGGACTGCCCGCCCTGCGACGTGATCTGCGTGCCCGGCGGCGCCGGCGCCGACGACATGGTCAATGACGAGGAGGTGCTCGCCTTCCTGCGCAAGCAGGCGGCCGGCGCGACATACGTCACATCGGTCTGCACGGGTTCACTGGTGCTCGGCGCCGCCGGCCTGCTCAAGGGTTATCGCGCCGCCACGCATTGGAGCGCGCGCGATTATCTTGCCGCGTTCGGCGCCATCGAAAGCCACGAGCGGGTGTGCATCGACCGCAACCGCATCACCGGCGGCGGCGTCACCGCGGGCATCGATTTCGCGCTGACGCTGGTCGAACATCTCGTCGATCGCAGGACGGCGGAGGCAATCCAGCTCAGGCTGGAATACAACCCGGCGCCGCCGTTCGATGCGGGCTCGCCCGAGACGGCACCGAAGGACGTGCTTGCCCTGGTGAACGAGCGCATCGCGCCCTCCAAGGCGCGGCGCTCGGACGCGATGGCGCGCGCAGCGGCCCGGCTCAAGGCGGAAGCCTGAGAAGACAAGAACGTCGCGCGGGTCGAGCCCGCACAAGGCCAGCTTGACGGCCGCCTGGCTTCCGAAAGTGTGTCCGGCAGATTCAGTTTGCCTTTCCGCCAAAGGCGGGCGTCGCCTTGAGGTCGGCGGTCAAGCTCCTGGTGAAGAACGCGATGTATCTTTTCCGGCTGTCGAGGGTCGCCTCGCGGTCATAGGCCATCGTGTAGCCCATGACTTTTCTCAACGGGAGCGGCTGATCAAAACCGTGATAGGCGTTCGGATAGGAGACGACCTCGAACTCCGCGCCGGTGACGACCCCGGCGCTTTTCGATTTGATGCATTCAGCCGGCGGCGTCCAATCATCCCTCTCCCCGACAAACACGATGGTCGGCGACTGGTAGACGTAGCCAACTCCCCCCAGCAATTTGCCGCAATCCGGATAGTAGGCTGCGATCGCGCGAAACCGGTCGTTCGGGGCTCCCTTGGCGCTGAGAAGCGCGGCGCTCGCGCCATCGCTCAGGCCAAGCAGGAATATGTTGTCCTTGCTGATCTTCGCATGATGCTCCAGCGTAGCCATCGCGTTGAAAGCGTCATCTCGTCTGAGACCATAGCGGATATCGAGACCGGACCTGACCAGCCTGCTGCACATCTTCCCGCCCGCCAGATTTCGAGGCCCATAGCTGTCCAGAATCAGCGTGGCAAAGCCGTTGCTCAACAACTCGCGGGAGTGAGTCTGAAGTGTCGTCAGCACCACCGCGTCCAGCCCTCCACAGGGATGCAGCAGAATGACGACCGGAAACGGACCGCTCCCGCGCGGCAGCGAGAGCTCGCCGACGATGGTCGCGCTGAATTCCGCCGTGGTGACATCACTCCGAAAGGTGAGCTGCTCCGCGCGGGCATTGGCCGGCAGCAGGGCGAGGGCAAGCAAGACCGACCAACGACAGGAATTGCGCATAGCCACCGTCCGTGAGAGGCGCCCAACACGTGGAGAGGGCCATGATGAGCCTGCCGCCGACCACCGGAGCTCTATCAACGTTGCGTCGATCCGACAGCGTGACGCAAGTGCCCCCGAAAACGCGCCGCGAGCGGATACCTTTCCGACAGAAAAAGGCCGCCCGGTCTCCCGAGCGGCCTTTCCTGTCCTACGGCGGTTGCACATTGACGGGCGATTTCAGGACCGTCTCGCCAGGGGCCTATCTCCCGGCCTGTCCTACTCGGCATCCGCTGCAAATCGGGGCAGTCGCGATTCTGGCACCCGAACCGACGCGATGGTCTCCCATCTCCGTAAGATGAGATGATTAGGCCGCAGCCACGCGTCGAGCACAAGCGCGGCCGACACGCTGTCCCCGTTGATACCGTTGTTCACAGCTGCGTGGGCGGTGCAACACGCTTTTGTGCGCGCTGCAAAGGGCGGGACAATCGATTATTGCTGCAAGAAAGTAGCGGGAGCGCTCAGCTGCCCGGAGTCCACGGCACGTAGTCGCCGGTCGCCTTCGGGCGTTTGCCGGTCGCGAGCGTCGAGCCGGAGGGACGGTAGGCATAGGGCGTGCCGGTCAGGTTCGGCACATGCGGCTTTTCCCACTCGCGCGGCTTGTAGCCGTCCTCGGTCGGCGGGGTGTCGACGGTGTGATGCAGCCAGCCATGCCAGGACGGCGGGATGCGGCTGGCCTCGGCCAAGCCGTTATAGACGATCCAGCGCCGCTCGAAATGCAGGGTCGGATCGATCTTGCCGCCGCGAGTCCGGTAATAGCGATTGCCCTGCTCGTCCTCGCCGACCAGTTCGCCGAACCGGTAGGTCCAGAGCTGGGTGCCGAAGGTCTGACCGTTCCACCAGGTGAAGAATTTGAGCAGGAATTGTTTCATGGGGGCTGTCGGCTCTCGACCTTGAATCCAGGTAGCGGTGATGCCACCGGCGCGATCAATTGTCCAGTCAGGCGCCTGGAGGCGTTCAGGCCGGCTTCATATGCGCTTGGGCAGGGTTGCAGGCAGGAACATTCGAGCCGCCCGGCCATTAACGCTCATCACATGGAATGGAGCCAATCATGACGACAATGAAGGTCTTGAGTGCCTCTTCGGCACTTGCTCTGGTGCTGGCGATGGCGTCTCCCACCGCAAGCTTCGCCTTCCGCGGCGGCGGCGGAGGTGGCGGCCACATGGGCGGTGGCGGCGGAATGCATATGGGCGGTGGTGGCGGCGGCATGCGCATGGGCGGAGGTGGCGGATTTGCCCGTCCGGCTGGCGGCGCAGCCTTCGCGGCCTCGCGGCCGGTGGGCGGCGGCGCGGCCTTCGCGGCCTCACGGCCGGTCGGCGGCGGCGTCAACTACGCGGGTGCACGTCCCACCGGGAATTGGAATGGCGGCGCGACCGCGTGGAATGGCGGCCACAACTGGAATGGCGGCCATGACTGGCATGGCGGCGGCTGGCATCGCCACGGCTGGGGCTGGGGCGGAGCGGCTGCGGGCTTTGCGGCCGGCGCGGCGCTCGGCAGCTACGCCTATTATGGCGGTCCCGGCTACTATGACGACACCTACTACGACAGCGGTTACGCTCCGGACTACTATGAATCCGGCGTGACCGTGGTGGCGCCCGAGGGCGGCGGCGATCCGAGCTACTGCGCCCAGCGCTATCGGTCCTACGATCCCGCCAGCGGCACCTATCTCGGTTACGACGGGCTGCGGCATCCCTGCCCGTAAGCCTTCAATCATCCTGCCACGAGCGGCGCCTTCGGGCGCCGTTTTTGCTTTCAGCTGCGTGTCGCCAGCGCGACAGCGACCAGCGTCAGCAGCAGCGCTGCGATCTGGCCGGGCCCCAGCGGTTCGTGCAGCGCGAGTGCGGACGCCGCGACGCCGATCACCGGTACGACCATGGTGCCGGTGGCCGCGGCGGATGCCGGCAGCCGGCTCAGCGCCGCAAACCAGCAGACATAGGCAACACAGAACTGCACCACGGTGCTGTAGACCAGAACCACCCAGCCGACCGGGGTCACCGCTGAGACATGCGCGGTCTCGAGCAGGCCCCCCGCCAGCGCCACCGGCGCACAGCCGATGCCGATCTGCCAGGCGGCGGCCGGGATCGGCGGCATCGTCAGCGGCCAGCGCTTGGCCAGCACCGTGCCGACGGCAAAGCCGATCGAGCCGCCGAGCGCCATCAGGATACCCGGCAGCTTTTCCATCGTTCCAGCCATACCGTTGCCGCCCATGATGGCGGAGAGCCCCGCAAGGGCCATCACCAGCGCCAGTCCGCGCATCAGGGTCGGCCGTTCGCCCAGCACCGGCCAGGCCAAAGCGGCCGCCCAGACCGGCATGGTGTAGGCGATCAGCGCGGCCTCGCTCGCGGGCAGATAGACCAGCGCAAGCCCCATCAGCACCATCCAGCCGGTGACATTGAGCAGCCCCGCCAGCACCAGCCGCGGCCACATCTGCCGCGGCACGCGCAGGGACTGCCCGCGCAGCATCGCCAGACACACCAGCAGCGCAGCACCGACGACACCGGTGCCGCCGCGCAAGGTCAGCGGCGGCAGTTGCGACAACAGGTATTTGTTCGCCGGCCAGTTCAGCCCCCAGCCGATGGTGGTGACGGCGAGGAAGGCGATGCCGGCCGGCGGGAGGCTCCTGCGCGACGGCCTTGGCGCTGATTCTGTCATGGAATCGCGGGTGGAAACGGAAATCGGACAGCCTCCGTTTTCGTTGTGCTGCCCGTTCCACCACACGCTGTGCGGGATGTCAGCTAAAACCTTGCCCGCACCCTTACGTGAGTCTGTCGAATGCAAGGCCCTACCCCGGTCTTGGACCGCACAAAATCTTGCGCCTGTGCATAGTGGTGGCAAACGGGGACGGACGGCGCCGCGAGGCCCTGGGGATATTTTTTTGGCTTCCGAATCCGTGAGGACTCACTGATACTTGGGCCCATCACAGGCGCGGCACTGGCCCCTGTTATCCCACGCTTTCCACCATATTTAGTATTTGATTCAGGAACTCGCACTAATCCTTGACGGGCGCGACGGGTTTGTCCTAGCTTTCGACCTGTTCGGCGCGAGTGTGTTTGGGTCCTTCGCCGGTCGCTCCCACAAGGGTTCCAAATTGACCACTCCGCCGGCCGTTTCGAGCCGCGGGTGCGGGGTTTTGCGCCCCGAAATCTGGGGACATCCGGGGCATCAAGACGAGGCCGAACAGGCCCGCGTAACGTTGCGTTTGGGGCGTTGACGAGAGGGGACCGGGCCAACCGGTCTGAACTGCGAAACGATCATCCGCGGGATACACCCGCGGCCTGGGAGGTTCGCGTAAGGCAATAACGAACCGTGGCCGTTGGGTTGGCGGCGCGGTCAAGACAAGAGACGGGGCAAGAAGACTATGCGAATCGAACGTCGCCACACCACGCAAGGTGAAACACCCTACGCACGGATTGATTTCAGATTGACGACATCTGAGATCAAGAATCCCGACGGCTCCGTCGTGTTCCGGCTTGATAATGTCGAGGTCCCCTCGGCCTGGTCGCAGGTCGCCTCCGACGTGCTGGCCCAGAAATATTTCCGCAAGGCGGGCGTCGCCGCGCGGCTGAAGAAGGTGGAAGAGGAAACGGTGCCGTCCTGGCTGTGGCGCTCGGTGCCCGACACCGAGGCGCTGGAGGCTTTGCCGGAGAAGGAGCGCTATGTCAGCGAGCTCTCGGCAAAACAGGTGTTCGACCGTCTCGCCGGTTGCTGGACCTATTGGGGCTGGAAGGGCGGCTATTTCTCCTCGGAAGACGATGCAAGCGCCTTCTATGACGAGCTGCGCTACATGCTCGCCATGCAGATGGTGGCGCCGAACTCGCCGCAATGGTTCAACACCGGGCTGCACTGGGCCTATGGCGTCGACGGTCCCGGCCAGGGCCATTATTACGTCGACTACAAGACGGGCAAGCTGACCAAGTCCAAGTCGGCCTACGAGCATCCGCAGCCGCATGCCTGCTTCATCCAGGGCGTCGACGACGACCTCGTCAACGATGGCGGCATCATGGATCTGTGGGTGCGCGAGGCGCGCCTGTTCAAATATGGCTCCGGCACCGGCTCGAACTTCTCCAAGCTGCGCGGCGAAGGCGAGCGCCTGTCCGGCGGCGGCCGCTCGAGCGGCCTGATGAGCTTCCTCAAGATCGGCGACCGCGCCGCGGGCGCGATCAAGTCCGGCGGCACCACGCGCCGCGCGGCCAAGATGGTCGTGGTCGACGTCGATCACCCCGACATCGAGACCTATATCGACTGGAA
>Ga0070738_10000809_pt1 | contig 78622 bp, 67 predicted proteins | sample Coa_R2_2_FD_66446 | JGI IMG/M metagenome (GOLD analysis project Ga0070738, IMG submission 66446) | Surface soil microbial communities from Centralia Pennsylvania, which are recovering from an underground coalmine fire - Coalmine... | ecosystem: Environmental > Terrestrial > Soil > Unclassified ...
AACACAGTTCCAGAACCGCCTGCAGCCGGCGTTCGGCATCCGACGTGGCAGGCGTAGCCAGACTGCGCGCCAGGTTATCGATTGACGCTTCCAAATTGCCGTCGACGGGCATCCGCTTTCCGTTTTTTTGACCTAAACTAGCCACCGGGTATTCACACCGGTCCGCTACTTTCTTAAGCATCGGCGAGTTCTTGGAAATACTGTAGTTGCCTATAAGGTGGAGGACCTCCCGTTATTAAGGTGGTGGAGCGGTCACGCCGCCCAGCGGAAGCGGCGACCGCAGTTGAGAATATGCCTGATTTCCGGCCACGTATAGGACGTGCGCATTCCAGGAATACAGTTTTGGCGCGGTGTTTTGTGCTGCGCCCTCGCAGGGGCGGTTGCCTCGAACGCGTCTGTCATTATCCAACTCAAAATCGTTGAAGGAGAGGGGATGGTCTACCGGACCGGGGCTCGCGCCACGCGCGGCTTGACGGTGCTGGTTAGCGACGAGGCCGGCAAGCCGGTGCCGAACGCCGCCGTCAGCTTCCGCCTGCCCGATTCCGGCCCAAGCGGCGTGTTCAGCTCAGGCCTTCGGACCGAAATCGTCAACACGGGTCCGGATGGGCGCGCATCGGTATGGGGCATGCAGTGGAACAAGACGCCTGGGCCCGTGGAGATCCGTATCACCGCGGTCAAGGAGCAGGCGCGCGCGGGAATCCTCAGCACGCAGTATCTGAACGACGTTGCGGCTCCGGAAGCCGGCAGCGATGGCGTGTTCAAGGCTTCGCATCACAGTAAGACAAAATGGCTGGTGATCGGCGCGCTGGTGGGCGGCGCAGCTGCGGCGGGCATGGCCTTCGGGCAATCACATGCGGGCTCTCCGGCGGCGGCAACTGCGCCGGCGGGCATTTCCATCGGCAATCCAAGCATTATCGTGGGGCATCCCTAGATGAAACGGGTTCTTTTTGTATTTGCACTAGCACTGGCAGCTTGGGCACAACCGTCGCTCGCGCCTCCGCAGATCGGCTTTGCCGAAGATGGCGCCAGTTTATTCCGTCCGGTGCTGGGCGTGGCGGGCAATTTCATCCTCGGCGATGCGGTTTTTTCCGGTGTAGCATACGCGGCCTACTCGGGTTCGTACGGATTATTGAAGACCGGCACATCCGTGATCACGACCGACAACAAAGGGCAACTGCTGGCGGCCATGGATGCGCCTCCCGGCCCGGCCAGCTTCGCGTTCTTCCGCGACGGCTCGCCCGCTTTCGCTTACCTGCCCGGGCCGAATCTGCTGTTCGCGTGGTATGGTTCGGGATTCGAAATGACTCGGTTCGATTGCCAGCTTTTCCCCCCGAACGCCGTGGTCGGGATCTCGGCGCCGGACGCCGCGCACGTGGTGTTTCTCATTCAGGGCGACGGCGGGCTGCGCGAGGTGAGTGTCCTGATAGAAACTGGGCAAGCCGAATCGCAGATCGCGATCGCCGGTGTCGCTGCGCCTGCGCTCAGGCTCGCCTCCGGCGTGCTGGTATATGGCGGTGCGAACGGTATCGTGATTCGAGCTGCGGACTCATCCGAGGTGCACCTCGCCGGGCAATTTCCAACCAGGTTTTCGCTGGCCTTGATGGGAGCGGAATGGGTAGAGCTTAGCCATCTGGCGAGCTCGGCGCGCTTCGCTATCCGCATCACACCCGGCCACGAAGGTTTCTTTCTGTTGCCGGAGGCGAGCCATTTGCCCGATACGAGACATTTGCCCGAGATGAGCCGCTCGCCCGAGGTGAACCACTTGCCCGAGGTGAACCAATGAAGGCGCGGCTTCTTCTCCTGTTGGCGAGCGTGCCTCTGGCGGGGTTGGCCCAGATTCAGGTTGTTCAGTTCGACGGAACTACCGAGACCGCGGTTGGCTCCCTATACAACGTAGGATCCGTCGCGCCGGGAGACACGCTGCTGACTCGATTCCGCGTGCGCAACACGGGCGCGGGCGCAGCGACGCTTCAGACTTTGTCGCTCGCGGGTTCCGGGTTCCAATTCGCAGCCGCCCCCTCGCTGCCTTATGTCATCGCGCCGGGATCGGAGGCGGAATTCAAGGTCAACTTCACGCCCACCACCACGGGCACATTTACCGCGTTTCTTGTCGTGAACTCGATCGACATAACTCTTCAAGGCGCTGCCTCGTCTGCAGCCTCCCTGATGCTCGCCGGAAGCCAAACGCCGCTCAGCGCAGGCGCCGTTGTCGATTTCGGCTCCGTCACCCGAGGCGGCAGCAAAGTACAGGCATTCCTGCTGTTCAACGCCGCTTCGGCCAATGTGACTGTAGCCTCGGTAGTGGTGACTGGCACGGCATTTCGCGGGCCGATCGACCTCACTACGCCGGTGCACTTGAGTCCTGGCCAGAGCGCATCGTTTGAGATCGCCTTTGAGCCTCAAAGCGGCCAGCCTGCGCAAGGCGTGCTGAGCGTGGATGGACGGCTATTCAATTTGTTAGGGATGGGCGTCGATCCACCGCTCCCGAGTGGGTCCATTGTGTTGGCTTCCACCCAGGGCGCCAGCGCGCAACAGAACAGTGTCTCGATTCCGCTCGCCTCGCAGTCTCAGGTGGGTGGGTCCGGGACACTAACGATGCAGTTTCAACCCAGTGTGCCGGGCGTAGGGGACGATCCCGCGGTGCAGTTCCTGTCCGGTTCAAGGCGAAATGCCACGGTGTCCATCTCACCGGGTGACTCGATGGGGAAATTCAACGGGCAGCCGAGTATCGCGTTTCAGACCGGCGCTACGGCTGGGACGATAATTTTTACTTTGACGCTGCCCAGCGGAACTCAGCAGACCAGCCTGATCATCGCGCCCGCGCCAATCGTACTCGACACCGCCAGCAGTCTTCGCAAGACGGGCGAATTGGACGTCAGCTTGACCGGCCTCGATAATACCTACACGGCGTCGCAAATGTCGTTCACGTTTTACGACTCCAAGGGCGCAGTGGTTCAGCCGGGCGCCATTCCCGTCAGCGTCGCTTCCAGTTTTCAACAGTACTTCGCCTCAACTCAGGCGGGCGGCACATTTGCGCTGCTCGCGAAATTTCCGGTAACCGGCGACACCACCCAGATAGCCAGCGTGGATATCCAAATCACCAACGCCGCCGGCGTAACTACGGCACAGAAGGTTCCAATCCTAGGCTCCACGCCCCCGCAGCAGCTCCCGACGGCGCACTGACGCACGTCCACTCGGCTATTCTCGGTACATGCTGCTGGCCGAAGTGGTCGAAACTTCGAGGCGAGTGGCCGGGACTGCGCGGCGCCTCGAGAAAGTAGATGCTTTGGCGGCGTTGCTGGCCGGCTTGCATGACGCAGAGATCGAGGTCGGTGTGGCCTATCTGTCCGGGCAGATTCCGCAGGGGCGGCTCGGGGTGGGATATGCAGCGGTTCGGGAGGCGATGGGCGCGCCGGCTGGCGCTCCCGCGCTGCAGCTGCCGGATGTGGACCAGACGTTCCAGCAGATCTCCACGACGTCCGGCGGCGGATCCCAGCGGCGCCGCTTCGAGCTGCTTCAGAATTTGTTCTCTAGGGCAACCGAAGTCGAGCAGCGATTCCTGATCGCATTGTTGGCTGGCGAACTGCGCCAGGGCGCGCTCGAAGCCGTCATGGTGGATGCGATCGCGAAGGCTTCCGGCATTCCCGCCGAACATGTTCGCCGCGCGGTGATGTTGGCCGGCTCTGTTGCCCCAGTTGCGCGGGCGGCTCTGGAACAAGGCGAGGACGGACTGAAACAATATGACATTCAATTATTCCGGCCAGTCCAGCCCATGCTCGCCCAATCAGCCGAGGACATCGATGAGGCGCTGTCGGAGCTGGGCGAGGCGGCGCTCGAGTTCAAAATGGACGGCGCGCGGGTTCAGGCACACAAGTCTGGCGGCGACGTGGTCATTTATTCGCGCGCGCTGAACGATGTCTCGGCGGCCATACCCGAGGTCGTGGAAGCGGTTCGCGCGCTGCCGGCCCGCGATCTGATCCTGGATGGAGAGGTGCTCAGTCTTCAACCCGACGGCCGGCCGCAGCCCTTTCAAATCACCATGCGGCGTTTCGGACGCAAGTTGGATGTGGAGCGGTTACGGGGGGAACTGCCCATGACACCGTTCTGGTTCGATTTGCTGTATCTCAACGGCGGTGCTATGCTCGATGAGCCGCAGCACCGCCGGTTCGAGGCGCTGGCCGGGCTGGCGCCCGGGTCCCTTATGCCACACATCGTAACGGGCGATGCCGGGCGAGCGCGGGGGTTCCTCGAACAGGCCCTGGAGCGTGGCCACGAAGGGGTTATGGCGAAAGCGACCGCCGCGCTGTACTCGGCGGGCTCGCGCGGCCAGAGCTGGATGAAAGTGAAGCAGCCGCGCACGCTGGACCTGGTGATCCTGGCTGCCGAGTGGGGGCATGGGCGGCGCCACGGCTGGCTCAGCAATCTGCACCTGGGCGCGCGCGATATCGAAAAGGGCGGCTTTGCCATGCTCGGCAAAACGTTCAAGGGCCTCACGGACGAAATGTTGGAATGGCAAACGCGCGAGTTGCTGAAAATCGAGATCGCGCGCGATACTTATACGGTGTTTGTCGAGCCGAAGCTCGTGGCCGAGATCGCGTTCAACGAAATTCAGGTTAGCCCGCGCTATCCGAGTGGACTGGCGTTGCGATTTGCACGAGTAAAGCGCTATCGGACGGACAAAACCGCGGCCGAGGCCGATACCTTCGGAACCGTGCGCAAGCTTGCCGGGGTGCAAACGTAGACCCTCAGCCGCTGCCACGCAATTCAGGAAGGCGCGTGCCGCGACTGCGTTCGGCGCCACCTGCTGGGCGCACGAGCGACGTGATCCTTGAGCTTACTTCGACTCTGCTCGTTTCTCTTCGTCCGCGCGGGCGCCAGCCAGAATGCCCGCCAGCGAATAGTTACCTTCGTGGCAGGCATATTCGTAAACAGGCTTGGAGGAACGATGCAGCGGGACCATGAGGCTCCAGGGCCTAGAATAGGTGTCCGGATCGTCCACGGTAATTTCGTAGCGCAGCGTTTCCGCATCCTGCCGGGTGAACCGTTCAATGATATGGAGCTTGTCGCTCGTTATGCTCTGAAATGCACGAGGACGATAGTTCGTGGTATCGACGACCAGGGTGTCGCCTTCCCAATGTCCGATCGAGTCTCCCAACCATTCCTGCACATTGGACGGCGGGTGGTGGCTGTTGTTCAGCTTGACGACTCGAACGTCGTGGAACATTTCCGTCATGATCATGACTGCGCCCGGCGTTTCAACGACCTGGTAGTAGCTCTGGTATCCGGCGGTCAGTTGCGGTGACCCGTACGTGATGCAGCGCTCTCCGAGAGGGCGGTCCTTAACGTCCCAGGTTTGTGCGAATCTGCCTCTCGCAGCGGCACGGGCCTCAACAGCGCGAGGCATAAGGCCGGGAATGCGGCCATCGGGCGGGTCTGTGATCAGGGATGTCCGATTCTCCCAGGTGCGCGTGTCATTCCATTCGGAACCGTAGTCTCCAGTCTCACCGTCAGCGCTCTTAAAGCCCTGTTTGATTCCGAGCACGTTGTCCAAAACCGCCGGATAAAAGCCATCGAAAAACACGGCGTCGGACTTGCCCGTGAACATCTCCTGCGCCTTCTGGCGCATCTTCGCGACTTCGGCGTCGGTGAGGGTCGGCCGATCGGCGATCTCTAGCGGCCGTTGGAGCGGAGTGGCGATGTCGTTTTCCCAGAAGCCCTGAAAGTCTGGATGCCCGTCCGCGGTCCGAGGCGCCTTATATTGGCTTTCTGCGAAAGTTGGGACGGTGAGCGTGAGAGCGCCGAGCATCAAACCCAGACCGCGACCGATAGTTAGAAAATTTCGAAGACGCATGCAGCCTCCACGCTAAGAATCTGCTTGTACTGTAGCTATTGTACAGTTCGGGGGCGCCTTGGCGGGCGACCCCGTTCCTGGAGTTAGGCCCCGGGTCACCGGGGAGTGAATCCGACGTGCCGCGTGCCGCAGCAATCCGAACGGCGATCGGTCACCGTCCGGAAGGCACGCGGGCCTACAGGCCGCTATGGCCGGCTGGCTACTGCGAAATGTGATTCTTCGCCAGAAACGCGCGGATGGCGTTAAACGCGCGCACCCGCTCGTCGGCCTTGAAATTGCCATGACCGCCGCCGGGAATCGTCACCAGTTCGTTGGGCACTCCGGCACTGGTGAGCGCATCCCTTAAACGCGTGGAATTCGAATAAGGGACGATGGGATCGGCATCGCCCTGAATGCTCATAATGGGGGGCAGCTCCTTGCGTACATACGTGAGGGGAGACAGTTTCCGGGCGAGTTCTTCGCGATTGGGCAAGCTGGCGAACCATTCCACCGCGTATGAGCGCTCGTTCGGGCCGCTGAGCATATCGTTGAGATCTGCTATGCCGTACCAATTCACGATGGCGGCGACCTTCGGAAGCGCGGCACCCGGTCCCTGGAAGTTGATCCCGGGACACTGACGGTCCAATCCGGCGGACTCAGGAATCATTCCGGTGGTGAGCGCCAGGTGGCCGCCGGCGGACTCGCCGCTAGTGACAATGCGCGAAGTGTCGACGTTGTAGTCCTTGGCGTGCGCAACAACGAACTTCAGTGCGCAGAGGCAATCTTCCACGGCCGCCGGCGCGAGCGCGACATGGGAAAGCCGGTATTCGACGTTGACCACGTTCCATCCCATTTCGAGCCAGGGCAGGAACGACATCACTGCCGATTCCTTGGTCCCGAGCACCCAGCCGCCGCCATGGATGAAAATCAGGGTCGGTTGTGGCGTGGTGACGCCCCTCCGCTGGTAGACATCGAGTTTGGCTTCGTATCCGCTCCAAGTGCCGTAGACGACATTAGGACGGACGTTGTAGTAGGCCTGGCTTTGGGCGGCCCAAGTATCGGCGGGAACTTGGCCGAACGAGACAACGGCGGTGAACGCGATCAAACCAATGAGTTTCGACATGTCGAGAGCATATCAAAGAGGACTTGCTGCGCGCGCTATAGCGGCGAAACCAAGAAGGCCGCGGTTTCCCATCCGCTACAACGAAATTGCTGCGCCGGAAGCTCGGCGGAGATCGGGGTCGGAAGACTGATCAGCCCAGAGGCAAAATCAATCGCGCCTCGCAGCCTGGGCCCTCTGAGACGTTCTGTAATATCAGAGTTCCGCCATGTGCTTCCGCGATTTGGCGGCTGAGCACCAAGCCAATGCCGGAGCCGGTGGGTTTGGTTGTAAAAAAAGGCACGAACAGATTGGAAGTGTTAGGGAGCCCTGGCCCTTCGTCTCGCACCCACACGAGAAGATGGGAATTCTCGCGATTCCAGCCCACGTGCACGCCACCTCCGGTTTCCAGAGATGCGTCCGCGGCGTTGCGGATCACGTTGATCAGCAACTGTTCCAACTGATCCGCGTCGGCGTGAACGGTCAACTCCGGTCCGGGCTTCAATACAGGATGGACGCGCGTCTCCAGTCCCACCACACGCCGCACCAGATCACCGACACGCACGGTGGCAAAGCTAGGCGGAGGCAGTTTCGCCAAGCGGGCATACGCGGTCATGAACCGGCTGAGCGCCTCGCTGCGCGTTGCGATCACAGCCAGCCCGCGCCGCACGTCCTCCTCCCAATCTGCCGGGCGCGGCTGGCGGGTGAGAAGACTCTCCAAGCTACCGGCGATCGATTTAATGGGCGCCAGCGAATTGTTCAGCTCGTGCCCCAGCACGCGGACCAGCCGCTGCCATGCTTTGAGTTCTTCTTCTCGCAACGGCCGCGTCAGATCGGTAACCACCAGCAGCTGATGCGGCAGCCCACCCTCGCGGAAGGTGCTGCGGCTAATTCCCCAACGCGCGGTTGCACCGGGGAACGTGCGCTGCAGAGTCTGCTGCGCCTCGCCCTCGAGATAGTTATCCAACCCCAACCGGGTTGCGTCGGCGCCGAGAATGCGTTCGGCCGGTTCGTTCAGCATTCGCTCACCGGCCCGATTCACCAAGCGCAGCCGCCGCTCGCCGTCGAACGCAAAAACTGCGACGTTGATCTCCTCCATCACCTTGCGGAGCAGCGTCGTGGCTTCCAGCGCTCCCAACCGCTGCGCGCGCAGGGTGGCGCTCATCGCGTTCACCTGCTGCATGACTTCGCCCATGGCATCGTCGCTCTTGCTGCCGCGCGCGCGGATGGAGTAGTCCCCTTCCCGCATGGCTTCCAGCAGATTAGCCAAAGTACGCAGCGGCGAAGCCACCCGCTCCCGGAGGCTGAAACAAAATCCCAGCCACGCGCCCACCACGGCCACCGTCAAAGTCCACTGGACCTTTGCCGTATAGTCGCCCAGCCAGAGCATCAGCACGCAGGTAAGGACCGCGGGGAAGCCGGCCACCAGAGCGATCAGGAGGATCCGCTGCTCATGGACTAATCGCGGTTTCATGGGTCGGGTGGCGCAGCGTGAATGGCAGCGTTCACACGAGTGTCAACGGGACAAGTGCGGGCGCACACCCGTCATCATAGCCCGTAGCGCTGCAGGCGTCGATATAGTGCGCTACGGCTCAATCCCAGGGCACTCGCTGCGTGACTGACGTTTCCGTTATAGCGAGCCAAGGCCTTTTTGATGAGAAATGCTTCCACTTCTTCGATGCTCATGTCCTCCAACCGCGGCGTGCCCTCGCGCAACGCCCGCAACGCCAGATCGGACGCGCGGATTTGGCTATCCTGCGCCATTAAAACCGCGCGTTCCACCACATGATTCAACTCGCGCACGTTGCCTTGCCAGGGATTGTCCAACAGCAGTTGCAGAGCTGCATGGTCGAATCCTCCGATGCGCTTGCGGTAGCGCTGCGCGTGCATGGCCAGAAAGTGCGCCGCAAGTAGCGGGATATCTTCGCGGCGTTCTCGAATGGGAGGCAAATGGATTTCGATGGTGTTCAACCGGAACAGCAAATCCTGCCGGAAATGGCCGGATTGGACTTCTTCCTCCAGGTTCGCGTTGGTGGCCGAAATCACACGCACATCTACGCGTTTGGTCCGGGAGGAACCGACCCGTTCCATCTCGCCTGTTTCGAGAACGCGCAGCATCTTGGCCTGAAGGTTGAGCGGGACGTTTGCGATTTCGTCCAAAAATAGCGTTCCGCCGTCGGCTAACTCGAACCGGCCCACCCGGTCGACTTTGGCGTCGGTGAACGCGCCCTTGACGTGTCCGAACAGCTCGCTCTCGAACACGCCTTCCGCGAGTCCCCCGGCATTGACCGTTACCATTGGCTTCGAAGCGCGCGGCGAAATCGCATACAACGTTTTGGCGATCACCTCCTTGCCCGTGCCCGGTTCGCCCGTAATTAGGACGTTCGCATCGGACGGCCCCACTCGGGCGATCATCTGCAAAACGGGCTGCATGGAGGGCGACTCCGCAATCAATGCCGGAACGCCATCCGTGCGCAGCAGTCGGTTCTCGGCTTCCAGGCGCATCCCGCGCCGTATCGCGTTGCTCAGCTCGATCTGCGTTTTAACGACGGTCAGCAGCCGCTCGTTCTCCCAAGGCTTCTGGACGAAATCCCTGGCCCCGCGCCGCATGGCCTCGACCGCCAGTCCGACGGTACCCCAGGCGGTCATCACGATGACGGGCAGAACTGGGTCGATGCTCTGAATTTTCGTAAGCAGGTCGAGCCCTTCCGCCCCCGACGTAGTGTCGCGCGTATAGTTCAGGTCCATCAAAACCACATCGAAGTCGCGAGCCTCCAACGCGGAAATAGCTGCGAGGGGAGACGTTACGGCTTCGATCTGATACCGCTCACCTTTTAGGAGCAGGCGCAAGGCTTCCAGCACGTCAGCCTGATCGTCGGCGATCAACACGCGCGGCGCCGTGTCGGAGCCAGTCTTCATATTCCTGGATTCGGGACTCGCCTCCAGAATACTGAAAGGCGGCGGTACGTCGCGTTCTAGAGCTTCGCGAATCGTTTACTTCTCCTTAAGTGGATGCTTCCGTTCACGGTCGCAATGCGCAACTCAGGCCCGCCGCGGCCGATTTTCCCGTCAGCGCGCTGTGTGGGAAACGGCCCGGCTATGACCAGCGGAAACTCACTGCGAATCGGACCGTTCTGCGTGTTGGCATGTATGCGAGCCTCGGCGTTGCGCGGAACTTCCAGGGAGATGGCGCCGTTGACCGTCGAGAACGTGAGCGGGCTGGTGATCTTGCCCACGGACGCGGTGATGGAACCATTCACGGTTTCCCCCTGCGCCGCGCCGGTTGTGCTCAGCACAACATCTCCATTCACTGTATGCGCTTCGGTGTCGGCATCCAGCGACTTGGCCTCCACCCGGCCGTTCACAGTGCGAGCGACGAAGTGGACGCCAGCCGGAACGCTGACCATGAAATCCACGTTCGGATCACCGCTGGCGCTGGGCGGGCCCTCGGCGGAACACTCGCTCGACGGAGTCTGGGGAACCGCGAAAATAGTAATCCCGGCTTCGTTCTCGACGACCTTCACGCCAATACTCGCCGGGTCGATACTGCGCCCTGATTGGAATGCAATCACTTCTACGCTTTGACCCGCCGCCGGTTGGGCGTGGATACTACCGTTAATTCCCCGGACTTCAATCCTCTGTCCGGCTGTGACGTGGCCGGACCAATGGAATGTGTCGGTGCTGGTTGCACCGAACAGGGTCAGAGGAGCACTCAAAAGCACTGACAGCAGCGATGCAACCACGAATCGGTCTCCTTTCGTTTGATCCGGGCGTTAGGACACGCCTATAGGCGCTTAAGTATGGCAAATCCATGGCCGCTGTAAGTTATTGAACAACGTAATTTTGGGCTGGACGTTTGTCCGGTTGTGGGACAAACCTGGACGGATCCGGGATGGCCGCAAGGCGGATAACAACCCGATTCGCCGCCCAATTGGGCCTAGAGCGACATGGAGGGTGCGCAGTGGTAAAGTAACTTGCTATGAAAATTACGCGGGCAGAATCCCTGAAGTGGATGGCCGGTGCTGCGGTGGGAGGACACTGCGCAAAGCTCGCCGGGGCCGCGCCGGGCCACATCCGCCTTATCGTGCTGGACGTCGGCGGGACCATCATTCAGGACCACGGCGATGTGCCGGACGCACTCGAAGCCGCTTTCTCGAAACACGCCATCAAGGTCACGGCCGACGAGATCGCGCATTGGCGCGGCGCGTCGAAGCGCGAAGTCGTGCGTCATTTCGTCTCCGAGCGGTCGACGAAAACTGGCGCGCAACGGGATGCTCTTGCCGATGAAGTTTACAAAGATTTTACGGAACGCGCCATTGAAGCCTACAGAAGCGTCCCTCCCATCGCGGGTGCCGAACAAGCGTTCGTCCAATTGCGCGATAGAGGATACCTGCTGGCCTCCACCACCGGCTTCGGGCGGGAAATCGCGGCCTCCATCTTCGCACGATTGGGATGGCAAAAATATTTCACCGCGACGATCACCAGCGACGACGTCGCTCAGGGCCGCCCTGCTCCTTACATGATTTTCCATGCGATGGAGGCGGCCCGCGTGAATAGTGTCGCTGAAGTAATGGCCGTGGGCGATACGCCGCTGGACCTGCAAGCGGGGGCAAACGCCGCCGTACGCGGTCTGGTGGGGGTCTTGTCTGGCGTAGGAAAAAAAGAACAGCTCGAGCGGGAATCCCACTCGGACATTATCGCCAGCGTGGCTGAATTGCCTGCGGTGGTTGCGTCCAAGTACTAAGGAAGCGATCAGGCGTTATTTTTTTCGGCGGCTTCCGCGTCGTCGGACGTCGCCGGCGGCGGTCCAGACTCACTGCAGCCAGTGCCGAGCGGCTCCCAATTTCCGTTGTTACAGCGAAACTCGCGGCCGCCCTGACAGGAAGTTGCACCATGGGCATACTTCTTCCGTTGTAGATACAATCGTCAGCCATCGCTTGATCGATGTCGAGCGGAGTAAAACGGGTTCGGTAGGACCGGGGAGGCCCCGTCTGGCGCACCGCCGCGAGGCCACGCCAGTATCCTGACCGGTTCAGAGGCGGCCATAGTAGAGGTTTGTCCCGTAACGGAAATCGACGCGACCGTTGTTCTGGTGCGTGTCGAACAGGCGCCTCAATTCCGCTATCAGCGGTTCGTAACTGGGGTCGCCACGCGGCGGCGCGTAAGAGGATGAATCCAGCCGGCCGCGCAAGCCGGTCCAGTCGAAATGTTGGACATTGGGGAAGGTCGCCAGTTTCCACTTGCGGTGCTCGAAGAAGTCGCTGATGCGACCGGCGCCGATCCGGCGGTGATCCACTTTGCTGTATTCGGGCGCGTACCGGCGCATCAGATTCTCATATCCCGCGAGAAAATCTCCCGTGACCAAACGCTCGTTCCACACCAGAGCCACCCAGCCCGGTGCGCGGAGGATGCGCCGGAACTCGCCGTGTGCCGCCTGAGGATCGAACCAATGAAACGCCTGGCCGGCAGTCACCAAATCGACTGAAGCCGTTGCAAGCCCGGTCTGCTCAGCGCGACCGTCAACGCTGATGAATCGCGGATATCGCGCCAGGAGCCGGTCACCGGCCTCGCGCATCTCCGTATTGGGCTCAACGCCGCTCACGGCGCAGCCAAAATCGAGAAAGAGCTTCGCCAACAAACCAGTGCCACAGCCGATGTCGGCCACCGTCGACTCGGCGGTCAGCCCGCACTCGCCGGCCAATAGCGGAACTATTTCGGGCGGATAGGACGGGCGATAAAGAATGTAGTCTTCGACGCGCGATGAAAAGCGCCCGGTCGGATCAAGACTTGGCACGCTGTCTAAGCTGCCAGCGCCTTTATGGCCGCCACCGCTCGATCGATTTCCTCGCGCGAATTGTAGATGTGGGGCGAAAAGCGCAGCCCGCGCGAATCACCCGCAGTGGTCATCGCGATCGCAATGCGGTTGCGCTCCCATAACGTGTCGTACGCCCGCTGGATGGGGAGGTTGCTTAACTCGAACTTGATGACGCCGGCCGAAAGTTCCGGTTCGCGATTCGTCTTCATCCGCACGGCCGGTATCTGAGCCAGTTGATCTTTCATATAAGCCGCTAGCATCCGCATGCGTGCTTCGATCTTATCCATACCGATTAGCGTCAAAAAATCGATTGCCGATTCGACCGCGGCCATCCTGGGATCATCACGCTGGCCATAGACTTCCAGTTTTCGCGCACCCACGATCTGATCCGACCAGCCTACGGTCACTACCGATGGCCACACCTGTGGGACGCGTTCGCTGCGCACGAACAGAATACCGGCCTCGAGCGGGCCCATAAGCCACTTATGGGTACTGGCGGAATACGAGTCGCAGCCGATTTGTTTGAGATCGACGTCGATGGCGCCGAAACTCTGGGCGCCGTCCAGATGCAGCCAGATCCCGTGCCGGCGTGCTACTTCGGTGATTTCGCGCGCCGGAAACATCATGCCCGCGAAGCTCGATACGTGAGTGATGGCGATCACTTTCGTCCGCGGTGTGACGGCCTTCTCGATTTGAGAAACCAGCTGATCGCGGCTCGCCACGGGAACTGCAATGGGGAGCGTTTTCACAACGAAGCCCTCGCGTTTGGCGCGAACTTTCCAGGAATCGTCGTTGGAGGCGTGGTTCTGATCGTTACTGACGATCTCGTCGCCGGGTTTTAGATCGAGCCCTTGGACGATGATACTGTTGCTTTCACTGGTATTGCGAGTGATCGCAATCTCGTCGGAGGAAACGCGCAGCAGCGCCGCGATCTTGCCGCGCAGCCGCTCGCGGAGCGGATCGTACTTGGCGCGGTTTTGAAAAGAAGGATTGGCCTGGAAATCGCGCAGGAACTCGGCGTAGCGGTCGAGCACCGGACGCGATGCGGGGCACACGTTAGCCGCATTCAGATAAAGCAAATCTTCATTCAGAGGAAACTGCTGTTTCACGAGCGACCAGTACGCGTCGTTTGTGGCGTCGGGTCTTCCGGGCGCGGCGCGCAACGAGGTCGAGAAGGCGGTCCACGAAGCGGGAAGCGCTGCGAGCGCCGGGATTGAGCGGATGAAGTTGCGTCGCGAGCTATCCATCCCCTGATTGTACAGCCGCGCGCGACCAGCCCACGCAACGCGTGCCAGGCCGAACTCGCCGGTTCCAGAACGCGCGTAACGGAACGCCGCGGCAACGCGTTATCTTTGGACGAGGATGCCGCGGCGTCCCGTACGCTCATGTTACCCAAGGACCTGGAACAGGACGAACAGAAACGCCTGCGGCGGGCGCGGACTTTCGATGAGATCCCGGAGCTGTACGACCGGGCGCGCCGGCCTTTTCCGGATCAGTTCTTCGACGATCTGTTCGCGCAATCGGGAATCGAGCCGGCGGGCGCGCGAGTGCTTGAGATCGGCTGCGGTACCGGCCAGATGACCTTGCCTCTGGCTCGACGCGGATGCCGTATCGTATGCGTGGAGCTGGGGGCCAATTTGGCGCGTTTTACGCAGCAGAAGTTGGCTCAGTTTCCGGACTTTCGCATCGTGGTGGCGCGCTTTGAAGATTGGGGGCCGGACGAAAGCAGCTTCGATATGGTCTTCTCGGCGCGTTCATGGCATTGGCTGGATCCTCAGGTTCGCTGCGCGAAATGCGCGGCTCTGCTCAGACCCCGCGGGGTGCTCGCATTCACGACCGGCGGTCACGCATTGTCACCGGATGCCGACCCTTTCTTCGCCCAGATACAGGACTGCTACGAGTCGATCGGCGAAGCTCGCATGAAATGGCCACCACCGCGCCCCGAGGACATTCCGGATCTGCGCCCGGAGATTGAGCAGAGCGGCTTGTTCGAGGGCATCGTCGTGCTCCGATATTTGTGGGCGGAAGAGTTTACCGCCGAGCAGTATGTCGCGATGATGAGCACCGCCTCGGACCATCGGATCATGGAACCGGAAAAACGCGACAGTTTGTTTGCGGAGATGCGCCGGCTCATCAACGCTCGTCCGGATGGCCGAATCCGGCTGCACGCGCTTACCATTCTGCACATCGCGCACAGGAAAAGCTAAATTGCCGGTTCAAGCGCTGCTGCTCATCATCGTCGCAGCGGTGGCGCATTCGGTCTGGAATTTATTGGCAAAGCGCGCGGCCAAACACAACAATTTCATCTGGTTCGCCTCCGCATTGGAAGCGGCGCTGTTCCTGCCTGCGGCGGCATGGGCCATCTGGGTCTCCTGGGACCGGCTGGGATCCCGGGCCGCGGTCTTTTTGCTAGCCACCGGATTGCTTCATCTGCTGTACACAGACAGTCTGCTCCGCGGCTATCGTGCGGGCGACTACTCGCTTGTGTATCCGGTGGCGCGCGGCACTGGACCGCTGCTGTCGTTTGTGGGTGCGCTCGTTTTCCTCGGCGAGCGCCCGTCGCTGACGGCTTTTGCGGGCGTATTGTTGGTGGTTTTGGGCATCCTGCTGCTGTCCGGTTTCGCCGCAGCGGGCGCGCTGAGCTGGCCTGCGCTGTTTTGGGGCGTTGCGACTGGCGTGATCATCGCCGGATACACGCTGGTGGACGCCTACTCGGTCAAAGTGCTGCTGCTTTCGCCGATCCTCGTAGAATACGCGGGCAATTTCGTGCGTTTGATCCTGCTGTCCGGCTCGACGCTGCGGAAACGGCCGTCTCTGGCTGCCGAATGGCGGCTGTGCTGGAAAGAAGCGGCCGGGGTCGCGGTGCTGACGCCCGCCGCGTACATTCTGGTGCTGATTGCGATGCGGATCGCTCCAGTCAGTCACGTGGCTCCAGCGCGCGAGATGTCGATGATGATGGGCGCCTACCTTGGCGCCCGGTTATTGAGCGAACCGCATTTTGCCCGGCGGCTCACGGCTTCGGCGCTCATCGCGGCCGGCGTCGCGGCGCTAGCGGTTGGCTGACCGCTCTTGAGAAGGGGACTACCCGCGTCAAGAAATCGAGCAACCTACTTGGCACCGTCGCGGGCGCGGCCGCCGCGCAGGATCAGCTCCACTGCTTCGTTCCCTTCGTGGCAGGCGTACTCGTACATCCGGTAGCTATCGTCGCGCCAGAACGGTATGGCGACCTTCCACGGCTGGGTGTACATGTTGGGATCGTCGATGGTGACTTCGTAGTTCAGCGTGTCGGCATCGGTTCGAGTGAAACGCTCGGTTACGTGCAGCGCCTCGCTCTGCATTACGCCCTTTACTCGCCCGGTTGCGGCACTGGTTGCGATCCAGCCCTTATCGTTGAAATTGGTGGTGTCGACGACTAGCGTTTTGCCTTCCCAATGCCCGCGTGAATCGCCGTCCCACAGCCGAACGCTCGCGGGTAGGTGCGGGCGCCCGTCGATCGGGATCACGCGCGTGTTATGGATCATCTCGGAAACGATCACCACCTGCCCGGGCGTTTGGATGATTTGATACGCATTGTTGTAGCCGGCAGGGAACATGCCGGCGGGAACGCCCCGCGTGATGCAGCGATCCCAAACACTCATGTACACGTAGGAGTCGCCCTCGTGCGCGTGGTTGTAGTCGCGCCGGGCTACGGCTCCAGGCGTCAGCGGAACGCGACCGTCGGACGGATCGACCACCAGCGAGGTTTGCCTGGTCTTCACCACGCGGCTGCCTGAATCGAGCCAAAGCGCGTTGTAGTCACCCACGTCGCCTGGCCGGGGTGGCCGGTCAACGCGACTCTGTGCCGCGCGCGCTTCCGCTTGCGCCGCCTCTTCTTCGGTCAGATAAGCCTTGTTGCCTAATGCGGCCGGCCGCTCAAATGGCGTAATGGTGGCGTTGCTCCACATGCCCTGGAGGTCGGGCTGGCCGTCCGGCGTGCGCTGCATCCAAGAGCTAGCTTGCGACGTCTTTGTGACGCCGGAAGTCTTGTCGGCCGCGAGCAACGTCTGCGCGCCGGCGCGGCTCGGCAGAATTGAGATCGCGGCAATGAGGCCGGTAGCGGAAAAGAGAAACCGGTGCGGCATGGTGCCTCCCTTTCCATCTACTCTACTCCCGTTCCCGCCCGGTGACCGGATCTCGCGCGCTTTATTCAGTCAGGGCGGCGTCGCTTCCGCGTTGCCGCCCGTGAACTTCGGAATTTCGTTGGATGCTACGGACGGCGGAGCGTGCCGGTTGTACCCGTACCCAGGTCCCTGCCGATGTCCTCGCGTCCCGTTCCCTTTCGCTCGGTCCAATAAGGAGTCTGTCCGTAATAGCTGTAAATGCGCTCGCCCCAAGTCTGGTCGGCCATATCGGGCCAGTTGTCTTTGTCGAATCCGGGCGCATTCTCGAGCGTGCTTTTATCGGCATCCAGGATCAGGCATTTCCGATCTTCATCCACAGTGAAGGCGCTCCACGGAATGGCGAAGAGTTTATTGCCCATATGGAGAAACCCACCGAAGGACAACACGGCGTAAGCGATGCGTCCCGACTCGAGGTCGATCATTAGGTCCTGAATGCTGCCCAGGTTTTCGTCCGCGCGATTTTTGACGTCGTCGCCTTTGATGGTGCTGGCCGAAAGAACGCGCCGATAGCGCTTGTCCGTATCATACTTTGTAACTTCTTCCATAGTGCTGCTCCTCGGCAAATGGACTCCCGAGCGCCCGGAAAAGTGTCCGCTCGATCGGCCGTCGCGGACGCGGACCCAAAAGGTAACCAGCGGATAACGGTGCGACACATTTCACCCGGCGATGGCGGCAGCCGAGCCGCGTATAGGACATAGCAGTTCGGAGGAGGACGATTCGCGCTGAGCTGCTTAACCCGTGGAAGTGCTGTGTTTTTGAGGCTGCGCCCCTCGCTGGTAATCTGGAACTGATGCACGCTACTCGTGAGTGGCTAAAGCAGGCGCGTTCCGTCGCCGTACTTACCGGCGCAGGAGTTTCAGCCGAGAGCGGTGTGCCTACGTTCCGCGGAAATGGGGGCCTCTGGAAGAACTACCGCGCCGAGAGTCTGGCAACGCCCGACGCCTTCGCGCGCGATCCAAAGTTGGTATGGGAGTGGTATGACTGGCGTCGCAGCGTAATCGCGGGCCTGAAGCCGAATCCGGGCCACTACGCGCTCGCGGAGTTAGAGCAGCGGACGCCAAAGTTCACGCTGATTACCCAGAATGTCGATGGGTTGCATGAACTGGCCGGGAGCCAGAACGTGCTTCGCGTGCATGGGAGCATCTGGACGTTGCGCTGCCTGGGTTGCGGCAGCGAACGCGAGGACCGCCGCGCAAAATTGCTCGAGGTTCCGCCCCATTGTGGCTGCGGCAGCATGTTGCGTCCTGGCGTGGTCTGGTTTGGCGAGCCGTTGCCGGCACCCGTCTGGCAGGCCGCTGAAGCCGCCGCGCGCAATTGCGATGTACTGCTGGTAATCGGGACGTCCGCCCTGGTCTATCCAGCGGCGGGATTGGCGCACCTCGCGAAGTCTTGTGGCGCGCGAGTTGTGGAAATTAATGTCGCCGAAACACCGCTCTCGCGCGAAATCGACGAATTTCTTCTCGGTCCCTCCGGCGAACTCCTGCCGCAACTAATCGCATGAGGATCTGCTACCTGGACGCCTTCTCCGGGATCAGCGGAGATATGACCGTGGGCGCGCTGGTCGACGCGGGCGTGGATGCGGTGGCACTTACGGGTCTTTTGCGATCGCTGGACACTGGCGCAAAATTTCGCTTTGAAAAGACCACGCGGCGCGGCATCGCCGCGACCAAGTTCCACGTGGAAGCCGGCGAAGCGAAGAAACACCGGCACCTGGCAGACATTTTGGATCTGATCGGAAATTCGCGGCTATCGGCGCGCGCCAAGGCTAACGCCAGCGCGGTAATCGAGCGGTTGGGCGAAGCCGAAGCGAAGGTCCATGCAATCGACGTTGAAAGGGTCCATTTTCACGAGGTGGGCGCGGTGGATTCGATCTGCGATATCGCGGGATCCTGCGCAGCTTTCGATCTGCTGGGCGTTGAATCGATCCACTGCTCGCCGCTAAACGTCGGCTCCGGCATCGTTCGTTGCGAACATGGAGAACTGCCGGTGCCGGCGCCCGCGACCGCGGAATTGATGCGGGGAAAACCAATTTACGCGCGCGGACCGTGCGTAGAGCTCACCACGCCAACGGGCGCGGCAATCGCATCCGCGCTGGCGGCCGATTTCGGTCCACTCCCGCCGATGCGCATGATCGCCACCGGTTACGGCGCGGGTACAAAGGATTTTCCGGAACATGCCAACGTCCTGCGCGTCCTGATCGGCGAACCCAGCGGCGCCCAGGAAGTAACCACGGTCTCCGTACTTGAAGCCAATATCGACGATGCCACTCCGCAGATGCTCGGTTATGCGATGGAGCGTTTGATCGAGGCGGGAGCATTGGACGTGTCGCTGGAATCGGTGCTGATGAAGAAAAACCGTCCCGGCACGCTGCTGCGCGTAATCGCTAAGCCCGAGGATCGCGAAGAGTTTGCCAAGCTAATTTTTGCCGAGACAACCACGCTCGGCCTGCGCATGTACTCCGCCGAGCGCCGCGTTAAGGCCCGGCGCTGGCAAGAAGTAGAGACACCCCACGGTAAGGTGCGGGTCAAAATCTCCGAGGACGGCTCCTTCGCCCCGGAATACGAAGACTGCCGCAAGATCGCCCAGGAACTGGGCATCCCGCTGAAACACATCATGGCGGAGGCGAATCTGGCGTACCTGAAAAACACTCGATGAAATATTACCTGACCACTCCGATTTACTACGTCAACGCGGCTCCCCATATCGGCACCGCGTACTCGACATTCGTTGCCGATCTGGTGAAGCGCTTTAAGAAGATGCAAGGATTCCATCCGGTGGTTTTAACCACGGGATCGGACGAGCACAGCCGCAATGTCGAGCGCGCCGCTAAAGCCGCCAACTTGACGCCGCAAGACTACACCGACAAGATGGCGCCCGAATTTCAGAGCCAATGGCAGCACCTGAGCATCGACTACGACCATTTCATCCGCACTTCCGACCCGAAACATCGCGACACCGTGCGCGACTTGTTCGAGCGGTGCCAGCGCAACGGATACATCTACAAGGGATCCTACACCGGCCAATATTGCGTAAATGACGAACTATACGTGAACGAGGCCAAACCCGGCGATCCGTGCCCGGAATGCGGGCGGCCGACAGAGACGGTGACGGAGGAGAACTACTTTTTCAAGCTGTCCGCATTTCAAGAGCGGCTTTTGGAGTTGTACGAGAAAGATCCAGGCTTTGTGAAGCCCGATCACCGGCGCAATGAGATTAAGGCCTTCGTTCAGCAAGGCCTGAACGATCTGTCCATCACGCGCACCAACATCCAGTGGGGCATTCCCGTTCCGGTGGAAGGTCGCCATGTGTTCTACGTCTGGTTCGACGCGTTGATTTCCTATATGAGCGCGGTAAAGGATGAGAATCTGTGGCCCGCCGATCTGCACCTGATCGGTAAAGATATTCTGCGGTTCCACGCTGTATATTGGCCGGCCTTTCTCATGGCTGCGGACTTGCCGTTGCCGAAGAAAGTTTTCGCGCACGGATGGATTTTGTTCGAAGAGAACAAAATGAGCAAGTCGCGCGGCAACGTTCTGCATCCCAGCCCCATCGCCGATGTGGTAGGAATCGATGCGCTGCGCTATTTTTTATTGCGCGAGGTCACGTTCGGACAGGACGGCAGTTTCGCCTACGATGCGCTCATTCAGCGCTATAACGCGGATCTGGCCAATGGGCTCGGCAATCTCGCCAGCCGGACGCTATCGATGATTCAGCAATATCGAGGCGGCGTCATTCCGAATTCGGCTGGCCGCGGCGATATTGCCTCGGCAGCGCGTCAAACCACCGAACAAGCGCTCGAAGCCTTTGAGGACTTCAATTTTTCGCGGGGTCTGGAATCGATCTGGGCACTAATTTCAGTGATCGATAAATTCATCGTGGAGATGGCGCCATGGAACCTGGCAAAAGATCAGGAGGCGATGAGCCAAAAACTCCTCGACGAGACACTCTACACGGCAGCGGAAGCGCTGCGCATCATTTGTGCCTGGATTTATCCGGTGATGCCGGATTCGGCCCGCAAAATTTGGGCTCAGCTTGGCATGCGCGCGCCCATTGAATCCATCGGAATCGCCGACCTGCATTGGGGACATCTGCCGGCCGGTCAAAGGGTGGGCACGGTAAGCGGCGTGTTTCCCCGGCTGGACAATCAGGCGATCGACAAAATGGTCGAGCTGGAAGTGAAAGAGACCGCGCGCTTGGCTGCAATTTTCAAGCCCGGATCAGCCGCGGCGGAAAAAGCAGCGACGCAGGGGCCGGCAAAGATCAGCATCGACGATTTTGCCAAGGTCGAATTGCGGGTGGGCCAGGTGGTTTCTGCCGAGCGCGTGAAGGGCGCCGATAAGCTGCTGCACTTAAAGGTGGATATTGGCGAGAGCGAGCCGCGAACGCTAGTGGCAGGCATCGCGGAGGCGTATGCGCCGGAACAGTTACTGGGCCGGAAGGTCGTCATTGTCGCAAACCTGCAGCCGCGCAAATTACGTGGAATCGAATCGAACGGCATGATTGTGGCGGCATCGGTTGAGGGCGGAAAGCCCGTATTGGCGGGGTTCCTGGAGGAAATTCCGATCGGAGCGCGGCTCAAGTGAGCCTGATTGATTCACACTGCCATCTGGATAGCCCTGAATTCGACAGCGACCGCGACGAGGTGATTCAGCGCGCGCTGGACGCGGGCATTGAAAAGATGGTGGCCATCGGAACCGGCCAGGGTCCACCGGACCTGGAAGCCGGCGTGCGGCTGGCGGACCGTTACGAACTGTTTTATGCCACCGCAGGGGTGCATCCACATGACGCGGCGAAAGCCAGCCCGGCGGACCTGCGCCGTTTGGAGGAATTGCTGGCGCATCCCAAGGTGATTGCGGTGGGGGAGATCGGCTTAGACTACCACTACGATTTTTCTCCGCGCGATACACAAAAATCCGTTTTCATCGAGCAGATGAGCATCGCGGCGGCCGCGCGCAAGCCCATCGTTATTCATACGCGTGAGGCGTGGGACGATACGCTGGCGCTGATCGAGCAACACTGGAAGCCCGCTGGGCTGCCGGGCATCATGCATTGTTTTTCGGGCGGACCGGCGGAAGCGCGGCGCGCGCTGGAGCTCGGGTTTTATCTGAGCTTTGGAGGAATTGTGACGTTCCCCAAAGCGCTGGATGTGCAGGCGGCGGCGCGGGAGATTCCAACCGATCGCATTCTGGTTGAGACGGACGCGCCTTATCTGGCGCCGGTCCCTAAGCGGGGAAAACGCAACGAGCCGGCACTGGTGGTACATACGGCTCGGAAGTTGGCGGAATTGCGAAGCATCAGCTTCGAGGATATCTGCCGGGTGACGACGGAAAATTTCCGCAAGCTGATCCACACCGCGTAACACTTTCGCCCTAGCTTTTGTCAAGCACTTTGCGAGGTTTTTTGATGAACCTGCTAAACTGAGACATTCTCCATGGGACTGGGTAAACTCGGCCAAACTTTAACCGCGCGCGAGATTCTCGGCCTCGTAAAGCACGATCTGGAAAAGGTAGAGCGCGAGATCAGTCTGGAATCGGTCGCCAGCGTCGATGCTGTTACGACGATCGGACGGTACTTACAGGATGGCGGAGGAAAGCGGCTGCGCCCGATTCTGTTGCTGCTCGCCTCCAAGCTGGTTGGCGAAGTAACCGATGCCTCGATCCGGATGGCGGCAGTGGTGGAAATGATCCACACCGCGACGCTGGTGCACGATGATGTGATCGACATCGCCGAAACTCGCCGCGGCCGGCCGTCTTCGAACACCATCTGGGGCAATCACACCTGCGTGCTGGCAGGCGACTGGCTGTACATGCAGGCTTTTCAAATGGCCGTCCGCGAGCGCAATTTCCACGTTTTGGATTTGCTGGTCTCGCTGACGCAGATGATGGTGGAGGGCGAGCTGCTGCAGTTGGAGCGCATCGGCAAGATGGCCGTTTCCGAAGCCGACTACATGGAGCTGGTTGACCGTAAAACCGCCAGCCTGTTTTCGGCGTGCGCGCGGTTGGGAGCGCTTACGGGCGGAGCCGATGAGAACACCGAGACCCGCTTGGGTGAGTTTGCGTGGAATTTAGGGATTGCGTTCCAACTCGTGGATGACGTCCTTGATTTCACCGCGCGGGAGAAAGTGCTCGGCAAGCCGGTGGGCAGCGATTTGCGAGAAGGCAAGATCACGCTGCCGCTCATCTATGCTCTGGAACGGGCGAGCAATGACGAGCGCGAACTGGTGGCGGCCGTACTCCAAGGCGGAAACTATGAACACGTGCCGTTTGAAAAGATCCGCTGTGTAATCGAGAGGCATCGCGGGTTCGAGCGCGTTCAAGAGCGTGCCCAATCGTTCACAGACAAGGCGCGAAATATAATCGGCGAGTTTCCCGAATCTCCGGCGCAGCGAGCTATGGCCGCGCTCACGGAGCTGGTCACAGACCGGGACCATTAACTAACAATGCCCCAGCTCATCGCCAGCCCCACGCGGATTCCGGTCCCTGGAGACAAGCTCATTGAGGAGTACATCGGGCGCGTGAATTCCGGTGATCTCGGCGTGAGCATCGCCCATATGCACAGCCCGTCTGGATGGAGCGAGCCGGGACAGCAGCCGGACTTCGATGAATTTACGCTGGTGCTGCACGGCTCGTTGCGCGTCGAATCGCGCGGCGGCACGATGGAAGTGCAGGCGGGCCAAGCCGTAGTTGCGCGTCGCGGTGAGTGGGTTCGTTACAGCACGCCCGGCCCAGACGGCGCCGAATATGTCGCCATCTGTTTGCCGGCGTTCGAGCCGGGCGCAGCTCATCGGGACGAATAGAAGTTAGCCGCAGTCCCATGCCGTAGTACGCAGGCCTGGCCGCGCTGGTATTGTTGGCGCATCTGCTTGGGCGGCTTCGTGGTTCACCACGTCGACGCGCTGGTTATCCGATGTTCCCGATACTCTGCTTACCTGGGCCGGCGCAGGAGTATGCGTTTCGAGCGGAGTTCGGGTACAGCCCGCGCGCATATCGCTCGATGGCGGCAGCCGGCCCGGCGGCAACCCCGTCAGGCGCGAGATGATAAAAGAACACGCGATAATAGAGGAAATTGACGGACAGGGGTTAAAACCGAAGGGCCCATCCGGCCTAGTCCGTTGGTTCGTTGACCCCTCGATTCGTGAAGCGATACACTTGCATATTGGTTCCTGCCCGGAAAACCAGAGGATTACATTAGTAAGCGCCCCAGGAGGCTCATTCAGTGTCAGAAAAAATGCGGCATATTTTTACGTCGGAATCCGTGACCGAAGGACATCCCGACAAGATGGCGGACCAGATCTCGGATTCAGTGCTGGACGCTGTACTCAAGGACGATCCCAAGGGGCGCGTGGCCTGCGAGGTGCTGATCACTACCGGGATTTGCGTCGTTTCGGGTGAAATTACGACCACCACGTACGTTGACGTACCGAAACTGGTGCGCAGTGTAATCCACGACATCGGGTATTCCGATGCCGCTATGGGGTTCGACAGTAAAACCTGTGGGATCATCAATTCCATCCAGAGCCAGTCGCCTGACATCGCGATGGGTGTCGACACGGGCGGCGCGGGCGATCAGGGCCTGATGTTCGGCTATGCCTGCGATGAAACGCCGGAGCTGATGCCGCTGCCCATCATGATGGCTCACAAGCTGGTGCGGCAGTTGAGCGAAGTTCGGCGCGCCGGGAAGCTGGATTTCCTGCGGCCGGACGGCAAGAGTCAGGTCAGCGTCGAATATGTGAATGGTAAGCCGAAGCGCATCGACGCCGTCGTCGTCTCCACTCAGCATGATGAGAAAGTTGCCACCGAAGAACTGCGGGCGCAGGTGAAGAAGCACATTATCGACGCGGTCATTCCGTCCAATATGGTCGATTCCTCCACCAAATATCACATCAACCCCACCGGGCGATTCGTGATCGGCGGCCCGCATGGCGACACCGGCCTGACAGGACGCAAGATCATCGTGGACACCTACGGCGGGATGGGACGGCACGGCGGCGGCGCGTTTTCGGGCAAAGACCCGACGAAGGTGGATCGTTCAGCGTGCTACATGGCCCGCTACGTCGCGAAAAACCTGGTTGCCGCTGGACTCGCCAGCCGCTGTGAAGTGCAGCTGGCATACGCGATTGGGGTCGCCGAACCCGTTTCAGTTATGGTCCACACCTTCGGCACTGGCGCGGTGGATGAGGACCGTCTGGTGGAGTTGGTTCGCGAACAGTTCCAGCTTACGCCCAAGGGCATGATTGAGCACCTCAAGCTGCGGCAGCCGATCTACCGCAAGACCGCGGCCTTCGGGCATTTCGGCCGAACTGAACCTAGCTTCACCTGGGAAGCTTCGGACAAAGCGGAGGCTCTGCGCGAAGGCGGCCGCATCGCCGTCGCCGCGCGGTAGCTCGCATTAGACAAGCACATCCTTCTAGAATGGAAGTTGCGGGTTAGCCGCAATCATCCATGCTAGTTGAAGGCTGCAAGCACGAAATCGAAATCACCGTCCCGGTGGACGAAGTCGCGCGCGAGACTGAGCGCGCCATTGCGAACATTCAGAGTAAGGCCCGCCTGCCAGGCTTCCGTCCCGGAAAAGCGCCTGTCAGCTTGATCCGCAGCAAGTTCGCGCATAAGGTCCGCGAGGACGTCCTGGAGAACCTGCTTCCGAAATATTTCAAAAAAAAGATGGAGGAAGAGGAGCTGCAGCCCGTAGGCAGGCCGAGCGTAAAGGATGTCGAGTTCAAAGACGGCGAGCCGCTTAAGTTCAAGGCCGAGTTCGAAGTTGCCCCCAACATCGAACTGAAGGAGTATCGGGGCGTCACGGTGCACTATCATGAGCCCGAGGTCACGGACTCCGATATTGACACACGCATTGGCGAGATCCGGGAGCAGAAAGCCCAATTTGTGAATGCGGAACCGCGCGCCGCCGCCGATGGCGATTATGCGGTGGTATCGCTGGACAGCGTTTCGGGCGTGGCGGAGCCCATTCACCAGGACGAGATGCAGTTGAAGGTGGGCGATCCCGATACTCTGCCGGTTTTCTCGGAAACCCTGCGCGGCATGTCGCCGGAAGAAGAAAAGGAGTTCGAAGTCAGTTACCCCGAGGACTACGGTAAGGAGAACTTGGCTGGGAAGACGGTGCGCTTCCGCATGAAGCTGAAAGTGATCCGTACAAAAGAACTTCCGGAGCTGAACGATGAGTTTGCGCAGGACCTCGGCGATTATCCGACTTTGAATGATCTGCGCGAAGCTATCCGAAAAGCGATTTTCCAGGAGCGGGAATACGCGGCACAGTCCAAAGCCAAGGACGAACTGATCGATCGTTTGGTAGAACTGCACGATTTTCCGGTGCCGGAAGCGTATGTCGAGCGGCAGATTGAGTCGCAACTGGAGTCGCAGTTCCGGTCTCTGGCCGAGCGCGGCGTCGATCCGAGCAAGCTGAAACTCGATTGGAACAAGCTCAAGGATTCACAGCGGGCCAAGGCGGTCCAAGCGGTGAGGGCCAGCTTGATCGTGGATAAGATCGCGGAGCGCGAGTCAATCCACGCTACCAACGACGAAGTGGATCACGAGGTGCAGCGCATCGCTAAACAAGACCGCGAGCCGGTGGCTGCCACGCGCAAGAAGCTCGAAAAAGAAGGGCTCCTCGGCCGGATCGCGTATCAGATTCGCAGCAACAAGACCATGAACTTCCTGTTCGAGCATGCCCGGAAGGAAGCTGGTGAGCCCGAACCGCAGCAGGACGCCACCCCGGAGGCGGAGGTCGAGTAGCTGCGGCCTGCCGGCGGTCACTTATCGCCGACAGCGAGCAATGTCTCAAAGTGCGGCGCTTCTTCCTCGCGGTGGACTACCGATGTCTCGATATTCTTAAAGCCTGCCTGGCGCAAGAATCGCAGCGCCTCGACCTCGGTGAAGCCGAGCCATAGATCAGCGTACAAATCGCGCGCTTCTTCATAATTGTGGCGCATCAGGTCGAGCACCACGATGCGGCCGCCGGGCTTTAGAATCCGCCAGGCCTCGGCGACGGCGCGCTCGGGATGCTGAGCATGGTGTAGCGACTGGCTAAAGAAGGCCAGCTCGACGCTTGCGTCCCGCAGCGGCACGTCTTCCAAATCGCCTTTCCGGTATTCGAGGTTCTGGACACCGTGTTTGTGCGCCAACTCCGAGCCGTACTCCACCATTTTTTCCGAGTTGTCGATAGCGATCACTTTCTTGGCGCGCCGGGCGAGCAGTTGCGAGAACGTGCCCTCGCCGGCGCCGAGGTCCGCAATCACTAGCGGCGGCATGAGAGCCAGCAGTGTTTCGGCCAGACCTTTCCAGGAGCGCCCCGGCATGTAGTGGCGGCCGAACTTACCCGCGAGCTCGTCGAAATAGGCGCGCGTTTTATCCTGACGGCGGCGCAAAGCAAGCCGCAGCGCGTCTGAGTCCTGCTCGGCTTCGGGGATCTCGTGGGCGGCCTGCCGGAGTACCTTGAGCAAATCATCGAAGGCCTTCAACTCGGCGCCGCGCGCCGGTTTCAGGCGGTACAGGATGCTTTTCCCGTTGCGCCGGTCCTCCACCAGCCCGGCTTGCTTCAATTGGGCGAGGTGTGTTGAGATCCGGCTTTGTCCCATGCCGAGAATCTCCTGAAGCTCGGCCACGGAAAGCTCCTCGCGTTCTAGCAGCAGAAGGACCCGCAGCCGGCTGGGGTCGGCCAGAAGCCTGAGGTTCTTGAGGATTGACGGCATGTGCGGCTATCGAGTATTATATCAACATATCTGTATTTCTAGATATAACATCTGACCAGGAGAAAACCATGAGCACAGCAACCATGCCAAACACCGCCACTGAATACAAGGTGGCCGACCTCGCGCTGGCCGATTGGGGCCGCAAGGAAATCGCCGTAGCCGAGCACGAGATGCCGGGCTTGATGGCCATTCGCAAAAAATACGCGCCGGGCAAGCCGCTGAAAGGCGTGCGTGTGACAGGGTCGCTACACATGACCATTCAGACCGCAGTGCTCATCGAAACCCTGGTCGACTTAGGCGCGAGCGTGCGCTGGGCGAGCTGTAATATCTTTTCGACACAAGATCACGCCGCTGCCGCCATTGCCGCCTCCGGCGTACCCGTGTTCGCTTGGAAGGGCGAGACCCTGGAGGAATACTGGGAGTGCACCTATCGCGCGATCAGCCATGCCAATGGCAAGGGGCCAGAACTGGTGGTGGACGATGGCGGAGACGTGACGCTATTGATCCACAAGGGCTACGAGCTTGAAGAAGGTTCTGACTGGGTGAATACGCCATCCTCGAGCCACGAAGAAGAAGTCATCAAAGCGCTTCTGAAGCGAATCCATGCCGAGAACCCGCGCCGCTGGCACGAGATCGTCAAGGAGTGGCGCGGCGTTTCCGAAGAGACCACGACGGGCGTACACCGGCTGTATCAGGCGATGGAACAGGGCAAGCTGCTGGTCCCGGCTATCAACGTGAATGATTCAGTCACGAAGTCGAAATTCGATAACTTATATGGCTGCCGCGAGTCGCTGGCGGATGGAATCAAGCGCGCGACCGACGTAATGATGGCGGGCAAGATCGCGGTCGTTTGCGGGTACGGCGATGTCGGCAAGGGTTCGGCGCACTCGCTGCGCGGGATGGGCGCGCGCGTCATTGTCACCGAGATCGATCCGATCAACGCGCTGCAGGCGGCCATGGAAGGCTTCGAAGTGACTACCATCGAAGAAACCTTGGGCCGCGGCGACATTTATGTGACCTGCACCGGCAATGTGGACATCATCACGCTGGAACACATGCAGCACATGAAGGACCAGGCCATCGTGTGCAACATCGGTCATTTCGATAACGAAATCCAGGTATCGCGGCTTACCTCAGCTCCGGGCGTCAACAGGACGCAGATCAAGCCGCAGGTGGATATGTACACGTTCCCGACCGGCAATAGCATCTTCTTATTGGCTGAAGGGCGGCTGGTTAACCTCGGCTGCGCAACCGGTCATCCCAGCTTCGTAATGAGCAATAGTTTCTCGAATCAGACGCTGGCGCAGATCGATCTGTGGAAGAATCGCGACACCTACAAAATCGGGGTGTACACGCTACCCAAGAAGCTGGACGAAGAAGTGGCGCGGCTGCACCTGGAAAAGATCGGGGTCAAGTTAACGACGCTGACGCAGAAGCAGGCCGACTACCTGGGTATCCCGGTAGAAGGGCCGTACAAGCCGGATCACTATCGTTATTGATTTTGTTGCGCCATCCGCATTCGTGCTTGCCGCGCCGACGCTTCGATGATCAGTTGCGTATGAACGCGGCACGCATGGCGCGCCACGAATGCTACGCACCCACGGCGGCGGATTTTTCCCTGCCGATTACGGCACTCATTCCGGCTGAAACCACCTCCTGCGCCCGCAGGCCGTCGCGATGCGATGTGGGAAACGGATTCCGCGCGGCGCAGCAGTCGATGAACGCCGCGACCTCGGCCTTGTACGCCGGACCGAAACGGTCGATAAACTCCGGCAGCGGGCGCTGATAGTCCCGCATGCGGAAGGTCTGGAATGCGAGCGGCTCTTTGCGCCCGCGGCGTCCGTACGCCTCCACGATGATATCGAACGGCTTTTGGTCGAACCGCCCTACCTTGATCTGACCTTCTTCGCCGAACAGAATCGTTTCGACGCGATAGCCCGAAACATGGTTGCGACTCACCTGTACCTGTGCCACCAGCTCGCCCGGAAACCACATATAGAGCAGCGCGTCGTCGAAGTCTTCCTGGCACGTGGTGAGGCGGTGGCTATAAATTCGCGAGCCGATGGCCAACGCCGCCTCCGGCATTTGTCCGGCGATCCATAAGATCTCGTCTACATTGTGAACCGACATGTCAGGAAGGATGCCGCCCCTACGGTATCCGTCGGGCGCCGGATTGGAGTCCTCGAGCGCCGAATAAATCTTGAATACGCGGCCGATGAGACCGCTCTCCATCAACTTCTTGGCGCATTGCAAAGGCGCATCAAAGCGGCGCTGGAAAGCGAGCATCAGCGCTTCGGGATGATCCCGATCCAGTTGCGCCGCGAAGTCACGGTCGCCCTCGAGCGTACCCGTCAGCGGCTTTTCCATGAGCACGCGCTGGCCGGCTGCAATCAATTCGGCCGCGTTCTGGCGATGATTGTCGGTCGGCGTTACGACGACGCTGGCCTGTGACGCTCCGGAAGCGAGTAACTCCCGGATTGACGAGAACACCGCGATGCTCCCGCCGAGATCGGCCGCGACTCGGCGGGCGCGCTCGATATCTAAATCGACGATTGCCGACAATACACACATTCCCTTCTCCCGCTCGATCTCGCGGACATGTAGGGCATGAATGGGGCCCATGCGGCCCACTCCAACAACAGCAACCTTCACGGGTTCCGGCATAAATCGATGGCGCGCGCCAACACGCCAGTATAGCGACACCACCGCGGTTGCAGCCTCGGTGCGGGCCAGCGCGTCCCAGGTGCGGATGTAGAATAGCCATTGTTCGCTCATGCCCTCGATCTTCATTTCTTACCGGCGGGAGGACACCAGCCCGTATGCGGGACGCCTCTATGATCATCTGAGCGCGCGCTTCGGTGCCGACCGCGTGTTCATGGACCTGGACACCATCCGGCCCGGCGACGATTTCGTGCAGGTCATTTCTGACCGGGTGGCCGCCTGCGACGTGCTCATCGCGGTGATTGGCAAGCGCTGGCTGGGGACCGTGGATTCGCAGGGGCGGCGCCGCTTGGACGATCCGCGCGATTTTGTACGCGTCGAGATCGCCAGCGCGCTGAATCGCAACGTGCGCGTAATTCCGGCCCTGGTGGAGGGGGCGCTCATGCCCGGGCCGAACGATCTGCCTTCAGACCTGGCAGGCCTGTCGCGCCGCAACGCGCTTGAAATCTCGAATTCGATGTTTCGTGAAAATGTGGCGCGCTTGATTCGTGCGATTGAGGAAACGGTGGGACCAAAGACAGCGCCACCTCTACTGCGCGCATTTCAAAAGCGGCCTTCCGCTGAGCGCGGCCACGCTTCATCTGAACCGGCGCCCGCGCCGGCACTCACGGTAGCTCGTTTTGGCTGGCAGATTTTCGCGGCGGCAGCGGCATTTGGTCTGATTCAGATCCTGCTATCGCAAGAGCGCATGTCCTACCCGTGGATCCCTTCGGCAGGTCGCGTGCTCGCGACCGGTATTCTACAGTGCGCCGCGTTGGCACTCATCTGGCTGGCGCCGGGGCGGATGGATCGGGATCGCGTGCTCAAGCTGACGCTGGCGTGGTTCGGTACGACGATTTTCTGGTTGATTGCCAACCAACTGGTGCTCGCGCCGTGGGTCGCGCGTTCCGGGCCGAGCAGTTCGCTCCAATTCGTTGAGTCTGTGCTCCAGGTCGGCGCGGCGCTCGTGTTTGGCACCGCGGCCCGCCTCATCGTATGCGTCACCTGGCATACGATTTCCATACTTGCCCGCATGTGGCTCTTCGGGGGACTGGCGATCTGGCTGGTCCGGTTGATCGCACAGATGCCGGCCTCACCGGCCATCACCACCAGTACGGTCTTGCTCGAAGTTTTAATTGGATCGAGTGTTATCTGGCTTGTAGATCAGCCGGAGGCGAAGCGCTAGTGGAGAAGCGCCAGCGGGATAAGGGTACCGCTATGTTTCAGATCCGTAACAGGATAGGTGCGCTAACGCGCCGCCGGTATAGTACCCCCGCCATTTTTGTAGGTCACAGTTTCATTTCATTCTGCTATACTAGGGTTTCAGGGAAGCACTTTTTTGTTGGATGGTAGTGTAGATAAAACCCCGAGTCAACGGAGTATCCTTTGAAACGTGCAGGTTCCGATGACGCTCTGCGTTGTTCCTTCTGCCACAAAAGCCAAGACGTAGTCGGCAAGCTAATCTCCTCCCCCAACGATTACCCCCGAGCCTACATTTGCGACGAATGCATTGCCGTATGCAATTCGATCCTGGAAGACGATCGGCACGATCAGCCTTACGGCACTCCGCACAAGCTTCCTAAGCCACTGGAGCTGAAAGAATACCTGGATCAGTACGTCATCGGCCAGGATGCGACAAAGAAGAAGCTGGCGGTGGCGGTTTATAACCACTACAAGCGCATCCAAATGAACAAGCAACGCGGCGCCGAGGTGGAGCTGTCCAAGTCCAATATTCTCCTGATTGGCCCCACCGGAACCGGCAAAACGCTGCTGGCCCAGACGCTGGCCCGAATTCTCGACGTACCGTTCGCCATCGTGGACGCAACCACGCTGACCGAAGCTGGCTACGTGGGTGAAGATGTCGAAAATATTGTGCTGCGGCTGCTGCAGAACGCCGATTGGGATGTCCAGCGCTGCCAGCAGGGCATTATCTACATCGACGAAATCGACAAAATTGGACGCAAGGACGAGAACCCATCCATCACACGCGACGTCTCGGGCGAAGGCGTCCAGCAGGCACTGCTGAAGATCCTGGAAGGCACCATTGCCAACGTTCCTCCTCAGGGAGGGCGTAAGCATCCGCACCAGGAGTTCACACCCGTCGATACGACGAACATCCTGTTCATCTGCGGCGGGGCATTCGTGGGCCTGGAAAAGGTGATCTCGAAGCGCATCGGAACTAAAAGCATGGGCTTCCTGAGCCAGGAAGAACAGCAGCAGCACCGGCCGGATGCAGCCCACCGGACTACTTCGAATCGCCGGGATGTCGACATGCTCGATCAAGTCCAGCCCGTAGACTTGATCAAGTTCGGCTTCATTCCCGAGTTCATCGGTCGCATGCCGGTCGTAGCGGTGCTCGAGGATTTGAGCCGCGAAGCCTTGGTCCAGATTCTGACCAAGCCCAAGAACGCCATCATCCGGCAGTACCAGAAGCTCTTCGAGTTTGAAAATGTTAGACTGAAGTTTAGTGACGACGCCCTGGAGGCTATCGCTTCACTCGCCATGGAGCGAAAAGTGGGAGCCCGCGGGTTGCGCATGATCCTCGAAGACCTGATGTTGGATCTGATGTACTATTTGCCGTCTTACAAGAAGGTCCGCGAGTTCCTGGTGACGAAGGAAATGGTCATGACACAGAAGATCAACATGGCCTTGCTCGAAAAGGCCGGATAAGGCGTTCATTCGTTCCCCTTAGGTTCCTTGGTTCGGCGTCCGCTTGAGCGAATGAATTGAGCCGCCAAGGATCAGAATCACTTCCCATGCTTACCTCGAAAGAAAAATCCGATAACAAGCGCCTGCCGATGATGCCCATCCGGGACGTGGTGATCTTCCCGTATATGATGACTCCGTTTGTGGTGGGGCGCGAATCGAGTGTTCGCGCGCTCGAGGAGGCGTTGGCGGCGGACAAAAAAATCTTTCTGGCGACGCAGCACGACGCTTCCGTTGACGAGCCGCGCCCCGACGAGATTTATAGCGTCGGCACAGTGGCCAACATCGTCCAAAGCCTGAAACTGCCGGATGGCAACATTAAAGTGCTGGTGGAGGGCGTGGAGCGTGGGAAAGTCATCTCGGTCAGTGAAGATGAAGGCTATTTCCGTGCGCTGGTAAAGACTTTCCACTTCAAAGTCGACGCCGGAGCGCAGTTGGAAGCGCTGGTTGGGCGCGTTACCGGGCTGTTCGAGCAGTACGTAAAGCTCAGCCAGAACCTGAATTACGAAACGATGATCGCCGCCATCCGTGTGGACGAGCCCGGCAAGCTGGCCGACACGGTGGGCGCGAACCTGCAATTAACCATCGAGGAAAAGCAGGAACTGCTCGAAATATTCGACCCCGTGGACCGGCTGACGCGGGTGGCCGAAATGCTGGATATCGAGATTGAGAAGCTCAATGTCGACCGCACCATCCAGGGGCGCGTGAAGCGTCAGATGGAGAAGGCGCAGAAGGAATACTACCTCAACGAGAAGATCAAGGCCATCCAGAAGGAACTGGGCCGGGGCGAAAAGAGCGAATTCGACGAGCTGAAGCGCAAGATCGAAACCGCCGGCATGACCAAGGACGCCTTCGAGAAGGCTATGTCCGAGCTGAAGCGGTTAGAGAACATGCCGCCGATGTCGGCCGAATCTACCGTTTCACGCAATTATCTGGATTGGCTGTTGGCTGTGCCGTGGAAGAAGAAGACCAAAGAAATTCGGGATCTGAAGTACGCGCAGCAAGTGCTTGAATCCGACCACTATGGCCTGGAAAAGATCAAAGAGCGCATCCTCGAATTTTTGGCAGTGCGGCGTCTGGTGCAGAATCCAAAGGGCTCGATTTTATGTTTCGTCGGACCTCCGGGCGTCGGCAAAACGTCGCTGGGCATGTCGATCGCGAAGGCGACCGGACGCAAATTTGTGCGCCTGTCTCTGGGCGGCGTCCGCGATGAGGCCGAGATCCGTGGTCATCGGCGCACCTATATCGGCGCGCTGCCGGGTCAAGTCTTGCAGATGATGAAGAAGGCGGGGACGCGTAATCCCGTGTTCATGCTGGACGAGATCGACAAAATGTCGATGGACTTCCGCGGCGACCCGTCGGCGGCATTGCTTGAAGTTCTGGATCCGGAACAGAACTACATGTTCATGGACCATTATCTGGACGTCGAGTACGACTTGAGCCAGGTATTTTTCATCGCTACCGCCAACGTGCTCCACACGGTACCGCCGGCGCTGCAGGATCGCATGGAAGTGATCCGGCTGTCGGGCTACACCGAGCAGGAGAAGTTGGAGATCGCCAAGCGCTTCCTGGTTCCCAAGCAGACCAGGCAGACCGGAATCAAAGATACGGATCTGAAGTTTACCGATGACGGAATTCAGACCTTGATTCAAGCCTACACGCGGGAGGCCGGTGTTCGGAATCTCGAGCGCGAGATCGGCAACGTCTGCCGCAAGGTCGCGCGAACCGTAGTGAATGCCCAAGGCGAGAAGAACGGCAATAGCGAAAAGAACGGTAAGGAAAAACCCGCTGAGCAAGATAAGGAGAAGAAACCAACTCCATCGGTTCTCAGTTCCGAGACGGCCAACGAATTCCTCGGTCCGCACAAATTCCGCGATACACAAGCCGAGCAGAAGAACGAAGTCGGCGCAACCGTAGGGTTGGCTTGGACCGAGGTGGGCGGCTCAATCCTCACCACCGAAGCGGCTGTCATGGAAGGCAAGGGCAAGCTGCAGACCACCGGCAAGCTGGGCGACGTAATGCAGGAATCGGCGCACGCCGCCATGAGCTATGTGCGTTCGCGGGCACAGCTACTGGGCTTAACCCGCGATTTCTACCGCAACCTGGATATCCACGTGCACGTGCCCGAGGGAGCGATCCCTAAGGACGGTCCCTCAGCCGGTATCACCATCGCGACCAGTATTTGCAGCGCATTGACCAATATTCCGGTTCGGTGTAATATTGCGATGACTGGTGAAATCACCGTTCGCGGGCGGGTGCTTCCCATTGGGGGGCTAAAGGAAAAGCTGCTGGCCGCTCACCGGCAGGGGATTTACGAGGTCATCCTTCCGAAGGATAATGAGAAAGACCTCCCTGACATTCCGGAGAACATCCGAAAGGAAATGAAGCTGCATTTCGTCACATCCATGGACGAGGTGTTGAAGCTGGCTCTGGAACGGGAGATCGTGGCCCTACCGCTGGCGGCGAACACGCCTCCGGTGGAGCTGGTTCGGGAAACCAGAGAAGAACGGATTTCCCAGTAGGCGTCGGGGCTTCGGTTCCGGCGGCCAGATTGGGGCCGGGAGTGACGCCCGCTTGGGGGCATGGACGCCGAATTTTTGATCAGTGCAGCACGGCCGGAGCAGTTTCCGGCTGAGACTCTCCCGGAAATTGCCTTTCTGGGAAGGAGCAACGTCGGCAAGTCGAGTCTGTTGAACTGCCTGACGGCGCAAAGGGGTTTAGCGTTTACCAGCGCAAAGCCCGGCTGTACACAGTTGATTAATTTTTATCGGGTCGGCGGAAAATTCCACTTCGTCGATCTGCCGGGATATGGGTTCGCCCGTGTTCCGGAAAAGGTTGTATCCCAGTGGAAGCGGCTCATCGAACATTACCTCTTACATCGAAAAAGTTTGGAGCTCTGCTTCTTGGTCCTCGACGCGCGTCGGGGCTGGATGGATCAGGACCTGGAACTCAAAGAGTGGTTGGAGTTCCATAACCGGCGATATCTGGTAATCGCCACCAAGACGGATAAGTTGAAAAATCAGAAGGAAAAACGGCAGGCGACGGAAATTCGAAATCCAAATTCGGATGAAGCGCCGCTACCGTTCTCGGCACCTCAATGCCGGGGAGTGAGGGAAATTTGGCAAGCGATATCGAAAATCAAGACCCAGCAGCAGTAGCTGCTCCCACCACAGGAGAACAAGCCGAAACAACGCCGGCTAAGGAGAACGGAAAGGCCGCGGAACCCAAAGCCGCGCCGCCGGACGGCAAGCCCGCGGAAGAAAAAGCCGCGGGAGAAAATGCCGAAGGCAAAGTCCCGGAAGGCGGGCTGCCGCAAGGGCATCGCCGCCGCCATGGCGGCCCACAGGGGCAGAACCAGAAGAACGGCACGCTCGATTTGGTCGAACTCAAAGACATGAGCATTCAGAAGCTCAACCAGATCGCCAAGGATCTGGGTGTCACCGGAACGGCCGGGCTGCGCAAGCAGGAACTAATTTTCAAGATCCTGCAGACTCAGGCCGAAAAGAGCGGGCTCATCTTCTCGGAAGGCGTGCTGGAATGCCTGCCCGATGGGTTTGGGTTCCTGCGTGCACCCGAGTACAATTACCTGCCGGGGCCGGACGACGTCTATGTGTCTCCGTCCCAGATTCGCCGCTTCGATCTTCGCACCGGCGACACGATCTCGGGCCAGATTCGGCCACCCAAAGAAGGCGAACGGTATTTTGCGCTGATCAAGGTGGACGCTATCAATTTCGAGCCGCCCGAGGAAGCGCGCAACAAGATTTTCTTCGACAACCTGACGCCGCTCTATCCGCACGAGCGGTTCAAGCTGGAAACGGCTCGCGACAACTATTCGGGCCGCGTCATGGACTTGCTCACGCCGATCGGTAAGGGGCAGCGCGGGCTGATCGTCGCGGCGCCGCGTACCGGTAAAACGATGCTGTTGCAGTCCATCGCCAACTCGATCACTACCAATCATCCCGAAGTGACACTGATCGTGCTGCTGATCGATGAGCGGCCGGAAGAAGTCACGGATATGCAGCGCTCGGTGAAGGGCGAAGTGATCAGCTCCACGTTCGATGAGCCGGCTTCCCGGCACGTCCAGGTGGCCGAAATGGTCATCGAGAAAGCCAAGCGCCTGGTAGAGCATAAACGCGATGTCGTAATCCTGCTGGATTCGATCACGCGCCTGGCGCGCGCCTATAACACTGTCGTTCCGCCGTCGGGCAAGGTTTTGTCGGGCGGCGTCGACTCCAATGCGTTGCAGCGGCCGAAGCGCTTCTTTGGAGCCGCGCGCAATATCGAAGAGGGCGGATCGCTCACGATCGTCGCTTCTGCGCTGATCGACACCGGCAGCCGCATGGATGACGTCATCTTCGAAGAGTTCAAAGGCACCGGCAACATGGAAATCCATCTGGATCGCAAGCTGATGGACAAGCGCGTTTTCCCGGCCATCGATATCACCAAGAGCGGCACGCGAAAAGAAGAACTCTTGCTGCCAAAGGAAGAGTTCAATCGCGTGATCGTGTTGCGCCGCGTGCTCAATCCGCTATCGCCCACTGAAAGCATGGAGCTGCTGCTCGACAAATTGGGCAAGACGCGAACCAACGCGGAATTCCTAGCTTCGATGAGCGCGTAACGCCGCGCGCGCATTCGTGCGTGCCATGTTCACACTGGCGTGAACACCAGGCTCTAAAATGGGCAAAATCCGCGTCCTCTCCGACACCGTTGCAAACAAAATCGCCGCCGGAGAGGTTGTGGAGCGCCCGGCTTCCGTAGTCAAAGAGCTTCTCGAAAACTCGTTGGACGCCGGCGCAACCGAGTTGCGCATCGAGGTCGAAAGCGGAGGCCGGCGGCTGATGCGGATCGCCGACAACGGTTGCGGGATGCTGCGCGACGACGCGCTGCTCGCGTTCGAGCGGCATGCCACCAGCAAGCTCAGCGACGTCGGTGACCTGACGTCGATCGCCACCCTCGGTTTCCGAGGCGAAGCGCTGCCGTCCATTGCTTCCGTGTCGCGCCTGCTGCTTGAAACACGCTCAGCCGAAGAGACTACGGGCGCGCGCGTTGAGATTGCGGGCGGCAAGCTGCTCCGGTGCGACGAGCATCCGGGCCCCCCAGGGACGACGATCACGGTACGCGATCTTTTCTACAATGTTCCGGCCCGCAAGAAGTTCCTGCGCTCCGATCAGACCGAACTGGCTCACATTGCCTCGCTGGCAACACACTACAGCCTGGCCCACCCTCAGAAGTCGTTTCAACTCCGCCACGGCGCGAGCGAACTGCTCGATGTTACGCCGGTCCAGACGCTGCGCGAGCGCGTTTATCAGGTTTTCGGTGGTGAGACATTGGAGGATCTGGTCGATCTGGAAACTACTCAGCGCGAACTCGACGTGGTTGAGGCTGAAGAGCGTAGCCGTCGGCTGTTCTCACTGCGCGGATTCGTTTCCGCGCCGCAGGTTCAGAAGCTGAATCGAAATTCGATTTTTTTGTTCGTAAATGGCCGCCTGATACGCGATCGCTTGCTACTGCACGCCCTCTCCGCCGCGTATCACAACCTGATGCCGCCGGCCTGCTATCCGTTCGCGCTGCTGTTCTTGGACTGCGATTGCGAGGAGGTGGATGTCAACGTCCATCCCTCCAAAACGGAAGTTCGCTTCCGCCACGGCAGTTTCGTTCACGATTTCTTGCGTGATTCAATTCGTGAACAGTTGATCGCGGCGCGGCCGGCGTCCAGCATTCCCGTGCCGAATGCTCCTCAACGCGCTGCCGAACTGCCGTTTTCCGATTTCACACAGCGGATCGAGAATCAGAGGTTCGAGACGGCACCCGATCCGGCGGCCGGGCCGGAGCGCCCCGAAGACCTGCCCATTTTCACGTTACGAGGGAACGCTGCGCCGGAGCCAAGATTCGACTTCACGGAAAAACCACCGCCGTCCTCAATTAGGGTCCCTGACACGCATGGTTCGCTATCGATGCTGGAAAACACTCCGAGCCTGGCGGCATTAACCGATCTCCGGCCGCTCGGCCAGATTCACGAAAGCTTCATCATCGCGGCTGGACGCGACGGCCTGTGGATCATCGATCAGCATGTTGCCCATGAGCGGATTCTATTTGAGAAGGTCCTAAGGCAGCAAGCCGAGGGGCGCGTCGAGAGCCAGCATCTATTGATGCCGATCCTGATCGAACTGAGCCCCGCGCAACAGATCGAGTACGCTCGAATCGCCGACGAGTTGCAGCGTTCGGGCTTCGAGTCCGAACCGTTCGGCACGCGCACCATCGCCGTGAAGGCCGCTCCTGCGGGCGTGGGTCCGAACGAGGTTGAGAAGTTGGTCTGTGAGATCTTGGAAATTGCGGAGGGCGAAATGCGAAAGGCCTCCCTCGGCGACCTGCGCCGCGCCATGGCGGCCAGTATCGCCTGCCGCGCCGCGATCAAGATCAACATGCGGCTCGACCAGAGCAAAATGGAATGGCTGCTCAGCGCGCTGGCCGCCGCGGAATGCCCGATGAGCTGTCCGCACGGACGGCCGATTGCATTGCGCTACTCGATGCGCGACATCCTGAAAAGTTTTCATCGAATCTAGCATACGCGAGCCTTCCGCGAAGAGACAGGGGAAGCTATGAAGGTGTTGTCGCAGGAGGAGCAGGCGTTCCGAGACGGCGACGACAGATAGCTCAGCGAAGCGGCTGCCGTGGACGACAGCGGATCTGGCATTCTGCGCGCCGCGCTCGTTAGAGAACAGGAAGCGGCTCGCCTCCGAGCTACACAAACAGGCCGAGCGCTGGTTCACGACCGTAAGTTAACGGGCTATTCCCACTCAATAGTGCCGGGCGGCTTGTGCGTAAGATCGTAGAATACCGCGGACACGCCGGCGATCTTAAGCAGCTCGTCGGACATACGCGGTAAAAGTTCATCGGGCATTCGTACGACTTGAGCAGTCATACCGTCCACCGAGTGAATGGGACGCAGGACGATGGAATCAGGAGCGGAGCCGGCGCCTAACGGAATCAAAACCACGGGGAACTGCCAGACTTGGTGCTCAAACCCGCTGTCGATCGAGAGCCGTCGAACTACAGCGTCGGCACGACGCAGACGCGTGAGACGCTCGGCCGTCAAAGTTCCTCTCGTAGAATGCATTTGCGCGACCGGAACTTTGCCGCTCACGAAGCCGACCACGCGATTGATCTCCATTGTTCGATTCACTAACTCGGTCGCGATCTCGTCGGTTGGCAAGCTCTCGAGCGCCAGGACCGCGTGATAGCTGCGCGAGTCGCCCTTAACGCCCACGGAGCGGATCGGAAGCAGCCAGCCGCCGCCGAGTTGCTGTACGGGCGCTTCGGTTTCCGCGCACAAACAGCGGATTGCGAGCCCCGGTCCCGGGAACGGATGGCGATGCAGAAACTCGTCTGGAATGCCGAGTTCGGCACCGATCTCGCGCACCTCATCTTTGTAAAACGAAGCCAGCGGCTCGATGATCCGGCCGGTTTCAATCAGCTTCTGAATCCCGGCCACACGGTTGTGATGGGTCTTTATCACATCGGCTCGCGCCGTGCCGCCGGATTCGATGGTATCGGGATAGATGGTCCCCTGCCCCAAAATCCAATGGCCATCGAGAAAATGTCCAGTGCTCAGGACACGCTCCTGCACGGCGACGAACTGCTCGCCGATGATATGACGTTTCTTCTCCGGATCGCACACCCCCGCCAAAGCGCCAAGGAATTCGCCCGCGGCATCTTCAATATGGAAGGCCGTGGCTCCGAGTTGCGCGAACAGACGCTTAACGTACTCGCTTTCACCCTCCCGCATTAGTCCCGTATCGACATAGATACCGTAAACTCGTTCCGGCCCCAACGCCCGGAGGCAGAGGGTATACGCTACGGTTGAATCCACGCCGCCGCTGACGAAAAAGAACACGTTACGGTCGCCTGCAACCGCGCGGATCTCAGTTTCGATCGGCCGGATACGATCCTTCGGATCCCAGTCCTTCGCGCAACCGCACACTCCGAAGACGAAGTTCGACAGGATCTTCGTTCCAGCGGTGGTGTGGACCACTTCGGGATGGAACTGGACGGCCATAAGCGGCCGGTCACGATGCGCCATGGCGGCAATGGCGCACGTATCAGTGCTAGCCAAAACTTCAAATCCCGGTGGGACCTGCTCCACCTGATCGCGATGGTTCATCCAGATCTGCTGGCTGCCGCCGTTCAGGTTGGCGAACAGAGAATGGTTCTTTCGCGGCTGCAGCGAGGAAAGCCCGTACTCGCCCTTGTCCCCTTTACTGACACGTCCGCCCAGGGTGTGCGCCATGAGTTGTTGCCCATAGCAGATACCGAGCACGGCGCTGCCGGTTGAAAGAATGGCCGGATCGATGCGCGCACTGTCCGGCTCGTACACGCTGTCCGGACCTCCGGAGATAATGAGTCCTCGTCGGCCCCGGAGTTCCGTAGCCGGTGTATCGCTAGCCTGGACCTCCGCGTATACCCCGAGATCGCGGATCTTGCGTGCGATGAGATGGCAATACTGACCGCCCGCGTCCAGGACGGTAATTTGAGGGACCGATTTTGGTTTGTCCAAACTCTAGCGCCGGTCGTCTCGGCTCAAACGCTGCACGATCAGCTTCTTCGATGAATCCAGCAGGGCCCTGGCCTGCGGAAGCGCGTCGACAGCCTTGCCTACCATCGGGTCGGTTTCGATGGCGACCTTTTGAGATTCCTCATAGCTAAAGCCGGTAGCGTACATTTCGCGCTTCAGTTGCTGGGCGGTCCAGCTCTTGTTGTCGCTCCAGTCGGCGTCGGTGAACGCGATCTGTTGCTGGCTCAAGTAATCGCGGAACTCGTTAAGAATGGTAGCGTCAGGCTCCCAGCCTTTGGGCAGCTTGGCTTCTCCGCGAGTGCCAAACCACTTTGCCGAGAAGTTGAAGAAGGCGAAATTCCGAAGCACGTCCTGCTGGAATTTGTTCAACTTGGGCGGGACGTACTTCTCATCGGGCGTAATGCCGCCGCCGCCGTAAACAGTCCGGCCGCCGTCCGTGCTCTTGACGTCTTGGAGATTCTTCGTGTCCGTGCGCTTGCCGTAATAATAATCCAAGAACGATATATTCGAATAGTCGCGCTGGATCAAACGGCCGCTCGGCGTGTAATAGTGAGCCGTAGTGAGCGCCAAGCCGGTGTTGTCGTCCAATGGATAAACGGTCTGAACCAGTCCTTTACCGAACGTGGTCTGGCCCAAGATCCAGGCTCGATCATGATCCTGAAGGGCGCCGGAAACGATCTCAGCGGCTGAAGCCGAGAATTGATTCACAAGAACTACCATCGGATAACTTTGTCCGTAGGCGCTGCCCCTAGCCAGGTAAGGCTTCTCCGCCGAAGCGCGTCCGCGATGGGAAACCACCACTTCGCCCTTTCTCAAGAAATGGCCTGCCACGGCGACCCCTTCATTCAACAGTCCGCCAGGATTCTCACGCAGGTCCAGGACCAAGCCCTTGATGTTGGTCTCGCCGAGTTTCCGGAGGTTCTCTTCCATTTCCTGGCTCGTGTTCTCGTTGAAGGCAGTAATCTTCATGAACGCGATGCCTGGCTTCAACCAAAAAGCCTCTTCCACGCTAAAACGGGGGATCTCGTCGCGAACGATATCGAAGGTGATGGGCTTGTCGGTCCCTTGGCGCGCCACGGTCACCTGCACGTGCGTGCCGCGCGGTCCCTTGAGCAGATCGGCGATTTCGGGCGTGGTCAGGTTGTCGGTGCGCTTATCATTCACTTGAATGATGGTGTCGCCCGCGCGCAGACCAGCCTTGTAAGCAGGCGAACCGCCAAACGGCGCCACCACGATAGTTTTACCGTTCCGCGGAGCTACCGTCATTCCAACGCCATAGTAGTGGCCGCTCTGATCGTCACGCAGCGCCTGAAAATCCTTGGGATCGAAGAAATTCGAGTGCGGATCCAAGGTGCGCAGCATGCCGGGAATCGCGCCCTTGTAAATGCCCTTATCGGCAGTGACCTTGTCGGCGAAGTTGTTCTCCACAACCTCGTAGATCTTGGTGAACTGCTTGATGCTGGACTTAATGTCCTCTTCCGGCCCGGCAGTTGCGGCCGAAACGCCCGTCACGCCAGGCCCGAAAACACCCGCCACGACCGAGCAAAGGACAATGATGAAGACAATAAGGAGTAAAGGCCGCAATGAACGCGCCATCGGCACCTCGCTCTTTCAGTATATCGAAGTTCTGCTGGCCCTCTACCCCAGCCGGGCGGCGCGGCGCGCACCGGCGACGGCTGCCTCGGCCTTCATCGGCTTCCGGGGCGATTCTTCGAGGCGCCGGACCTGATCGCTGACGCAAACGAGGAACATGGGCTGCTTCGCGTTCTTTAAGATGTCGATGATCCGCTCTTGATTGTCTTCCAGGTAGATGGACTTGCCGTCGGTGACGAGGTGCAAGTCCGAGTCGGACTGCAGAACGTCGGCAAGCCGCTTGCCCATTTCGCGCTGCAGGAAACGCAGAACGCGTCGAATTTTTTGCAGCGAGAAGCCCTTGCGACGCAGCTCGGCAATGACCGTAATTTCGATTACTTCTTCGGCTTGATACAGACGCTTGTGGCCTTCGTGGCGCGGGGAAACAACCTTGCGTTCATCCCACCATTGCAGCTGGCGCAAGCTTACTTGCGCGATGCGGGAGACGTCACTGGAAGCGAAGGTCCTAACTCCTGCCTCATTGTCAGAACGGCTTTTCTTTGTTTTGAACATGTTCCCCCGCTAACGTTTTGGAGCTGGAAAAGGCGCATCTAAAATTCTACCTGACCTGGAGCGGGAGTCAATAGGCAAAATCGACGCCCGTTCCCGCTTGCGCCATTAGCCGCCGCCCACGAATTGTACGATCTCTAACGTAGCACCTTCGCCGACTTGGATCTCGCTCCAAGCAGAACGGCTTACGATCGCGCGGTTCAGCTCCACCGCGACGCGGCTGGGATCAACATCTAGATACACCAGTGTTTCGGCCAGCGCCTGACCCGCCGGGATTTCCCGAACGTGCCCGTTTACAACAATTTGTATGGTTTTTGTTCCCGAGATCTCCATGCTGATGATCCAGAGCCGCGAAACCGGAAGAGTCAAATCAACAACCGACTTGCAGCCTGGGGCCGGATCTCATTATAGTCAAGTTGAGGGCTGGCGAATCGCCAGCCTCAATTCCAGATGCCAACTTCTTATCCGGACACCTACTTCCCTGTACTGGTTCAGATTGCGATTGCCGTACTGGTGTCCACGGCACTGGTTGCGCTGTCCTACCTGATCGGGAAGAAGGTGAAGGACCGCGTCAAGGATTCGCCGTACGAGTGTGGGATCGTCCCCACCGGCTCGGCCCGCGAGCGCTTCAGCGTCAAGTTCTACCTGGTAGCGATTGTTTTCATCCTGTTCGACATTGAGGCGGTGTTCCTTTATCCCTGGGCAGTTGTCTACCGCGAACTGAAGATGTTCGCGTTTGTCGAGATGCTCTTGTTCGTGATCCTAATTCTAGTGGGTTTCTTCTACGTCTGGAAAAAGGGAGCACTGGACTGGTCGGAGACGGAGCCCAGCACGGCGGGCGCAGCCTCAGCGTCGCTGTCTTTGGAAGAAGCGCCCCTGGAACGACAATGATTCCTGAACAGTTGAAGGATCATCCGGCCGCTGCGGCATTGGAAGCGCGGTTTCCGGACGTGATTACCGGCGGCCACGCCGAACACGGCGAGCCGACGCTTTTCATTGCGCCAGCGCGAATCGTTGAGACTTGCCGTTTCCTAAAGCACGAGCAGGGTTTCAACCGGTTGAGCGCGGTCACCTGCGTGGATTGGCATCCGGCGGATCCGCGGTTCGAGGTAGTTTACCTGCTGCACTCGCTCGATAAGAACATACGCCTGCGGCTGAAGTGCTGGGTTTCGGACGCCGATCCCGAGATCGATTCGGTCACGAGCGTGTGGCGTTCCGCCAACTGGTACGAGCGCGAAGTTTTCGATCTTTTCGGAATCCGCTTTCGAAATCATCCCGACCTGCGGCGCATCCTGATGCCGACCGATTGGGAAGGCTATCCGCTTCGCAAGGACTACCCGGTGCATGGGTATAAGTACAGCTACGGCGAGGAAGAGCTCTGAGCATGCGCGAGACGACCAGTCATACCGATACAATCACCGCCGAAGCGGCCGAAGAAACTGTCCATCACACTCCGGAGGGCAGGGCGCGCCGCATGACGCTGAACATGGGGCCGCAGCACCCTTCCACGCATGGCGTGCTGCGGGTCGTGCTGGAGTTGGACGGCGAAACGATCATGAGCGCCGTTCCGGACATCGGATTCCTGCACACCGGAATCGAGAAGGAATGCGAGGTCAAAAACTGGCAGCAGGCCGTGACGCTCACGGACCGCGTCGATTATCTTGCCAACCTTTCTAATAACCTGGTCTATGCGCTCGCGGTTGAAAAACTGATCGGCGATATCGAAATTCCGCCGAAAGCGCAGTGGATGCGAGTGATGTTGGCGGAGTTGACGCGCTTGAACAGCCATCTGGTGTGGCTAGGCACGCACGCGCTCGACATCGGCGCCATGTCGGTGTTCTTCTATTGTTTCCGCGAGCGCGAAGACATTCTGCGCATTTTCGAAATGTTTTCGGGCCAGCGCATGATGACAAGCTATATCCGAATCGGGGGACTGGCCCTCGAACCTCCGCGCGGCTGGCAGGAACGGGTAGGCAAGTTTATCAACGCGTTTCCAAGCAAGGTGGACGAATACGAAGAGCTGCTCGACGCCAATCCGATTTGGAAGCGCCGGACGCAGGGCGTCGGTTCCGCTCCGCTCCAGGATCTGCTGGACTTGGGCGTCACCGGGCCGATGATTCGCGCTGCCGGCGTTCCTTGGGACGTCCGCAAGAACGAGCCTTACTCCAGCTATGAGAAGTTCGATTTCGAGATAGCAACTCGCACCGAGAACGACGTGTACGCGCGATATCGCGTTCGCCTTGCCGAAATGCGTCAAAGCGCCCGCATTGTCAAGCAGGCCCTGGAAGGTATGCCCGAAGGCGCTTGGGCCGCGGACGCACCCAAGATCGTGCTTCCAGAACGGGAAAAGATGAAGACCCAAATGGAGGCCTTGATCTATCACTTCAAGATCGTTACCGAAGGCTTCCGCGTTCCTGCCGGCGAGGTATATCAAACCGTGGAATCGCCACGCGGCGAGATCGGCTATTACATCGTCAGCAACGGCACCTCGAAGCCGTACCGCGTCTATATGCGCACGCCGAGTTTCGGGAACTTACAAGCACTGCCGGCACTGCTCGAAGGCCGGCTGCTGGCCGACTCCATCGCTTCGCTCGGAAGCATGGATTTCGTGCTGGGAGACACCGATAGATAATGACCTTCTCTCCGGAACTGGAAGCCAAGTTTGCGAAGCTGCTCGAGAGCTATCCGCCTGGCCGCACGCGATCGGCGGTGGTGCCGATGCTGCTGTATGCGCAGGACGAGGTCGGGCATATTTCCAACGATCTGATCGAGGAAGTAGCGCGCCGCTGCAAAGTGACACCGCTGCAGGTGGACGAGGTGGTGGGCTACTATTCGATGCTGCACCGCAATCCGCTTGGCAGGTATCACGTGCAGGTTTGCACCAATATCAGCTGCCTTCTGCGGGGAGGCGAGGAACTGCTGGAGCACGCATCGAAAACGCTGGGAATCGGAAATAAGGAAGTTACGCAGGACGGGCAGTTTTCGCTGGAAGAAGTCGAGTGCATTGGCGCGTGTTCTTGGGCCCCCGCTGTGGAGATCAACTACGACTTCCACCATGAGGTCAGTCCTGAAAAGCTGGACGCGCTGATCGCGCAATTGAGAAAGGCGCAATAGCCGATGCTCTATAACGAACCCAGCCCGCTCGAAGTCAAGGTCGTGACCAAGCGGTTCGGCCTGCCCAACTCAGCCTCGCTCGATACCTACCTCGCCACCGATGGATTCAAGGCCTTTTTCAAGGCCATGGAAATGTCGCCGGAGCAAATCATCGAAGAGGTGAAGGCGTCGGCTCTGCGCGGCCGCGGCGGGGCCGGATTTCCTACTGGCTTGAAGTGGAGTTTCGTCCCACGCACGTCGCCCAAGCCGAAATACGTCATTATTAACGCAGACGAGAGCGAGCCGGGCACCTGCAAGGACCGCCTGCTGATGGAAAACGATCCGCACCAGCTGATCGAGGGGATCCTGATTGCCGGCAAAGCCGTAGACGCGCATAAAGGTTACATCTACATCCGCGGCGAGTATCGTTATTTGATCGAGGCCATGGATCGAGCCATCGCCGAAGCCTACGCACGTGGATATCTGGGTAAAAATATCCAGGGCACCGGGTTCGATTTCGATTTATATACACACAGCGGGGCAGGAGCATATGAGTGCGGCGAGGAAACCGCGCTGCTGGATTCGATTGAGGGCAAGCGCGGCATTCCGCGCATGAAACCTCCGTTTCCCGCCGTCGTGGGCGCCTGGCAATCGCCCACGCTGCTCAACAATGTGGAAACGCTCTCTTCGATCCCTGCGATTATCCGGGATGGCGGGGCTGCTTTCGCCGCGCTGGGACCCCCGAAAAATGGGGGGACACGCATGATTTGCCTATCCGGTCACGTGAACAAGCCCGGTGTATACGAACTGCCCGTGGGGTTCAACCTCCTACGCATGATCTATGAAGTCGGTGGAGGCATCCCCAACGGCAAGAAGCTGAAGGCGGTGGTGCCGGGAGGCTCCTCGTGCCCGCTCCTGAAAGCCGACGAGTGCGACATCCCTATGGATTTCGACACATTGGCCAAGGTGAAAAGCATGCTCGGTTCGGGGGGCACCGTGATCTTGGACGAAACCACTTGTATGGTGAAGTTCGCACTGCGCATCATGAAGTTCTATGCGCACGAAAGCTGTGGTTGGTGCATTCCCTGCCGCGAAGGCACGACCTGGCTGCGGAAGATGCTGGATCGATTCCATTCCGGCATGGGCCAGCAGAGCGACATTCCGTTAATTGGAGAGCTTTCGAAGAATATGCTCGGGCGCACGTTCTGTGCCCTCGGCGATGCAGCTGCCATGCCTACGATATCCATCGTCGAAAAATTCCCGGAGGACTTCGAGGCTCACCTGAATGGCAACCCGTGCCCCTATGCGCACGCCCAGGAGCCAGCTTACGCTTAGAGTGGCTTTAGCAGCCTGGATCGACGATAACCGACAGAAATGAGCGACCTAATTAACCTCACCATAGACGGCAAAGCCGTCCAAGTTCCGGCCGGCACCCTGGTCATCAACGCGGCCAAGCAAGTTGGAATCGAGATCCCTTCTTTCTGCTACTACGACGGCCTTACACTTCAGGCGGCGTGCCGCATGTGCCTGGTGGAAGTGGAGAAGACACCCAAGCTGCAGGTGGGTTGCACGCTGCCGGTCGCCGAAGGCATGGTGGTCCACACCGACACCCCACAAGTCCACCAAGCGCGTAAAGGCATGGTGGAATTCCTGCTGACCAATCATCCGCTCGATTGCCCGGTATGCGACAAGGGCGGCGAATGCGAACTGCAGGACATGACCTTCCGTTACGGAATGGGCGAAAGCCGGTTCTTGGAGCAGAAACTGCACCGCGACGAACAACAGTGGTCGCCGGTGGTGTTCTACGACAAGCCGCGCTGCATCCTCTGCTATCGCTGTGTGCGTATCTGCGATGAGGGCATGGGCGTTCGCGCGCTGGGCGTGGAGAACCGCGGCGCGATCTCGGAAATTATACCCAACCACTTCGATCATCTCCAATGCGATGAATGCGGGATGTGCATCGACATTTGCCCCGTGGGCGCGCTCACCAGCGGGATGTACCGTTATCGCACACGGCCTTGGGAGATGAAGCACGTAGGTACCATCTGCACGCATTGTGCCGATGGATGCAAAACCACTCTGGGCGTCCGCAATAACGAAATCATTCGCGGAAACAATCGCGACCGTTCCGGGATCAATGGCGAGTTTCTGTGCATCAAGGGCCGCTATGCATCCGACTTCGTGCATCACGCGGACCGTCTGCAAACGCCTCTGGTCCGCAAGACTGGGAAGCTCGAGCCGGTTTCCTGGTCGGAAGCGCTTGCGGCCGTTGCGAACAAGTTCAAAGAAGTGCAGGCGCGAAGCGGCAAGACCGGAATCATAGGATCGAATCACACGACCAATGAAGAGAACTACTATTTGCAAAGCTTCGCCCGCGAGGTGCTGGGGACAAACAATATCGATCATCACCGCACAGGCGACGTTGCAAGTCTGCTGGATGCGCTGAGCGGCCAGACGGATGCTCTGGCGACGACGGGCGACCTTTACGAGCGCAAAGCCCTGCTGATCATCGGCTCGGATCTCGCTCAACAGCATCCGCTGCTGTCCTTCCAAATCCGCGCAAACTACCGCCACCATGCCGCGCACATCTACACCGTTACGCCCGGTGTGGTCCGTGAGCAGAACTATTCGACGCGCAGTATCACCACCGTGCCCGGACGTGAATTTCCCGATCTGGAGTCGTTGCGCGATCAGCTCAAAGCTGAACCGGAACTTGTCATCCTGTTCGGAGATGTGATCAAGGGCGACGCAGTGCGAAAACTGGTGGAGTTTGGGTCGTCACTTAGTATTCCTGTTAAGTATGTCTGTCTCGTGGATTATTCCAATTCACGCGGCGCTTCCGACATGGGCCTGGCACCGAATTACGGCCCAGGGTATCAGCCCATCTCCGAGCCTGGTCTGGCGTACGATCAGATGCTGGCGGCACCGGATCTGGACCTGCTTTGGGTGGTGGGCGCTAATCCGTTAAAGAGTACGACGCTGGCCGCAACCGCAGCCTTCGTCGTGGTGAACGAGTTGTTCCTCACCGAAACCGCTCAGCGGGCCGATGTTGTCTTCCCCGCCGCATCGGCGTACGAAAAGAGCGGCACCGTGACCAACGTTTGCGGCGAAGTGCAACGCCTGAAGGCCGGCTTGAAAGTCATGGGCACCAAGCCAGACTTGGAAATTATCGGCCTGATCGGCAAAGAAATGGGCGTAGACGTAGGGGTCTGGTCTGCTTCGAAAGTTTTCGACGAGATTCGCGCCAACGTGCATGGCTATAATATTCCTTTGCCGAATATCATCTCTGGAGGAGCGGCCCAAACGACACCGGTGAACGGGCACGTGCCTGTAAGCACCCGGCCGGAGCTGATTCAGTCCGCTCGCGACACTCTATTCACTTCAGGCTCTCTGGGACGTTATTCCAAGACACTGAGCACCGTGCTGGAATCGCCCGGCGAATTGTATTCCGAAAAGCGACCGTAAGGTCACTCATGAACTTTTTGATAATTAGCCTCATTAAGGCGGCGCTGATCGCCTTCGTGCTGTTGACCGCGCTGGCCTATTTGCAGTGGATCGAGCGCAAGGTGATCGCCCACATCCAACTCCGTGTCGGGCCTTACCGGGTGGGCCCCCACGGCTTACTGCAACCGCTGGCTGATGTGGTCAAACTCATCACCAAGGAAGGCGTGATTCCATCTCACGTTAACCGGCTGTTTTACATCATGGCGCCGTGGCTGGCCGTCACGCTCGCGCTGATCTCAATCGCCGTCATCCCGTTCGGACCCGAAATTACCGTGGGCGGCGTGACCACGTGGATGCAGTTGACCGATCTGCGGATCGGAGTCTTGTTTGTTCTGGCGGTATCCTCCATCGGCGTTTACGGCGTCGCGCTGGGCGGCTGGGCGTCGAACAATAAATATTCGCTGCTGGGAGGCCTGCGCAGTTCGGCGCAAATGATCAGCTACGAACTGCCTCTGGCCTTGGCAGTTGCCGCCCCGCTGCTGCTCGCCAACACCCTTAGCTTTCGCGAGATGGTGCAATACCAGAGCGGCTACTGGCTGGGCTTCATCCCCCGCTGGAACGCAATCCCGGAGATTCTGGGGTTCATCGTCTTCTTAATTGCCGGATTTGCGGAAACCAATCGAGTCCCGTTCGATCTTCCCGAAGCCGAAAACGAACTCGTAGCCGGCTTCCACACCGAGTACAGCAGTATGAAGTTCGCAGCGTTTTTCATGGCCGAATACGCGAACATGGTCACCGTTACCGCCGTGGCCACGCTGCTCTTCCTGGGCGGCTGGACGCCGCTGTTCCCGGAGCCTTACTCCGATTTTGTGCCGATCATTGTGTTCGCGCTCGGCGGCCTGATCGCGATCTATCACGGGTTGAATCCGGCGCGCCGCAAAGATAAATTCACGTTGCCGGCCGCGGGCCTGGTATTTCTAGGCCTGGCGGCGCTGTTCGGCGTTTCGCTTTTCGTGCCTGTATTGAAAGCGATCCTGATGGCGCTGTTCTGGTTCTGCGGCAAGATTGGGATCCTCCTGTTCATCTTCATATGGGTCCGGGGCACCTCGCCGCGGTTCCGTTACGACCAGCTGATGCGGTTCGCCTGGACGATGCTGTTCCCGCTCTCGATGGTCAACTTGCTGATCACTGGATTGATCGTGGCGCTTACTACGAAATAAATTATGACTCCGCTGATCTTTTTCATTTTCGCGGGCATTGCGGTATTCTGCGGGATCAATCTGGTGGCACAGAGGCATCCCATCGCAAGCGCACTGTCGCTGGTCGGTGTCATGGGATCTTTGGCCATTCTGTACCTGCAGCTGGGCGGAGAATTTATCGCCGCCGCGCAAGTCATCGTGTACGCAGGCGCCATCATGGTCTTGTTCGTCTTCGTGATCATGCTATTGAACGCCGGCGCGGAGGGCGCTGCGCCCCGCGTTTCCGGCATCGTGAGGTACCTCGGCCTGATTCTGCTCGCGGCATTTCTAGGCTTAATCAGCTTCGTCATTCAATCTATGCTGCCCAGGACCGAAGGCGTGGTCTTCGGAGCCTTTCAGGGCGGCACAGCGCTCGAAATCGGGCGCAAGCTTTTTACCGTCTACTTGCTGCCGTTTGAAGTGACATCAGTTTTGATCCTCATTGCGATTGTCGGCGCGATCGTCCTGGCAAGGAAGGAGATTTAGATCGTGCAGAACACCGTACCGGTGAGCTGGTATCTCATTCTGAGCGCGATTCTGTTTGGGCTCGGCGTAGCGGGATTCATTTTCCGGCGCAACATCATCACCGTGTTCATGTCGATTGAGCTAATGCTCAACGCGGTAAACCTGAGTTTCATCGCGTTTTCATACACGCTCAAACAGGTGGACGGGCACATTTTCAGTTTCTTCGTCATGGTGGTAGCGGCTGCCGAAGCAGCCGTGGGGCTGGCGATTATTCTGACGGTCTTCAAAAATCGCGACACGCTGATGATCGACGAAGTCAGCTCGATGAAATACTGAGATGAAAGTCATCCGTGTTCATCCCGGTTCGGCGGGCCAAAGGCAATGAATCTCTGGCTCATCCCGATCTTCCCCTTCGCCGGATTCCTCATCAACGGCCTTTTCGGCCGGCGCTTATCCAAGCCGCTGATTAACCTTTTCGCGGTCGGATCCGTTGCGCTGTCGTTTGCCTGGGCCGTGAGCGTGCTCCTTAGGCTGAGTCCGCTCGAAACGAAATACATCGAGCACTATTACACCTGGATTCAAAGCGGAGCGCTGAACATCAGCATCGATTTTGCAGTCGACCGCCTCACCGCCGTGATGCTCATGGTGGTCACAGGCGTAGGGCTGCTGATCCATATTTATTCGGTCGGCTACATGGCTGAAGAAGGCGGTTATTACCGGTTCTTCTGTTACCTGAACCTGTTCATGTTCTTCATGCTGGTCCTGGTGCTGGCGCAGAACTTCCTCCTGCTGTTTGTGGGATGGGAAGGCGTCGGCTTGTGTAGCTATCTCCTGATCGGGTTTTTCCTTTTGGAGCAGTACGCAACGAATGCCGGTAACAAAGCCTTCATCGTAAACCGAATCGGCGACTTCGGTTTCTCCCTGGCGATATTTCTGATCGTCCGTCAATTCGGTTCGCTGGACTTCACGCGTGTCTTCGATGCGGCGAAAACCATGCCTACCGAAGCGAGCGCCGGTATCCTGACCACGATCTGCCTGCTGCTGCTGGTGGGCGCGACCGGAAAATCCGCGCAGATCCCGCTGTACGTCTGGCTTCCCGACGCGATGGCTGGTCCCACGCCGGTATCGGCTTTGATCCATGCCGCCACCATGGTCACCGCCGGTGTGTACATGACAGCCCGCTCGGCGACGCTGTTCACCCATGCGCCGATCGCAATGGATACAGTTGCGGTGATCGGCCTGGCGACAGCATTCTTCGCCGCGACGATCGGTCTCGCGCAGACCGATATCAAGAAAGTTTTTGCTTACTCTACCGTTTCGCAACTCGGATACATGTTTTTGGGCGCCGGCGTGGGCGCATTCTCGGCCGGCATTTTCCATCTCATGACGCATGCCTTCTTCAAGGCGCTTCTCTTCCTTGGAGCGGGCGCGGTGATCCACGGATTGCATGGCGAGCAAGACTTACGGCAGATGGGCGGTCTCTTCAAACACATGCGCATAACGGCCATAACGCTGCTGTGCGCCTCGCTCGCGATTTCCGGCTTCCCATTCACGTCCGGATTCTTCAGTAAGGACGCGATCCTTGTCGCGGCTTATGAACGCGCCCCCTGGATGTACTGGCTCGGCGTAGTGACGGCAGGAATGACTGCGTTCTATGTATTCCGCGCCTGGTTCCTGGCCTTTACCGGCGAATACCGCGGCCACGCACATCCTCACGAATCGCCGCTGGTCATGACCGGGCCGCTGATGCTGCTGGCGCTGCTCTCGCTCGGCGGCGGATTCATCAACATTCCGCACTGGCTAGAGCCGATGTTTGCCGAAAAGGCTGAGAACCAGACGCTGGCGTGGCTGTCGGCCGCCGTGGGCTTGATCGGCATCGCAATGGCGTATATCTTCTATGTCGCCGTGCCCGGCCTGGCCGACAGGTTCGCCAAGTCGTTCGGGGGGCTCTACCGCCTGGTCTACAACAAGTACTTCGTCGACGAAGTCTACAATGCCACGGTGGTGCAGCCAGTGGTCCAAGGCTCGCGATTCGTGCTCTGGCGAGGCGTGGATGCCGGCTTGATCGACGGCCTTGTAAACGCGGTTGGGACCCGCTCGCGCGGAGTCGGCGCAATTCTCCGTCTGCTTCAGTCCGGTTACATTCGCAGCTATGCCGCCTGGGTTGTGTTGGGGTCGGTCCTGGTGCTGCTGGCCATCGGATTCGCGGGAGTGGCCCGATGACCCTGCTCAACGCGGTCATTTTTCTTCCGCTAATCGCGTTTCTGATCAGCCTCGTTTTGCCGAAGGACAACCCCGGCGTGATCCGGATGTTCAGCCTGGTGGCGTCGGGCATCGTGTTCATCGTGTCGCTGGGGCTGATTGGGCCGTACTGGTTCCAAAACCCGGGCAAGTTCGTCTTGGAGACCGATGTCTCTTGGATCGCGTCACCTCCGATTCACTATCACGTCGCTATCGACGGCATCAGCCTTTGGCTGGTGATCCTGACCACGCTGCTGACGCCGATCTGCGTTCTGGTTTCGTGGCGCTCGATCGACAAACACGTCAAGCAGTTCTTTTCATTCTTGCTGCTGCTCGAATTCGGCCTGATCGGCGTCTTCTGCGCTTTCGACTTCTTCTTGTTCTACGTGTTTTGGGAAGTCTCCCTGGTGCCGATGTATTTCCTGATCGGAGTATGGGGACACGAGCGCCGTATTTATTCCGCCGTCAAGTTTTTCCTCTACACGATGGCCGGATCGGTGTTGATGCTGGTGGGGATTATCTACCTCTATAACGCCACCGGCACCTTCGACTACACCCGCATTCTGGCGAGCCTTGAGAACGGCTCACTGGCGCTCAGTTCTCAAGAGCAGTTGCTGTTGTTTCTGGCGTTCTTCATCGCCTTCGCGATAAAAGTACCGCTGTTCCCGCTGCACACCTGGCTGCCGGACGCGCACGTGGAAGCGCCTACGGCAGGCTCGGTGATGCTGGCTTCCGTCATGCTGAAGATGGGAACCTACGGACTGCTGCGCTTCTGCGTCCCGATGTTCCCCGGTGCGGCGCGGACGTGCTCCAGCTGGATCGTGACTCTGGCGATTATCGGGATTGTATACGGCGCTCTGGTCGCGATGGTGCAGCCAAACATGAAGAAGTTGGTGGCCTACTCGTCCGTCAGCCACCTGGGATTCGTCGTTCTCGGCATCTTCACGTTTACGCAGCAGGGTTTCGACGGGGCCGTCTACCAGATGCTGAACCATGGAATCTCTACTGGCGCGCTCTTCATCCTGGTGGGATTCCTGTACGAACGGCGCCACTCGCTCGAGATCGCGGCCTATGGCGGCGTGTCGACGCCGGCCCCGCACCTTTCTACTGTCTTCATGATTACCATGCTCGCCAGCATCGGCCTGCCGCTGCTGAACAACTTCATCGGCGAGTACCTGGTCCTGCAAGGCGCGGCCATGGTCTACTTCCGCTGGAGCGTGTTCGCGGCGCTGGGCGTGATCTTGTCTGCGTGCTACATGCTGTGGCTGTATCAGCGCGTGTTCTTCGGCCGTCCCTCCGAAGACCTCACGCATCATATGCCGGATCTGAACTTCCGCGAATACTCGATCATCATTCCACTCATTGTGCTGATGGTCTGGATGGGAACGTTTACGCAAAGCTTTATCCCCCCGATTTCCGCGTCGAACTCGATCATCCTGGGCCCCATCGAGGCCGGACGCGACGTCCACGTGCGCAACGCACCGCGGCCTGTGATCGCCGGCAAGGAGCTCGCCAATGCTCGCTAACTTCGTTCCGGTTGGAGACGACTACCTCCGTCTTCTTCCCGAAATCATCATGACCGTGGCGGGCACTCTGATCATGTTTGTGGAACCGCTGCTCGGCGAAAACAGGAGAACCGCATTCACCAGCATCTCGTTGGTCGCGTTTTTCGGCGCTTTGGCTGCCGCCGTCGGCGCCAATAGCATTCCAGGGCTTTCGTTTTCGAACATGCTGATCGTGGACGGCTTCGCGACGTTTTTCCGGGTGCTGGTCATTGGAGTGGGCATTCTGACGGTCCTTTCCTCGTCGCAGTATCTCCGCCGCGAACATGCCGCTTCCGCCGAATATTACGCGCTACTGCTCTTTTCGGTTACTGGCCAGTGCATCATGTCGGCGGCCAACGAGCTGATCATGATCTTCATCGGCCTGGAAATCTCCTCGATCGCCACCTACGTTTTGGCCGGATATCTCCGCGACGATAAGCGAAATAACGAAGCGGCATTGAAGTATTTTCTGCTCGGATCGTTCGCCACCGCGTTCCTGCTTTACGGCGTCGCCTGGATCTATGGCACCACCGGCAGCACCAATCTGGCGGATATCCGCAATTACATGCTCACGCCTGGCACCGCCAGGAACGTGATCCTGGCCAGCACGGCCGCGGCGCTGATGTTCGTCGGATTCGCGTTCAAGGTTTCCGCGGCGCCCTTCCAGATCTGGGCGCCCGACGTGTACCAAGGCGCGCCTGCGCCGGTCACGCTGTTCATGTCGGCCGGCCCCAAAGCGGCCGCATTTGCTGTCTTTTTGCGGGTCTTCATGACCGCTTTCCTGCCGATCTCCAGCCGCTGGGAACCGTTCGTGTGGTCCTCGGCGCTGCTTACCATGATCATCGGAAACTTTGCCGCGCTCACCCAATCCAACATCAAGCGCATGCTGGCCTACAGCTCCATCGCGCACGCCGGATATGTCATGGTGGCGATTGCGGCGCACAACCAGATCGGAATCGCGGCCGCGATGTTCTACCTGGCAGCCTATGCGTTGATGAACATCGGTGCGTTCGCGGTCGTGACACACTTCTCGCGCCAGGGCGAAAAGTACGTGAATATCTCGGATCTAGCGGGGCTAGGCTGGAAGCAGCCGGTCACGGCTGGCTTATTCGCGATTTTCCTGCTATCGCTGATCGGCGTGCCACTGACCGGCGGGTTCTTCGGAAAGTTCTATATTTTCAAGGCCGCCCTGGATGCCGATCTGGTTTGGCTGGCAGTTCTTGGATTGCTGAACAGCGCCGTGGCGGCTTACTATTACCTGCGAATCCTGGTGGTGATGTACATGGAAGAGCCGGGACCCGCGACCGTTTCCGTACAGCCGCTAAGCGCCGGTATCCGGACTACACTTTGGGCTTCAGCGCTCGGGACATTGCTGCTGGGCATCTTCCCGTCAGTGCTGCTGAACTTCGCCCAGACATCCAGCGCTTTAGTGAAGTAGCTGTCTGTGGCGTGATCGATGCTTACCCGATCGCGTCGAGCAACGTCCGGTACATCTCATCGCCCACTTTGATGGCCTTGGTATTGGCGTCAAAGTTGTTCTTGGCCTGGATCATTGCCACCGCCGCCGCGCTCAAGTCCACTGTGTCCAGCTGCCCATTGGATGCAGCCACAGGCATATCCGCGATATTCTGGGCTGCCTGATTGAACTGCGCTTCCGCTCGTGAGAGCCCTTCCAGAGAAGTGCTAAAGCCGATCATGAGAACCTCCGTCGACGGGTTCTATTTTTCCTGCTTAGCTTCCTCTTCGACCGGCTTTTGGAGAAGTTGAGCCATTTTGTACTTAAGCTCCTCGATGCCTTGCCCCGTGACGCTGGAAATTTCGTAGTACGGAAGTCCCAAATCGCCCGCCGCCGCCCGCAGTGCCTCGATTCGCGCAGGATCCTGCGCCGCATCTATTTTAGAGGCCACCACGAACATCGGCTTGGCGGCCAGAGCCTGACGGAAACTCCCCAATTCCTTCAGCACAATACGAAAATCGTCTGCAGGATCGCGCCCACTCGCGTCGGAAACATCCACCAGGTGCACCAGAAGCCGCGTGCGCTCGATGTGCCGGAGAAACTGAACGCCGAGGCCGTGACCGAGATGTGCGCCCTCGATCAGTCCGGGAATATCGGCCACCACGAAGCTGTAATCGTCCACATCGACCACCCCCAGGTGAGGTTCCAGCGTCGTAAACGGATAATCGGCAATTTTGGGCCGCGCCGCCGAGATGCGCGAGATCAAGGTGGATTTGCCCGCGTTGGGGAATCCCACCAACCCGACGTCGGCCAGCAGCTTCAACTCCAGGCGCAGGTGGCGCTCTTCGCCCGGTTTGCCCGCTTCGTGTTCGGTAGGCGCCTGATGGGTCGGCGTCGCGAAGTGTTGGTTGCCGCGGCCTCCGCGCCCTCCGTGTGCGACGGTGAAGCGATCCCCCGTTTGGGTAAAATCGTGCAGTATCTCGCCGGAATCGGCATCGTACACGATGGTTCCCACAGGAACCGGCAGCTCGATGGACTCGCCTTCCCGACCGGTACGATTGCTGCCTTCCCCGTGCCGGCCACGCTGCGCAGTGTGCTCAGGATTGTAGCGCAAGTGCAGCAGCGTATTGTAGTGTTCGCTGGCGATCATGATGACGTCGCCGCCGCGTCCGCCATCGCCGCCGCTCGGCCCACCCCGCGGGACGTACTTCTCGCGCCGGAACGCAAGACAGCCGTTGCCGCCGTCGCCCGCCTTCACGCGGATTCGGACTTCATCAATGAACATGAATCGGGGACTCTGGTCCCGCTGAAGACGAGGTTTGCTCGAACCGCGTTAGCTGACAGGCTCGATACTAATAAACTTGCCCGTGCGCCCGCGGTCGCGAAACACGACGATCCCCGGCACTTTCGCAAACAGCGTGTCGTCCTTGCCGCGCCCCACGTTGTCGCCCGGTTTGAAGATGGTACCGCGCTGGCGCACCAAGATCGATCCGCCCGTTACCAGCTCGCCGCCGAATGCCTTCACGCCCAACCGCTGCGCGTTCGAGTCGCGCCCGTTTTTAGAACTACCCAGACCTTTTTTATGCGCCATATTGCACCTATGCCAGAATCTCGTTGATCGTCACTTCGGTGTAGTTTTGCCGGTGACCGATGGTGCGCTTGTACTGCTTCTTGCGCTTGAACTTGAAGACGATGACCTTATCGCCGCGTCCGTGCGCGGTGATGGTGCCCTTGACACGGGCATTCCCAGCCGCAGCGCCGGCAACCAGCTCGTTCGAGTCGTTCATCACCGCCAATACGCGGCCCAATTCCACCTCGGAGCCGACATCGCCCGCAATGGTCTCCACTTGAACCACATCGCCGGGAGCGACCTTGACTTGTTTACCGCCGGCCTCAATCACTGCGTACATAACTGTCCTTTATTTTTGATTTCCGTAGTGGGCTAATCAGGCAGGTCCGAGCAAGGATCTCCCTAGACTGGAACCGCAAAACTTTATGATAGCCGATCCCCGCCCGGCCCGCAAACCGGCCGGCTGTGCGTCGGCTGCGCGCTAAAAGCGATTTGGCGCACAACCAACCGGTCCTTACTGGATCGTGACATATACGGGATTCGAAACCTTGCCGTCGGCCGATATGGTCACATAAACCTTTCCGCTGCCTGCCAGCGAGCGCGGCACCACGATATTGAGCTGGTCCAATCCCGGCCAACCGCCTTGAGGTCCAGCATAGAGGACCTGTGCCGTAGTTTCACCAATCGTCGCGGTGGCGGAATTCGCGCTCCCCAGACCTGTAGCCGCCAAAACCAGATAGACCTGATCGGGGGACGCGATGTCGATTGGCGACGAAAGATCGGCCGTCGAAACAATCGCCCCGGTTGCCCGCAAGGCAAAACCCGCAGCCAGCCCATCGCTAGTCTGCGCGAACAGGTTGGGATAAACCGGCGCGATGTTGATGTTGGCTGAAGACGGGGAACCATTGGCGGCGATCGTAACCGTTCCAAAACCGGCCGCCGCGTCCGAAGGGAGGCGGTAATTGATCTGATTTGCCGAGACGAAGTAAATCGCCGCGTTCCGTTCCACGCCCGCCGAATCGGTGACCGTCACGGCCGCGCCTCCAAGCGTCGTGGGCCAATTGTTTGAGCCGGCCGTCGCAGTGGAAGAGGCCAGCGTCGTATTGAACAACGAGAAGGCTGTTACCAGCGAGCCCACCGCCAGCGGTCCGGCCTCAAACGAGGCCGCGGAAACGTGTATGGCCGTGGGATTCACCAGCCCGCCGCCTAGGTCCCGGCCTCACGCGTGGCTATAACTGGCGCCGTCCATCACATTGAATAATGCCACGCCGTTAATGAAGAGCCGACCCCACGAGCGCGGTCCAGCGGTTGCGTTCCAGCTTTCGGTTGCGGAACATAACAGCGCGTACATCTCTTCCGGATTGGGCGCTCCCGCTGCATTCCGGCGCCGCCCAGCAGCTTAGCGAGAGTCAATACGGGCCGGCCGTCGGCGGCCAATTTCCACTGGGCGGATACATCGAAGATTTCGAATGTCTGCGCTTCGCCGAAATAGGCGTTGCGATACCCACGGCGCGGCCTTCTCGCGATAAATAGTTCCCGCCCGCAGCTCTTCGCGCAGCCTCCTGGCCCGCCCACCGCGCAGGGAGACCGCTCGGTTCAAAGCCAAGGTGATCGCCTTCCGATGGATTGCCACCTCCGCTGGCGCTTAGAAGCACGTGACCTACGAACCCGCATCGAAACTCGACACACATGGGGTCCAACTGGGTCCAATACGGGCCGCCGGCGTTCTCCGGGGTCCGACTGGATCACATCGGTATCGCGTAGAGTCCTTTTCCAAAAGGAGTGTCCGCGATTGGCTGGTTAGATGAATCCGCGCTCAGAACAGATCGGAATGTGTGCCGGTGCGGACAAGGTACAGGTCGTCGCCGTCCAGCTTATAGATCAGCAGCCAGTCTGGCTCGATGTGGCAGTCGCGAAAGTGGACCCACTCGCCGCTTAGCGAGTGATCCTTGTAACGCGCCGGCAGCGGGTTTCCCTCGACCAGCAATAGGATGAGCTCGCTCAATTTCGCCATGTCCTTGCCGCGTTTTCGCGGCAACTTCACATCTCGGCGGAATTGGGCACCGCTGATCGGGCTCCGCAACGATCAGATCCCCAGGTCTTTGAGGAGCGCGTTGGCAGAACGATGCCGCTTCCCCTTGGCCTGGTTGGCGATGCGCATAGCCTTGACCGTGGTGGCGTTTGGAACCCGTACTTCGAAGGGCAACGCCTTCTCGGCAGCTACACGGACCAGCAGCATGCGAACCGCGTCGGAGACAGAGATGCCCATCCCGGCCAGAGTTTTAGCCGCCTTCTGCTTTGTCTTTTCGTCCACGCGAACGTGCACCATCGTGCTCGCCATGCGCTGCTTCTCCTCCTGAGATACATTGTATCGCATCATGCCAAAGTGGCAGCCGATGCCGCTCGCCACCCGTCGGCTAAAAGGCATCGAAACGGCGGCCCAAAGGCGGTCCGAGGGCCAAAACGCGCTCGCCGGGTTCTAGCCGGAGGTCGGCATTCTAAGGATCCGACCGGGCCAAACCGCTATCGCGTAACGCCTCGTGCTTTCAAGGAGAGCGTCTGGATTGGCTGAAAAGAATGGCGGGGACGACGGGGCTCGAACCCGCGACCTCCGACGTGACAGGCCGGCGTTCTAACCAGCTGAACTACGTCCCCTTGGGTGCGGTACGTCGGTAGCTTCATCTTAACATAGCGATTGCCGCGGTTCGGCGTCGTTTCGGAGCCGATTTTCAACGTTCGAACAACGAAGCTTGCCGGCGCAGGACGACAGGAGCAGACCACTCGCGCCAGCCGCCGAGCAGAGGAAAATACAGACCCAAGCGGATCGGACGCTGCTCCCGCTGGAAGAGCAACCGCGCATAGCGTTCCAGTTGCTCTTGATACCGCCTCTTCTCATTATCGAGAAACGCCTCCAGGTCGCCGCCCGCGTGGACGCCGGTCTTGTAATCGATGATCCAGCGCGTTCCTTGTTCGTCGACGAACGTCCGGTCGAGCACGACTTCGGTCAGTTTGCCGTCGATCATTCCGGCAAGCGGCAATTCGCAACCTGCTTCGCCATGGGGTTCGAGAATCCAGCGGCCGCGCGGATCGCGCAACATGGACAACAGCGCGGCTTCCACTCGCTCGCAGGTATCGCGCAGATCCTCTGCGCCCACGCCCAGGTTTTGTAGCACGCTACGAACCTGATCCCGGCAGGAGCGCACCTTCTCCTCATCCCACTCGCTCAGCCCCTCGCGCGCGATTCGTTCTAGGAAGCCATGCATTGCAGTGCCCGCATGCCGTAAGCGGTCGCCCGCCCACTCGAAAGTGATGGGCGGGGGCTCCAAAATCGCGCCGGCAGTCTGCCCGAGAATTGATGGCGGAGCTGCCGGAACTTGCCACTCCGACGCGATCCTACGAATCATACGAAGCCGTGCCTTTGGTTCGCGTTCGTTCGCGTGCCCAAGATTCGCGAAAGCGTGCGACACTACCGGCCAAAGCAGCTTGAGAAACGTGCCCCCCGCCGGCTCGCCGATAGAGCCGTCATCCTTGCGCTTGAGACATCCCAGCAAGTGAAGCTGGCGCCGCGCGCGTGTCGCGGCGACATACAAGAGGCGCGCCGTTTCGTGCTCGTTTTTCCTGCGTTCCAGGCGTTCCAGACAGTCATAGATCGGATCTGAATCTCCTCCGGCCTGCTTGATAGGAGCCAATAGTAGTTCTCCACGCTGCTCCAACCAGATCAGCAAACGCTGCGGGTCGTTGCCTGCACGTTCACCCAGCTCCGGCAGGATCACGGTGTCAAATTCGAGTCCTTTGGCCCTGTGAATCGTCATCAACTGCAGCCGGCCGTCCGCCTGCGTATCGGTTTGCGCGAATAGAAGGTTAACTTGCTCGCGGAACCATTGGAAGTCGTCCAGGTCCGAGCCCCGCTCAAGTCGCTCGAGTAAGTCGAAGTAAGCCGCGGCATCTTTCAGACCGGTATCATCCGTGCACGCGGGACCGCCCAGCTGTAACCACACGGTTTCGACCCAATCGCACAGCGGACGCCGTCCGCGCTCGGCGAGGGCATCCCCCAAGATAGGTAGAATCCGGCGGACCCTAACGTTGCCATCGTCACTCAGGTGCACACCGCGCGTGTGCAACAGGTCCCAGATGGCGGCATGGCTATCGGCCGACGCCAGCTCGTGCAGATCGGCTAAAGCGAGCCCGCACCAAGGCGCCCGCAGAATCGCCAGCCAGGAGACGCGATCTCCCTGATGTAGAAGCGCAAACGTCAGCGCCATCAGGTCCTCAATGACAGGCCGGTCGCCAAGTTGATCGATTTCAACGGCTTGAAAAGCGACCCCGTTCTGCTTCAACGTCCGGATGATGGCCGTGAGATGCGCGCGGGCGCGAACCAAGACGGCCGTGGTGCCCTCGTTCGATGCGCGGACCAGATCCAAGACGCGCTCCGCCTCGGCCTCCGCATCCATAAACGCATGCACGTCGATTCCGCCGCCGGTCTGCTCTACCCCTGGCACGCCGGGCGAGTATGAAACCGCACCCGAATCGGTGTTGTCCTCCGCAGGAAAGATCTCGCGGAAGCTGTCGTTCATCCAACGCACCAGCTCGGGACAGGAGCGGAAATTCGTGGATAGCGTCAGCGCTTCGAAACGAATCGATCCGATGCCGTCTTCGCGGGCTTTTAGAAAAAGGCTGACATCGGCCTCGCGGAAGCGATAGATAGACTGCATTGGGTCGCCGACCAGGAACAAAGTCCGGCCGTCGCCCGGCTCCCAGCCCACCGTCAATTTTTCAAGCAGCTCGAATTGCGTGAACGATGTGTCCTGAAATTCGTCCACCAGGATGTGTTGGATCTTATGGCCCAGCCCGAGAGCGAGGTCGGTGGGCGAGTCTAGCCGCCCGAGCGCCTCGGACGCACGAATAGCCAGTTCGGCAAAATCCACCGAGCCGCGTTCGCGGAAAACCAACTGCAGCTCCGCGACTGCGAGCTTCAGAACCGATACCACAGCCTGCATGGCCTGCCATTGCGAATCGGTGAATTGAGCCGCCGGAAGTCTGCGCGCGGCGTGCAGGAGTTCACGCAACCGCTGGTCCGGCTGCACCGCCGCCACAAGCGCCTGCTGGCGATATCCATGGTCGAATCGTTTGCGCCATCTTCCGTCTTTCGTGAGCAGCAGATCGGCAACTCGATTCCATAGCGGCAGATCGCCGGGATCCGCCCCGGGGAACTGTCTGAATTCCAGCAGCCGCGCGATCTCGGAGGCAACGTCGGGCACAAACTGGGAACGTAACTCCGCGAGCTGATGCCGGACCAAGCGCTCCAAAGCCGCCTCCAATTCAGCCCGGACTGACACCGCACCGGAATGCCGCAGCCATTGATCCCGTTTTTCGAGCATCTGGATCAATAGCCGCTCGGCGGCGTTGAAATCGTTGTCCAGGTGCAGGAGCATCGACGCTAACGCATCTTCACCACGCTGGGCGTGCCGCAGGGTGTTGCGAGCCGCCTCACGATAGTGGTCCTGGGCGTTTTCGATAATTTCAGGCATCGCGCCAAAACGAGCGAGCCAGGGCATGCGGCGCGTGATCGAGGCACACAGCGCGTCGATGGTTTCGATCCGGATCTGCGCCGGATTTTCCGTGACATTCCAACCTAGCCGCCGGTTGTGTTCCAACGCGGCCCGCGCAATTTGAAAAGTAGTCAGCTCATGCCCCGGCTCGGGTGGAGTGTCAGACTCCGCCCGCCGGAGCGCTTCGAGAACGCGTGCGCGCATCTCTCCCGCCGCCTTGCGCGTGAATGTAATGGCGATGATGGCATCCGGACTTTCCACCGTCGGAAGCAGTGTCAAGTAGCGCTGGATCAACAGTTCGGTCTTTCCGGAGCCGGCCGGCGCCTGTACCAGGAAAGAACGCGATGAATCCAGTGCGCGGGCGCGGCTGGTGGCGTCTTCGGTCATCGAAGATCCCGGATCCGGCACAGTGCCCAAAGTCCACAGTTCTCGCACGCGCCTTCCTTTGGGTCTACCTCGGCGCGGCCCGCGCGAAAATTCTCCGCTAGCTGCTCCAGTACCACACGCCACCTGGTGACCTGCTTCGCGAATGGCAATGGCTGCACAAACCGCATCGTCTTCATCGGCAATGCGGCGGTGCTCTCCATCACACCCTGAAAGCAGAGATCGCCCGCTCGAAGTTGGGCGATAGCAGCGCCGGCTATGGCGCGCTCGCTGGTTGCGCAGTACAGCGGAACCTGCGGTTCGGCCGGGCGCTCGGAATCCCAAGCAGTGGATCTAAGCTGTCCCGTTTTATAGTCGACAATGATGTCACCGCCCGAGGCCAGTTCGTCAATGCGATCGGCCCGGGTCTTGATCTGCAAACCGCCGATCGAGACCTCGCGCTCGATTTCAGCCGCGTGAACGGTGAATGGCGCGCGTGATTTTTCGATCTCCAACCAATTCGATAAGAGCTTCTCCAGGCGGCGCTGCTCCAGCCGGCCGCCGAGCGTGTGTGGAATCGCTTCGACAGCTGCCATGGCGGCACGGGAGATAACGGCCTCCAATTCGGCAGAGTCCAACTCCGTCAAACGTTCGTGCGACCGCAGTTCGCTCCAGACGATCTGCAGGGCGCGATGCACAGTAATGCCGCGATCCTTGTAACTCAGCCCCGGCGTTGTTTCTTCAAGCGGCCGGGCCAAGAGGCGATGTCTTGCAAAAGCACGGAAAGGGCACGCCGCCATGTCCTTAAATAGCGATGCGCCGCCGCGTTGCTCGGATCCGCCAGCAACTGGGGAAGCCATTTCGTCCGCGAGCTCTTGAAAACGAGCGGTGGAACGCATCTGAGTGGCCCCGTTCTGGGCCGGAGTGGGTTCGCCATGGGCACTTTCCCACGCGGCCTTAAACAGCGGACTTGGAGACAACGCGCGGTCACCATCCGAAGCCGGGTAACTCACTACGACGTCGGGCGACGCGGCTAGCAGGCGCGCGATCAGCTTGGTTGCGAATTCCAATTCCCGGTCAGCCGACGAGTGGGGCAGCTTGTGCTCGCGCTGGAGCGAAAGCGGAAGGAACGGGTTGGGCGCGGCGGGTAGCGGCAATGCCTCGTCGTGCAGACCCATGATCCAGAGGTGATCGAAGCATAGCCCGGAAGCTTCCAAGGCACCCATGATCTGAATGGGAGCGCCTTCATTTTCCACCTGGAATACCTGTGAAGCGGCGATCTCGCGCAATCGCGACAGAGCTTCGCCGAAACTGATGTGCCGCAGCGCAATATCGAGCGATGCGAGCGCCGACAGACAATCGTGCCAAGCCCGCTGCAATTGAAATTCGCGGCTGTTCAGCGCGCGGTCGCCCGGCCATCCAACGGCTTCGAGCAATTGCGCAAAGTGACGGCTCCATTCGCTCGCGCGCTGCGCGCCGGGCAATGCTTGGGCAATTTTTGCGAACCGTGCCAGATTGCGCTGCAAAACGGGGCATTCCCTGGCCTCGCGCGCAAGTAGAGCCGTGGTCAAGGTCCAAAAACCATCCCTCCTAAGTCGTGCATCGACCAGACTGCGCCGGCTCGCTTCCGCGTGGAATCCGCCCAGGAAGGGCGAACGCAGCAGCATGCCGGCGGCTGGCAGCGCCAGTCCGTGCAGCCCGAGTTCCAGGACCAGAAGCGCGGCATGAATCATGGAGATGGTACCCAGCGGCGCGCCGAGGGACATATGAAAAGATGCCTCGGCGTCCGCGAGGCTGGAGGACGGATCGAGCACGCGCTTGAAAATGCGCTCGATCTTTGTACGTGCGCGCGCCAAGTCGGGAACGATGATCCCGATCTTCGTCTCACCGTCTTGTTCGATCCAAGTGCGCGCCCGCAGGGCAGCGGCCTGAATCTCCAAATCGGCATCTTGAAACCTGAGTTGATTGATTCGGGCCGTGCTGTGCGGAGCCTCGATCCTGATCGGGCCGTCTAAAGCCGCGAAGAGATCTTCCTGTTGCGGCGTGAGTTCCTCAAAGCCCGCTGCATACAGCGCCTGCGGCCGCGGCATCTCACTCGCGATGAGGCGTGCCGACACGAAGTCGCCGAGACACGCTGATTCGAGCCAACGGCGCGCTTGGCAGCGTTTCTCGAAATCGTGCGCCCAGGACGCGAACGCGGAGCAATCCTCGGTGGCTTCGAAACCCTTGGGCACCGGCAGCCTGTAAGCCTGGATCAGCCGCCACGTATCGCGGGCCAGGCGTGCTGTTTCTGGGATGCGAAGCAGTGTTTCGCCCGCCGGCGATTCGCGAATGACCTGTTCCCAGACGATCTGTTCCTGCCAGGTATCCAGCAGAACGAGGCCGCCTGAAGCGTTGCGCCACAGCCAGTTTTTCCAGGCCCGTTCGAGAAACGCGTCCAGAGGAAGAATATCCGGTGCGTTCCACACCGAGCCGCCCAACCGTTGCTGTTGCGCGTGAAACTCGCGCATATATGAACGCGCCAAGCGCCGGTTAATTGTGACGAGCGTGCCTCCTGCCTGGAGCGCCCGGGAAATCTCCTCGTGCATGTGCTTTCATGATAATTTGACCAAGCGCATCACAGTTGCGATCGACGGTCCGGCCGGCGCGGGAAAAAGTACGATAGCCCGGCGTATTGCGGACAAACTGGGTTTCCTCTACATCGATACCGGCGCGATGTACCGCGCGATCGCGCTGTGGGCGCTGCGGCGCGGTATTGCCACATCCGACATGCACCGGCTCGAGCAGCTTGCCAACGAAGCGAGGATTGAATTTGTTTCGGGCGACGAAAAAGTGCTGCTAAACGGTGAGGATGTCAGCCGGGACATTCGTGCGCCCGAGGTCGGCGACGCAGCCTCGGAGGTTTCGCGGATTCCGGCGGTGCGGCGGGCTCTGGTGGCCAAGCAGCGCGACATCGGTGAGCGCGCCTCCGTGGTGATGGAAGGCCGCGACATCGGATCCGTGGTATTTCCGAATGCCACCGTAAAAATCTTCTTGGATGCTCTGCCGGAGGTGCGGGCCGAGCGCCGCGCCATCGAGTCGGACTTGCCGGCCGAGTTGGTTGCGGAAAAGATCCGGCAACGCGATCGCCGCGACCAGACCCGGCCGCACTCGCCTCTGGTACAGGCGCCGGATGCCGTCTACGTGGACACCACGGGCTTAACGATAGAACAGGTGGAGGCTGCGTTGCTAAAAATCATACGCGACCGGACTTCCAACGGGAAGGAGCGGACCGAATGACCGAGGGCTTGCTGGTCATGAAGTTCGGCGGAACGTCAATGGGATCCGCCGAGCGGATCTGCGTGGCAGCCGATATTTGCCGGGAGCAACGGAGTGTCCGTCCGGTATTAGCGGTGGTTTCCGCAATGTCCGGCGTTACAGATCTTTTGTTGAATACGCTTCGCCATGCGGAGGGCGGCGATGAGGCCCACGTAGAGGCCAGCGTGGCTCAACTGCTGGCGCGGCATCTGGACGCTTGTAGGGGATTGGGCATTGGCGAGCGAGCCGGCGAGGGCGTGAGAAATCTGATCGCGGACTTCGAGCGGCTTGCCAACGGAATGCTTATGCTCGGCGATCGGCCGGCTCGCTCCGTAGACGAAGCCATCGCTATCGGCGAGCGCCTCACCGCCCTGATGCTGGCCGAGCATCTGTCCTCCAAGCAAATAGCAGCCAAGTCGATCAACGGTGCGGACGTGATCGTAACGGACGCAGTGTTCGGCAACGCGACTCCGATCATGGATGCAACGCGCCAGAAGGCGCAGGCGATAATTAAGCCGCTCTTGGATTCTGGCGTGATTCCCGTTGTTACAGGTTTCAACGGTGCCACTGTGAACGGACGGCCCACCACCCTGGGCCGCGGCGGGTCGGATTTTTCTGCATCTATTCTGGCGGCAGCTCTCGACGCAGCCGAGTTGTGGATCTGGACCGATGTCGACGGAATCATGAGCGCCGATCCGCGGCTGGTGAAGGATGCACGCGTCCTGGACGCGGTGACATATAGCGAAGCTGCCGAATTGGCCTACAACGGAGCCAAAGTTTTGCATCCACGGACGCTGGCGCCTCTGGTGGACCGGCAGATTCCCGTCTGGAGCAAGAACAGCTTCAATCGATCGCATCGCGGCACGCGGATTCTGTCGAAGGTGGACGCGCCTCCTGGCCCCCGAGCCGTTACCTCGATGGCGAATGTCGCGCTCATTTCGCTCGAGCCCGCCAGCGCGGCGGTCAGCGGCACGCGTCTGATGGCTCGCGCGCTCGAAGCTCTCGCGGACGCCAATGCCGAGGTGCTGGCGCTTACCAGTTCGAGCTACCGGCAGAGTTTCTGTTTCCTGGTGCGCAAAGAGGAACTTCCGGCGGCGATGAAGTCCCTGGAAGCCGACCTGGCGCTAGAACTTACACACGGGTACTTAAAGCCGATCGATGTAGACGAGAATGTCGGCTTGTTGGCTGTCGTGGGCGAGGGCATGCACGGAACACAGGGCCTTGCAGGCCGGATCTTCAGCGCCATTTCGAAGGAAGACGTCAATATTATTGCTATCGCGCAAGGTTCCAGCGAGCTGACCATCAGCGTCGTGGTCCATCGCGACGGCCTCGAGCGAGCGATTCGCGCCGTGCACAAAGAATGCCGGTAGACAGCCGCCCTCGTTCAAGCGCTGCCAATATGGACCGCGTACGAATCGATAAGTGGCTTTGGGCGGCGCGGTTCTTTAAAACCCGCTCACTAGCCGCTCGCGCTTGTGAACTGGGGCGGGTGGAATCGAACGGACAGATTGCCAAGCCCGCCCGCGAAGTTCATGTCGGAGACCGCCTGAGGATTAAGAACGACAGCGGGGAATTTGAGGTGGACGTGCTTATGCTGAGTGAACTGCGGGGTCCGGCAGCCGCGGCGCAGATGCTGTATTACGAAACGCAAGAAAGCCGGGAGGCCCGGTTCAAACAAATCGAACAGCGGAAAGCATCGCCTCAATTTGAACCGCCTCGCGCGAGGCCTTCCAAGCGGGACCGCCGGGAGATCAATCGCCTTCGCGGCCGCCGGTAGACGGTGAACCGCGAGCGCCCAAGGCAGGCGATGCCACACGTGCGGGCGCATGCGGCACGTTTTCACGTAGAAGCTGGCTTACTTTTGCAACCAGCTGTTCCGGTAGGAACGGCTTTTGCAGAAATGCCGTCCCTTGCTCGATGCTCCCGCGATGCAGCAGAGCATGATCGGTATATCCGGAGACAAACAGCACGATTAAGCCAGGCCGCAGCTTGGTCAATTGATCGGCCAGGTCCGGACCGCTCATCTCCGGCATGACAACGTCAGTGATCAGGAGATCGATAGTGTCGCGATGCTTTTGCGCGAGTTCTAACCCGGAGCGCCCGTTAGAAGCACTCAACACCCGGTGTCCGGCGTCCGCCAAAACGTCTTCGGCAAGCATGCGGATGGCGGCCTGATCCTCAACTAGCAAGATCGTCGCAGCGGGCGATGGCTGCGTTACCTCTTTCGACTGCGGTGTTTCAGCCTCGATTGGCGCCGGGACGCGCGGCAAGTAGATCCGGAATGTGGTCCCGTGATTCGGCTCGGTGTAAAAATCCACCCATCCGCTGTTTTGCGTGACGATGCCGTACACCGTGGCCAGACCCAGGCCGGTGCCTTTACCGGGCTCCTTGGTCGTGAAGAAAGGCTCAAATATGTGAGCCTCGGTTTCGGGCGACATACCGACGCCGGTGTCCGATACCGCGAGGACGGCATAAGCCCCCGCTGGACGGATGCCGCGACGGCCCAGGTCCTCCCGTTCACGCACAACCGTGCGCGTTTCGATGGTCAGCTTTCCTCCGGTGGGCATTGCGTCACGGGAATTGACGGCCAGATTCATCAAAATTTGAGTAAGCTGGCCCGTGTCCATGTTTACAAAGCACGGTTCGGGGTCCAACACCGCGGCCAAATCGACATCTTCTCCGAGCAGGCGTTCGAGCATGTTTCGCGTGCCGGAAACGAACAGATTGAGGTCAACGATTTGCGGCTGGATCACCTGTTTACGGCTGAAGGCGAGCAACTGCCCTGTAAGTGAGGCCGCCCGTTCGCCGGCGGTGAGAATTTCGTTGACGGTGTTATGTAGGGGATCCTCCGGCGAAATCCGGTTCTTGATGGCTACAGCATAGCCAAGGATCACGGTGAGAAGATTATTGAAATCGTGCGCCAGCCCGCCCGCTAGCCGCCCTACCGCTTCCATCTTCTGCGTCTGACGGACCAACTCTTCGAGTTGCGTTTGGCGCGTAACGTCTCGCGCGATTTTGGAGGCTCCTACTACGCGGCCCGCATCGTCACGGATGGGCGATATGGTGATCGAAACCCTGATTCGGCGCCCGTCTTTGGCGATTCTCTCAGTCTCCGAATGGTCAACGGCATCTCCACGGCCAATTCGCTCCAGGATGATGCGCATTTCATCCAGACGGTCGGGCGGTATGATGCGCGAGATCGGGGCGCCGACGATCTCTTCGGCCGAGTAGCCAAACAGGCGTTCCGCGCCGCGGTTCCAGGCGGTAATCGTTCCATCCAGCGATTCGGCCACGATGGCATCATCGGAGTCTTCTACGATGGCGGCCAGCCGGCGGGCGATATCAAATGCTTTTTTGCGCTCGGAGACGTCCCGAAACACGAGCACGACGCCCGTAAGTTCCCCCGATGCACTCGTAATGGGCGCGGCACTATCATCTATAGGAACTTCCGCCCCGCTTCGGGAAATGAGCACGGTATGATTGGCCAGTGCCACGACTTTGCCGTCTTTGATTACCTGCCGAACAGGGTTTTCCACGGTTTCGCGCGTGTCGTGATTCACGATGCGGATAATGCGCTCGATGCCGGCGCCCCGCGCATCGCTCTCCCGATATCCCGTAAGGCTCTCCGCAACGCTGTTCATGATTTGCACGGCGCCTTCGCGATCCGTTGTGATCACGGCATCGCCGATGCTGTACAGGGCTGCCCGCATCATGTCGTGCGTTTCATCGGTGGCACGTTTGGACTGGCTCAATTGCACCGCGAGGCGCACCGTTTTGTCCGAAGCGTTTGTCAACGCCAGACCTCCGATTCCAACCAGAGCGGCCATCAGAACCCCGCCAAACAGCATCACGAGACGCAGTTGCTGTGTCCAAGACTCCAGATCCTGCCAAGCGGCGTTAGACCGCGCGGTCTCGGCATCTTCAATCTCCTGCGACACGCGCCGAATTTGATCCATGGTCTGTTTTCCCTGACTTGAAATCATCAGCGCGAGCGCTGCATCGGGTTGCTGTGATTGCCGAAGTTCGATAGTCGTTCGCAATTCTTCCAGCTTTTTCGCGATGAGCGGCTGCAAGCGCGCGAATCGGCGATGCTGGTCCGGATCGTTGCCCGTCAGCACACCGAGTTCCCGAGTTTCGTTTGGGAGCCGGTCCAGCGCCGCGCGATACGGCTCCAGATACTCCGCCCTGCCGGTCAACAAGAATCCTCGCTGCCCCGTTTCTGCATCTCGTAGATCGTCCAGAATGGATCCATTGAGGCTCAGGATGCGCTGATCCGTCAGTGTGTTGGCGCGCGCCATTCCATAGCGCTTCCAGTCCTGGTATGTCAAAACACTGATGATCGCTAACGTGATCAACGCGGTTGCGATGGCGGCCAGGCCCAGCGCTCGGGATTGTGCGGCGGTCATGGTGGGGCCTTACTTTTCGCGCGCTTTCATTTTCTCATGAGCACAACGAACATCACGCCGCGCCCAAGCGGCTAAACCACGCTGCGGCGGCGTCCCTGGTGCGTGTTCCGGCGATTGACCTCGGAGGCGCGAAGTGCCGTAACTGGGCACTTCGAACGGCAGCTTACATTCAGCCCTTGCTACAATTCGACCATGTTCGTTCCATTGACTCCGGTCCGGTGTCTCCACCGCGCCGTCGACCTGTTCGGCAAGAAGATTGGAGTGGTTTGCGGACAGCAGCAATTCACGTTTGATCAGTTTGGCGAACGCTGCGAAAAGCTGGCGACCGCGCTGTGTAAGGAAGGCATCGCCCCCGGCGACCGCGTGGCGTACTTAAGTTTCAACAACCACCAGTTACTCGAAGGTTACTACGGCGTAGTGCAGGCGCGCGCTGTCGTGATGCCCCTGAACGTGCGCCTGTCGCCGCTAGAGCTGATCAACATTCTGAACCATTCCGGCGCCCGGATGCTCATCTTCGAGAACGACTTCGCGCCGCTGGTGGAACAGCTCAAGCCGGCCTGCCGTGATATCGAGCGTTTCGTCACCATCAACGAAAAAATCCCCGTAGCAGACATGACCTACGCGGAGCTGATCGCGAATGGGCATCGAGAGCGGGCCGACATTTTCAGCATCGACGAGAACGCGATCGCCGAGTTGTTCTACACCAGCGGCAGTACCGGAACGCCCAAGGGTGTCATGCTGGGCCATCGCACGCTGTACTTGCACGCGCTGGATGCGGCGGGGGCGTACAAGGACGTAGACACGATGGTGGATCTGCATACCATCCCTCTGTTCCACGCCAACGGCTGGGGTCACGCGCATGCCTCGACGATGTTGGGCGTCAAACAAGTGATGGTACGGCGGTTCGAGCCAACGGGAGTCTTCAAGCTGATTCAGGAGCATCGCGCGACGGACATGAGCGTCGTGCCGACCATGGCGAACGCCATGCTAAACGCGCCCGACATCGGCAACTACGATCTTTCAAGCATGCGCAACATCACCGTTGGCGGAGCTGCGGCATCACCCGAGCTGATCGCTCGCTTAGAGAAGGCGTTCCACGCCGACGTTTACAGCGGGTATGGCCTCACCGAGACGTCGCCGTTTCTTACTTCAGCGCGGGCGAAACCGGGCTTGGAGTATAAGTCGGAAGACGATCGGCATCGGCGGCGCGCTATGGCCGGCTGGCCGATCATCGGCGTGCGCGTGCGGGTGGTCGACAATAATATGAACGATGTTCCGCGCGACATGCAGGCTATTGGCGAGGTCGTGGCGGCAGGCGATCACGTGATGGAGGGTTATTTCCGCGAGCCGGACGTAACTGCGTCGGTGATGAGCGGACCTTGGTTTCACACCGGTGACATGGCGGTATGGGACGAGGACGGGTTCATTCACATCGTGGATCGCAAGAAGGAGATCATCATCAGCGGTGGTGAGAATATTTCGTCGCTGGAAGTGGAAAAGGCCATCTTCGCGCATCCGGAGGTGTTCGAGTGTGCGGTGGTCGCGGCACCTGACGAGAAATGGGGCGAAGTACCGGCGGCCGTAGTGGTGCGGAAACCAGGATCGACGCTTACGTCCGAGCACTTGATGGAATTTCTTCAGCAGCGCCTGGGGAAATTCAAGCTGCCGCGGATGGTGGAGTTTCACGACGAGCCGCTGCCGAAGACCGGAACGGGCAAGATCCGCAAACTGGTCCTGCGGGAGAAGTTTTGGGCCGGAAAGGCGAAGCGCGTCCAGGGATAAGTTTTCTTACGGTTTCCGTTGTACCCTGAGGGTTGGCCGGTTCGTCTAAGGAGAAGATTGCTACCCGCGCTCCTATTGCTGCTATCAGGATTTGTGCTGTTTGGCCAAATCGGGGGACCTCTGCCCGGCCAGTATCCGCCTGGCCAATATCCCGGGCGTTATCCGCGCAACGGCAATCCGGGCAATAATCCAGGAAGTCCGATACCCGGCGGGCGGACGCGCAGGTCTGGCAACAGCGACGCCAAGCCCATCAATCAAACGTTTAGCGGCGCGATCCGCAAAGTGGACGCGAGATCCATCGACCTGGAGGCGGAAGACACGCGGATCATCACGTTTCAGATCGCCGATTCGACAACCAAGCCTGCCAACGAGCTGAAGCCGGGCGACGGCGTGGACATCGTCGCGACACAGGACAAAGACGGCTTGTTCGAGGCCGTCAGCATTAAGGTGAATCCGGCCATGGCTAAGAAGGTCGAGGCCAGCGACCAAGGGGCCGCCCCGGTGGAGGAAGAACGCACCGGACCGCCGCCCACCATTCTCGTGCGCACCGATGACAAGGACCCGGGGGACGCGCCGCCGAAGCTGAAACGCGGGGTTCCGGATCACGTGGAGCGGGAGCGTAAGGCTGAGGAGACCGCGGCAGCTTCGGCGTCTCGAGAGGTGGCGGACGCAAGGCCAGCAGCGGAGACCATCGCGCAGCGCGCGCCTGCCGGGGCGTCGAACAATCCACGCATGGCGCTGGTGGAAAAAGCCCGCGATGTGGCTGCATCTTTTCTGGAAGGACTACCAAACTACGTCTGCCAGGAGTTGACTACGCGGTATGTCAGCGAGACCCGCGTGCCCAGCTGGAACGTCGTGGACGTGATCGGGGCTGAGGTGGTCTATGACAGCGGCAAAGAGAGCTACCGGAATCTGACGATCAATGGAAAGCCGTCTAAGAAGCCACCGGAGGAATCGGGGGCGTGGTCGACCGGTGAGTTCGGAACCATTTTGGCTGAGATCTACTCCCCGGCCAGCGCGGCGCGGTTCCGCTATGCCGAGGAAGACACAATCGCCCACCGGCCCTCGTCGGTCTACGATTTTTCAGTCGAACGGCAGCGGTCGTCGTGGAAGGTCTCGGTGCCCGGCCAGTATATTATGCCTGCCTACAAAGGCTCGGTGTGGGTCGATAAAGACGGTGCGCACACGCTACGTATTGAGATGCAGGCCCAGGAAATCCCCGAGGGTTTCCCGCGCGTTTCGGTGGAGACAGCCGTGGACTATGATTACGTAACGCTCGGCACGGCGGAGAAATTCCTGCTGCCGGTGCATGCGGAAGTCCTCAGTTGCGCGCGAGGATCCAACGAATGCGAGCGCAACGTGATCGAGTTCCGGAACTATCACAAGTTCACCGGCGAATCGACCATTAAGTTCAACGACCCCCAGAACTAGCGACCGTCCACGGCAATACCAAAGAAAGCGAAGTACTTCTCGGGAAGCTTCACAGGCTTCATGTCAGGTCCAAGGAAGAAGTGTTTAGTTGAGCCGCTGGCCCGTGCCTGGCCGGTCGCTGCATCGCGGATGTTGTATTCGAATTCGACCATTCTGCGGTTGGCGCGGGCGATGCCAGTTTCGACTGCCACCTCTTCGTCGTAGCGGGCCGGATGTAAATAGCGGCACTGCGCCTCAACCACGGCCAAGCGAATGCCATCGACGGATTCCATGTCTTTGTAGCGTACGCCTGCGGCGCGGCAATACTCGGCCCGACCGATTTCCATCCAGACCAGGTAATTCGCGTAGTAGACCACGCCCATCTGGTCGGTTTCGGCATAGCGCACGCGGAAGCGGGTTTCGTGAGTCATTGTCTTTTGCGCGCGCGTTTCAATTTCTTATCGCTAAACAGCATGTCTTTAGGCGCTATACGGCGTTCGCGGCAGTAGGCGAGATATAGATAGCCGTAGCTGCGCGTGATGTAATCTTGACGGCGGAACCCGAGCGCGCGAGCGGTGCGATCGATCCAGCGCGGGCTGCCTTCAATTTCCAAAAAATTACCGATCGGCGTTTCGTCCAGAAGCACTTTGCCTTCGCTACGCGGTTTGGCGTACTCTGTGCGGAATTTCTCGTACCTGAACACCGGCCTGAACCCGAGATGCGAGAAAATTTCACCCAGCCTATCGCCATCGTCGAGATGGATCTCGAGTTCCTGCCGTTTCTTGTAGCGGCTCGGTTCCGAGGGGCCTTTATAGGTGAGGAAGCGGTGCGCACCCGCGCGGCGCAGGCGAAGAAGCTTGCCGTGCTTGCGCAGCGTGCGCTTAGAGTTGTCGAAGAGGATGTTGGTTTCGCGAATGCGCGGCTCGACGACCCGAAAGCCTGCTTTCTGGAGCGCGTGCCGGATCTTGCCGAGATCCAACGGGAGCCGCAGCTTGATTTCAATTTCGAATTTCAACGGGAACGTGGCCTCATTGCGCAGTGGAATCGCGTTGGCGCCGTATGGGGGATTGCGGCGGCGAAGGAACAAGTTAGCAGGAATCGAGAGCGCGAGCAAGAGGCGGATACTTGGACACCAACACGGCGCGGAAGTGCCATTACTCGGGAAGTGCGCCGTTGGCCGGCGATGCTACTATCGAAGCGTAGCAAACGCGCGCCCGTAGCTCAGCTGGATAGAGCGATTGGCTTCGAACCAATAGGCCGGGGGTTCGAGTCCCTCCGGGCGCGCCAGACCCCACGATCTGTTGGCCTCGCCCCTCTTTTTCATGAACTTGGGAGTTCGAACTCTCGCGACCACCCCAGCATGGATTAGAACTGGTAACGAATGCTCCGTTTGCTAATCTGGTTTTGGTAGCGAGTAGATGCGCAGTTCGCCAGACTCGAAGCTCGCGTACCTCGACCCATCCGGGGACAACGCAGCGCGTCCGTTTTTCGGAAACAGGCGATTTACAAGCGGCGTTTGCGACTTCCGATCCAAGACAAGCCAGCGGCCGTTGTCACTGCGGTCGTCGCACGTAGCAAAGGCAGCGTACCGTGACATGTCTGCGGTAGCGCTTTGCACCGACCCGCAATAATCTTTCGGAATCCATGGCAGCAGCTCGGTGGTCTGATCCTTTTTCCAGATCACGAGTTGCCCTGCCTTGCTTTCTTTCACGCTGACTTGTCCGGCAACGCTCCCGTTAGCCAAAACTCCCAGAATCTGGGCTGTGTCGCCATCCCGCAGGCGAACCTGCCACGTGGTTCCATCCTCACTCTCTGCATTCATTGTGCAGCGTTGCCTCGCGCCGGCATAGACAATTCCAGTCGAGACGTATTCATTCGGTCGCAGCTCTTGTTGACAGGTCATATAGGCGACGCCCCGCTCCCCAAACTTCCGATCGCGTGCGTCTATTGGCCAATCTTGTTTCCATTGCTTTATCTGTGAGGGTGGAGAGCCATCCAGGACGTCGTAAGTCCGCGATTGGCCCAAGGTGAAGCCCTCCTGAAATACCAGAGCGTGGTTGATGAAGGTTGTTTGTTCCAGAAAACGATCAAGGCGCGCGACGTCTTGCAGGCTCGCATCGAGCAACAGGACGCCAGATTTTGATTCACTCCTGCCTTCCTGATCGAGATTCACGGACTGCAATCTGAACAGCAGAGTGCCGCCCGGGCCTGGCGTTGCTTCGCCCTCCGCTACGATTTCGCCGTACCCGTCTGCGAGGTAGGCGATGTCGCGCTTGGCTTTAAAAACCCCGGTCACGCTGTAAGCAAGTAGCCGCGCGGACCCATCGACCTTGCGGTCGGACGCGACTTTTGAACTGGGGCTTGTGTTGAAACCGACAACGACCTCGCCGCTGCTCAGCCAAACAACAAACCGATGATCGTTCTAGGTAATTCCTCCCGGCCCGAAAAAAGTCCTTCGGTAGCCCCAGACCCTTGAGGTCGATTCGCACGTCCGGCGTCGGCTCAGGTTCTTTCTGGGCATGCGTCTTGGAACAACTGGCTAGCAGAGCGCCAATAACCACGATTCCATAGATTGCCGCTGGCAGCTTTTCAGACGACCAGTTTACTCGCATTCTGTCCACTCGCATCACACGCCGCTGACTCATCGTCACAAGTCTGAGTATGCCAGATTCCTGTTGCGCCGATGGTGTGAAAAGCCGGTCCTGTTTTGGTCCGCTGCCAGGATAAGAAAATTCGCTGGTGTTCGAGACGTGCTTCATCTGCGGGCCCAGGTTGGATGATCGCGGCCAATCCATGTCTAAATCAAATGCGAACAATGAATTGCCGGGTTCGAGTGGGGCTTCTTTTAGGCCGCGAAAGTTCGAAACGTGTCCAAGGTGGGGAGCCAAATTCCCATTTCGCGTCCTGAGCCGGCCTTCGGCTCTACGCCAACAATGGGGGCAACCCAGCCCCAAACTGATTCTAAGAACATAGCACCTTCACTCTGAGTCTGTAATTTTGGAAGTTCCGAAAGCCGTAGGCTTGTCGATTGATGAGCT
>Ga0070738_10000817_pt1 | contig 77558 bp, 69 predicted proteins | sample Coa_R2_2_FD_66446 | JGI IMG/M metagenome (GOLD analysis project Ga0070738, IMG submission 66446) | Surface soil microbial communities from Centralia Pennsylvania, which are recovering from an underground coalmine fire - Coalmine... | ecosystem: Environmental > Terrestrial > Soil > Unclassified ...
ACGTGAACTTGCAGGTGGAGCTGATCACGCCGGTGGCCATGGACAAGGGGCTGCGGTTCGCCATCCGCGAGGGCGGGCGCACGGTGGGCGCCGGCACCGTCACCGAAATTTTGGAATAAGAATTTAAGGGAAGCATATGCCGCGAGAACAAATCACATTACAATGTACTGAATGCAAGCGGAAGAATTACACCAGCACGAAGAATAAAAAGACCACAACGGAGCGGTTGGAGTTTAAGAAGTTCTGTCCCTTCTGCCGCAAGCACCATCCGCACAAGGAGATCAAGTAAACGGTACACTGAAGTTAGCCGCTGAGGAAAGGGGCGTAGGTTTAACGGCAGACCAGCGGTCTCCAAAACCGCGAGTGGGGGTTCGAATCCCTCCGCCCCTGCCAAGTCGTGGCGCAAGCATAGCTGGGCGATACAGCCTTAACCCGAAGGTTCACAGAAGAGATTTATGGGTGAAGAATTAAGTTTTCCGCAAAGGGCGGCGAGTTGGCCGGCGCAGGTAAAGGACTACTTCCAGGAATTGCAGCTCGAAATGAAGCGCGTCACCTGGCCTTCCTGGAAGCAGGTTCGCGCCACTACGGTAGTCGTGATCCTGGCTGTATTCGCCTTTGCGGCCTATTTCGCGTTAGTGGACACATTGGTGAGCGAGGGACTAAAGCGGTTAATGAACGTGTTTAATCGCTAGGCACTTACATGTCCGAAGAAACGCCCGAACTAGCTGAGTCCGAAAATCCGGAGATGTCCGCCGAACCGGCTCCGCAAGCCCCTTCCGACGAATTGGAGCAGGAGCAGGCCAGGGATAATGGCATGCCCCAAGCTGCGTCCGAACCTCCGGCCGCGGGCGCGGCGGCGGCTGAGGACCGCAATTGGTACATCGTCCACACCTACTCGGGATTCGAGCAAAAGGTGGCTGATTCGCTGCGAAGCCGCGCCGAAGCGTTCGGCTTCGCCGATAAAATCGGCCAGATTCTCATCCCCACCGAAGAAGTCGTCGAGTTGCGCGGGGGCAAAAAGGTCACCAGCAAGCGGCTGCTTTATCCCGGCTACGTCATGGTTCAAATGGAGATGAATGACGAGCTGTGGCACGCCGTCAAAGCCACGCCGCGCGTGACGGGATTCGTGGGGGGCGGAACTTCTCCGGTGCCCCTCAGCGCTGACGAGGTGAATTCGATCTTATACCGGCAGGAGAGATCGGCTGAGCATCCGCGGCCCAAGCTCAGCTTTGAAAAGAACGAAAGCGTGCGGATCATCGATGGTCCTTTCAGCAACTTCTCGGGCAAGGTGGATGAGGTAAATCCCGAGCGCAATACTTTGCGCGTGCTGGTGACCATTTTTGGCCGCGCTACGCCCGTCGAATTGGATTTCCTGCAAGTAGAGAAAATTTAGAATGGATCAGGAGTCGCAATGGCCAAGAAAGTGAATGCGATGGTGAAGTTGCAGATCCCGGCCGGCAAAGCTACGCCGGCGCCGCCGGTAGGCACCGCTTTGGGTCCTCAAGGCGTCAACATCATGGAGTTCTGCAAGGCGTTTAACGCCAAGACTTCGGCGAAGGACCAGGAAGGCCTCATCATCCCCGTAGTCATTACCATTTATTCGGATCGTTCCTTTACCTTCATCACCAAGACGCCGCCCGTGCCGGTGCTCATCAAGCGCGCTGTAAATCTGGCCAAGGGTTCGGCTGAGCCCAACAAAACCCGCGTGGGCAAAATCACCATGAAGCAGGTAGAGGAGATCGCTAAAATCAAGCTCCCGGATCTCAATAGTTTCGATCTGGAGGGCGCGATAAACCAGGTGAAGGGCACCGCGCGGTCGATGGGCGTGGACGTCGCCTAGCGCCGCCGCGGCGCCAGCCGTAGCCGCTGCAACAACTCCGGGGAGCCCACAAACAGATCCTCCGGGTCTCGCCGGTACGCCGAGATCTGCTGCTTAATCGCGTCCGCATTATTGTAGTTCAACCCCATCCCCGCCAGGTATTGTAGGCGCAAATCCAGATCGGTATTGACGTGTGTTCCCGCAAGCCATGGGCTTAAATCGCGAGCCCGTCCGGCATAAGTGGCCAGCAGATCCGCCGCCGATCCGAACGTTGCTTGCCGAAGCGACTCTCTGAGCGAAGCGTTCCAATCGATCCTTCGTTGCATCTGATCCACGTCGATTTTTTCGGCTCCATTCCAGCCCAGCAGCACCACATCGTAGCCTTCATTTCCAATATCGTTCGCCCAGACCGTCCCGTTCGGAAAGACCTCGAAAAACGTCGCCAGCTCGGTCCGGATGGTCTCGGGATCGCTTTCGTAGAGCGGAACCCACTGCGTAACGACGCCCCCCGGATTTAAATGGCGCTTACAGAGTTCGAAATACTCTCTTGAATAAAGCGTGGCCGTTCCTTTTACCCAGGGATGAATCGGATCCGATGTGATAATATCGAACTTCTCGCCCGTCGTGAGCACATAGTGGCGCGCATCGTCGTAGACGATCTGCGTTCTTGGGTCGTTTATGACGTTGTGATTTTCGGCGTTAAAGTAACGGCTGCTGGCCGCCGGAATCAGTTTTTCGATTTCGCAGATGCGGATCTTTTCGACTTCTGGGTGAACGACAAATGTCCCAGCGGTGACGCCCGCGCCGAAACCCACGATCAGCACGGACTGCGGATCGGGGTGAATCAGCGCCGGCAAGTGGCCGAGCATGCGCTGAAGCCGCATATCGAACGGCTCGGTGGAAGCCTCTACTTTTCCGCTGACGTGGAAATAGACGGCGCCGGCCTCCGTCCGCGAAACCACGACAGAAGCGTCGCGCCCTTCCCCGCGATAAAGCAAGCTCCCTGCGCCCGTGGTCGTGAGCATTCGCCGGCCGTAGGCCGCTGCGAGCCACGGAATATCTTCGACTTTTGTGATGGAAAAGACCGCCAAGGCCGTTCCAGCGCCGAGTGCGAGCGCACCCTTGAGCCGCACAACGGGAATCAGCGCCAGCAGCGCGGCAGCCACCGAAATCGCAATGAGTAACCGCTCCGAATTGCGGGAACCGATCCAGGGAATGAATACAATGCTGAAACCGACTGCCCCGGCGATCGCGCCGATGGTGTTGGCGGCGTAAACGCTCCCAGCCAGGCGGCCCGGATCTTGACTCGATTCCGCCGCAGCCCTCAGCGCTAGCGGAAAACTCGCTCCCCATAGCGTCGCCGCCGGAAGAATCGCCCACAGACAGCGGACCATATCGACCTGGAAATTGAACCAGGCGCTCGACGTAAGAAAAGGGTTAATGGGCCAGTAGGGAAGAGAAGAGGACAGCGAGTAAGCGGTCCAGAATATCGCCGCGGCCAGCAGCAATTGACAAAGCCCGAGCGCCATGCGCGGCCGCCTTTGGCCGGCTGCGCTGCCAATCGCACTGCCCATTCCCAGGCCAATCAGAAACACCGCCAGAATGATGGAAAAGGTGTAGACGGTGGCGCCGATCATCACCGAGAGCAGGCGCGTCCAGACTACTTCCGCGCCAAGCGCGGTCATGCCCGAAAGCGCGATCACGATGTACGCCAGGGAGGCAGGGGAATTTTTGGGAGTCTTCGGGCGGGGCGGATTCTGGCCTTTTGCCGGCCGCCTTCCAGCCACCAGGAGACTGATCAATGCCACTGCGAAATTGATCGCCGCGCCCGCGAACGTCGCCACGCGCATATCGTAGACGCGCAGCAAATAGAATCCCGCCAGCAAGCATCCGAGAACGCCGCCCGCGATGTTGCTGCCATAGAGAAAGCCAAGCCAGGAGACCCCTTCCGGCGACGACTCTACCCAGCGCGCCAGCGCAGGAAGGGAAGCGCCCATAAGTAGCGTAGGCGGAAGCAGGCAGATCCCGGCAAGCGCCGCGCGCAGGGCGATGCCCTGCGATCCGTGCGCGGCCATAGCCGCGTAAATCTGGTCGAGATAAGGAACGGCGAACAACACCAGAATGGCGTGCGTTCCGATTCCGCACTCCAGCCCCGCATAGACCCGCAATGGATTTCGCGTCTCGGAAATCCACTTCGGAAGAGCAAGGCTGCCCAGACACATTCCGCCCATGTAGATCCCCAGCAACACCCCCAGAGAAACCGCTGAGGAGCCGATAGCCAGTTGCAGCAACTGGAACCAGACGATTTCGTAGATCAGCGCTGCACAGCCGCTTCCGGCGAACAAGCTTAAAAGTAAAATCAGATGCCGGCTAGCCTGTGCGCGCGCGCCGAAGAGATCTTGAGGAGCAAGCGCCGGAGAAGAGGAAGCTTGTTGAGCCATGGGAACAGACGCTTAGGGGGCCATCATAGCGCATACGCCCGGCGCCGGATTCGCAACTATAATGAGACAAGCATGAAACGCGGCGGCTGGAAGAATCTCGGCGCGGGCGTGATGCTCGCGATTGCGCCCACGATGGCGCACCATTCCTTCTCGGCGGAGTACGACAGCAAGAAGCCCGTTATTTTGAAGGGCGTTGTAACCAAGGTCGATTGGATGAATCCCCACGTCTACTTTTATCTTGACGTCGAGGAGGATGTTGGCAATGTGGTCAACTGGGCGTTTGAAATGGGTCCGCCGGAGGGGCTGAAGCGCGCTGGCTGGACCAAGACCACTATGAAAGTAGGAGACGTGGTTGTGGTGGAGGGCTCCAGGGCGAAGGACGGGGGCCGGCAGGCCAACGCCCGCTCGGTGACCATGGCGAGCACCGGCAAACGGCTCGGCGCGGCTTCAAGCCAAGGAAACATACCTTAAATGCGGACCTGCGCGCGATTGGCCTGCGTGGCGGTTGCTGTCTCGGCGGCGCTCTGGGCGCAACCGCCTGCGGGAGGAACCGGGCGTGGAAAAGCGCGCGGCAACAACAGGCCGCCATCTCGTCCCACCCCGCATTGGCCGGATGGCCACGTAAACCTGGGGCCGCTGCCGGGCGAAAAAGGCGTTTGGGAGGGCAACGCCGGCTCGACGCTCGCCACCAATCCCCCCGGCGGCCTCGACAATCCCAACATGTATCTTCCCACCAACCTCAAAATTAGCGAGGTTCCGTTTCTGCCCTGGGCCAAGGCCGTCTACGATTATCGCCAAAGCAGCACCACCAAGGACGATCCGCACGTCCGCTGCAAGCCTTCCGGCGGCTCGCGCATGTTCCACACTCCCTACGGCTTCGAGTTTCTCGACCTGCCCGACCAACAGCGCATTTATATCGTGGGCGTCGGAGGTCCGCATACCTGGCGGGTCGTCTATATGGACCGCCGTCCCCGTCCCGACGATCTGGATCCATCTTTCGCCGGCTATTCGGTTGGCCGTTGGGACGGCGACGCGCTTGTGGTCGATACGGTTGGCTTCAACGAGAAGTTCTGGTTGACGCGCGAGGGGATTCCGCTCACCGAAAACCTGCATCTGACGGAGCGCTTCACGCGCACCGATTACGACGATTTGAAATACGAGGCGACGATCGACGATCCCGGCGCCTATAGCAGGCCGTGGACCGGCGGGTGGTGGATCCGCTGGCAGCCGAATCAAGAGTTATACGAATACGTCTGCCAGGACAACAACCGCGACGTAAGACATATGTACGGCGGTCCGCGAAATTAGCGGCCGCGCCGCGGCCGAAAGGCTTGCAAGGGAGGGCTTCATGCGATCTCTATTTTTTGCGCTCTGCGCCGCAAAACTGTTATCCGCCGACGACGGCCAGCGGCTGCTCTCGATCGATCACTACGTTCTCGTTCGCTCAGCCGTGCCCATGATGTCGGGACAGCCCGCCCATCTCTATGTGCGTGAAGTGGTCCAAGGGCGCACGCTCCGCGACTCCCCTTCGGCGGATCGCGTGGCGCTGTTTGTCCACGGCTCCGGAACCCCCGCCGAGGTTGCTTTCGATGTCCCCTATCGCGGCTACAGTTGGATGGCGTATCTGGCGGAAGCGGGTTTCGATGTATTCGCGATGGACCTGACCGGCTATGGCCGGTCCACGCGCCCCGCTCCCATGGACGACCCCTGCAATTTGACAAGCGAGCAGCAAAAAGCATTTGTGCCCAGCCTGATTCCAACCGTGTGTGAGCCAAGCTATCCGCGTCAATTGACCACGTTGCCTTCCGACTGGAGCGATATTGGCGCGGTGGTGGATCATGTGCGCGCTCTGCGTCACGTGGATAAAGTAAGCTTGCTCGGCTGGTCGCTCGGAGGGCCGCGGGCAGGCGGCTTCGCGGCGCAGCATCCGGAGAAGGTTCTGAAACTGGTCCTTTTGGCGCCCGCTTACAATCGCAAAGCGTCCGCGAATCCTCCCGCTCAGGTTCCAGCAAACGGCGCGGCTATGAACACGCAATCGCGCGATGAGTTCATCGCCAACTGGGATCGCCAAGTCGGCTGTCCGGGGCAGTACTCATCGGCGGTTAGCGACGCCGTATGGACCAGCATGATCCAGTCTGATCCGGTCGGTGCGGCGTGGGGAACCGGCGTGCGTCGCGCGCCGCAGGTCACAAGTTGGGGTTGGACCCAAGCCGCCGTGGCGCAGACCCAGATTCCCACTTTGATGGTCTCCGGCGTTCACGATAAGCAGGTGAACCCAGACCGCGTCCGCGAGCTCTACGCCGATTTAGGGACTCCCAAGAAGGTCTTTGTGGACCTGGCCTGTTCCTCGCACAATGCAATGTGGGAGAAGAATCACCTCCTCCTGTTCCGCGCTTCCTTGGAATGGCTGACGAAAGGTTCCGTGGACGGTAAGCCGGAAGGCGAGCTGCAAATGGGGTACGGAGCGCCCTAGGCGGCATCAGCGCCAGGCTAACCGTTATTGCTGCTGCTGTTGCTGCGCGTAAATGTTCTCATCCAATGGAGCTTCAGGCGGCGGCACGGAAGCGATCCATTCCGCGCTTGAGCGCAGCTCTCTTTCAAGCGGCGGCGGAGCGTCGAAAGGCGCCACGCGGACCGTCACCGCTAGCTCGCTCGTTGCGCTTCCTTTAAACATGCCTTTGGTTGGCGGCACGTCGGCGTAATCCCGTCCGATCGCCGTACGGATGTGGCGTTCGCCCGCCAGAAGGTTGTTGGTCGGATCGAAGCCCACCCACCCATAGCCTGGGATCAACGCCTCTACCCAGGCGTGGGTCGCCCCGGTGCGCGAAGTGCGCGCCGGCCGCTCTCCGGGCGTCCTTTTGTCGATCGGCGGCCGTGGCAACACGTAGCCGCTCACATATCGGCACGGAATCCGGACGTGCCGGGCCAGGGCCGTCATGATATGCGCGAAGTCCTGGCAAACGCCCTTGCGCGCTTGGATCGCGTGGTCAATGGGCGAATCCACCCGGGTCGCTTTCGGCACATATTCAAACCATTCGTAAATGGAGGTGTTGAGCTCGCGCAGAAACGTCAGCGGATCCGAGCGGCGTTCCACGTCCAGCTCGCGGATCAATATATTCAGCGCCTCGCTGGGATGTGCGAACTGACTGGGCATGAGCATCTCCCAATAATCGCCGGCCGCGGCTTCTGCGTCTAACTGCTTCCAGGCCTCAGCATCCAGACGCTCCGGCGGAGCTTCCTGCGGTCCCATTTCCACCAAAGCCTCGGCCAGAATCGCCAGTTCTTTGTGTGGGCCGGGCACGTCGAAATGATGCACGCTATTGCCCAGGTAGTCGCGATAACCGCTCACTTGCGCCCGCGGATCGACCGTCAGTTGAAACGAAAGGCAACGCTGGCCTCCTTCCGTGCGCGGGTGCATGCGCACTTCCATCAAGCTTTCGCTTACCGGGGAATCGTAGCGAAACTGCGTCAGGTGGCGGATCGAATAGAACATGGCTATGTCCCCAAGGCCGCCTCAATCGGATAAGCGATATAAGTCTGATACAAAGCGCTATGTACTTGCCCGCATTGCCGCAGTACCGTATCCAGGTATGCTTCCAGGCCCGCTCCCATGATTTCGTCGATTTGTCCGAAGCTCAAGGTGGCGTGCAGTCTTCCCGCGATTCGCTCCAGCCGCGTCTTGCCGCGGCTGCGCGCCTCTCCGCCGATCTCCTTCACCGCCCCTTCCAGCGCGGCGGCGGAAAACCGTATGGAATGAGGGAAGCCGGCATGCAACACCAAAAATTCGGCGATTCGCTCGGGCTTGAGATCCGCCGTGTAGGCTTTGCAATACGCCTCGAATGCGGTGCACGACCGCAAAAGACCGAGCCATTCCAGATGTTCCGGTTCGCCTTCGTCCTTGACCGATTGCGCTGGCCGAGGAGCCAAGAGGCGTTCTCGAAAGAACGACCCCACCAGCGTCGAGACGGAAACCGTCCGCTCCAAAAAGCGGCCGGCTTGTATGAATTGCCACCCTTCGCCGTGAGTCATCGTGGAATCGGTGATTCCCTGGAACAGATGTGCGCCTTCTTTGACCGATTGCAGGAACTCTCGCGCATCCCAAGCCCCCGCTTCGCTATGCGCCCGGCGCACGGAATGAAACAGCCGGTTCAACTGCTCCCACATCTCCGAGCTGATCTGCTCGCGGACTTGGCGGGCGTTTTCTCGCGCCGCGATAATGGAGGAGACGATGGAGGCGCCGTGCGCCGTGTCGCGCACCAGCCCAACGGCCAGCGTTTGCGCATGGTTTTCTTCCTCGGCGGTCATTGGGACGCCCAGCGAGCGCAGCACCCGCGCCCAGTATTCATCGTCGGAGCCGGCCCCGCGCTCCAGCATCAGATTCAACTGCACGTTGATGACGCGCGCGGTGTGCTCGGCGCGCTCCAGATACCGGCTCATCCAATACAAGCTATCGGCGACGCGGGATAACATGCTTCAGCCCCCCGCGCTTGGAGCCGAACCGGCCCCTCCCATGTTTGGCTGGCTGGGCCCGGTTGCCCGTTTCGCCCGTAATGAGTCCCGGTGCAGGACCCAGGTGTCCTTGCTTCCCCCTCCTTGCGACGAATTCACGACCAGCGAGCCTTTGCGCAGCGCTACGCGCGTCAGGCCGCCTGGCACGATTGTGACCCTGTCGCCGTACAGAATGTAGGGGCGGAGGTCGACATGCCGCGGCTGCACCGCGTTGTCGATCAAACAGGGTGCGCGCGAAAGTAGAACCGTTGGTTGAGCGATGTAATTTCGCGGATCGGCTTCCACGCGCCGGCGAAACTCGTCTCGCTCTTGAGCGCTGCTGTGCGGGCCGATCAGCATTCCATAGCCGCCCGATTCGCCCACCGCTTTCACCACGTACCGCTCCAAATCGCCCAGTACGTGCTGGCGCTGGCGGGCATCCGACATTTGGAACGTTTCCACGTTATTCAATACCGGATCTTCGCCCAGATAATAGCGGATGATCGCCGGCACATAAGCGTAGATCGCCTTGTCGTCGGCGACGCCGTTCCCGAGCGCGTTGGCCAAGCTGACGTTGCCGGCGCGGTAGGCGTTGAACAGGCCCGCTACGCCCAAAGCGGAATCGGCGCGAAAAGCCAAAGGATCGACGAAATCGTCGTCGATGCGCCGGTAAATCACGTCCACGCGGCGCAGACCGGCGGTGGTGCGCATGTAGACGAAGTTGTCATGCGTCACCAGATCGCGTCCTTCCACCAGCTCAATGCCCATTTGGCGCGCCAGGAACGCATGCTCGAAGTAGGCCGAATTGAAGACCCCGGGCGTTAACAAGGCGATGACCGGATCGGAGCAGCCCTGCGGCGCAAGCGCGCGCAAAGTCGCAAGCAGAGCCTGAGGATAATGGTCGATCGGCTCCACGCCGCATTGGCGGAAGGCGCCCGGGAAAATCCGCTTGGTGACTTCCCGGCTCACCAGCATGTACGAAACCCCGCTGGGGACGCGCACGTTGTCCTCCAGCACCACGAATTCGCCCGAGGGCATGCGGATCAGGTCCGTTCCGGCCACGGAAACGTAAACGTCCTTGCGAACGGAAAACGCGCGCATTTGACGGCGGAAATGTTTGCAGGTATAAACCATTTCGCGCGGCACGATTCCATCCTTCAAGATCCGGCCTTCGTGATAAACGTCTTTCAGAAACAGGTTCAGCGCGGTGATGCGCTGCGCCAAGCCGCGCTCGATGCGGCGCCACTCCGAGTGCGTCAAAATGCGCGGCAGCGGATCGTTGGGAAAAATCCGCTCTGTCCCTTCCTCCCGGCCGTAGACCGTGAACGTGATGCCTTGATGAAGAAAAGAGAGATCGGCGAGCTGTTGCCGCCGCCTCAATTCGCCGGGTTCAAGGTTCAAAACTCCGCGATACAGGGGCTCATAATGCGGACGCACTTCTCCGGCGGCGTCCAGCATTTCGTCGAACGCTTCATCCAGTTCGTATTTTTCAAAAGGCGTTGGCCACGACTCCCGGCTGGAAACTCCCGCCATGGGCACTCCCATTGAAAAGGCGGCGCTTCAGACGGGGAAGAGCGCACACAACGCGGCGTCCTCGCTTTTGCCAGAAACGCCGCAGCCCTGCGAGATTTCTCCTCCGAGCGTGTGCGCGTTTGCTGGAGACGCAGAACCTAATTGTAGCATTCAGCGGTCCGTTTCCCGCGGAGTTTGGGATATACTCTTCTTGTTAGCGCAGGTTTTTAAACGGTGTTGCACTCCCAAACCCCGTCTCCATCCTGGTGCGCATTAGGCGGGCTATTTTCCGGCCGACTCGCCCGATGAGCACTGCGGCCGCCGGACATGGAGATGCGCAGGCGGCCCTGAGCGAACGCTCGGAACCCCTTCAGGAGATCTTTTCTCACGCGGCCGTCGGCATCGCCCAGATCGGCCTGGACGGTGAATGGCTCCTGGTGAATAGACGGTACTGCGAAATGCTTGGATATCCCGAGGCCGAGCTCCGCCAAAAGAAAATTACCGATATCACCCATCCCGACGACTGGGAGCAGGATCGGGCAGTCCAGCGCCGCCTTCTCTCGGGAGAGGCTTCTTCGGACACGATCGAGAGACGGTACATTCGTAAAGACGGAAGCATCTATTGGGGCAGGCTGCATCGGTCGCTGGTGCGGGACCGCGAGAACCGGCCCAAATACTTCATCGCCATCGTCGAGGACATCACCAAGCAAAAGGAAGCCGAGGAAGCCGTCCGGCACAGCGAGCTGGTCAACCGGCAAGTGCTCGATATCATCCCCGACTGTGTTTTTGTTCTGGATGTCACGCCTGACCGCCGCTTCAAGTTTGTCTGGCTGAATCCAGCCGAGGAAAAATCAGTGGGATTGACCAACGATCAGGTTTTGGGGAAATTTGTCGAGGACGTCACTTCAGAAGAGGTCGCCAACAAGGTAACCGCTCGCTATCGCCGTTGCCTGGATGAGGGGATGAACATTTCCTACGACGAGGAACTTGATCTGCCGATTGGTCGGCGCTACTTTCATACCCGTCTCATTCCAGTGTTCAATTCTGCCGGGCGCATCCACCGGATTGTCGGTTGCTGCATCGACTTCACGGAAGCCAATCGCATGCAAGCCGAAGCGCTTGCCAGACAAAAATGGGAGAGCATGGGCGTGCTCGCGGGCGGCATCGCTCACGATTTCAACAATCTCTTGGGAGGCATCCTGGCTTCCGTGGAAGTGGCGTTGGCCGAGGGCCCCGTCGGCAAGCCACTGACGGAACAGCTCCAGCGCATCCGAACCGCCGCGATTCATGGTGCGGAGATCGTCCGCCAGTTGATGATCTACGGCGGAAAAGATCGTCCCCATCGCGAAACTCTGGATCTGTCGGTGCTCATTGAAGAGATGCTTCAGCTTCTGAAGGTCTCCATCGCCAAACACCCCGTGTTGAAACTGGACCTTGGCGCGAATCTTCCGCCTTTGCGCGCCAATCCTGCTCAGCTCCGCCAAGTGGTGATGAACCTTGTGACCAACGCGTCTGAGGCGATCGGAAATCGGGAAGGAACGATACGCGTTGCGACCAGTTGGGTAAAGGTCGGCAAGAAACCGGCCGACGCCGCGCTCAAGGGCCTCTCCAAAGGCGACTTCGTCAAATTGGAAGTGTCCGATACGGGCGCCGGAATGACTCCGGAGGTTCAGTCTCGCCTCTTTGATCCGTTCTTCAGCACCAAATTCGCGGGCCGTGGCCTGGGTTTGGCCGTTGTGCAGAGAATCGTTCAAGACCACCAGGGAGCCATCAGTGTTTCAAGCGCGCCGGGCCGCGGAGCCACCTTTCAAATCTGGCTGCCATGCGTCGCGGACCAGGCGGCGCCGGCCCAGGACGGCGCTCGGGAGCCCGAAGCCCGCCCATCTTCCACCGGCGCCATCCTCCTGGTCGAGGATGAGGATCTATTGCGCCTTGCGGTGGCCAAGGCGCTTCGGAAGGCGGGTTTCACGGTGCTTGAAGCCAGAGACGGATCTGCCGCCATCGAGCTGATCCGAACCGCCGCGGAGATTCAATTGGTGCTCCTCGACGCCACTCTCCCTGGCGCCTCCAGCCGTGACGTATTTGAAAGCGCCCGTAACAAACGGCCCGGTTTGAAGATTTTGCTAACCAGCGCGTACCGCGAAGAAACTGTCTATGCCTCCCTGCGCGGGCTCCGCGCCGACCGCTTTATTCGGAAGCCGTTTCATCTCGCCGATCTGATCCAGGCGGTAGGGACGATCCTGCAATAGATCCGGCCTTCCTAATCGCCTAGCGCCGGTTCCGGCAGACCTTCCACTTTCTTGAGCCGGCCGCCGCCTTTGCATCTTTGGAACGCCCCACGCATGCGCTCCATATATATATAGAACACCGGCGTGATGTAGAGCGTGAGAAGCTGCGAAACCACCAGCCCGCCCACCACCGCCAAGCCCAAAGGCCGCCGGGCCTCGGCCCCCGCGCCCAGTCCTAGAGCGATGGGCAGCGTTCCCATCAGCGCGGCCATGGTGGTCATCATGATCGGACGAAATCGCACCAGGCAAGCTTCGTAAATGGCCTCGCCAGGATCCAGTCCCTGCGTGCGCTGCGCTTCCAGCGCGAAATCGATCATCATAATCGCGTTCTTTTTCACGATGCCGACGAGCATGATAATGCCGACAAACGAATAAATATTCAATTCGTCGTGGAACAGAAGCAGCGTCGCTAATGCGCCCAGCCCCGCCGAGGGAAGTCCCGAAAGAATCGTCAGGGGATGGATGAAGCTTTCATACAGGATTCCCAGAACCATGTAAATCACCAGGATCGCCATCACCACCAGAAATCCCATGCCCGTGAGCGACGATTGAAACGCCGCGGCCACGCCCAAAAACGTCGCGTGAACCGAATCGGGAACAACGTCGCGGGCGGCCTGCTCGATCCGCTCTACGGCGTCTCCCAAGGAAACGCCCGGCGCAAGGTTGAACGAAATCGTCACCGAAGGAGTCTGGCCCAGATGCGTTACGGCGAGAGGTCCGGCTGTGGTTCGCGCTTTCGCCACCGTGCTGAGCGGGGTCAATTTGCCTGTCGTCGTCGAGCGGACGTACAGCTTATCGAGCGCCGTCGGATCGGTCTGATACTGCGGAAGCAACTCCAGGATCACCCAATAATCGTTGGTCGCCGCGTAGATGTCGGAAACCTGGCGCGAGCCGTAAGCGCTGTAAAGCGCGTCTTCGATCTGGTCCGCTTTGATTCCCAAAGCGGATGCGCGGTCTCGATCGATATCCAGCAGCACTTCGGGACTGGAGATCAACAGGTCGCTGTTCACATCGCTCAGCCCCGGAATTTCCCTCATGCGCTTCTCAAAATCTTCCGCCGAGCGATAAAGGTCGTCCAAATTCTGCGACTGCAACGTGTATTGATACACGCTGCGGCTTTGCTGCCCTCCGATGCGAACAAGCGGAGGATTTTGCAAATAAGTGCGCACTCCGGCTATCGCGTTCAGCTTCGGCCGCAGATCCTCGATGATCTGTTCCGGAGTCGACTGACGCTCGGTTCGCGGCTTCAAACGGAGCATCAGGTTGCCCGAGTTGCCCACTTGATTGCCGCCTTGGCCGGCGCTGGCGCGCGACATGAATCCTTCCACCCGGGAATCCGCCATAATCACCGAAGCGACCTTTTGCTGCAAATCCACCATCGACTGGAACGAAGCGTCCTGAGCGAATTCCGTGGTCCCCTGGATCTGGCCGGTATCCTGGTTGGGAATAAAGCCTCGGGGAACAAAACCGTAAAGATAGATCGTGGCCGCGAGCGTGCCCGCCGCCGCCAGCATCGAAGCGAAGCGGCGCCGCACCACGCCTCTCAACGTCCAGGCGTACAGATCGCGCATCCCGTCGAAGACGCGTTCTGAAGCCCGGTACAAGGCGTTGCGCCGTTCCGAGGGAGGCTTGAGAAACCGGCTGCATAACATCGGCGTCAGGCTCAACGATACGAATCCCGAGATCAAAATCGCCACCATGATCACCACGGCGAATTCGTGGAACAGACGGCCGATAATGCCGCCCATGAACAGCACCGGGATGAAGACCGCCGCCAGAGAAATGGTCATCGAAACGATGGTGAAAGCGATCTCGCGTCCTCCCTCCAGCGCCGCGGCGACTCGCGGCTTGCCCATTTCCATGTGCCGGACGATGTTTTCCAGCACTACGATGGCGTCGTCCACCACGAAGCCCACCGCCAGCGTCAGCGCCATCAGCGAAAGATTGTCCAGGTTGTAGCCGAGCAAGGACATGGCGGCGAACGTGCCGATTACCGAAAGCGGCAGCGCCAGGCTGGGAATGATCGTGGCGGAGACGTTGCGCAAAAACAAAAAGATCACCAGCACCACCAAAGCCACCGCCAGCTCCAGCGTGAACTTCACGTCATTCACCGATTCGCGAATGGAAATGGAGCGGTCGTAGACCGTGTCCAGGTTAATCGCGGGCGGCACCAGCGAGCGGAATTCGGGCATCAGCTTCTGAATCCGGTCGACCACCTCCACCGTGTTGGTCCCCGGCTGCCTCCGCACCTGGAACATGATGGCGCGATTCGCGCTATACCACGCGTATTCTTTGTCGTACTGGACGCTATCGTAAACGTGTCCAAGCTCCTCCAGCCGCACGGGCGAGCCGTTGCGGTACGCCACAATCAGCGGCCGGTACCCTTCCGCCGTCATCACTTGTCCGTTGGCTTGCACCGTAAATGCTTGATGCGGCCCCCAAAGCGTCCCGGACGGAAGATTCGCGTTGTGGCGCGAAATGGCGTCCGCCACCTCGTCGATTCCGATGTTGCGCGCCGCGAGCCGGTTGGGATCGAGCTGCGCGCGCACCGCATATTTCGCCGAACCCCACACGTTCACCTGAGCCACGCCATTCACCGACGAAATCCGCGGGGCGATGATCGACTCTGCATATTCGTCCACCTGCTGCAGCGAGACGGTCTTCGAATTGAGGCTCATCATGAGAATCGGCTGATCGGCCGGATTCACCTTCTGAAGCTGCGGCGGCGCGGGCATATTGGGCGGCAAACGTCTGACCACCGCCGCGATGGCCGCTTGCACGTCTTGCGCGGCGGCGTCGATATTGCGTTCCAGCACAAATTGCAAAGTGATATTGGTGCTGCCTCGCGAACTCTGCGACGTCATCGAATCGACGCCCGGAATCGTGGAGAATTGCCGCTCTAGCGGCAGCGCTACCGAAGCCGCCATCGTCTCCGGGCTGGCCCCCGGCAGAGCCGCCTGCACTTGGATGGTGGGAAAGTCGATATTGGGCAGGTCGCTGACAGGCAGCGCTCGATAACCTGCGATCCCAAAAAGCAAAATCGCCATCATGACCAAGGCGGTCATCACCGGCCGCTGAATGAAGAGCGCGGTCAGGTTCATCGGCTCTGTTGTTTATTCTTGGCGTTTCCCTGCTGGTTGATAATGTCCAGGCGCCGAGCGTCGCGCCCGTTTTCCTTACAAATGTACTCCATTAGCTCGCCCTGCAATTGCGGCGTAATCTCCACCACGTGAACAGCAATCCCGTAATTCGGCTCCCCATCCGCCTCACCATAGTCTATCGCAGAAGGCTGTTTAAAGCGGTTCCTTGCGCTATGCCAGGCGCTTCAAACCGTTCCCGAGCGGCCGGCGCACCGCGGACGAAATCGTCTTTCACGGCGGTTCGCGGATGAAGTCGATCGTTGTGCGCGAGGCGCGACTCGGCTATTCCGGCTCCTGGCCGCCTTCCGCCGTCTCTTCGGCCAGCACCGTTAATAGCTCCGCGAAAATCCGATAGCGGTCTTCCTCCGGCTCCAGCTCCCACGCTTCAAATTCCTTGTTCAGCGGCTCCAGCCGTATGCGCAAGTGGCTCCAGGATCCGTCGGGCCGCTGCGTTTTTTCGCTGTGATAGCGCTTCACCGTATACCGGTCGTTCGATCCTCGTCCCAACGCCTCCACCAGCACCAGCCTTCCCTCGCGCGAACCCACGACGGGAGCGCGAAAAATGCAAAGACTGCCGTCGGGAATGCGCGGCTCCATGGAGCGCCCTACGATCCGGGCCACGAACATGCCCGGGGCGAGCTTTAAGTTCAGCTCCGGCGGGATCGGTTCCCAGCCTTCTTCCTCGACCTCGCGGTTTTCCAAAAACTTTCCCGCAGCGACGGCCAGGGAATAGCGCGGCAGGTGCGTGACGAATCGCCGCACCGTGGACGGCACGTGCTGGCGATAATACCGCGCGAGCGCACGCTCGAAATCCTCCACCAGGACCTCGGCCGGCTCGCTCATGCGGAAGGCGTTGGAGAGCGTCTCCTGCAAATAATCCAGTAGCCGCGCGGCGCCTAAGTCTTTGGCGGCTTCGGCCAAGCCTTGTTCCATCGACTCCAGGACTTCAGCCTCCTCCGCCTCGATCTCGTCCCAATCCCGCCGCACGCGCACGTAGAGCCGGTCGCGCTCGGGATCGAGCAGCAGGACCCCCACTGGGATCGCGCGCTGCCCCGGAGGCGCCGCTTCCAGAATACACAGGCGAGCGTGTTGCAGCGCCGTTGAAGGCATTCCTATATCTTATCGATTCCGGCGCCGAAACTCTCGCAAAAGGGCAAGGAGCTCACACCGAGAGAACCGACCCGCCTGCATCTCCGGGCCTTCGGCAGACCTCGCTACGGCGCGAAGGGATAATATCCCTTCCGCGCCCTTACTTTGACGTCCGGCAAGTTCACTTTTACGGTGATCTCGCGGAACTGCCGCCCGGAATCCAACGCCGCCTCATCGGGAGCGTAGTGCAGAATGTATTGGGTGGTGATCTCGCCGGCAATGTCGCCAATTGCGTGGAAGATCGCGTTCGACAAAGCCGAAGCGTAACCGCCCGTGCCCACCTTGTAGACGTAGTTGCCTTCGTCGGAAGGGACCTGAAGAAAACCGGAGACGTCTTTGTTCACGTTCTGAAGCGGATACTCCACGCGCCCGCCCGTCTCCTCGGCCAGCCGCTCCAATACGCCCTCGCTTCCCGTCTGGAAGCCGTACGCCGTGGTGCTGACGCCGTAAATCGTCACCAGATTCCGCTGGGCCAGCTCCAGGATCTCCTCAAGCGTCTTCTTGCTGGAGTTGTCATGGCCGTCGCCGATCACCACGATCACGCGTCTTGGCTCTACCGGCTCGCCCTGGACCAGCTTCCGGCTGGTGCAGGCCATGTAAATGGCGTCGAAGAGGGCCGACCCTCCGCCGGGCTTCACCTTCCGAAGCTTATCGACGATCGGCTCCGGATCCGATGTCGTGTTCACCATCACTTCGGCTTCCGTCGAGTACCCGATCAGGTACCCGGAAAACTTCTTGTCTCCTGGCAGCAGCGTGTAAACCAACTCTTCGGCGGCCGTTTGGTAGCTTTTCCATTGACTCTTGCTGTTATTGCTAAGGTCCATCAAAAAGCCGACGACGACGGGCTGATTGCGCTCCCGGCTGAAGAAGCGGATGCTTTGCTGCTTGCCTTGATCGAAGATTTGAAAATCCTGCTGGTCCAGGTTGCTGACGAAGCGGCCCTTGGCGTCGGTGACGGTGACCGGAACGATAACGTCGTTGACCTGAACTTTGATGGAGGCGTCCTTGGAGGGAGAATCCTGGCCGGAAGCCTGCTTGGCGGGCGGGCCTTGCGCCCAAGCGGCGAGGGACAGCGCGGCGGTCAATGCGAGACTGACGCCGCGAATGCGCGAGCCTTGCGCCGGAAACATCTCATCCAGGATTATAGCCCAGGCGCGGCGGGGGCGATGCTTCAGGACACGGCTTGAGGCGCGGCGGGGCACGAGGGCTTCGGGCGCAACCAGGCGTCCAGAGCGCGCTTGACATCTTCTAATTTGATCGGCTTGGCGATGAAATCGTCCATGGAGTGCGCCAGGCAGCGCTCGCGCGAGCCGTCGATGGCCTGCGCCGTCATTGCGACCACCGGCACTCGCCGATTGGAATTGTCCAGTTTGCGAATCTGCGTGGCCGCCTCGTAGCCGTTCATTTCCGGCATTTGGCAATCCATAAAAACCAGGTCATATTCTCGGGCGCGCAGTTTTTCCAGCCCTTCGACCCCGTTGGAGGCGACCTCGGCGCGGATGCCGAACTTGGCCAGCATGGTCACCGCGACTCGCTGATTGACTGCATTATCTTCGACCACTAAAACCCGCGCGGCGGTCTGCTCCGCGGCCGCGCTTTGGGAGGCGCCCAGCGACTGATTCAGGCCCATTAAAGAGGATGAAGAGGCGCGGAAAGCGGCGCCCTTGCGGGCTCGGGACGGCCGGCCGGAGTTTTCGACCAATTGCGACGCGCCGCGATAGGCTGCGGAAACAGCCCCGCGCTTGAGGGACCATACGCTGGCCAGCGTCTCCAGAAGTTTGGCTTGGCGGACGGGCCGGACTAGGCAAGCGTCCACGGGCGCTTTATCCAATCTTTCCTGCTTCCAGTGCGCCACCGAGGTCAGCATAATGAATACCGGCGCTTGCTGTTGCGCGCGCACGCAGTCTGCCTGGATGGCCGCCGCCAGATCGGCGCCGTCGGTTTCCGGCATGCAATAATCCGAGATCACGACATCGAAAGGATCGCCGGCGGATCGGGCTTCGCGAATGGCTTCCAGCGCTTCGCCGGCAGTCGCATAGCTTCCGTTGCGCATCCCGCAGCTCGAGATTTGTTCGTGCACGATGCGCCGGCTGACGTCGTTGTCGTCCACGATCAGCACGCGCAGGTTGGCCAGCACATCGGCCGGGGCGGGATTGGATTCGGGTTTCTCGGCGTGGGGCAGCCGCAACGAGAACCAGAACCTCGATCCCTTTCCCGGTTCGCTTTCGACGCCGATCGAGCCGCCCATCAACTCCACCAGCTGTTTGGAAATGGCCAAGCCGAGCCCGGTGCCGCCGTACTTGCGCGTGGTGGAGGCGTCGGCTTGCACGAATTTTTCAAAAAGCAGGCCCAGATTTTCCTTGGCGATTCCGATTCCCGTGTCCGTAACCGAGATTCTGATCTCCGCCTCGGGCGAGTCCCCTGGGCGATCGAGGCCCGCCCACTCCGCCGAGATCAAGACATGCCCCGAGGCGGTGAATTTCACGGCGTTGCCGGCGAGGTTGGTGATCACCTGGCGAATCCTATCGCCGTCGCCCACAAAACGGCTGGGCGCGTTGGGGGGATAACGCACGATAATGTCGATTCCTTTGGCGTCCGCCGCTGGCGCCAGCATTTCGCCTACCTGCTCGAGCACGGCCCGCAGATCGAAGGCCACAGCCTCGATGGGCAGCTTGCCCGCTTCGATCTTGGACAAGTCCAAAATGTCGTTGATGATGGCGAGCAAGGATTCGCCGGAGGTCCGAACGATCTCGGCGAATTCGCGCTGCTCGGCGGTCAGGCCGGATTCCAGCAGCAGGGCCGTCATGCCGATCACTCCGTTCATGGGCGTGCGAATTTCATGGCTCATATTGGCCAGAAATTCGCTTTTGGCCGCGGCGGCCGCCTCGGCGGCGGCTCGCGCCTGCTCTAATCGTTCGGCGCTTTCCCGAAGACGCTCCATCATTTCCTTTTCTTTGTCGATGTCGATGATCGCCCCAATCATGCGCTTAGGCTTGCCGTTGTCAAACTCCACGCGCCCTTGACTGCGGCGCCATCCGATCGAACCGTCGGGCAACACCACACGGAATTCGACGCGATAGCGCCCGTTGCCGGCGATGGCGTCTCCCACGGCGGCGGCGGCGATCGGACGATCTTCGGGGTAGATCAACTGGTTGACGTCGCCGCGGTTCATGCGAACCGCGCGAGGCGGCAAACCACTTACGGCCGCGGCGCCGGCCGACAAGGTCATGATTTCCCTTTCCAGATCCCGGTCCCAAATCCCGAATCCGGCCACTTCCTCGGCCAAATTTAGCCTCTCCAGGCTCTCGCGCAGCTTGCGCTCCGCCGTCAGGCGCTCGATGACGTTGCCCGCCAGATGGGCGCCCGCTTCCACCACCTCGAGCTCGCGCAGGTGCGGCGCCGCCGGCCTTTGATGGTACACGGCGAAGGCTCCCAGAGCCTCGCCCTTCGATCCCCGAATGGGCACGCTCCAACAGGCTCGCAACCCGAATCGCAACGGAAGATCGGCCCCCGATTTCCACCGGTAGTCGTTGGCGATGTCGCTCACGATCACGGTCTGATTGCGAAACACCGCGCTTCCGCAGGATCCCGCGTCGGCGCCGATCTCCAAGCCGTCCACGCAGGCCATGTATTCCTGCGGCAAGCCCCCGCCCGAGCCGCCGCGAAGATGGCGCCCGTCTTCATCCAACAAAAGAATTGTGCAAAAACAGCCGGGAGCGATCCGCTCCATGGCGCCCGTCAGAGCGTCGAGCACGCACTTGAGAGACGCGCCCTGCGCCACCATCTCCAGAATCCGCCGCTCTTCCGCGATAAGAGCGGAGGAACGCTCCCTCGCCTCCAATTGCCGGCTGCGTTCCGCCAAGAGTTGGTGCGTTCGCCACCATCCCAACGCGCAAACCGCCGCGGCCAGACATAGAGCGATCACAACGATAAACACATAGGGATCTATCGGCGCTTTGAGGGCCGGTTTTAACCGTCGAAAAAACGAACCCAGGCGCATGGGCTACCCAAAAAAGCGAACCTAAGACCCACGGACGAACCCGAAAAAACGAAGCCAGACCCCGGCGAGGCCCGTAAACAAGAACCTTCGAAGGTTACCGCGAAAATCAGCGCGCCGGAGGGGCGGTGTGGCGTAAAGGATTGGAATAGAATAGGAACCGGGCGATTGAACGGAGGGAATGGGCTCCCGAGCCTCCTGGAGCGTGGGTTTTTTCCCATTTGTAACGCCCGATTGCAAGCGGCTTCAAATGCTGGATTTAACGGGCGCCGGCGGGGGAGACTCGATTGACACCCCAACAAGTGGGCTGTATTATGAAATTTGTTCATCCGCTGACGGATGACATCCTCGCTCGTCCTGAGTAATGTATATGATCAAAGTTGAAGGTTTGACCAAGCGATACGCCCGCAATGTCGCGGTCGATCATATCTCTTTCCAAGTAGAAAAAGGGCAAATCGTCGGGTTCCTAGGTCCAAACGGCGCGGGCAAGACCACGACGATGCGCATGCTCACCTGCTTTCTCCCCCCCACGGACGGCACAGCCGAGGTAGCCGGGTTCGAAGTGATGGAGAACCCGATGGAAGTGAAAAGACGGATCGGATACCTGCCGGAATCCCCGCCGGTTTATCCGGAGATGGAGGTGATTGAATACCTCAATTTCGTAGCGCGGATCAAGGGCGTGCCGAAGGCGGGACGGGCGAGCCGCATCGACGACGTAATGGAGCAGTGCGCGGTGGCCGATGTCCGAAATAAGGAGATCGGCAAGCTTTCCAAGGGCTACCGGCAGCGTGTGGGGCTGGCGCAAGCGATCATCCACAATCCCGACGTTTTAATTCTGGACGAACCGACCGCAGGTCTTGATCCGCACCAGATTATCGAAACGCGCGACCTTATTAAGAGCCTGGCGGGCAACCACACGATCATTCTTTCGACTCACATTCTGCCGGAAGTCGAGCAGACCTGCGAGCGCGTGATCATCATCGCCAAGGGGAAGCTGGTGGCGATGGACACGGTGGAGAATTTAACCAGCCGCCTGCGCGGGTCTGAGACGGTGGCGGTGGAGGTGACCCCTTCGAACGGGACCGAGATGGAGGCGTTCGCCAACCAGGTGCGCCGCAGGCTGGAGCAGGTCTCCGGCGTCAGCCGCGTGGTGTTGAAAGAGACGAAGGCGGGCAAGGCGCAGTTCACCGTGGAAAGCCTCCAGGGCCGGCAGATCCGGCCGGAGCTGGCTCGCGCGGTGATCGAATCCGGCTGGAATCTCAATGAGCTCCACGCCGTCGGCTTGAGCCTGGAAGAGATCTTCTTGCAATTGACCGCGAGCCCGAAAGAATTGGAGGCGGCGCCGGAGCAAGCCGCGGCCGCGGGGGTAGCGGAACCGGTGGGAGAAAGATAATGAACACATTCACCATAGCCCGAAAGGAATTGAGCAGCTATTTTCGTTCGCCGATCGCGTATGGCGTGATGTTCTTCTTCGCGCTGATCGCCGGATACTTCTTTTATGCGGGCGTGGCGATCTTCATCCGGCAAAGCTTGCAGTCCACCATGATGGGGCAGTCCGTTCCCATGAGCGTAGACGATTGGGTGATTCGCAGCCTTCTTTCAAACGTCGCGGTGGTGGGCTTGTTCATGGTTCCCATGATCACCATGCGGTTGTTCGCCGAGGAAAAGCGGACCGGCACGATCGAACTGCTGGTCACCTCGCCCCTGCGGGATCTCCAGATTATCATGGGCAAGTGGCTGGCGGCGGTGGGGCTTTACGCCGCGATGCTGGCGGTTTCGCTAATCAACGTCGGCATTCTCTACCTGTACGGCAAGCCTTCCTGGAAGCCGTTGCTGGTGGGGTATCTGGGATTGCTGCTGCAAGGCGGCTGCATGCTCGCGCTGGGGGAGTTCATCTCGGCCTGCACGAAGAATCAGATTGTCGCGGCGGTGGGCGGCTTCGGTTTGCTGCTGCTGCTGTGGGTGATTAACTGGGCTTCGTCGCTCGATAACACTACTTGGTCGCAGATTCTGGGGTATTTGTCCATCAACGATCATTTCGAGAATTTCTCCCGGGGAGTGCTTTCCGCAAAGGACAGCGTGTTTTACTTAAGCGCCATCGTTTTCGGGCTGTTTTTGACGGCCCGTGCCCTGGAATCGATGAGGTGGAGGGCCTAGGAGCTTATGCCAGCCGATAGAAGCCGCAAGCGCGCCGTGACGCTGGCGAGCGTCATTTTATACACGGCCATCGTTTTAGGCATTCTTGGAGCGGTCAATTTCCTGGCCAACCGCTACGAGAAGAGCTACGATGCGACCAGCAACAAAAAATTCACGCTTTCCGACCAGTCGCAAAAGATCGTCAAGAACCTCAAGCAGGATCTGACCATCACCTACTGGGGCCAGCCCAGCCGGTTTACGGAAGCGCGGGATCTGATGGATCGCTACAAAGCGCTTTCGCCGAAGGTCAACGTCGAGTACATCGACGCGGACAAGAAGCGCACCCAGGCCATCGCGGCGGGCGTAAAGGCTTTGCCGACCATCTACGTGCAGGTGGGCAATAAGAAGGAAGAGGCCAAGACGCTGACGGAAGAAGACGTCAGCGGCGCGATAGTGAGGGCGATCAAGGGAGGGGACCGGGAAGTCTGCTTCGTGCTTGGCTCGGGCGAACATTCCATCGACAACACCGACCGAGACGGCTTTTCGCAAGCCAAGGAGATCGCCGAGAAGAGCAACTACAAGACGCAGACCATCAAGATGATTCCAAAGGCGGAGATCCCCAAGGAATGCACCATCGTGGTCGTGCCCGGGCCGAAGCGCGACTATACGCAGCCGGAAGTGGACGCGCTGAAAGCGTACGTGGAAGACGGCGGGAGGGCCATGTTCCTGCTGGATCCACCGCTGAAGTTCGGAGGTTTCGAAAGCGACGAAAACGCCGCGCTCATGAACGTCCTGGCAAGTTGGGGCGTCACGGCGCAGAAGGATCTGGCGCTCGATCTGAGCGGAGTGGGCCAGCTTTTTGGCCTGGGGCCGCAATACGCGCTGGTCACCAGCTACGAGAGCCATCCCATCGTGCGGGATATGAAAGACATCCCCACGGGATTCCCGATTGCGCGGTCGCTAGAAGTGAAAAACGGCGACAAGACCACGGTGGAGAAGCTGTTTTCCACGCCCGAGGACTCGATCGCCACCAAGAACTTGTCCTCGCCTGAGATCAAACAGAGCAAAGACGATTTGAAAGGGCCTTTGCCGCTGGCCGCGGCCGGCACCTATAACACCGGCAAGGAAAACGGCAACGGCCGCTTCATCGTGGTGGGCTCGTCGAGCTGGGCCGCCAACGGCTTTTTAAAATTCAACGGGAACCGCGACCTTTTCGCCAACATGCTGAATTGGCTCTCTTCGGACGAAGATCTGATTTCCATCCGGCCGAAGGAGCCGAGCGACAATCCTCTGAACATGAACGCGCGCCAGGTTTCGATGCTGTTTTACGAAAGCGTCGTCGGCCTTCCGCTGCTGATCGTGGTGGCCGGCCTGGGAGTGTGGTGGCGCAGGAGGTAGCGCCGTGAATCTCACCCGCTTACTGATCGCGGCGGCCCTCATGGCGGGCATGGGCGGCGTGGTGGTGTGGTCGAATCGGGCCGAAAAGGCCAAGGCGGCCAAGCCGGCGGCCGACGCCAGTCCGAAAATCCTTGCGCTGAAAGACTCCGATATCCGGCAAATCGAGATCGACAAGAAAGGCGCCGAGCCCACCGTCATAAAAAAGAACGACGCCGGCCAGTGGGCCATCACGGCGCCCAAGCCGCTGGCCGCCGACCAGAACGCCGTGTCCAGCTTGACCAGCTCGGCCTCGAGCCTGAGTTCGGATCGGGTGGTGGACGATAACGTCAGCGCGTCCGATCTTGCTTCCTACGGTCTGGCTCCGGCCGAGCTAACCGTGAAGTTCACGATGGCGGACGGCAAAACCACGACGCTGCTGCTGGGGGAAAAGACGCCCGGCGGAAACGACGTCTACGCCAAGCTGGAAGGCGATGCCCGATTGTTTACGACTTACAGCTATAGCTCGGACAGCTTTGACAAGACGTACAAAGATCTGCGCGACAAGCGGCTGATGATCTTCGATAAAGACAAGACCAGCCGCGTCGAGCTAGCCGAAGCCGGCCAGCCGGCCATCGAATTCGGCCGGGTTGACATGAATACCTGGCAAATTCTGAAACCGAAGCCGGCGCGCGCGGACAGCTTCCAGGTGGAGGATCTGCTGAGCCGCGCCAAGGACGCGGAGATGGCCCCGAATCTTTCCGACGAGGATGAAAAGAAGTACGCGGCGGCCTTCGGCTCTTCGCCGCTATTGGCGACGCTGACGATCACCGATCCGAGCGGCGCTCAAAGGCTGGAAGTGCGCAAATCCAAAGACGACTACTACGCCAAATCCCCAGCCGTGGAAGGCGTCCAAAAGCTGAACCAGGACTTCGGCAAGCTGCTGGAAAAGAAGCTGGACGATTTCCGCAACAAGAAGCTGTTCGACTTCGGCTTCAGCGATCCGAACCGCGTGGAAGTGAAAGACGGCGGCAAGGACGTCGCGGTGGACAAGAACGGCGATAACTGGACGGAGGCCGGCAAGACCATGGATTCGGTTTCCGTGCAGGCCATGATTGACAAAATTCGCGATCTGCAAGCCAGCAAGTTCGCTGAAAGCGGCTTTACGACGCCGCAAGTGGAGTTGACGGTCATTTCCGATAGCGGCAAGCGGACCGAAAAAGTGCAGATCGCGCCGGCAGGCTCGAACTTTTTGGCCAGGCGCGAGGGCGATTCGGCCCTATATCAGTTGGACGCTTCGGCTGTTTCCGATCTCCGGAAAGCCGCAGGCGACGTAAAACCGGCAGCGCCCCCCAAAAAGTGAACGGGTGACAGGTCTTCTCACCGACCTCTACGAGCTCACAATGGCCGCCGGCTATTTCGAAGCCGGCAAACAAAACGACCGGGCGACGTTCGAGTTGTTCGTCCGCAAGCTGCCGCCGAACCGCAATTTCGTCCTGGCGGCGGGCTTGGCGCAGGCGGTGGAGTATCTGCAAAACCTGCGCTTCACGCCCGAGGAAATCGAGTATCTTCGCGGGTTGCCTCAATTCCGGCGCGCCCGCGACGGATTTTTCGCCATGCTCGCGGGCATGCGGTTTACGGGCGACCTTTTCGCCGTGCCCGAGGGCACGCCGGTTTTCGCCGGCGAGCCGTTTGTTACGCTGCGCGCGCCCTTAATTGAAGCCCAAATCGCCGAGACGTGCCTTCTGTCGATCATCGGATTCCAGTCGATGATCGCCACCAAGGCGGCGCGGGTGGTGAAAGCGGCGATGGGGCGCGAGGTGGTGGAATTCGGCACGCGCCGGGCGCACTCGCCCGAAGCCGGCGTTCTGGCCGGCCGGGCCGCCTATATCGGCGGATGCGCGGGAACGAGCAACGCCGAAACCGGTCTGCGCTACGGCGTGCCGGTGTTCGGCACGGCCGCGCACTCCTGGGTGATGGCGTTCGACAACGAGCGGGCCTCGTTCGAGGAGTTGCAACGGCTGCTTGGCGAAAGCACGGTTTATTTGATCGATAGCTACGATACGCTGGAAGGGGCCCGGCGCGCGGCCGCGCTCGGGCGGCCTCTTTGGGGCGTGCGGCTGGACAGCGGCAATCTGGTGGAGCTGGCGCCGGCGGTGCGAAGGATATTGGATGACGCCGGGCTTCGGGAAGCCAAGATCATGGCCACCGGCGATTTGAACGAATACAAGATCCACGAGTTGATCGCCGCGCGGGCGCCCATCGATTCCTTCGGCGTCGGCACCGAACTGGCCACCTCGGCGGATGCGCCGTCGCTGGGCGTCGTTTACAAGCTGGTGGAGATGGAAAGCGCCGGATCCGGCCGCCGGTACACCTTTAAACTCAGCGAAGACAAAGCCACCCTTCCGGGCGGCAAACAGGTATTCCGGTTTGCGGATCATGACGTCATCGGGCGGAATACGGAGTGCGTCGGCTGCAAAGACGGCCGCGCTCTGGCCGAGGCGCTTCTGCGGCCGGTGATGTTAGGAGGCGAGCTGGTGGAGGCTTTGCCCAGCGCCGAACAAGCGCGGCGCCGCGCGGCGGAATCGCTGGCGCTGCTGCCGGCGGCCTGCCACAGCTTGTTCGAATCGCACGCCTGGCGCGTGGAGTTGAGCGCGGAATTGCAAAGGCTTGACGAGAGCGTCCGGCAGGGGGCGCCGCCGTGAAGACGGTCTTCTTCGACGTGGACACGCAAATGGATTTTCTCTACCCAGCGGGGGCGCTCTACGTGCCGGGAGCCGAAACCATCGTCGATCGAATCGGCGCTCTGAACCGTTACGCGGGCGAACATGGCGTTCCGGTGATCTCCACCGTGGACGCTCACGCCGAAAACGATCCCGAATTCCGGGATTGGCCGCCGCATTGCGTTGCAGGCACCGCGGGGCAGGCGAAGCCGTTTCTTACGTTGCTTGAAAAGCGGGTGACGGTTCCGAATATTCGCGGCCTTCCCTCGACGGAGGGGGCCCAGCAGATTTTGGTCGAAAAGCAAGCCTTGGATTGCTTCACCAACGTCAACCTGAACGAGTTGCTCCAAAGATTGGGCGCCGCTCGCTATGTGGTCTATGGAGTGGTCACGGAAATCTGCGTCCAGCGCGCCGCCATGGGGCTATTAAAGACGGGCGCTCGCGTAGAACTGGCAACCGATGCGGTCTTCAGTCTCAGCGATGCGGCGCGCGACGAATTTTTCTCCGATTTTTGCGCCGCTGGCGGCATCCTCACGGACGCGGCGGCCGTTACAAAAAGTAATCCTTGACCTTATCCAAGATGCGCTTTTCGCGAGGCTCGTTGGAGGCTGGCAACAGGTCGCGCAGTTCCTCAAACAGGCGCCGCTGCTCGCGAGAAAGCTTGGAAGGGATGTGCACATCCAGATGCACATAGAGGTCGCCGCGGCCTCCGCCTTGAACGCGCGGCACGCCCAAGCCGCGAATGCGCAGCCGCGCGCCGGGCTGCGACCCTTCCGGAACCTTCAGCGTTTGAACGCCGTCGAAGGTGTCCAGCTTGATCGTAGCGCCGAGAGCGGCCTGCGCGACGTTGATGGGAAGGGTGCAATGCAGGTCGTTTTCCTGGCGCTCGAAAACCGGGTGTTCGGCGACTTTGACGACCACGTAGAGATCGCCGGGCGGACCGCCGTTGACTCCCGGCTGGCCTTCCTGCGACAGGCGAAGCTGCGTCCCGTTGTCCACGCCCGCCGGAATATTCACCTTGAGCCTTCGCTCGCGGCGAATGTAGCCTTCGCCTCGGCAATCCCGGCAAGGCCGGCGGATAATTTGTCCGCGTCCGCCGCATTGCGAGCAAGTCCGCCGGACGGAAAGAAAGGCCTGCTGATAGAGGACCTCGCCGCGGCCCTTGCAGGCGGGGCAGACGACCAGTCCGTCTTCGGGCTCGGCGCCTTTGCCGTGGCAATGATGACATTGCTCCATGCGAGGAACCTGGATATCGGCCGCCAAGCCGCGCATGGAATCTTCAAAAGCGATCTCCAGATCGTAGCGGAGATCCTCGCCGCGCTGCGGGCGGTTGCGGCGCTGCGCGCGCCCGCCCCCGAAGAAGTCGCCGAAACCGAATACGTCGCTGAGAATGTCGCCCAGGTCGGGAAAACCGGCGTCGAAGCCGCCGGCCCCGGCGGCCGCGGCGACGCCTTGATGGCCGAAGCGGTCATAGGCGGCGCGCTTCTGCGCATCTGAAAGGACGCTATACGCTTCAGCGGCCTCCTTAAACTTTTCTTCGGCGTCCTTACTGCCCGGATTCCGGTCCGGATGATACTGGAGAGCGAGCTTACGGTAGGCGCTTTTGATGGCCTGGTCGTCCGCATCCCGGCCGACGCCCAATACCTCGTAATAGTCGCGTTTGCTCACGTTTCTTTCAATTTTATCGTGCGTATTCCGCTTGCCCGCAGAGACTTACTTGGAAGGTTCCGGAGCCACCGCTACGCTTACCATCGCCGGCCTTAGCAAACGCCCTTTAAAGAGATATCCACGCTGGTGCTCGTCAAGGACGGTATCCTCGGGAAACTGATCGGTGGGCCTTTTCTCCACCGCATGATGCACGTGCGGATCAAACGGCTTGCCCGCCGATTCCATCGGCTCCAATCCGAGTTTCTTGAGCGCGTCAAAGAGCCGCTGATAGATCAGATCCATGCCGCGGCTGTACTCTTTGTCCGAGCATTCGTGTTTCAGGGCTCTTTCGAAGTCGTCGATGATGGGCAGCAACGCGCGCACCGCTTCGGTTGCGGCATACTCGCGCCACTCGACTTTTTCTTTTTCGACACGGCGGCGGAAATTTTGAAATTCCGCCTGTTGGCGGCGGTAACGGTCTTCCAGTCCAGCCTTTTCCGCGGCGAGCATATCCCGCTCGGCTGTAACATTGGCCAAGGTCTCGGATAAATTCGCGATCTCGGCTTCGTCTTGGGGGCCCGCGGCATCGGGCGCCGCCTCGGCGTTTTCCGGGGCTTGATTTTCCAATTCCTCTCTCATCACTTCCAGGTTAACGTAGAGACAAGAAGGCGGCGGCTGGCGCGGGATAAGGCCTAATCGAAGCCGGCGGCGGGCCTATTTGGCGGCGCGGATATGCTTTTCCAGCATTTGCCTGCGCACCACGGCGCCGTAGACGTTGCCTGCGGCGTCCACGCCTACTCCTTCGGCGCCGCTGTGCTCGGTGGTGGTGGATTCCAGATCCTCGATGAAATATTGAACCGATCCGTCCTTGGCGCTGCCGACGCGGATGCCCTTCTTCCAGCCGGGCTCATCCGGCCCCCAGGATTCGGAATCGGCGACATACATCGTGTCGTCTTTGGCGATGAAGATTCCGCTGGGACGGCCGAACTGGCGCCATTCTTGAAGGAACTTCCCGGCTTGATCGAAGATTTGGATGCGGTTGTTGGAACGGTCGCCTACGAAGACTCGTCCGCGCGAATCGATGGCGATGGTGTGCGGATTTTCAAATTCGCCCGGTCCTTGGCCTTCATGCCCCCATGACATGAGGAACTTGCCATCTTTGGAGAATTTGGAGACGCGATGATTGCCTGGCGTTCCGCCCACGTGGCCTTCGGTGACGAAGATATCGCCGTTGGCGGCGATGGCGACGTCGGTGGGTTCGTCGAACAGGCCCGGCTGCGAGCCGGTGACGCCGGGCTTGCCCAGAGTCATCGCGATCTTGCCGCTGGGGTCGAATTTGTACACCGCCTGGCCTTTGCCATTATTCTGGAACTGGGAATCGGTGACCCAGAGGTTGCCTTGCGGATCTACGGTGGCGCCGTGCGGGAAATTAAAAACGCCCGCGCCCCAGCTCGCCAACAGCTTCCCGTTCTTGCCGAACTTGAGAATCGGAGGTTCGCCGCGGCCGATGCAGGAATTATCGTGGCAGCGGTGAATGACGAAGACGCTGCCGTTAGGGGCGACTTCGACGGCGGTCACGGCGGCCCATTTGCCTTGGGGCGGCTGCGCCCAATCCCGGATGGTGCGGAACGGGTTGGGGAGATCGTTTACGGGCTGGAGGTCCGCGGCGGCAAGCAGCGCGGCGACCGGGGCCGCCGCCGCGATGATTTTCAACGTCATGGCGCTCCTCACACGTCGTCACGGCCGATATTGACGATGAAGTATTCGGCCCGAGTGGAGCCGACGTTCTTCGCGTTATGGATTTCATTGGAGCCGATCACCCCCACGTCGCCAGGCCCTAACAGATAGGGCCTGCCGGAAATCGTCAGCTCCATGGTTCCGAGCCGCACCAGCATCATCTCTTCGCGCAGATGCCGATGGGGCGGATGGTTCACTTCGCCCGGAGCGATGTCGCTTTGATGCGACTCGATTTTGAATCCGGTATGAGTCTTTGCGGTGAACATCTGCCGCGATTTATTTTTGCCGTTCACCGTGACGGGAATCTCTTTATAGAGAAACGCCTCCGTTTTCATCACCGGCAGATTCTCAACCGATTTGGCGGCCGCGGGCTGCGCGGCGCCTTTCTGGGCTCCGGTCTGGGCCGAAGCCGCGCCGGCCAAAACCGGCAGGAGCCACCCCAATTCTCTGCGGGAAAGCCTTCCAGAAGTCTTCATCGCGGGCCTCCTTCAAGCCGTGAGCAAGTATACACCTCCGGCTATTGCCGGCCAACCCGGCCGGTCTGGGCCAATCTAAGGTAACTTTTCGTTAAGCATCCGCAAGGGGCCGGGAGAAATCAGGGAGTGCAGTGGGCGGCGCCGCCCCCGCGTTTATCGCGATACACCCGGTGGCAATGCGAGCAGGAGTCGGAGAGCTGGGCGGTGATATCGCTAACCGTTTGCTGGCTTCTTGTTTGCGAGGCCCGGTAGGCCGCCCGGCCTGCCGCGGCAAGCTCCTGTGTGAATTGGATCCAATCGGCGCGGTCGACAGGCACGGGCTTGCCGTTCTCGCAGCGGCGTCCAGGCGTCAACATCAGGGGAGCCGATTCGACGATCGCGACAGCGGCATAGTCGATGAGCTGCCAGCCGCCGTAGATCTCGCCGCCCCAGGCAGTCCAGGAGAAAGTATCTGCGTTTGGTTGTGCGGGCTTCACCGGCTCGCCCGGATCATGAAGTTGGACATTGAAGATGATATTGGAGTTGGGGAACAGAAGGCCGCGCATCACCTGAGCCAGATTGCCCATGGCCGGAAAAGCCGGCGCTTGCGAGGCGGCCGGCGCGGCGCGGGCGCTGGCGGGGGCGAACAGGATCGATTTCAGCGCGGTCTCATCCGAGGCGAGTTCGGCTTGCCCCGACGGAAACTTGCCCGTTTGCAGAATGTAGGCGACGAGGTCGGCGGTTTCGGCGGGCGTCAGTTTTCCCGCGCCGTTGGCGGGCATCGTATTGCGGATCTTGGCGGCCAATTCCGATAGCGGCTGGGCTCCCCAGAGGGCGAGAAACGCAGCGCCGGCGAGGGGCGGAGCGGCTTTGCCCGCGAGCTCATCGCCGTGGCAGGCGGCGCATTTATCTTTATAAAGGGCGCGGCCGCGCGCGGCTTGGGCGCCGGTGTAGACGCCATCGCCGGCGTTTCGAATTTGCTGGGCAGGCAAAACGGGCGCGAGCACCACCCCGGCAATCGCGAAGCTGAGAGTGGAGGCGTAAAGCAGGCCGAGAGGTCTCATTGCTCTCGCATTATACGCCACGGATAGGGCGTTCGAGACGAAAACGGCCGCGCCAGACCGGGCTATTCTTGCTTGCCCTTCCCGTCTGCTTGGGCCAGTTGCCGGGCCAGAGTGGCCTCGAAGCTTTTCTCGTATTCGTCGACGTGAGTCAAGTAGCCTTGGGGATCGACGAAGGGATTGGGGTCTTGTGGGCCGCGCTTTTGAAGCTTTTCGTATTTGGAGGCCATGTCGTAGAAAGAGGCGTGCGAACTGAGGAACACCTCTACCGGGAACGTGCGAGCTTTCTTATAGGTGGCCCGCATGTCTTCGACGATGTTCGGGTAATCTTTGTTGTTGACGTACTGAAGGGCGCGTCCGTTCAGGCTGCACTCGATAAATGCATGGTACGTCTTGCCATTTTCTTTAAGATCGGTGGTCCAAGCCAGACATCCCTTCGTGTGGCCCGGCATCAAGTGGGCGGTCAGAGTGGTTCCTCCGAGGCTAACGGTGTCGCCGTCATCGACCAAGCGATCGATGGGATGCTCCTTGCCTCCGGGACGAAATTCCCGAGTGGCGGGCGCGTCCAGGCGACCGACCACCACCTGCGCGCCGGTGAGTTGCTTGACCAGGGCGTCGCCCCCGACGTGGTCGGGATGGGCGTGGCCGGCGATCAGGATCTTGATATCGCTGAACTTGAATCCCAGCTTTTCCACGCTTGCGCGGATCACCGGAACCGAGGATTCATAGTCGCTGTTCATCAGGATGTCGCCCTGGGGAGTCACGATCAGGAAGGAAGCTAATTCTTTGGTGCCCACATAGTAAACGTTGTCCATGATGCGATGGGGCGGAAAGGGGTCGTTCCAACCGGCGGGCACACGCTCTTGGGAGAAGACCGCAGTTGGAAACAAGGCCAGAGCGGCGGGCAAAATGAGTTTACGCATGAGGCAATGGGCTCCTTCCGGCCCGTCGGCGCAATTTAGGAAGGCGGCGGCTACTTGGTTCCCTCTTTGCCGCCGGTGTAGCTGCTGCCGGTGTCCAGCTTGCGGCCATCGGGGAATTCGATGCTGCGGGAATTGGCGCGGAAGGCGCCGTCTTTGGACTGGAAACCATTCACGACGATCTTGGTGCCCGCCGGAAGGGAATCCCGGGTCCAGCCGTTTCTCAAAAGGACACCCGGCGCTCCGCCTTCCACCGACCAATGCTCGACCGTGCCGTCCGGCTTTTCCACATCGATAAACAGCCAGGTGTGGGGGTTGGACCATTCCATCTTTACGACTTTGCCTTCGAGCCGGACCTGCTTGTTTGAATCGAACTCGGCGGAAAAAGAATGATGCGCGTAAATCGGCAGGGTCGCCGCCAGCAGGCCGGCCGGCGCCAAAATCGCGAATTTCCTGAACATGACTAGCCTCCTATTGCTTGGGCTCCGAAACGGGCTTTGGCTGCTCCAGGTGGAGCAAGTCGCTATACAAAAGTTTATCGGCAAACGGCACGCACTTGTGTTCGAGCAATTCCACATTCGGGTCGATCAAGCGATAAAGGGGCATCTCGATGGTCCACGGCTTGGAGTAAGTCTCCGGGTCCTCAAGCGTCGCCTCGTATCGGATGTGGTCGGCATCGAGGAGAGTGAAGCGCTCCGTCACCTTCAATTTATTACTGTGAAAATTGCCGGCGCGATCGAGCCAGGTTCGATCGTTTTGGCCGGTAGTGGCGACCACCAGCGTGTTGCCCTCCCAAGTTCCGCTGGATTTGCCCATATAGGTATCCACAGGCGGCTCGGAATGATCTTTCATATAGATGATCCGGTTGGTGGCCGCGAATGGATAAACCATCAGCAGGTCGGCGTCGGCGCCGCCCTGGAAGATCTGGAACGGCATGTTATGGTAGGTCACGCGCGGAACGCCGAGCATAAAGCACTTGGCTTCCGGATCAGCGGCGGGCCAGTTGGCGCGGTTCTTGTTACGCTGATCGAGCGCCTTGGGGAGGTAGGGGATTATTCCGTCGCCCTTGATCACGCTCTTGCCGGCGGGGATGGCGGCGATAGCGCCCATGGGCCAGAATTCGTCCAGAGCTTCGGCGTTATGCGCCTCCAGATTCCAATAGGCCGTGTTCAGCGCCTGCCAAACGCCGTTGAGGTTCGGATGGCCACCGATGGTCGCCGGACGCCGTTGATCTTGGGCGCCGGCGGAGGCTGCCAACGTAAACGCCAACATGAAGCGCCACAATCGGTTCCGCCAATCTCGCATTCCTATCTCCTCGCACCGCGCCACTGTGTAGGGCGCGCGTAAACCCTCAAAACGTTACAGGATAACACGCGAGCCGGTTCGGCCCGCGCGTGCGGCGGGAAAAAGAAGTCCTTTCGGAGCGCCGGGATCTGGCGGCGCGGGCCAGCGACTACTGCCCGCGCCGGCCAAGCGAATCCGTGCGATCCCAGAACGGCGTGTTGCCGATCGGATCGCCGGAGACGCGATTTCGACGCGCGAGTTTTGCGCGCGCCCTTCGGCGGTCGTTTCCGGGCCGAGCGGACGAGCGTTGCCATAGCCGGCGGCGGAGATCTGGGCGGCCGGGGCTCCGCCCGCCACCAACGCGCTTCGCACGGCTTCGGCCCGCTGCCGGAAGCCGCCACGGAATGGGCTCCGGTCATGTGCCCTTCGCAGGAAATCTGAAGACCGGGGTAGCGCGCCAATAACGCGGCGATGCGCGCCAGTTTGATGCGCAATGCAGCGGCCTGCGCGCCGTGCGAACGGCGGCATAAGGCTCGGCCGTGACAATGAGAGCGAAAGCTTGCAGCTGGGATCGCGCGCTTCCAACCGGTAAGAAACTCTGATTTGAGGCAAGAAAGAAGCGCCGCAACGCCTCTCGCTATAATCGGTTTGTGAAACGATGCGCGCCGCTGGCGCTGGCAGCGCTGCTAGCGGCATGTTCGAAGAATATTCAGAATCAGGAAGCCGTGCGATCCGCGGTGGTCGAGTATCTGACGGCGCGCGCGCCGCAAACCGGTTTGGATATGAACGCCATGACGGTGGAAGTGGCGGCCATGACATTTGAGAAAGATACGGCGCGCGTGACGGTGTCGATCGCGCCCAAGGGTTCGAACGCCGGCGGCATGCAAATGCGTTACGACTTGGACCGCAAGGGAGACAAGTGGGTAGTGCGGCCCGGCGCAAGTCCGCATGGCATGACGCCATCGGCGGTTCCGGCGCCTGCCGGCCAAGGTCTGCCCCCTGGGCATCCCTTGGTGGGGCAGCAATGAAAAAAGTAGCCGTTCTCGGCGGGGGACCGGCGGGCGCTTTTGCGGCGGCCGGCCTAGCCAAGGCGGGCCTGAAGGTTGTCCTATTCGATGAAAAGCTGGCGTGGGAAAAACCTTGCGGAGGCGGCCTCACCTACAAGGCCTACCAACAATATCCGTTTCTGATCGACAACGGGTGGCCGAAGAAATTGGTTCATCAAACGGTGCTGGGGGCGCCGCGCGCCGGCGAAGCGACCATGGATTTGACGCACCCGCTGGTGATCTACTCGCGCAAGGAATTGAATGGCATGCTGCTGGAGCGCGCGGAACGGGCGGGCGCGGCGATCGAGAAAACGCGCGTGCTCCAAATCGAGCGCCGCGAAAAAGGATGGCGCTTGCGCACGCGCGACGGCCTGGAGGAAGCCGATTTCTGCATCGTCGCGATGGGCGCGCGAAATCCCTTGCGCGAAGTGGGAACGGAGTGGAGCGCGGCCGATACGATGAGCGCGCTGGGCTACTATGTTCCGGCTTCGCGGGAGCGGATCGACATTCAGTTTCTTCCCAAGCTGGAAGGCTACATTTGGGTGTTTCCGCGCTGCGAGCATCTGTCCGTGGGCATCTGCGGAAAAGGCGAACCCGCGCAAGCCTTGCGCGCGCGCCTGGACGCGTACATGGACGAACACCGCCTTGCGCGCCGGGACGCCGTTTTCTTCAGTCACATGCTTCCATCTCTTGAATGGAGCGGCTGGCGCAAGAATCGGGTGGCCGGCGAAGGCTGGCTGGCGGTGGGAGACGCCGCCGGACTGGTGGACCCGATCACCGGCGAAGGGATTTATTACGCCATGCGGTCGGGCGACCTGGCGAGCCAGGTGGTGGTGAACGACGCGCACGGGCTGTTGGAAAAAGCGGCCGCTTACCGCGCGCTGCTGGCGCGCGAATTCAGCCAGGATCTGGAGTTCGCCGCCACCCTTGCAAAGCGCGTCTTTTTGGGGCGATTTTTGCATCGCTCGGTGCCCCAAAGAATGGTGGAATTCATCCGGCGGAGCCAGCGCTTCCGCGACCTGATGCAGGATCTGTTCGCCGGCACTCAGCCTTACTTGACGCTGCGGAGCCGGCTGCTGCGGAATCTGGGGGGAACCTTGCAGGAGGCGATCCTGAGCTTCTTTTTGGATCGCGTGATTCCGGAGAGTCCGGGCGCATGACGCCGCCGCAGCGGGCCGGGACGCGCGCGCGGGCGGGGCAATCCCAAGCGCTGTTTGAGCGGGCGCAAGCGGTGATTCCCGGGGGAGTGAACTCTCCTGTCCGGGCCTTCCGCGCCGTCGGCGGCTCACCGCCGTTTCTGGCGCGCGGCGAAGGCTCGCGCGTCTGGGACGTGGACGGCAATTGCTACATCGATTACGTCTGCTCTTGGGGGCCGCTGTTGCTGGGCCACCGGCCAAAGCAGGTGATCGCGGCGCTTGAAGAGGCTCTCGAAGAGGGCACCAGCTTCGGCGCGCCCACCGAGCGCGAAGTGCTGCTAGCCGAGCTGATCTCGGAGACCGTCCCTTCCATGGAGATGGTCCGGCTGGTGAACTCCGGCACCGAGGCGACGATGAGCGCGCTGCGGCTGGCTCGAGGCTTCACGGGCCGGGACCTGACTGTGAAATTCGAGGGCTGCTATCACGGCCACGTGGATTCGTTGCTGGCGAAGGCGGGCTCGGGGATGGCGACTTTGGGCATTTCCGATGCGGCCGGCGTGCCCAAAGCCTTCGCGGAAACGACCCTCGTGCTGCCCTTCAACTCCATTGCAGCCGTGGAGAAGGCGTTTTCCACGCGCGGCGATCAGATCGCGGCCGCGATTGTCGAGCCGGTGGCGGGCAACATGGGATGCGTCCCGCCGGCGCCGGGATTTCTGGAAGCGTTGCGGGATTTGACGGCGCGGCACGGAGCGCTGCTCATCTTCGACGAAGTGATGACGGGATTCCGCCTGGCGTTGGGGGGCGCGCAGCAGCGGTTCGAGATCCGGCCCGACCTGACCACGCTGGGCAAAATCATCGGGGGCGGCTTGCCCATGGCGGCCTACGGCGGCCGCGCGGACATCATGAAGAACGTGGCTCCGCTCGGCGGGGTATATCAAGCGGGCACGCTCTCTGGCAATCCCCTGGCCGTTGCCGCGGGGCTGGCGACGCTGCGCTATCTAAGCGAACACCCGGAGATCTACGATCTGCTGGAAGCTCGCGGCGAGCGGCTGGCCGAATGGACTCCGCCGGGAGTGACCATCCAGCGCGCCGGCTCCATGTTCACGTTCTTTTTCTTGGGCCAGCCTGTCGCCGATTGGGGTTCGGCCAAGCGCTGCGATACGGCGCGCTTTGCGAAATTCTTCCACTTCATGCTCGATCGCGGCGTCTACCTCGCGCCTTCGCAGTTTGAAGCGGGATTTGTTTCGGCGGCGCATACGGAAGAAGACATCGCCGTCACCGTTGCCGCCGCGCGCGAATTTTTCGAATCCGAACGCCCCTAAGCCCGCGCCGCTAAAGCTCGTCCGCCGAAATTCGCCGTAAACGCGGCCCGCTGTGCTATCTTACATGCACAGGCGGCTCCCGCGCGCCGCCGGGCGGAGCATTTTCCTATCGGATCTATGAAGTACTTCCTTCCTTCCGCACTTGTGGCGGCCTGGCCCCTGTTCGGCCAACTCGTCTTCAATAACGCGCCTACGCGGGAATTCGGCCAGCCGTCGCTGGTTCTTCCGTCTCCTGTTTCTAACGCTCCGAATCTGGTGGAAGGCAGGGAATTCAACGGCCCATCGGGAATCGCTTTCGATTACAGCACGAACCCGCCCGCGGTCTATGTCTCCGATACCGGCAACAATCGGGTATTGGGTTGGCGGAATAGCGCCGCGCTTGCGACCGGCGCGCCGGCGGACATCGTGATCGGCCAGCCCAGCCTGGTTTCGACGCTTCCGGCTGGACCCGGAACCTCATTCAGCACAGGCTTGAATCTGCCTCGAGGAATCACGGTGGACAGCCAAGGCAATCTTTACGTGGTGGATGCCGGCAATAATCGCGTTCTGCGCTATGTTACTCCGCTAAAACAACCATCCGGCCAGCTTCTTCCCGTCGATCTGGTCATTGGTCAAAAAAGCATCAATTCTGGAAATCAGCCGAATGAGGGCAATCCGTACGCCCCTGGCAACAAAACACTCGCCTTTGTTTCCGGAAATTACGCTTATCCCGCCGGATTGGCTCTGGACGCTCCAGGCAATTTATGGGTAAGCGATCCCGTCAATAATCGGGTTCTGCGTTTTCCCTCCGCGAATTTGACGCCCAATTTAACCGAGCCCGCCGCCGATCTGGTTTTGGGCCAATGCGATTTCGCATCGTACCAGGCCCCGCAATATCCAAACAACACTCAAACCAACCTGGCCGCGCTGGTGCAACCGTCGGGAGTGGCGTTTGATTCGTCTGGCCGGCTTTACATCTCCGACAATTACGCGCGAGTGCTGGAGTTTTCGCCGCCTTCAACGAACTGCCAATCCGCCGACCGGGTTTTGGGGATCCGGACGATTGTCGCACAAGGGCAGCAGCCCCAGGCATACCCGACCAACTATACGCTAGGTCTTTTGAACCAGAGCGGCGCCATTGCCGGCGCGCCGCAAGGAGTCTTCACCATGGGCCCGTATGTGTTCGTCTGCGACACTCCGGCGCACCGGATCGTGAGCTACGATTCGTACTCCAACTGGGCCCCGCAGACCCAGAGCAATCCTTCGCCGCCGCAAAAGTCGGTCTTCGGCCAGCCGGATCTGTTCAGCGGCCAGGCGAACCGGAATTTACTGCAACCGAGCAACGCCAGCCTCTCTTTTCCCACCGCTGGGGCCGCCAACACAGCCACGAACGAATTGTGGATCGTGGATTCGGGCAATAACCGGGTGCTGATTGTTCCTCAGCAAGCCTCGCAGTACATCGGGGCTTCCCGGGTGCTGGGCCAGATGGATTTCGCTTCTAACAGCCCCAACTTGATCGAGGGCCGCGAAGTGTACTTTTACAACCCTGGCGTGATCGGCGTGGTGCTCGGGGCGGGAGTGGCGGTGGACAAAAATTCCAACCCTCCGCATCTGTATGTCGCCGATCCAGGAAACAATCGCGTGCTGGGGTTTCTGGACGCGCGGAAAGTCGGCGCCGACGCGCATTCCCTTTTGACTCAAAAGGCGGATCTGGTGATCGGGCAACCCGATCTGGCGCACGCCCTTCCCAACTATTCTCCGTCTAATTTGCAGCCCTCCGACGCGCAGACGCCCAACAACACCGGCCTGATCGCTCCGGTTGGATTGGCGGTGGACGCCAACGGCAATCTCTTTGTCGCGGATTCGGGGAATGGGCGCGTGATGCGATTTCCCGCGCCTTTCGCGCAGCCTCCCGGGCTTCCCAAAGCCAACCTCGTGCTAGGCCAGAGCGGGTTTTCCAGCAAGATCCAGGACCCCAGTTCTTCCACGATGAGCGCTCCGTTCGGCCTGGCGCTGTTCAGCGATGGAAGCTTGGCGGTTTCCGACGCGGTTCACAACCGTGTGCTGGTGTTTCAGAAGCCGGCGGGGGGCGACTTCGCCACGGGGCAAGCGGCCGCCTTGGTGCTGGGGCAGCCCAATTTCACCTCGATCGCCGCTCCCTCGCCGCCCACCGGCGCCAGTTTGAGCGGTCCGCGCCATCTTGCCACCGACTCCTCCGACCGTCTCTACATTTGCGATACGGGCAACGGGAGAATTCTGGTGTTCGCCAACGCCCTGAAGTCCATCAGCGGCGCCACGGCCGCGCTGGTGGTGGGCGGTCTTAACCAGCCCGAAGGCGTCGCGGTGAGTCCTTCGACCGGCGAAATCTGGGTGGCTAACACTGGCAGCAACCAACTGCTCCGCTATCCCGAGTTCAATACGCTTCAAATCACCAACCAGCCGACGGAAACGTTGAGCGCCCCGGGGCCGCTGGCGGCCGCACTGGATGCATACGACAATCTGGTCGTGGCCGAAGCATACAATCGCGTGAGCTTTTACTTTCCGTTGATGTTCTACCGCCATGCGGCGACCTACGCCGCCGGAACGCCGGGCACTTGCGCCACTTCCGTCAATCTCACCCCAGGCATGCTCGCGCTGCTCGGACGGTACGGAACCGATTTCAGCCTGACCGCCGCGAGCACCCAGTCGCCACCGTGGCCAACATCGGGTCTGAATGACGTTGAAGTGCTGGTGGGCGGCATTCCCGCTCCAATCTTCCGCCTCGATCCCAACGTCATTTATTTCCAGGTTCCATACGAGGCGCCGAGTTCGGGGACGGCCGATGTCATCGTTCTGCATCCTTCGACGGGCCAGATTCTCGCCGCCGCCAACTTTGGAATGCAGCCAGCAGCGCCGGGAATTTTCACCGCCAATGCTCAGGGCACCGGTCCGGCCGCGGCGACGAACTCGGACGGCACGCCCAACTCGAGCGGCCATGGCGCGGCAAGGGGCGACTACATCACGTTGTGGCTCACCGGCGCCGGATTCATTCCCAATGTGGGGGATGGAGTGGCGCCCGGGGCGGCGATTTCGACGCCCACGCCGCCGCAGGTGTTCATAGGGCTGCTTCCGGCGACCAATATTCAATACTCCGGCGTATCGCCCCAATATCCGGGGCTATGGCAGATAAATGTGCAAGTGCCGCAGAACGTGCCTCCCGGAACGGCCTCCGTGCTTGTGAATATGTCCGCATACGATCTGGCGAGCAACTGCGGCGGAACGTCCGCTGTGGGTGGCCCGGGGCCGGATCAGGCGCTGACGCCTCAGAACAATCTCATTCCGACGATCGTGGTGAAATAGTGCGGACGCCCGAAAAGTTCGAGCTTTTCGCCATCAGCGCCGAATTTCTTTTCCTCGAGCTGGCCTTCATCCGCTGGTTCCCCGCACATGTCCTGTTCCTCACCTTCTTCACCAATACGGTGCTGTTGGCCTGCTTTCTCGGCCTCTCGTTGGGATTGATGGCGCGCCCGCGGCGAAGCTTCCTAGCGCTCACGCCGCTGCTGCTGGCCATTGCGCTGGCGGCGGGAGTCGGCATGGAGGGACTGAGGCTGGCGCTGCAAAACATCATCGACGTAGGCAGCAACAAGCTCTCGCCACAGATGGTCTACTTTGGCGCCGAACAGAGCGCCGGCGACGTGGCTTCGTTCGTTGTGCCCATCGAGTGGGTGGCGGGCTTTTTCTTTGCCTTGATCGCCGCGACCATGGCCGGACTGGGACAGCACATGGGCCGCCGCCTGGCAGCCATTCCGAACGCCGTGGAAGCCTACATGATCAACATCGGAGGCAGCCTTGCTGGAATTTTGCTATTTCAAGCCTGCTCCTGGCGGTTGTCTCCGGCGTGGTGGTTCAGCTTTGCCGCCGCGGCGCTGATGTGGCTTTTGTGGAGGGACGCTCCGCGGCGGTATGGGGCGCTGGCGCTCTCGGCTTGTATCCCGCTGCTGGCGCTGATCCCCCGTTATTTTTCCATCGGCGTGATTCATCGGAATTTCCCCGAGGAGGCCTGGTCTCCTTATTACCGCGTCAACTACTCGCCCTCGACGCGCGCGATCGCCGTAAACCTGCTAGGCCATCAGAACATGGTGAGCCGCAACGATCCTTTCCCCGGCTACGCCATTCCGTATCTGTTGAATCGCGACGCGGGGCAGCCGCCTTTTCGGGACATTCTCATTGTCGGCGCCGGTTCGGGCAACGATGTTAGCCGCGCGCTGGAATGGGCCGCGCCGGATGCCCGCATCGACGCGGTGGAAATCGATCCGGTGATCCAGAATCTGGGCCGCCAGCATCATCCCGACCGCCCCTATCAAGATCCTCGGGTCACCGTGCACCTGACCGACGGACGCAATTTCTTGCATTCTCCGGGCCGCCGCTACGACCTGGTGGTTTTTGCGCTGATCGACTCTCTGGTTCTTCACAGCAGCTTGAGCAACCTGCGGCTGGAAAGCTATCTGTTCACCGAAGAGGCTCTGCGCGATGTGCGGCGCGCGCTGAATCCGGGCGGCCTGTTTGTGATGTACAACTATTTCCGCCAGGGTTGGATTGTCGCGCGGCTCGCCGAAACGGCTCAAGCCTCGCTGGGCGAGCGTCCCCTGGTTTTGAGCTTGCCTCAGCGGGACTCGATCGGTCCCGAGGAAAAGGCCGAGGGGTTCACGTTGATTTTCGACGGCCCGCGCGCCGCAGCGCTGACGAGCGCTTTCCAGGATCAAGGATCGTACGCGATTTTGCCGGCCCAGCCGGGTGCGCCGCCCATTCGGCTCCGCCCGGCGCGCGTCGAAATCCCATCCGATCTTCGCCCCGCGCGCGACTCCTGGCCGTTCCTTTACTTGCGCCGCCCGATGATTCCGGCGTTGGTTTGGCGCGGAATCGCGGTGATGAGCCTAATCAGCCTGGCGCTGCTGTGGGCGTTCGGGTGGCGAATTCGCGCGGGAGCTCCGGCGCGGCCGAATCTGGCTATGGCGCTGCTGGGCGCCGGGTTCATGCTGATCGAGACAAAAGCGGTGGTTCATATGGCGCTGCTTTTCGGGAGCACGTGGATTGTCAACGCCGTGGTATTTTCCGCGGTTCTGGCGATGATTCTGATCGCCAACCTGCGCGTTCTGAAAGCGGGCCGCATCCATCTGGGGCGTCACTACGCCGGGCTGCTGGCGGTTTTGGCGCTCAACATGGCCATGCCTTTGGATGCGTTTCTGGGTTTGCCGCCGCTGGCTCGCGCGGCCGCCGCCGGCGCGTTGGTGCTTGCCCCCGTGTTTTACGCCGGGGTGATTTTCGCAATTTTTTTCCGGCAGGCAGAACGGCCGGAGCAGGCAATGGCCTACAACGCCGCCGGCGCGATCCTGGGCGGGTTTGCGGAAAGCGCGTCGTTGGCGATTGGGTTTCAGTATCTCATCGCCGTCGCCGCCGCGATTTATTTGGCCTCCTGGCTCGCATCCGCCGGAACCGGCCGCCACGCCTCCGCCACTCATACGATGATCGCCAGCGCCTAGAATCGAGTGGCGATCAATAAAATTTCGATCGGCCAAATAATAATGGGTTCCATTCCTCCGCCCTCCTCTCTGGCCGAGGAATATAGGGCAGGATTAACAGAGTATTTGGCTTAAAAAAGACAATCTATTGAAATTACGGCGAATAATAATTCTCCGGACGCCGTGAACGCGAGGCGGGCGATTGTGGCTGGGGCTGAAGTTTGGGGCGATATCGCTTGCCGTTACTTTACGGCGCGGCGGCGCAAAATCGCCGGGACGTCTGTTTGGTTTTTACTTTCCCTTTAAGTCCTTTTGTAACTGTCCCGCGATCCTCACCGCGAGGCGATTTAACGAATCGGATTGATTGTCTTTCGGCGGCGCGTAAACGCTCCATAGCACGGCGCGAGTGGCGCGGTCCACCAGGAAAATCGATCCTTTGCCGCGCGCCCGAGGCGCCATGGCGGGTTTGAAGCTGTCATTCGGTTTGCCGTCTTCGATTTTTTCCGTCGACGCGAAGAGCTCATGGAGGGATTGCTCGAGGCTGGTTCCAATGTGGTCGCTAAAGACCGCTTCCGCCTTCTGCGGATCGGTAACCACTTTGAAGACGCCGCTATTGGTCAGCGCCACGGCCAGGTATTGGTCGAGACCGCCGGACATGGGCAGCATATAGACGGTCTTGACCGCGGAAAGCTCCGGGCTGGCGGCCAGCGCCGCGCCGGCGGCGGCCACGGCGAGCACAAACATCTTCACCATGAATTCATCTTACTGCTGCACGGTATGCTAGTGATTCCGTGAATGTACAAGGGCCAGAAGATCACGGTGATCATCCCCTGCCTCAACGAAGAACAAGGCGTGGAGCAGGTGCTCAAGCGGCTTCCCGAATTCGTGGATGAGGTCATTGTTGTGGACAACGGCTCCACGGACCGCACCTCGGAGGTGGCGCGAGCTTTTGGAGCCAAGGTGATTCGCGAGGATGTGCGGGGCTACGGACGCAGCTACAAGACAGGGTTCGCCTCGGCCCGGGGAGACGTGATTGTGACGCTCGATGGCGACCATAGCTACCCGCCCGACGCCATTTCGTATCTGCTGGAAGCCTTTTTCCACTTAAAGGCGGATTTTCTGAACACCTCCCGGTTTCCGGTGCAAGATCGTAAGGCGATGAGCTTTTTGAACAAGCTTGGAAACCTAATTCTGTCGCTGGCCATGTCCATTCTGTATCTTCGCTGGGTGCGGGATTCGCAGTCGGGCATGTGGGTTTTCCGCCGGTCGATTTTGAAGGGACTGAAGCTCACCTCCGACGGCATGGCGTTTTCCGAGGAAATCAAGATCGAAGCGCTCAAGAGCCGCCGCGTGCGCTTTGTGGAGATTTCCATTCACTATACTTCGCGGCTAGGCGAGACCAAGCTGAACCTCTGGCGCGATGGGTTCTACAATCTGTGGTTCATTTTCAGAAAGCGGTTTTCGTGACGGTCGCCGCGGTCATCCCTCATTGGAACCGCCGGGATTTGCTAGCGGCGCTGATGGAAAATCTCCGGCGGCAGAGGCGCGCCTTCGACCGCGTCATCGTGGCCGATAACGGCTCCACGGACGCTTCGGCGGAGATGGCGGAGCGGGCGGGAGCATGCGCGCTGAGGCTCGGCGCGAATCTCGGATTCGCCGCGGCGGTGAACCGCGCGATCGAGGCCGCGGAATGCGATTGGGTGGCCATTCTCAACAACGATGTGACGCTCGATCCCGGCTGGCTGGAAACGCTTCTGGAGGTGGCCGCGCGCGAACATGCGTGGTTTGCGGCGGGGAAAATTCTCTCGGCCTCGCACCCGAACGTGGTGGACGGTTGCTTTGACGAGATCGCGCGAAGCGGCTGCGCCTGGCGCTGCGGCGCGGGCCGTCCGGATTCGCCGGCCTGGAATCAATTCCAGCGCATCCGGATCGCCCCGATGACGGCGGCCTTATTCCGCCGGGATTTATTCCGCCACGTGGGGCCGCTGGATGAGCGCTTTGAGTCGTACCTGGAGGATGTCGATTTCGGCATTCGCTGCTCGCTTCAGGGTTTTGCCGGCGTGTACGCGCCGAGCGCGCTGGCCTGGCACCTGGGAAGCGCTACGGCGGGAAAGTGGAGCTCGGACACGGTTCGACGCATCTCCCGCAACCAGTTCCTGCTGGCGGCGAAGCATTTCGGCGGCCAGCCGCTGTGGCCGATCGTCTGGGGACAGTTGTTGTGGGGCCTGGTGGCCCTCCGCCACGGAAAGTTGCTTTCCTACTTGAGGGGCAAATGGGAGGGCTACCGGCGCAGGCCGCCAATCGGGCCGGCCCCGTCTCAAATTCACGCGTTCCTCAAGGAGAGCGAACGAACTATTTTCGAATTGCAGCGGCGGACCGGATTCGACCTCTACTGGCGGATCTACTTCTGGCTGTCGGCGGCGTGATGAAAGCCGGTTTAGGAGAATCTGGCGTTGGGATGGATGCATCTTATGAAGCCGGGGCGAGCGCCACACCGGGCAGGGAGGAAGGACACAGTCCACCCCTTTGGGGCGGAGGAGATGTCTTTTTATTTCATTTCGTTATACGAAAAATGAGAGAACGAGACGTGGCGGGGTAATTGCTGGGGCCGACATGATCCGCCGCCCCAATGTTTTGGTGGGGTAAGATTGTGAAAACCGGTGGATGGTAGAAGCGAGCGCGCTTTGGAGTCTGGATTTTTGGCAGCAGAAAGGATTTGAACTTTTCGGGAGGTTCTAGCCCTGGCTGTCGCGGCCATCATTGTCACTCACAACTCGGAAGCTGTTGTTGGGGAATGCATTGAGGCGCTGACGGCCATGGCCCCCGCTATCCTAACCGTGGTGGTCGATAACGCCTCAAGCGACCGCACAGCAGCCATGCTACGCTCCCGGGCCGGGGTGAAACTAATCGCAAATGCGAAAAATCTGGGTTTCGCGGCGGCGGCGAATCGGGGCGTTAGGGAATCCGGCGCGGAATTCCTCCTCTTGTTGAATCCCGACGTACGGCTGTTGACTGGGGTTGACAGCCTGGTGCAGGCTGCTGGCCGGAGCGGGCTGGCGGCAGGAAGGCTGGTGGACGATAAGGGACGGGATCAGAAGGGTTTTACGGTTCGCCGTTTCCCGACGCCCGCGGCCCTGGTTTTCGAATTGTTGGGCCTGAATCGTCTGTTGCCCTCTAATCCAGTGAACCGGAGTTATCGCTGCCTGAACCAGGATCTGGCGGAGCCGGGCTCGGTGGAACAGCCCGCGGGGGCTTTCCTAATGTTCCGGCGAGATGTGTGGGAGCGGCTGGGCGGCTTCGATGAAGACTTTGCTCCCATCTGGTTCGAGGACGTGGACTTTTGCCGCAGAGCCGCGGCGGCGGGCTACCGAATCGAGTATGTTCCGTCGGTGACGGGAGAGCACCGGGGCGGCCATTCGGTGCGGCAATTGAGCGACGCGCGCCGGTTGGAGTATTGGTGTGATAGCCTTCTTACATATGCTTCCAAGCACTTCCGGTTATTGGGTTACCAGGCCGTATGCCTCGCCGTGGTGCTTACTTCTGTTCCGCGGATGGTCGCGGGGATAATCCGAGACAGGAGTCTATCCCCCGTCGGTAGTTGTACTAGAATTATCCGGTTCGCCGGACGGCGCTTGGTCTTTCCCCGGGCTAAACCCGCTAGCGCCACAACGCCAAGACAGGATCACAAAGACGGATGGCCTTTAGAGACTCGGTAACGGTCACGGTAGTCACTTACAACAGCGGAAGATTCATAAAGCGGTGCCTGGAGTCGGTGCTCGATCAAAAATATGACAACTTCGAGATTGTCGTGATCGACAACGCGTCGACGGATGGGACCGCCGACATACTGGAGCAGTTTTCCGACCGTTGCCGCGTCTATTACAACAGCGAAAACATCGGCTTCGCGGCGGCGCAGAATCAAGCGATCGCGTTGTCTCGGGCCGACTGGATTTTGACGTTAAATCCCGACGTGCTCCTTCTGCCCAATTTCATCCAGGCTCTGGTGGAGGGGGGACAGATTGATCCCAGGATCGGCACGGTTTGCGGCAAATTGCTCACGATCCGCGCCACGTTCGATCTGCCCGATAAACAACTGGTGGATTCCACGGGCATCTACTTCACTCCCACGTTGCGGCACCTGGACCGCGGCAGCCAGGAAGTGGATAACGGGCATTATCTGAACTTCGAATATGTGTTTGGCGCGACGGCCGCGGCGGCGCTGTACCGCCGGAGCATGATCGAGGACATTTCCATCCAAGGCGAGTTTTTCGATCCCGATTTTTTCGTGTATCGCGAGGACGCCGACGTGGCGTGGCGGGCGCAACTGATGGGCTGGCGATGCATCTACACGCCCATGGCTCGCGGCTACCATGTGCGCAACGTGCTGCCGGGCAATCGCCGGGCGCTGCCGCCGGTGATCAACATGCATTCGGTGAAGAACCGCTTTTTGCTGCGGATCAAGAACATGACGGGGAGCCTCTACCGCCAGAACTGGCTGTCGATCACCGGGCGGGATCTGGTGGTGGTGGGGGCCTGCCTGCTGCACGAGCACACCTCGCTGCGCGCCTTCTTATACATAGCTCGCAACTGGAAACGGGTTTGGGCGAAGCGCCGCGAGATCATGAATCGGCGCCGGGTCAAGGACGACTACATTGCCAGTTGGTTTTCGTACGAACCAGTGAGCCGGCCGGCGCCGCAGCCGACCGCGAAAGTGAAGGCGCGCAGCGCGCGAGGTTGAACAGGCCGGAGCCAAAAGTCGCAAATCGGGAGCCGGGATAGGCGTGCGGGTGGCCATTCTGGGTACCCGCGGAATTCCGGCGCGCTACGGCGGGTTCGAAACGTTTGCCGAAGAGTTGTCGGCGCGTCTGGCCGCTCGCGGCCACCAGGTCACCGTCTATTGCCGGCAGCGTCCTTCCGCCTCTGAATACCGCGGCGTCAAGCTGCGCTATCTTCCCACCATCCGCCACAAATATCTGGAAACCATCGCGCATACGTTTTTATCGACTTTGGATCTTGCGGCGCGCCAACTGGGCCGGGAGCCTCAGCAAGCGGCGTTATATTGCAACGCCGCCAACGCCATTTTCACCTTCATTCCCCGCCTGTGCGGCGTTGCCGCGGCGTTGAACGTCGACGGATTAGAGCGTCATCGCAAAAAATGGAACGCCGCGGCCAAGGCATGGTACCGAGCCTCGGAATGGCTGGCCACCTGGATGCCAAACGCGGTGGTGACCGACGCGCAGCGCATCGCCGATTATTACCGGTCTCGATATGGCCGCGAATCCGAGATGATCCCCTATGGCGCCGAGACGGGAGCCGTGGAAACCACCGAGGCTCTAAAGCGCCTGGGACTCGAGCGACGCCGTTATTTTCTATACGTCAGCCGCCTGGAGCCGGAAAATAACGCCCTGCGGGTGCGGGAAGCGTTTGAAAAAGTGAATACCGATTTCAAGCTGGCGCTGGTGGGCGACGCCCCCTACGCGGCCGGATATATCGCGAAAGTGAAGAATACGCGCGATCCGCGAGTGGTGATTCCGGGCGCGATCTATGGGCAGGGTTATCGCGAGCTGGACTCGCACTGCTTCGCTTATATTCACGCGACGGAGGTGGGGGGAACGCATCCGGCGCTCATTGAAGCGATGGGACGGGGCGCGCTGACCCTTTACTTGAACACGCCGGAGAACGAAGAGGTCGCGGGAGGGGCGGGCATCCCTTTCGCCCATGCGAACCTGGAAGCAGGCGCGGGGCCGGCGCGCCGCGGCGAGCGACCGGCGAACTCAAGCTCGGCCGCCTCCGTTGCGCGCGCGAGCTCGTTGGAAGAGGTCCTGCGGCGCGTGCTTGAAATGCCGGAGGAGGAGAGAAACGAATGGCGGCGGCGGGCGGTCAATCGGGTGAGGGAGCGATACAGTTGGGAGGCCGTGACGGACCGCTACGAAGCGCTGCTGACGCGCTTGGCCACGAAGAGCTAGCTTCGCCGCGGAGAGGAATGCGGAGTTGGGTGGAAATTTCCCTAGCCACAATCCGCCAAAATTATCGCGCCGTGAGGGCCCTGGTGGGCTCGGAGGCCGAGATCATGCCGGTCGTAAAGGCCGACGCTTACCGTCATGGCGCCGTGGAGGTGTCGCGCGCGCTGGAGCAGGAAGGGGCGGCCTGGCTGGCGGTCTCAAACGTCGAAGAGGGAGTGGCGCTCCGCGCGGCGGGCATTCGCGCCCGCATCCTGGTCATGGCCGATTTTCTCGGCCCCGACCACTGGCCGGAACAATACCATCTCACGCCCGTGATTCATTCCCTGGGCGACGTGGCGGCCGTGCGCGTTCCGTATCATCTCAAAATCGACACGGGCCTGGGACGGCTGGGGACCCGCGCCGCGCCGGAGGAAATTGTACGGGCTGTGGCGGCCGGCCCATCGCCGCTCGAAGGATTAATGACGCATTTCGCTTCCGCCGCCAACTACGCCAGTTCGCAGACCGAGGAGCAGATCGAAAAGTTTGAAGCCGTGGTTGGGGCGCTGCGCGCCGCCGGCGTGGCGCCGCGTTACATCCATTGCGCCGCCACCATCCCGGTGGCATACTGCCGCCGGCGGGCGTGGGGCAATTTGGTGAGGCCGGGCCATGCGATCTACGGCTACGTTTCTCCGGTGTGGGGCCCCGCGCCCGCCGCGGCGCTGCGTGTAAAGCCCGCGCTTAGCTGGAAAGCGGCGGTTCTGGCGGTGAAGGATCTGGAGGCCGGCGCGCTGATCGGCTATGGCGGCATGCACCGCGCCGAACGGCCCATGCGGATCGCGGTGCTCGCGGCCGGTTATGCCGACGGCATTCCTCATAGGCTATCGAATAAGGGCCATGTAATCGCAAACGGCAAACTCGCGCCGATCGTGGGAGCGGTTTCGATGGATCTGACCACTATCGATATCACGTCCTGTCCCGAGCTGCGTCCGGGAGATTCCGTCACGCTGCTTGGCTCCGAGGGCGGCGTTTCGATCGATGCGCAGAAGATCGCGCGGCAAGCGGGCACCATTTCCCATAGCGTGCTGTGCGGGATCGGCTCCCGGGTGAAGCGGCTCTTTGTGGAATAAAAAGCCGCGGATTTGCTTGGGCGCCGCAAGCAAGGTAATATTGATCTGCGGACCGGACTCATGCGCGGAAAATGCCGGTGGCCGCGCCAGTTGCACGCTTCTGGCAAAATTGGATTGCGTAGAGGAGTTTTTTCATGTTCAGACGGATTCTGGTCCTGAGTGGAATCGCCGCCGCCACCTTGCTGGCGCAAAGCTCAAGCCCGGCGACAACCAGCGTGCCGTACACCTCCGCCACCGGCGCGAAAATCGACCCAAATTGGAAGCCGCCCAAGACCGCCTGGGGGGAGCCCGATCTCCAGGGAATCTGGCCCCTGAACCATCTCATCGCCGTGCCGCTGGAACGGCCGCGGCAGTACGGAACCAAAGCTTATTTGAGCGAAGACGAGGTCGCCAAGGCGCAAGCCGCGCTCGACGCGCGGAACAGCCGCTTCAAGGGCGGACCCATCCCGGTGGCCGACACTTCCACGCGAGTGATGCGTCAAACTTCCCTCATCATCGATCCGCCCGACGGCCGTTTCCCCCCGCTCACCGAATACGGCAAGAAGCTTCAGGAGCAAATGCGCAGCAGCTACCGTCCGGGGCAGACGGTATTCGATACGCCCGCCGATTTCAGCGCTTGGGACCGCTGCATCACGCGGGGCATGCCCGTTTCCATGGAGCCGCGGAATTATAACAACGGCATTCGCATCATGCAGTCGCCCGGTTATGTGGTGATCCTGCTTGAAATGGCTCATGAGGCGCGCGTCATTCCCACCAACGGCATGCCGCAATTGGATTCCCACATCCGGCAGTGGATGGGCGAATCCAGAGGGCATTGGGAGGGCAATACGCTCGTGGTTGAGACGAAAAATTTCAACGGTCTGGTCGGCCTGACCAGCGCCGGCGTTCCGGGCTCGCCCGCCCCGCTTCAGCCGTCGACCCCCGACCTCCACATTGTCGAACGCTTCACGCGCGTCGCGCCGGACACGATCGACTTCAAGATGACCGTCGAGGATCCGTCCGTGCTCTTGAGCCCTATCACCATCGCGTATCCGATGTATCTCGACAACAAGTACGAGATGTTCGAGTACGCCTGCCACGAAGGCAACACGGCGGTGCGCAACTATATCCAAACTTCGCGCTACGAGCGCGAGCACGCCAAGAAATAGGGCGCTGTTAGCCCTTTGTGGAAGAACCTATCTCCCCGCAGGCCCGGCCTTTTGCCCTGCCGCGGCCAGGCTAGCGGCCAGCCGGCAAAAACAGAGCGAAACATTGCCGGATTTTGAATCGCGCGGCCGATTTTTTTCATCAATCGTATGCGATTAAGGGCTGGGTTCCGCTCAGACAGCAATCAGCCCCATTTCGGGACTCCATTCGCTACGGGGGGAGCACAAGGAGATTCAAGGTGAGTTTGCATAAAATCGCATGTATATTCTTGCTGCTAATTCCCGCGTTGGTTCAAGCACAAAGCGATTTAAGCGGCGCCGCGCAAAATAAAAAACTCGTCGCGGATTTTTACCGCCTGGTGTTCGAACCTCGCAATCCCGACTTGATTGAGCAATATGTGGCGGCCGATTTCGTGGAGCACAATCCCATGATGCAAAGCGGTCGAGAAGCCTTGGTCAAGTTCATCCAATCGCTGCCGCGTCCCGTCAACCACGATGTCGGACCGGAAATGAAGATTCCGCCGGTTTACACCATAGCGGAGGGCGATCTTGTCACTTTCGTCTTCAAGTGGCGGACGCCCGATCCCAAGGACAAAACCAAGGCATACGACCGCTTTACGTTCGACATGTTCAGGATTCAGAACGGCAAGATCGCCGAGCATTGGGATGGAGAGACAAGATAGCCGGGATGCGGCGCCGCGGTTTGCGTCAAAGAGCGGGGCGGGCGTCCGCGAAATCCACGCCACGTTCCGCGCCCAAGCCGGGCGTGGTCCGACGGATCGCCTTTCTTGAGAGCTGCCCGGCGACGGCCCGCCGTGAGAGCCGCTTGAGCGCCTGCCCTTGCAGACGCTTCTTGGCAATGGCGCCGAATTGCGCTTTGGCGCGCCATTTCAAAAGGCGGAACTGTGTTTCGGTGAGCCCCATTTCGCGACAAATCTGCTCCGCGGACTGCTCCAGCACGTAAAATCGCTCCAGAACTTCGCCCTGTTCGGGCGGCAATGCGCAAAGCGCGCGTTTCGCCCAGTCTCTTTTTTCCCGGGCGATGACGACGCGATCGAGATCGCAGGCCGGATCGAGCAGAGCGAGATTGTCGGGCGCGATCTCGCGGAACCGCCTTTTACGAAGGCTGCGGAGGGAAGAGCAGAAGTGCCGGTGGGCGATAACGTGGATGAAACCGGGGAGCCGATCGGGTTCGCGGGGATCTCCATTGATAATCGCCCGAATTGTGGCCAAATAGGTATCGTGTGTCCGGTCGTCGGCATATTGAACGCCGAGGCGCTGAGAAAACCAGCGGCGGACATCGGTAAATGCGGTGGAATAAAGCTCCTCGCACGCCGCGGAATCTCCGATGCGGATGCGTTCTACAAGGGAGCGCCAAGACACGGGCGGGCAAGATTTAGATTCAAATAGCGGAGCATTGAGAGTCGAAACCCCACTCCCAATGGCGTTTGCTGGCTGCATCGTTCGTCCTTTTTTAGACTACGCGCGAGCTACCGCCAAATCGGATCTCGGGGTAGGAGCTCCGACGCAGCCTCCGGCTGCTGGCCATAAGGTAGGCCCGCCGCGTCGTCCTCAATAAACATTTTCGAGCCGATGGAAAGGGGTGTAATCCGAATTATTACCGCCAAAACAAAGTAGTTTTACGGGTTTTCGCGCGGGGAGGGCGCAATTAAAGGAAATCAGCGCGAAGCGGCAGCTACGGGCGAAGAAAACGGGAAAAGCCGTCAGAAACGGGCGAGCGACAGTTGGCGAAACGTTAGGGAAGCTCCAGTTCCGGCGCGTTCGCCGCAGCTTCTGGCTTGCCCAGATTCTGAAGATGCGCGCGAATGGCGGACGCGTCGGAAGCGCCGGCGTCCAATTCGAGATATTTCGTAATATGCTCGCTGGCCCCGGCGGAATCGCCCTTGGCCTCGAGTATTCTCCCGAGAACGTATTCCGCCCTGGGCATTTTGTGAATGGGATCGGCGCGGATGGCTTCGCGAGCGCTGGCTTCGGCTCCGTCGAGATCCTTCAACTCGTATCGCGCCACGGCTTGATGGAGGTAGATTTCCGGGAAAATGCGCTTGTCGGCTTTCACCAAAGCATCGGAGGCCTTGGCGGCGGTTTCCCAATCCTTCAGCTTAATGGACAGCCGCGCCAGATTCAGATAGGCGGGCAGCAGCTTGGGGTCGGCTTCAATCGCGTGCTGATAGGCATCCTTCGCCTGATCCCGATTGTTCAATTTTTCGGAAAGTTGGCCGAGTGCGTTCCAGCCTTGTCCGAACTTGGGAGCCGCTTTCACGGCTGCCTGCATCTGTCGGCTCGCCTCGGCCAGGTCGCTTTTGTCAAGCGCCTTCATCGCCAATTTCCAAGAAGGCTGCGCCTTGGACGGCACCTCGCTGTCGAGGACGCTGATGGAGTTGGGATCGGCGCCGCGGGCGGTCAAAACCAGAGGAGGAAGGTTTGGATCGGTATAAGAATTAAACGCGGAGATATCGATTTCGGTAGAGACGTATCCAGCCAGGGTCGCGCGAATTTTGCACACGCGCGTGAGCATGGGATCCACCTCCATGCGCCAGAGGTACTCGCCTTTCTTGTCGGTGACCGGGCCCGGCGCGGAGCCCTGAATGTCGGTGCAGACGCGTTCGATTCCGACGCTTTTGGCGGGCGGAGAGCCGTCCGCCATGACCACTTTGCCGCGCAGAATGAGCTGGTACGTATCGCCCGACGCTGGTTGGACGATGCAAACAAGGCCCATGGCCAGCCAGCCGCTCATAAGCCGAACGGGGAGCATAAATCCTCCTTGGATAAGGATGCCGAAACAGAAATCATCGTATCAGAAGCGGCTAACGGAGGGAACCAGCGGCCGGATTACACGATTCCACTCCGGCTGCGTTTGAGATCCGCGGCTGTTGCGCGGGCTCCGCTGTGATGATATACTTTCGGTGTCCATTCGGAGGGAAACCACTGCAAGGCTCGTCGAGTTGGAACTGCTTGCCGGCGAGGAAGGCCACGGTTCGAGCGGTGTGGGCGCTTGCGATTGCGTCCGGGAGCCTGGCTTTTGGCGCACCGGTCTGCGCCCCAGGCATGACGATCGTCAGTGGGACCTTGAGCCAAGGCGCGACGCTGAACCAATCCGGCGCGTTTTGCAGCGAGGGGTCTGAGGTCTTTAGCAACTTCGCCGTTTTTGGAGCCGTCATCAGCGCTCCTATTTCCTTCACTTTGACGACTGGCCCGGGCACCGATCCGGCGGCAATGATTTTGGATTTTAGTTTCACGAATCTGGGCTCCGCCGGGCAGGACATTCACATCACCTACACGGTCATGCCGGGAATCATAACGGGCGACCTTCTGGTTGCCGGTTCAAACTCGACTGTGAATGGATTGATTTGCGGATTCGCGACGGGCGTGACCGGGGCGTGCTCCCCAACTCACCTGTTGTCTTTGAATCCCTCCTGGACGGCCTCGAACGGGGGAAGTTCTTTTACTCCGGTTCTGCTCTCGATCCCGCCTCTGGGGAGCCTGTCGGGCGACGATTTCGTTTTTGAAAACGTCCTAAACGGGCAAGGATTTACGGCCACGACCACGCCTGAGCCTCTGACCCTCTGGCTTGTTGGGGCCGGACTGCTGGCGATAGGAGCCGCCGGCAGGAAGCGGGGCCCGCGCATCTAAACGGGCAATTGGGCCAAGCGCTTTAGACGCTGAAAGAGCTTCCGCAGCCGCAGGTGGATTTTACGTTGGGATTGTTGAACTTGAAGCCAGACCCTTCTAATGTCTCGACATAATCCACTTCGGCGCCGTCCAGATAGAGCATGCTGGCCTGATCGACAAATACCTTGAGGTCGCCGAACTGATAAGTTTTATCCAGGAATCCGGGGGTGTTCTCAAAGGCCATGGAGTAGCTAAAACCAGAGCATCCGCCGCCCACCACGGAAATTCGCAGACCGGCCGGTTTGGGTTCCTGTGTGTTCAGAATCTCCTGGACTTTTCCCACTGCTACGTCTGTCAACTGGATCATAAACGGTGTCCCACTCCTAGACACAGTATACTATGGACAAGACATCTACAAAAGGACTCTGTCGCCCGGGTGCGCCACGAGGATGGATTTCGCTTGCCTAGGCTTGTCCAGCGGCGGCTGCCGCGGGACGTGCGTCTTTAAGGATGGCCTGCCAGGGAGCATAGCCCCGCCCGGCTGAATACGGGTCTTCTTCAAACTGCAAGGCGACGTCGAGACGGGCGCCGGCAATGAATTCATGCGCGCGCTCCGCGAAATTCCACGCTTTGATGCGCAGCGTTCGGTCTGCCGAGCGGAAGCGGAGAAAAAGATGCTTTTCCTTGCGCACATCGGGGGGCTCGGTCAATTCCAACTGCTTGGCAAGGAACACAGGGGCGGGGTTCCCATAGCCGAACGGGGCCAGCCGCAGCACGTCGAGGATGGCGCGGTCGGTGATTTCCTCGGGCCGAATTTCGGCATCGATTTCAAGCTCGGGTTCGAAGTCGGCGGGAGTGAGCAGAGCCGCGGCGTGTTCGCGCAGCCGCTGGCGGAACTCCTCTAGGCGGGCGGCCGCCAGCGTCACGCCCGCCGCCTGGCGATGCCCGCCGAATTTGATAAACAGATCGGGCATTCGCTCCAGAGTCTCCAAAAGGTGAAATCGGGGTATGCTGCGTCCCGATCCCTGGGCTACGCCGTTCTCGATTCCCAATACGAACGCGGGCCGATGGAAACGCGCCGCCACGCGGCTTGCGACGATGCCCACCACGCCGCGATGCCAGCCCTTGCCCGCGAACACCAAAGCCGCGTCGGAATCCGTCACCGGCTGCTCGGCGCACTGGTCGAAAATGGCGCGCGCAATCTCGGCTTCGGTCTGCTGGCGGTCCTGGTTGAGATGGTGCAATTTGGAGGCGAGTTCGCGGGCGCGGGCGGCATCCTCTGTCAAAAACATTTCCACGACTTCTGAGGCGGCGGCCATTCGGCCGGCGGCGTTCACGCGGGGCGCCACGCGAAAGGCGATGTCGCCCGCGTTGGGGATTTGCCCATCGGAGAAGCCCGAGACGTCGAGCAGCGCGCGCAATCCCGCGTTTTTGACCCGCTGCAGCCCCTCCAGTCCTCGCTTTACGATGACGCGGTTTTCGCCGGTTAAACCAACCACGTCGGCGACGGTCGCGATCGCGGCCAGCTTCAAGAACGAATCGAGGATGCGCTCGCGGCGATCGCGCGCCAGGCGCGAGCGATCCAGCAGCGCTTGGGCCAGCTTCAGCGCGACGCCGGCGCCGCACAAGTTCTTGTCCGGATATCCACAATCGGCGCGATTGGGGTTCAACACGGCGAGGGCCGGGGGCAGCTCCCGCTCCGGCAGATGGTGGTCCGTAACGATGACGTCGATTCCGAGCGCAGCGGCATGGCGCACCACGTTGTGGGCGCGGATGCCGGTATCCACGCTGATAATCAGGGAGACACCCGAGCCAGCCGCCTGTTCGACGACCTCGCTCTGCATCCCATATCCGTCGCGAAGGCGGTGAGGAACATGGAAAGACGCTCGGCCGCCGGCAAGCTCGATTCCCTTCATTAGGATCACGATGGCGCTTGCGCCGTCGGCGTCGTAGTCGCCGTAGAGCAATATCTTTTCCTTGCCTTCGATGGCCCGGCGCAGCCTGACAACCGCCGTCTCCATATCGCGCAGCAGGAACGGATCATGAAGGTCGCTCAGGCGCGGCGAAAAAAAACGGCGCGCCTGCTCCGGATCGCGATAGCCGCGGGCCCACAGCACGCGCGCGGCGGGCGCCGTTAGCTCGATGCCGAAAGACCGCAGACCGCGCGCCAGCCGCGCGGCTTCGGCTTCATTCGAGGGCGCCGAGGTCCATTTCATTGTGATTTGTCCCGCGCCGGCCCTGGCGGCTCCGAAGTGCGCTCAAGGTTGCTCAATTCTTGGGGAAATAGCCGCCTCCGAGGGGAAAATCGCCGTTTTCGTCTTCATCTTCGTCATACGATTCTTCCACCCGGCCGATAATCTCGTTCAAGTCGTTAAACCAGTCGGTGCGCAAATCGAAAACGTAGATCCGCGCGGCCAAGTCAAAAGCGAGTTGGATCTGGCAGGTGAAGCCGGTATAGCCGCGCATGCCCTTCAGACGCGACTCGATCGTCCGGCGCTCCTCGCGATCCAATACGGCTTCCTCGAGTTGAGAAAGCGCATCGTCGATGGTAGCATCTTCCAGTTCGCGGGCGAACAGAGTGATCAGGCGAACTCCCGCCGCCTCGGCGGCGGCTAGAAAGGCCTTGAAATCGGGATAGCGATGGGCGTCCCAGTACACCATCGCACCCATCTCGCTGAAACGCGGAAGGCTCTGGAACACTACGAACCCTTTTGAATGCAGATATTCCTCAATTTCAGCGCGAAGGCCGTCCAAGTTCAATTTCATGAATAAAAAGCAAGATCCAGGATACCGCTGTCCCGGCAACTTCGCATAGAACGGTCCGGCGCGAGTCTCCTGGGTTATCCGAGGCCGTTCGAGGGAACGGAGCGAGTCTACTTTTGCTTCTGCGCGGGCGGCGGCGCGGCCGCGCCCGAGATCAATGCTTGAAGCTCGCGCGCCAGACCCGGCCCCTCCAGGATTTCCCACGTCGCATCGCTGCTTCCCCAATCGCGGACGATCGTTCCTCCGGGATTGATCACGAAAAGGTGCGGGGTGTCGAAGCTCGGGTGGGCCGGAGTCATTTTGAAATAGGCCGTCGCCACTTGGCCCTGATCGAATACGAAAGTTGTGGTGAGCTTGTTGTCCAGAATATAGCGCGCGACGGTAGTGGTGTTCTCGGGTGGCGATATGAGCACCGAAAGAATGCCGACTTTAGGGCCGAACTGCGTCTTGATTTGCTCGAGCGTCTTGGACAGCGCCGCGCAGTGCGGGCAATCGGTCTTCATAAAATCAAGCAACAGCCACTTGCCGCGGTAATCCAGAATGTCGTGCTGCGTAATGGCGGAATCGGGCAGGGAAAAGCTGGGAGCGCGGCGGCCGGAAAGCGACTGTGCTGGGCCCAGAACCGCGCATAGAAGCAGACCCACGAAAATGCGCATGACGCTCAAGGTAACACGCCCGGCTCAGATAAACGCGGTGGTCTTGATGCCGGACACCTCGAATCGCTTACGGCATCGCAGATTTTTGCACAAAACCTTGTCATCGATCAGGACCATATAACTCAGGGCCTTGGCGAAGCGGGCGCGGTCGCGCTCATCGGCGTGGGAAGGCAGCCGGTCGATTTTTTTCCGCACCAGCCAGCGCAGCTCGTATGACTCGCTCGTGCGGCAGAAGGGACAATTCAGCGAAGCGGGCCGAGTCGTTTCCGATTCACGATAGAATTGGCGCTCTTCCATTCGACCAGAAAGCGTATTTCATCATAGATTAGCCTAAGAGTGTGCCGCCCCCAAAGGAATTCGACCGGATCGAGGAGACCGAGGCGCAGCGGCGCGGCGTGATCGAGTGCTATATCACGGATCGGCGGACGCTCGCGGGCGGCGAATCGCTCATAAGCGCGCTTTCCCGCAATCTGGCGGCGGGACCGAATTGGATTCAGATCCGCGAAAAGGACCTGCCCGGGCGGGAACTTTACGAACTGGTCCAACGAACGCGGGAGTTGCCAAACCCGCGCGGCGTCGAAATTCTGGTGAACAGCCGCGTGGATGTGGCGCTGGCGGCGGGCGCGGCGGGCGCTCATCTGCCGGCGGGCGCGCCGCCGCCTAAATTCTGGCGTCGCTTGACTCCAGTCGGATTCCGGATCGGCGTCTCGTGCCACTCCGTGGACGAGGTGCGCGAGGCCGAGCAGGAGGGCGCGGATTACGCCTTCTTCGGTCCGGTATTCGATCCGATTTCAAAGGAATCGGCGCGGCCCGCGCTCGGCTTGGGCGCGCTATCCCGCGCCGCGATGGCGGTGCGGATTCCGGTGCTGGCTCTCGGCGGAATTACCTCCGACAACAAGCGCGCCTGTATTTCCGCCGGGGCGGCAGGGGTCGCGGGGATCTCGATTTATCAGATCGCAAAAGCAACCTGTTAGAATTTTTCCGTGACCGGCTCGGCGCCCAGACAGGCGTACTCCCGGGAAGAAGCGCGCCGGCTTCTGAACGTTTCCGAGCGCCAGCTCCGGAGTTGGGAAAGACAGCAACTGATTCCTTCGGCGAAAGCTTATGGCTTCCGCGAACTGGTGGCGCTGCGCACCTTGGTGAAGCTGCGCCGCGGCCACGCGCCTGCGGCGCAGATCCGGCAAGCGCTGGCCGCGCTGGCTCAAAAACTGAACCACATCGAAGATCCCCTCACCGAATTGAGGCTCTACGTGGACGGAAAAAAGATCCACGTCGAGGTGGAAGGACGGGCGATGGAAGCCGTTTCCGGCCAGTTGCTGTTCGACTTCGACCGGAACGAGCTGAAACGCCTGGTGGAATTCAAAACCAAAAGCGAGGCGGCATCGGCGAGGGAGCAGCGTAAGGAAGCCGAGAGATGGTTCCAGCGCGGCCTGGAGTTGGAGCAGGCGGGGGCGCCGGCCGGCCAGGTGATCGCGGCTTATGAAACCAGTCTGCGGCTTGATCCGAACTCCGCCGGGGCGCTCGTCAACCTGGGAACCATCCATTTCAACGCGCGCAACTGGCTTGAGGCGGAGCGGTGTTACCGCGCGGCATTAGAAGCCGATCCTGGCTACGCGCTTGCGCACTTCGACCTAGCCAATCTTTACGATGAGCGCGGCGAGCGCAATAAAGCCTTGCAACACTACGAAGCCGCGCTGCTGATCTCGCCCAACTATGCCGACGCGCATTACAACCTGGCGCTTCTTTACCAGGGATCGAATCAGCCGATGAAAGCGGTCCATCACTGGACGCGGTATCTGAAGCTTGATCCCAACAGCCGCTGGTCCAAAATCGCGCGGCAGGAACTGGCGAAGTTGCGCCGGACAACCCTTTTGCCCGGTTCGAGAGGTTGAAGTTTTCAGCGCGGCTGGAAGTGGCGCTTCAACGACAAAAACGGCCGCTCAATCACAAAGTAAGTTGCCGCGCTAGCGGCGAGAACCACGCTCCATACAAACGGTAAATTCAGGAACCACGGCAGTTGGCTGCCCCACAGGTATCGTTCGAGCGTCAGAACCGCCGCCAGGATCAGCGGATGCCAAACATAAGCGGCGTAGCTGTACCGGCCGAGGGCGCGCATGGGGCCGCTGCCGAAAAAGGATTGAAGAGGGGATCGGCCGAGCGCCAGCGCCAGCAGCAGACAGGCGTAGGAGAGCGCCACTATGGTATAGCCGAAACGCTGAGTGGCGGGCGCGATCCGAAAGCCCTTGAGTAAGAATTTCAATCCAGGCAGCGTGAACAAGGGAATACACCACAGCCATTTGGCGTGGCGGGCCAGCTGTTCCCTCCACCGGCCCTCTTTCAGCAGGCAGGCGCACGCGGCGCCTATGAGCAATGCGTCCATTCGAGCAAATGTATTCCAGTAAATGTAGTTTGGGTTGACGCCCGCCAACATGAGCGCCAACCTCAACGGAACGGCGGCCGCGGATCCGGCGACGGCGATTGGCAGAATCCTCCGTTTGGGGAAAAGGTAGACGACGAGCGGCCACAAGAGATAGAACTGTTCCTCCACTGCGAGCGACCAGAAATGCCCAAGGAACGGCACATCCACAAAAATCCAGTTCTGGGCAAAGAGGAAGCACCAGGCCGGCGATGCGGCGCGCCCTCTAGAGGGAAGCAGGCGCAGGCTCCCCGCAATAAGAACCAGCGAAACAGCGAAATAGTACAGAGGAAATATTCTCAGGACGCGGCGGGCGTAGAAGGAGGAGAAATAGTTTGGGGCGCTCCGGGAATCCAACAGGATTCCGGTAATGAGAAAGCCCGATAAGACGAAGAAAAGATCGACGCCCGTCCAGCCGATTTCGAAGAGGGAAGCAATCGCCCGGGGAGGGTGGCCCAAGGTCCGGCAATGGTACAGCACGACAATGAGGATGGCAAACCCGCGCAGCCCATCCAGCGCAGGGATCCGATGCCCGGTTGGGACATAGCGCGTTGCGGTTCGCGCCGGCGACGCGCCGGGCTCCGCGATCCAGCCGGTTCCAGCCATGCGGTAATTCAATATATCGTGCGGCCGAAGCGAAAGTCGATGTGCTATTGAAGAAGGGGCGGAACGTGGCTAACGCGGACAGGCTCAACGGAGAGGAAACCAAAAGGCTAAGGGGACTAACCGGAGGGTTAGCTTTCAACGCACGTCTGCGTCATTCCGACACAGGATTACTTTATGCTCGTGACGTCCGGCGAGTGTTCGTCATTATGCTTGGGCGAGGATGCAATCATCTCCAAGAACAAGGAAAAGATCAACAAACCAGCGATTGCCGCTCCGATTAACATAACCAACCTCCCACTTGTCCAGTCGTTTGCTTGCGGTCTCTGTCGGTTGGGTGGAGCACGCAGGCTTCCAACCCGGGCCGATCCGTTAGGTGCTCGCCGGAACCCCCTCGCGAATACTTAATAGATGTAATCGGCCAGCGGCCGGATTCCTTGAAATGATTTTGCGCCGTTAGCCGCCGACGGGAGGCCGGCGATGGTGCCAATCGGTCTGGCTCTGGAACGCCTTGCCGGCGGCGAGCAGGTCCGCCTCGCGGAAGGGCCGGGCGACTAGGGTAATCGCCACCGGCAGGCCGTTGGCAAAGCCGCAAGGCAGCGACAGAGCGGGAAGTCCGGCGAGGTTTCCGGCCGGAATAATGCCGGTCAGGCCGCGACTGGCGGGGCGGGGGGAACGCGGCGGAGGGCCGTTGAGCGGCTCGGAAGCCTTGGGCGCAACCGAGGTGCGGGTGGGGGCCAGCAGCAGGTCGACGTCGACGAAGAGATCGCGCAACGCCGCCTGCACCTTGCTCCGGACGCGCATGGCCCGCAAATATTCCACCGCCGGCAGGTCGAGGTTGGCTTTCAGGCCCGCGATTTGCTCCTTATCGGCCAGTTCATCCACGCGGCCGCTGCGAACCAGATCCTCGAAGATGGAGCCCGCCTCGCCCGCGATGATCACCTGCACCAGCGCGCCATAGGGAAAATCTGGAAGCTCGACCTCCTTCATCTTGAAGCCCAGAGACCGGATCGCCGCCAAGGCGGACTGAAGAGCGGGGCGAATTTCGGGGTCCGCCCATCCTTCGAAGTCGACCGGCGCATAACCGAGGGTGAAGTCAGAGGGCTTGATGGCGTATTGAGGCGAGTAGAAGAAGCCGCGGCCGGCCGATCCGGGATCCTCGATGTCGCCGCCAGCGATGCCATGCAGGACCAGGCCGCAGTCTTCCGCCGAGCGGCACAGGGGACCGATTTTGTCCAGGGTCCAGGAAAGGGCCATCGCTCCGCGCCGGCTCACCAGGCCGTAAGTGGGCCGCAGCCCGGTGACGCCGCAAAAGGCGCTGGGAGTGAGAATCGATCCCGATGTTTCCGATCCAAGGGTGAACACGGCCATTCCGGCGGCGGTGGCGGCGGCCGATCCGCTGGAGGAGCCGCCGCTCCATCGCGAGCTGTCCCAGGGATTGAGCCCAGGCCCGAACAGCGAAGCGGCCGCAGATCCGTAGCCGCCGCCGCCGGCGAGTTCCACCATGGCCAGCTTGCCGATCAGAATCGCGCCGGCTTTCGATAGCTTCCGCACCACTTTGGCGTCTTCGTCGAAAACCTGAGCGGCGAAAGGCCGCGCGCCCCAGGTAGTGGGTCCACCTTTCACCGCCAGCAGATCCTTGACGGCATAGGGAATGCCCTGCAAGGGGCCGCGGGTTCGATCGATCTTCAGGTCGCTATCGACGTTTTTGGCCTGGCGGAGGGCTTGCTCGCGCAAGGAAAGCGCCAGCGCGTTGTAGCGCGGGCCGAGGCGCTCCAGCCGGTCGCAGAAGGCGCGGGTCAGCTCCACCGCCGAGAACGCTTTGGAGCGCAGTCCGGCGTTGATCTCGGTGATATTGGCGTAGAAGATGTCACTGGGGACGGCCATGGCTCGGGCTCAGGCGCGAAAATGGAAGGCCGGCTCAACCGAACGGGGAAGTTCGACCTGGGCGATGCGCTGCGTAGCGAATTTGAGGTCGTCGCGGGCGGACAGAAGCTCCGGGTCAGCGGCAGCGCGAGTCGCCTGTTTTGGGGCCGGCGCGGGGGGAGCTTGCGCCCACGCCAGCGGTCCCGCGCCGGCGAGAATTCCGACCAAATTACGGCGATTGATCCTCACGAGGCCATTGTGGCATAGCCTGAAAGTCCCGGTCCTAGAACTCGGCGCGGAGCATGAACTCGATCCGGCGCGGCGCGCCTGTTCCGACGGCGCCCGTGTTGATGATGCTGCTGATTCTCCCGAAGCCGCCGCTGACCGACGGCGGATTGCCGGTCAATGCGCCGAGGCTGCCGGAAGGGTTGCTGAAGACCGGGTGATTGAAGAGATTGTAAGCGGCGGCGCGAAAATTCAAAGCCAGACGCTCGGTGAGGCGGAAGCGCTTCTGCAAGGAGCTATCGATTTCGAACATGCCCGGCCCATTGGCGATGTACCGCCCGAGATTCCCCCAAGTTCCATTGGCCGGAGGGGCGAAGGCGGCGGGATTGAACCAGTGATCGATGGTCTGGCTGGCGGCGTAGATGGATGCGCCGGGGACGAGATTCGGCCGCTGGCTGGAGGTGTTGCCGTCGGGCAGAGCGCTGGCTTTGCGGGTCATGGTGATGTTCACGGGCAGGCCCGTGCGGGCGGCGCCGATGCCCGCCAACTCCCAGCCGCCCAGCAGGGGCTTTCCGCGCCAGAAAGGCAACTGGTAAACCGCATTGGCGATGAGGTTGTGGCGCACGTCGATGTTGCTGCTGGAGCGGTCGCAGGCTCGGCAGGCCATATTTTGAAAGGCGACGGACTCGCCCGATCCGATGGAGGCGTCGGTGATGCCGTGGGACCACATATAGTTCGCCTGGAACAGCAGGCCGCGCGTAAACCGGCGGTGCAAGGAAACCTGAAGGGCATTGAAGTTGTTGTTGGCGTCGTTGGCTTTGAGCCCGAAAGAGCCGAAGCCGGCGAGCGGGCGCGCGCCCGTGGCGGGGTTGATTAGGTTCACCACGTACTTATCGAACAGGTGATGGCCCTCGCCTCCGGTGTATCCCACTTGAAAGAGCCAGTCCGACGGCAATTGACGCTGCACCAAAAAATCCCAGTTTTCGTAGTAGAGATCCTTCCGATGGCGATCGATCGCCTTGGGGCTGAAGAGCTGATTTTTGGGATCGAGGAAAGCGACCAGGGGGTAGGAAAGAGCGGGGAAATCGGCGGCGGACAGGGAATAACGGGGCACGGCGCTTTCGGCGGGATCGCTGAAATCGTCGTTCTGGTTGCCTCCATAGAAAATGCCAAAGCCGGTCCGGAGGGAGGTTTTCTGGTTTGGCGCCCAGGCCAAGCCCAGGCGCGGGCCGAAATCGTGAGTATTTGGAGAGTAATAGGGAGTGCCTTTAGGGCAAAATCCTCCGCAGCCCAGAATGTCCACCACGGCCGAACGGTTCAGAATTTCGTGCATGACGGAGTAATATTCGTAACGCAGGCCGAGATTCAGCGTGAGGCGGGAAGAGGCGCGGTACTCGTCCTGCGCATAGCCCATGTAGAATGTGCGGCGATTGCCGACGACGCCTTCGCCTTGCAGATAGGTCGCCGAGTCGGCCTGATTGTCGATGAAATCCTGGCTGGTGGCGTAGTCGATGGACGACGTCGTCAGGGTATTGCCGGAATTGTTCAGGCGAATGCGGCGGATATCGGCGCCAAATTTTAGGGTATGGCGGCCGCTCACTTTGGTGAGATTGTCAATATAAGAAAACGTCGTGCCGACCTCGGTATCGAGGGAAGTGTCGCTCAAGGGGTCGAAATTCGGCGTGCTCACCGCGACGGGCGCCGTACCGTAACCCCAGTTGTGATAATTGGCGCGATTCAAGCCGAATTTTACTTCGTTGACCGTTGTTGGGGAAAGGATTCTCTGGTATTGCAGCACGAGGTTCTGGGGGACGTGGGGAATTACGTTGTGATCGCCCAGGGCGTCGGTGGGATTGTCGATGTAGGCATTGTCGATGTTGTAGCGTACGAACATCGTATTGGCGCCGTCCAAGTGGTAGTCGAAGCGGAACATGCCGGCGTCTTCGCGGACGGTGTCGGTGGCCACTTTCGAGACCTGGTCGGTGACGCTGTCAATGGGCGTTTGCCCCATCGGATAGGCGTTGACGATGGGCGCAAGCGCCGGGGACTTGGCCAAGACTTGCGCCCGGAAGGCGGCGTTGGGCACGAAGTTGACGAACGTCTCTCCCAAGCTTTGCCGCAGCCCTTCGTAATTGGCGTAGAAAAAGGCTTTGTCCCTGACCACCGGCCCTCCCACACTGGCGCCGAACTGGTTCAGCGTGAAGGGAGGAAGGGTCGAGCCGTCGAAAGGCGAGCGGGCGTCCAAGGCGTCGTTGCGGACGGCGTAAAACGCGCTGCCGTGGAGATCGTTGGTTCCGGTCTTGGAGACCACATTGATCTGAGCCCCGCCAGCCGCTCCGGATTCGGCGGTGTAGTTGGCGGCGCTGACGCGAAACTCGGAGATCGAATCCAAGGCGATGTTGAGGCGCGTGTCGGCCTTCTGGGTCTGCTCCTGCACGCCGCTGGTGTCGACGCCATCGAAGGTGAAGTTGCTGTCATCCAGAGAATGCCCGGAGAAGCGAATACTGCGCTGGGCGCCGTCGCCGTAGTCTATGGCCCCCGGGGCGAGGAGCATTAAGCTGGCCCAATTGCGGCCGCTTACCGGAATCTCCTGGATCTGCGGCGATTCGATGACGCCAGACACTTCGGCGTTGGTGCGATTCAACGCTTCCGCCGTAGCCGTAATTTGGACCGCTTCCGCCGTGGCGCCCAGTTCCAGCTTGGCATCGATGGTTCGGGTTTCGGAGTACTGTAGATCGATGTTATTGATGGCGGCGGGTTTAAAGCCGGTCTTCGCGATGGTAATGCTATAGGTCCCCACCGGCAAAAGTGGAATTTCGTACAGGCCCGCCTGGTTGGTTTCCGCCGTGCGAATGAGGCCGGTGGCCGCGGATTTCAGCTCCACGGCGGCGGAGGGCACGGCCGCGCCCGACGGATCGGTCACGGTTCCGTTGATCGCGGCGCGATCCTGCGCCAAGGCAGGGAGAAGAAAAAACGAAGCCAACCAAACACGAAAAAACGAAGCCACGGGCGGAAGTCGAAAAAACGAACCCAAGAATCTAGGCATGCGAAACCTCCTGACGGAGCCGAACTGGGGCTTGTCAGGACTTTACCCGATGTGGTTTAAAATCCCGTGACGCGACGGCTACAAGCCGAAGATTTCACGCAATTGAAATTAAAATGTCGGATGCTGGAAGACCAGAGGATCCTAATGAATAAAACATTGATAGCACTGCTGTTGAGCGGCGCAGCCGGGACGTTAATCGCGCAGACGGAACAGGTGGTGGGAGGGCCTTACGTAGTTCAAGCTGGTCCGCGGTCGGCGACGCTGATGTGGGTGGTGGAAACGGGGCGGGTGGCGGTGGGCGCCGACCCAGCCAAGCTCGATAAGACGGCGCCGATACTGAGTTCGAGGCAGGTCGTTCTAAGCGGCCTGAAGCCGGGTTCCACCTATTACTATCAATCGTTTCCAGGCGAAGCGGGAAAGGGATCTTTCAAAACGGCCCCGACGGCGGCGGGGAATTTCGAATTTGTGGTCTATGGAGACACGCGCACGCGGCACGACGTGCACCGGACGGTGGTGCAGGGCATCCTGAAGTACGCCCATCCGGACTTCATCTTGCATACGGGGGACCTGGTGGAGGATGGCGCCGATAGCTCGCTGTGGCCCATTTTCTTCAGCGCGGAGCGCGAACTGCTCCGAAAGGCGGCGTTCTATCCCACGCCCGGAAATCATGAACGCAACTCGGGCGAATACTACGAGTTGATGAGCGCCAAGCCGTATTATTCGTTCGATTGGGGCCAGGCGCACTTTTCTCTGATCGACAGCGACCTTCCCAACGCCGCGCCGACGGAGTTCGAGCGGGAGGCTTTTTGGCGCGAGCAAACGCAATGGCTGGAGAACGATTTGAAAAACTCGCAGAACGCCGCGTTCCGATTCGTGGCCGCGCATCATCCTCCCATGACGGCGGTGGCGCGGCGCCAAGGGCAGAACGCGCACATGACCGCGCTGGAGCCGCTGTTTGAAAAATACAAAGTGACCGCGGGGCTGTTTGGCCACGATCACAACTATCAGCACTACCTTTTGCGCGGGGTGCATTACTTCATCAGCGGGGGCGGCGGAGCGCCGCTGTACGACGTCGACACACCTCCGGCGGGCATCACGCAGAAAGTGGAGAGCACGGAGAACTTTTTGATCGTGAAGGTGGCGGCAGGCAAGGCGACGGTGGAAGCGGTCAAGCCCTCGGGCGAGAGGATCGACTGGGCTGAACTGGGCCCGTGAGATTGGCGGCCGGGGCGACCCGCAATCCCGGCGCGGATGAGGGTAGACTGATTCAGAATGGCTATTGCGACGATCAACCCCGCCACGGGGCAGCTTCTCAAGAAATTTGAACCGCTCACGCCGGAGCAGGTGGAAGGCAAGATCCGATGCGCGCATGAAACCTTCGGCCGTTTCCGCAAGCTCCCGTTTTCCGAGCGGGCGCGGATGATGAGCAGGGCGGCCGAAATTCTGGAACGCGATAAGGACGATCTCGGCCGGTTGATGACCTTGGAAATGGGCAAAACGCATCGTTCGGCGGTCGCCGAGGCGGTGAAGTGCGCCTGGGCTTGCCGGTATTATGCGGAAAACGCCGAGAAGTTTCTGAGAGACGAAGCCGTGGAGACCGGCGCGGCGAAGACGTACATCCACTATCAGCCGCTGGGGATCATCCTCGGCGTGATGCCGTGGAATTTTCCGTTCTGGCAGGTTTTCCGCTTCCTTGCGCCGAACCTGATGGCGGGAAACGTGGGTTTGCTGAAGCATGCCTCGAACGTTCCGCAATGCGCGCTGAAAATCGAGGAAATTCTGCTGGAAGCGGGTTTTCCGAAAGGCGCGTTTCAGACTTTATTGATCGGCGCGGGGCAAGTGGACGCGGTGCTGGACGATCCGCGGGTGATGGGGGCGTCGCTGACGGGCAGCGAGGGGGCGGGCATTCAGGTGGGCATTTCGGCGGCCAAGCGCATCAAGAAAGTGGTGCTGGAGCTGGGCGGGAGCGATCCGTTCATCGTCATGCCCAGCGCGAAGCTCGAGCAAGCCGTCGCCACAGCGGCCGAGGCGCGCGTGATCAATAACGGCCAATCCTGCATCGCGGCCAAGCGTTTTATCGTTCATGAAAGGATCGCGGAGGAGTTCGAGCGCGGCTTTGTGGCGAAGATGCAATCGCTCAAGGTGGGCGATCCGATGGATCCGACGACGGATCTGGGGCCGCTGGCGACGGCCGGCGCGGTGAAAGATCTGCATGAGGCGGTTTGCGAATCGGTGAAGGCGGGCGCGCGCGTACTGACCGGGGGGAAGCCGATGGATCGGCCCGGCAGCTTTTACGCCCCGACCGTGCTGGCCAATATCCCCAAGGACTCGCCCGCCTATCGCGAGGAACTTTTTGGTCCGGTGGCCTGCGTTTTTCGAGTCAAGGACGTGGGCGAAGCGATTGAGGTGGCCAACGATACGCGCTTTGGACTGGGCGCCAGCGCCTGGACGAACGACCCGGGCGAGCGCGAGCGCTTTATCAACGACATTGAGGCGGGGATGGTTTACCTCAATAAGATGGTGGCGTCGGATCCGCGCATGCCTTTCGGGGGAGTGAAGATGTCGGGTTTTGGCCGCGAGTTGGGGGTTTACGGCGTTCGCGAATTTACCAACGCGAAAACGGTCTGGATCGAAAACTAACATCGAAGGCGAACATTGGGGCATAACGTGGCGAAGCTGGGATACGTAGGCTTGGGGGTGATGGGCGGCAACATGGTGGACCGCCTGCTTTCCAAAGGGCACAAAGTTATTGGATACAACCGCACGCGCGCCAAAGCGGAGCCGTTAGTCGCCAAGGGGATGGAATGGGCGGACTCGCCGGTTGCGGTCTCCCAGGCCGCCGATATTATCTTCTCCATGGTGACCAATTCCAAGGCCCTGGAAGAGATCGCGGAAGGCGAAGGCGGGCTGATGGGCGGGTTGAGCGCCGGCAAAGTTTGGGTGGAGATGAGCACGGTGGCTCCCGCGCTGAGCCGGGCTTTAGCCGCCAAGGCGCGCGCGAAGGGCGCGGATATGGTGGATGCGCCGGTTTCCGGAAGCGTGATTACGCTTCAGCAAGGCAAACTCTCCATTATGGTGGGCGGGCGGAAGGAAACTTTTGAGCGCCTGAAGCCTGTTTTGCTCGATATTGGCGCCCGAGCGACGCATGTGGGCGAAAACGGCCAAGCGCTGGTGATGAAAATCGCGGTGAATTTGAGCCTTACTGTCCAGATGCTGGCGTTTTCGGAGGGAGTTTTGCTGGCGGAAAAGAGCGGAATTCCGCGCGAAATCGCGGTGGAGGTGCTGACGAATTCCGTGATCGGCTCTCCGATGGTTCAGTATCGGGGGCCGTTCGTGCTGAAGATGCCGGAAGAGGCGTGGTTCAACGTAAATATGATGCAGAAGGACATGGTGCTGGCGCAGGAGCTGGGCCGGCAGGTGGACGTGCCGCTGCCGACCACGGCGGTAGCGAACGAGTACCTTACGGCGGCGCGGGGCATGGGGCTGGCGGAACGAGACTTCGCGATAGTATTTGAAGTGCTGGCCCGAATGTCGGGCGTGGCGGCTAAAGGCGGCGCGCCGCCGCAAGCGGCCGGGTCGTAACGATTCTGAATCGGCGTTTATCGGGAGATAGAAGATTGTGGCACTAAAGACTTACGGATCGATGGCAGTGGATTGGGAGCAGCGCATCGATTTCGAGCGCTTGCGCCGCGAGCGGCTGGAGCGGGCCAAAGCGCTGCTGGCCAAGTCCGAAATGGGAGCTCTGTTGTGCTTCGACATGAACAATGTCCGCTACCTCACGGCCACCCACATCGGGACTTGGGCGCAGGACAAAATCAGCCGGTTCACGCTACTGCCGCAGAACGACGAGCCGATTCTGTGGGATTTCGGCTCGGCGGCGCGGCATCATCAACTCTATTGCCCATGGCTTGGCGAGGGCCGCTCGCGCGCCGGGATTCCGCTGTTGCGCGGGGCGATGTCGCCGGAGATGGGGCGCGCCGAGAACGTCGCCCGGAAGATCCGCGTGGAGCTCGAAAAGCGCGGTCTGCACAAGGAGCCGGTGGGCATTGACGTGGTCGAGCCGCCGATTCTGTTCGCGTTGCAAAAGGAAGGCATCACGGTTGTGGATGGCCAGCAGCTGATGTCCGACGCGCGCGTGATCAAGACGCAGGACGAGGTGGCGTTGCTGAATCATTCCGCCATGATGGTGGACGCCGCCTACGACGAGCTGTACCGGGCAATGAAGCCCGGCATGCGGGAGAACGAAGCGGTGGGGCTGGTGAACAAGACGCTGTATGACATGGGGTCGGAGTATGTGGAGGGCGTAAACGCCATTTCGGGCGAGCGCTGCAACCCGCATCCGCACGTTTTTTCCGACCGGGTGCTGAGGCCCGGCGATCCCGTGTACTACGATATTTTGCACTCCTACATGGGCTACCGGACGTGCTATTACCGCTGCTTCACCATCGGCTACGCCTCGCACGCCATGATCGACGCATACAAGCGCTGCCGCGATTATCTGGATGCCGCCATTTCCCTGGTGCGCCCGGGACGGACCACGGGAGAAATCGCGGCGGTCTGGCCGAAAGCTCAGGAGTTCGGCTTTCCGGACGAGGAGGCGGCGTTCGCGTTGCAGTTCGGGCACGGCATCGGTCTTGCGATTTGGGAAAAACCGGTGATCAGCCGTCTGGTTTCGCTGGATCATCCCCATGAGATCAAGCCCGGCATGGTTTTCGCGCTGGAAACGCTGTGGCCCTCGAAAGACGGCTGGAGCGCGGCGCGCATCGAAGAAGAAGTCGTGGTGACGGAGACCGGCCACGAAGTGATTACGCGCTTCCCGGCGGAGGAATTGATGGTGGCCGGCGCGCATTATTTCAGCTTCCGCGGCCAGCTTCCCACCACGCGCGAGCAGGAGCCGCCGCCGAACGCGGACGTGCTGGAAATGATCGAAGCCAGCGCGCGGCAGGAGAAGGTGGCCGTTCCCGGAGACTGACGGTGAATACGGGATCTTTCCGCCCCCCTCCCGAGCCGGTTCTCTACCGGCCGACCCCGCATTTTGCGGATACGGTGAATCGCAGCATCATTCAGTCGGAAATCGAAGGGGGCGTGGATCTGCGCAATTTGACGCCCGGGTCGGTGATTTCGATCCGGACCACCAACCATCTTTACCGGATTGAAGTGGTCGAAGAGGACACGGCGCTGATTTCAGGCCATCCCGAATTTTGTCCCGATCCGGTGGCAGTGCGGATTCACGGCTCCACTTGGGGGGGCTCGATGTTGCGGGTCCGGTTTGTCGGCCGCGGCATGCATCTGGAATTCGAGCACCCGGTGCATAAAAGGATCGTCACTTCGCGGATTTTGGATATTCAAGCCGACCAAGCGGCTTGACGGGGCCGGGGTTCATGCGGGCCGCCACGCTACACTAAAGTTTCACTGTGGCGATCCCTAGATTTTTTCGCTTTCCCGCGCCGGCTGCCGCGCTGGCGCTTTTGACGATCGTGAGCTGCTCCAAGACGCCGCCTCCGCCGGACTTCGAGAAGATGAGCCACGAGCTTATCTACGGCAGCTTGGCTCTCACCCCTGTATCGGCCACGCAGGCCGGCCTGCACAATTACAACAATGTGCCGCTGGATGAACTAATCGACGATTACAGCGCGGCCGGACTCGACCAGATGCGGAAATTTTACCAGGGCTACCAGGCGCAGTTTGCAAGTCTGGATCCAAGCAAGCTCGATAAAGAGCAGAAGGCCGACCTTCAGCTCATTCAGGACAATATCGGCCTGCAACTTCTGGAGCTGGACGTCATCCAGAGCTACAAGCACAATCCGACAGTCTATGTAGAGCTGGCCGGAAACGCGGTATTCGTTCCGTACATGCTCAAATATGCGCCGAAGGAAAAACGGTTCCGGGATATTATCCGGCGTCTGGAAAAGATGCCGGCGCTGTTCGGGCAGGCCAAGGCCAATCTGACGGACGCTCCGGAAGTCTGGAATCGAGTGGCGCGGGAAGAAAACCAGGGCAATATCGATCTGATCGATAAGACGCTTCGCGCGGAGGCTCCCGATTCGGTCAAGGCCGATTACGACCAGGCGGCCGGGGCGGCGCTCGGCGCGATCAAGGATTTCAATTCCTATCTCGAAACTACGCTTTCGAAGAACCCCAGCGACTGGCGCTTGGGCAAAGAGAAGTACGCCAAGAAGTTTCAGTATGCGGTGGATATAGGCAAGACGCCGGAGGAGTTGTTGGCGGGCGCGGAGGCCGACCTAAAATCCATCCGCGAAGACATGGCGAAGTTGGCCGCGCCCAAGACCGTGAAGGAGGCGCTGGACGACATCGCCGCGCGTCACGCCACTCCCGAAACCTACATGGCGGAGGCGAGCAAGGATCTGGATCAGGCGCGGGAGTTCGTTCGCGCCAAGGGATTGCTGAGCTTGCCCACGCGATCCAATCTCGAAGTGACCGAAACTCCCCAGTTCATGCGCGGCATCTACGCGGTCGGCGGATTCAATCCCGCGCCGGCGCTGGAGCCTCAATTGGGCGCGTTCTATTGGATCACGCCCATACCCAAAAATTGGCCTCCGGACCGGATCGCTTCCAAGCTGCGCGAATACAACAACTACGGCCTCCAGCAACTGACCATTCACGAGGCCATGCCCGGCCATTACGTCCAGTTCGAATACGCCAACGACGTGCTGCCCGAGTCGCGGCGGCTGTTGCGCAATTGGTGGGGCAATACGCCTTACATCGAGGGGTGGGCCTTCTATGCCCAGCAGATGATGTCGGAGGAAGGTTATTTGGACAACAGTAAGGATCTGAAGCTCACATTTTATAAACAAGCGTTGCGCGCGCTGGCCAATACGATCCTGGACATCCGCCTCCAGACGATGGGAATGACCGAGCAGGAGGCTTTGGACCTGATGATCAAAGACACCTATCAGGAAAAAGAGGAGGCGACGGCGAAGCTTCAGCGGGCGCAGCTTTCCTCATGCCAATTGCCCACCTATTACGCGGGATGGAAAGGCTGGCTGGCGGCGCGAGAGCAGTTCCAGCAAAGCCAGGGCAGCGCGTACTCGCTGCGCGCGTTTCACGACCGGGCTTTGAGGGAGAGCGCGGTTCCGCTGCCGGCGCTGATGACGCTGCTACAGTGACCGCTGGGCGGGCGGCAATTCCGCGGCGCCGCCGGGAACAGAGCGAGTCAGGCGGACGATATCGACGTCGGAGATCACGATGAGGCCATCCTGCAACATCTCCTCCACAGCTTCGGCGGCCTTACTCAGTTTTTCTTCGGTTTCCACGACGGAGATCATGATGGGAAGGTCGCGGCTGGGGCGCAGGATGTTCCGCTTGTGGGTATGGCCTTTTGCGCCGTACCCCAGAATGCCTCGATACACGGTCGCGCCGGCGACGTCCATCAGCCGCAAGCGCTTGACGATGGCGTCGTAAAGCGGTTCGCCGTCAAGCTGGTCCGCTTCGCCCAGAAACACGCGCATCAGTTTCGCTTTGCCCGCCTTGCGGTGATGCGGCTGCGGCTGGGCCGGCGCGCGCTTGTCTTTCGTCGCGGCTCTTACGACAGTGGTGTCCTGAACCTCGATGAGGCCGTCAGTGACCATGTCGTACAGCGCCGGGAGAAGCTCCTCCACTTTTTCGGCGGCTTCGATGAACTCGATGCGGATGGGGAGATGCTCGGCTAAGACTTCGATTTTCGGCGTATGCAGCGTGCGGTGGGCGCCAAAGCCGGCCAGGGCCCGTGTGGCGGTGGCGCCGGCGACGCCCTTGTGCAGCAAAAACGTCAAGATCCGTTCATACAGGGCGCTGAAGCGCTCCCGCGTATCCTCGTTGACGTAAATGGTGACTTTTTTGGCCGGTCCTTTCGAAAGCATTTTAGCCCTCCATCTCCTATTTGCCCGCCACCGCGGCGCCCAGCCACACCGCGATATATCCCAGCACTACGCTGCCGGCGACGTACAAAACCGCCAAAAAATGGCTGCCGTCGCGGACCAGGCCGAGCGTTTCCCATTCGAAGCTTGAGAAAGTGGTGTAACCGCCCAGAAAGCCGGCCACCAGCACCAAACGCCAGTTGGGGTGCGGCCGGAAGCGCTCGGTGAGCAGGGCCATGATAAATCCGATCAAAAACGATCCCGTGATGTTGATGAAAGCCGTGCCGAAAGGGAAGCGGCTGCCGGTGCGATTCACGATGGCTAAGCCCACCAGATATCGCGTCAAGGAGCCCACGGCCCCTCCGAGCAGCACCATGAGATAGCGATCCAAAGAGATTCTCCTTGCACTCCGAATGGCTGTCGAAAACGAAGTCGCTCGGGGGAGGGTTGCGGCCCGCTCCCATGGCGATTCCCGTCATAGGAGTCATTGGCCGCCTAGAGGGCGGCGTTGAGCGAACTCCACCGCTTTGATCCAGTTTAGCGTAAAAATAAGCGCGTGCGCGCTTTAGGCTCCGGTTCCAGCATACCTGACGGGGTTGTCGTATACTTAAACACAGTTCGCACCTTAAACACAAGGAGAACCATCCATGAACAGCCGTTCGAAGCTCAGCCTGATGCTTGCCGCAGTCCTGCTGCTGGCCCTAGGGGTTTCCGCAGCTTTGGCCGCCGATCCGCCCGCGGTGAATACGAAGGCCCCCGATTTCACTCTGAAGTCGCAGGAAAACAAAACCGTCAACTTGCACGACTTCAAGGGCAAATGGGTCGTGCTGTACTTCTATCCGAAGGACATGACTCCGGGCTGCACGATCGAGGCTCATAACTTCCAGGCCGACCAGGACAAGTACACCAAGTTGAACGCGGCGATCGTCGGAGTGAGCGTCGATCCGGTGGATTCTCACGTCGAGTTCTGCACCAAAGAAAACCTGACGTTCAAGCTGTTGGCCGACGTGGATCACAAGGTGGTGAACATGTATGGGTCTACGCAGAAGTTCGGCGATAGCGAGGTGGCCGCTCGCAACACTTTTTTGGTCGATCCTCAGGGCGTGATTCGCAAGGTCTTTCTGAAGGTGAATCCTCAGCCGCACAGCAAGGAAGTCCTGGCGGCGCTTGAAGAGCTTCAAAAGGGCGGCAAGAGCGAATAAAGAGTCCGCGGAGAGCCGTTCGCGAGCAGCTTCATGAAAGCTGTACGGATACACGAATACGGCGGAGCGGATGTTTTGCGGTTCGAAGACGCGCCGCGGCCGGAGCCCGGAGCGGGAGAAGCGCTGGTGCGGGTTCATGCGGCCGGAGTGAATCCGGTCGACTGGAAAGTTCGCGCCGGCTATCTCCGGGAATGGATGAAACACAAGCTGCCGATGATTCCCGGCTGGGATTTTTCGGGAGTCGTGGAGGCGGTTGGGCCGGGCGTGGATGGATGGCGAGCGGGCGCGGAAGTTTACGGCCGGCCGGATCTGGCCCGCGACGGCGCTTATGCGGAATACATCGCGGTGCGAGCCTCGGAGATTGCGGCGAAGCCAGCGTCTATCGACCACGTTCAAGCAGCCGCGATCCCGCTGGCGGCGCTTACCGCGTGGCAGGCGCTTTTCGAGGCGGGCGGCCTCGAGAGAGGGCAAAAGGCGTTGATCCACGCCGCGGCGGGCGGAGTGGGGCATTTCGCCGTGCAGCTCGCCAAGTGGAAAGGGGCTTTTGTGGCCGGCACGGCGTCGGCCCGCAACCACGATTTTCTCCGCCAGCTCGGCGTGGATCAGCCGATCGACTACACTTCGGTTCGCTTCGAAGACGTGGCGCGGGATTTCGACGTTGTGCTCGATAGCTTGGCGGGCGAAACGCGCGCCCGCTCCTGGAAAGTGCTCAGGAAAGGCGGAGTTTTGGTGACCATCCTCGGCCAGCCTTCCCAAGAAGAAGCCAAAGCTCATGGCGTTCGCGCGGCGGGGGTCTTCGTCCAGCCCAATTCCAAGCAGTTGGCCGAAATCGCAGCGCTGGTTGACTCCGGCAAGCTGAGGCCGCAAATCGAGGCGGTGTTTTCTCTAGCGGAGGCCGCCAAAGCTCACAAGCTCGGCGAGACCAACCACGCGCGCGGCAAAATCGTTTTGCGGGTGGCGTGACCCCAGTCAAATCGCGTATACTAGCAGCCGGCCCACGGGAAACGCGCGCAACGGGACGCGGCGGCGGCGTTTACCTTTCGCTTCGGAAAGGGCGCCGCGTCCGGTGCGCTTCTATGATCAAACCTGCCTTCCGCCGCAAGCCCCCGCCCTTGGCGGCCCGGATCGCCATGGGCGTGATGATGGACGGCGTGTTCCGTGTATTCCTCAAATTCGGGGGCCCGGAACGCGCCTTCGCGGGCATGGCTCAGCGGCGAGCCAAGGAGCTCGCCACTCGGAATCCCTTCGCCGGATACGTTCCCACCAAGCGAGATGTGTTCGTCGCCTGCTACGTGAAGAGCGGCACCAACTGGACCATGCAGATCGCGCACCAGTTGGTCCATCACGGCAAGGCTGAATTCGGGCATATTCACGAAGTGATTCCCTGGCCGGACACCCAGCTCATGGGGCCTCTGCGCGGCTACGCCGTGCCGCTGGAGGATGAATCGGCCTGGCGCGCCTCGCCGGAGGGCAAGCGCGTCATCAAGACTCATTTCCATTGGGAAGACCTGCCCTATTCCGAGGATGCGCGCTACATCATCGTGATTCGCGATCCCAAGGACGTATTCGTATCGTCCTATCACTTTTTTTCGTTTTTCCCGATCCGCTCCGTGGACGCTTGGATCAAGCTGTTCTGCTCGGAAAATATGTTCTTCGGGTCCTGGGCCGCAAGCACGGCGGGCTACTGGGCGCAACGGAACCGGCCGAACGTGCTATTGCTTTCGTTCAAGTCCATGAAACAAGACCTGCCCAGTACGGTTCGCCAAATCGCAAACTTTCTGCAAGTGCGCTCGGATGAGGAGACGATCCAGCGCGTGGCGGAAAAATCCTCGTTCGAGTACATGAAGGCGATCGAGGATAAGTTCGGCGTCTGGAAGATCATCCCCTGGCGGTCTCACCCGCAGATGATGCGCAAGGGCTCGGCCGGCG
>Ga0070738_10000820_pt1 | contig 77291 bp, 34 predicted proteins | sample Coa_R2_2_FD_66446 | JGI IMG/M metagenome (GOLD analysis project Ga0070738, IMG submission 66446) | Surface soil microbial communities from Centralia Pennsylvania, which are recovering from an underground coalmine fire - Coalmine... | ecosystem: Environmental > Terrestrial > Soil > Unclassified ...
TCGCCGCGAATTCCTCCGTCACGGTGCGATAGTATTTCTCGGCATGCAGCGCGCCGTCTTCACTAACGGCGTAGCGCAACAGCAGATCGAAGACAGGACGAGGCGGATACTTTTGTTGGCCGTAGACGTGGATCAGCGCGGCTGCGCCGGCCTGGTTCTTCTCCTTGATGGCCGCCTCGGCAAGGCGGAGCAGGCGATCGGGTTCCTTCGTTTCGATTTTGGCGACCTGCTCGGCTGGCGGATACGGCTCCTTGTTTTGTCCGCCGTTTTGTCCGGCAGTATGGAAAGCTCCGCAGATCAAGCTGGCGAAGGTGTTGCGGGCGTTGCTGACGCGGGCGATATTGCGCCAGGCGTTGGCGGAGTCGGAAGCGTGAACTCCCACGGAAGCGCCGTGGACGCTGCCGATCGGCTTTCCCGGCTCGGCGCGCGTGCGGCCGGGATCGCACAGCACAAGCCGGTTCGCGGCTAACGAGATAGCCTCGGCAACCGCGTCGGGAGCCATGCCCTCGGCCAGCGCCGCCGCGGCTGCCTCAGCGGCGCGCTCGCGACCGTCGCCGTAAATCGTCTGTGCCAAACGCTCGATCCACTTGTCCTCCGCTTTGCGCTCTCCCGGTTTGCGGCCGACCAAACGGTACTGATCGAGCAGCCTCGGCAACACGGTGCGGATCGCAGGCGTTCGTTTGTGTTCATACATCGACTTCTCCGCATCCACGCAGTAGCGGACGGATTGGCGGAGCAAGGTCTGGGCGTGTTCCTGACCGGTGATGTCGCGCAGCACCCAGGAACGCCAGGCCAACACGACACGATGCACATCCACCTCATCCTCGACGGCGAATTGCAGGTGGTTGAATGCTTCGCCGATGGGTCCGCGCGCCAGGGCGGCGAACGTCTCCTCGGCCCCTTGTTGATCGCGCCGCCGGGTCGCTTCGCGCAACAGCTCGCCGCCGTCGCGCTCCCTGGGCAACTCGGCCGGCTTGATCGGATGCAGCGCCTCGTGCGTGCGTCCGCCCTCTTCCTGAATCCGATTGGTGTTGCGATAAAGGACTTTCAAGACCGGCAAAGGCCTCTGTTCCTCCGGCAGTTCGGCGGCCATCTGGTAAGCGGGTGCCAGGGCCATCAACGCATGATACCCCGTGTAATCGTGTCCGCCGAAGGTGCGGGCGTTGGCCAACGCTCCCGCGGCCGTCAGAGTGCGCAGGTCGGTCCCCGCCTTCATCTTCTCGACGAGCTTCGGCAGCAGCTTGGTAACGGGCGTCTCCTGCATGAGTTCGACGAGCGGTTCCATTGTCCCGAATGTTAATGGTTCGCCCCCTTCGCCGGCCCAGGCGGGAGCAACCTCCAGGTCGGCCGCCACGACCGAACCGAGGCTGGCCACCAGCATGCCCCGGCCCACGTCCGCGAGAAATTCTCGACGATTTTTGTCTCTCATGATTCGACTCCACCGAGGGAAGCATCGTGGCCCGACCGGTCCCCTCGTCGGCCGGACGGACAATTGTTCACGTCTAAACGTGCATGAGTGCCAAAATCCAAACCTTTTCTCAGCCTCTTCTCCAGGTAGCTTGGCGGCGTTTGCCGGCGATAAGCACGAACACCGAGAGCGCCAGCAGCGATCCGGAGATCACTGCCATGAGGACGAACGTCCCGCGCAGTCCAGCTTGCGTCCGCGCCGCGTCGCGGTCCAGCGGATGGATGATCTCCAGGACGCCGCGCACATCGCCCTCCTTCCAATCCCTCTTTGTGCTGTCCGGGTGCGTGTTGTGGCAGTGCAAGCACGCCGCCTGCATGCGCCGGGCCGTGGCATAGCGCAGCGAGGGCCGGCCTTGAAACTCCTCGAAACGATAAACCGGCTCGTCGGGGTTTTCCCGCAAGTTCGCCAGGGCGGTACGCTCAAAATCGTCCTTAGGGCCGCCGTCCGACCGCGAGCGGAACGGATAGTCGCTATACAGACGCACTTCCATTCCCGAGGCGCTTTTCTCACCCAGGTGCTTGCCCAAATCGATGGTGAGCGTGGCCGGCAGCGGGATGGTGTCTCCGCGCGTCTGATAATCGTGCGTTGCCTTGATGCCTCGCGGCTCAACTCGATCGACCACGGCCGAGCTGTACATATTGTTTACTTCGTCGAGCATTTCCGATTGCTGAGCGGCGCTCTCCAGGGCCGCCGAGCGCACTAACTCTTCGGACAGCGAGGTCAGATGCCACAGCCCGGATGCCGAGCCCAGAGTAACGGCGATGAGCAAACCGACCGCGAGCGGATTGCGGCGGCACCAGCGCCCCAGGCGTTCCGCCCGGCTGATGGGCCGAGCGCTGATCGGCTCGTCGCGCAAGTAATGACGCAGATCGTCGGCCAATTCCCCAGCCGTGGCGTAACGCCGCGATGGAGTCTTGGCCATCGCCTTGAGGCAGATTGTCTCCAGATCGCGAGGCACTTTGTCATTGAGCTGTCGTGGTGCGCGTGGCTCGTCTTGAAGCACTTGCATCAAGAGCATGCGCCGATTGCCCCGGAACGGCCGCTCGCCGGTGAGCATTTCGTAGAGGAGAACGCCCAAGCTGTACACGTCGGTGCGGGCATCGACGCGGTGGGCTTCGCCGCGGGCTTGCTCCGGCGACATGTAGGCCGGCGTGCCAAGGACCTGGCCGTCCAAGGTCATGGGCGGCTCATCCGTTTCGCGCTTGGCCAGCCCGAAGTCCATCAGGTGGGCATTTCCCTCCAGGTCAAGGAGAATGTTCGAGGGTGTAATGTCTCGGTGGATGACGCCATGCCGATGGGCATAGTCCAGGGCCAGGGCGACGTCCGCGATCAATGCGGCCGCCGCCCGGAAGCCGAAACGACCGGACTTGAGCCGAGCCGCCAGCGTCGTGCCAGGCACAAACTCCTCAACCAGATAACAGGTGCCGTCCTCGCTTTGGCCGGTGCCGTAGATGGAAACGATGCCGGGATGCTTGAGCTGAGCGGCGCTGCGCGCCTCGCGGAGAAATCGATCCACTTCTTCCGGGGCGGCGAACCGTCCCGCCCGCAGGATCTTGATCGCCACCGTTCGATCCAGCTCGGTGTCGCGCGCCCGGAACACCTGGCCGAAGGAGCCGACCCCCAGTTCTTGCAGCAGCTCAAAGCCATCGAGGCGGCGCCGTCCCGCTGCCGGGGGATCGTGTCGGCGCGACGAGCGGGCCGCCTCGAGTAGTTCCGGCGGCAGGTACGATGCCGTCGCATCCTCATGCTCCGCGGATTGCCGCAAACGCAGGAGGAAGGAATCGGTTCGGTCGTCGAATGTTACCAGCGCCTCCGCGCAGGCGTGGCAGCTTTCCAGGTGGTCGGCAATCCGTGCCAGCTCCGCGCGCGGCAGGTCTCCTGTGGCGAATTCGGCAAGCTCTCCCAATTCAGGGCATCCCGTGGGGTGCATAAAGCCGCTTCTCCCGCCATGCCTCCCATCCCGGGGCGGCGATGGGCATCGGTCGTCGCTCGCTGTCTATTAATCTAACGGGCAGGTGTTACAGAATCTTCTAGTCTTTTTTCCAAGATTTGTCCGAGCCGCACGCAGCACACTAGACATCGCGTTCGCTTTGCGGCAAACTGAGGGACAGTCCCTCAACTCGATCCCTACCGTGTGTCATGAATGCGTTGCGCGAGAATTCGGGCAGTGGAGAAGGGTCGCAACCTTCGACGACGACATCGCGCAGCCTGCTGGAGCGGGTCAAGTGCGACGAGCCGGAAGCGTGGGACCGGCTGGTGTCGCTCTACGCGCCCCTGGTCTATCAGTGGTGTCGCGGTTGGGGGCTGCGCGAGCAGGACGCCACCGACATCTTTCAGGAAGTCTTTCAGGCCGTGGCGGTTCACGTCCGCGGTTTTCGCAAGGAGCGCGAGGGCGATACGTTTCGCGGCTGGCTGCGGACCATCACGCGCAACAAGGTCCACGATTATTTCCGCCGCCGAAGCCGCGAGCCGGAAGGCGTGGGCGGCAGCGAGGCCCAGGACCGTCTGGCGCAGCTGCCCGCTCCTTGGCCGCGTGAGGGCAGCAGCCTGTCGGAGGAGCATGGCGAGCGCGCTCTGGTGGCACGCGCGCTGGAGCTGATTCGCCGCGAATTCGCCGAGCGCACCTGGCAGGCATTCTACCGAACCGCTATCGACGGCCGCTCCGCTCCGGAGGTCGCGTCCGAGCTGTCCATGAGCGCGGGCGCCGTCCGCGTCGCCAAGTCGCGTGTCTTGCAGCGGCTCCGCGAGGAACTGGGTGACCTGATCGAATGAAACGCGCCGATTCGATGCACATAAAAATCTTCTCCCGGTCTGTAACCTTTTTCCTCGCTTTGGAGGATTAAACATAGGGGAGGATTTGCCGTCATGACCGCGGGGCCGGACACGGATCAACTGGTGGAAATGGCCTGCAAGGGCGACGAACAAGCGCGGCAACAACTACTGACTCGCCATCGCCGCCGGCTGCACCGCATGGTCGCCGCCCATATGGATCGACGCCTGGCGGCTCGCGTCGATCCCTCCGATGTGGTGCAGGAAGCCCTCGCCGACGCGGCTCGCAAGCTCGATGGCTATCTTCAAAAACGGCCGCTGCCTTTTTATCCGTGGCTGCGGCGGTTGGCGTGGGAGCGGCTGGTCAAGCTGCACCACCGCCATCTGCGCACGCACCGGCGCAGCGTCGAGCGGGAGGAACCCGGCGTGCTGGCCCTGCCCGACGAGTCGGCGGTGGAGCTGGCCAATTGCCTGATGGATATTCGCAGCGGTCCCGGCGAGCGCTTGCTGCGTGAGGAATTGCGCAGCCGCGTGCGGGCCGCTCTGGACCGACTGCCGGCCAACGACCGCGAAGTGCTGGTGCTGCGTTATCTCGAACAATTGCGGAACGACGACATCGCGGCTATTTTGGGCATCACGGTCGGCGCGGTCAAAGTGCGGCACGTCCGCGCCCTGGGTCGGCTTCGTGATCTTTTGCACCAAGAATTCGGGGAGAGTCAGCCATGACATCCGGGCGGCGCAGCGTGGCACCGAGCGGCGAAGAAGAGTTGGCGATTGCGGATCTGATCGAAGAGTTTGCGTCCCGATTGCAAGCGGGAGAGACGATCGACCCGGAGTCCTTCGCCGCGGCACATCCCGCCTATGCCGAGAAGCTGCGGGGCTTGCTGCCGGGCGTACAGGTGCTGACGAACCTGGATCCATCGGGATCGGACAGTGGATCCGACGGCGGCCAAACAAGATCGCGAGAAGGTACGATCTCCGGCGTGCTGGGTGATTTTCGCATTTTTCGCGAGGTCGGCCGTGGCGGCATGGGTGTGGTCTATGAGGCGGAACAAATCTCGCTGCGTCGCCGGGTGGCGCTGAAGGTGCTGCCGTTCGCGGCCACGATGGATCCGCGGCATTTGCAGCGCTTCCACAACGAGGCGCAAGCGGCGGCCTGTCTGCATCATACCAACATCGTGCCGGTGTTCTCCGTTGGCAGCGAGCGCGGCGTGCATTTTTATGCCATGCAGTTCATCGACGGTCACCCGCTCAGCGAAATCATTCGTCAGTTGCGGCAGGCGGAGATGAAAGCACCGGCGTCCGCGACACCGGAGCAGACGGTTCCCTACCGGGCGCTGCCTGACAGTGCCATTGCAACCAGTCCAACCGTCCATCCGGTCGCCGATGCGACGCCATTGACGAGCGAAGGGCGGCGCAGCCGTGATTACTTCCTCAGAGTCGCGGAGTTGGGCATCCAGGCGGCGGAAGCACTGGATCATGCGCATCAGTTGGGCATCGTGCATCGCGACATCAAGCCGGGTAATCTGATGCTCGATGGTCGCGGCAACGTGTGGGTGACAGACTTCGGCCTGGCGCTCATACAGCACAGCGAGGCCAGTCTGACACTGACCGGCCAAGCGGCGGGCACGCCCCGTTACATGTCGCCGGAGCAGACCTTGGGCACGCGCGTCGTCATCGACCACCGCACGGATGTTTATTCGTTGGGCGTGACGCTGTACGAGCTGCTGACGTTGCGGCCGGCATTTGGGGGCGAGGACCGGCAGGAGTTGTTGCACCAAATCGCTTTTGAGGAACCGGTACGGCCACGGCGGTTGGAGCGCGCCGTACCGGCAGAACTGGAGATTATTGTCCTCAAAGCAATGGAGAAGCGGCCGCGGGATCGCTACGCGACCGCCCAGGCATTTGCGGATGACCTGCGCCGCTTTCGCATGCACGAACCGATTCGCGCGCGGCGCTCGACCCTATGGCAGCGCGCCCGGAAATTCGCTCGACGGCACCAAGGGGCGACGGTGACGGCGGCAATCGCTCTGGTCGCGGGATTGTTGCTGGGAATCGCCGGCCTGGCCGTGAGCAATTACTTGATCAGGCACGAACAGCAGCGCACCCAGAAAGCACTGGACCAAGCAGACAAAGAAAAGGCGATCGCCGAGGCAGTGCGCAACTTTCTGCGCGACAAGCTATTGGCCCAGGCTGCACCCCGCGCGCAAGCCGACGCTCTTCTGAAGGGCAGCAACAAATCGACGAAGCTGAAGCCCAACCCGACCATTCGTGAGCTGCTCGACCGCGCCGCCGGGGAGCTGACCGAGGACAAGATTGAAACACAATTCCCCGAACAGCCGTTGGTGCAAGCCGAGTTATTGAAAACGATCGGCGAAGCCTATTCCGGCATCGGCGACTACGATCCAGCGACGGCCCACTTGCTGCGAGCGTGGAACTTGCAGTGTCGCGAGCTGGGTTCCGATCACCCCGACACATTGGCGACGGTGAGCAGTCTTGCTCGGACCTACCTGGACGCCGGCAAGCCGCAGAAGGGCGCCGACCTGTTCGAGCAAATACTCGCTCAGAGACGCGAAACCCTGGGGCCAGGCCACGCCGATACGCTGGCGAGCATGAGCGATTTGGTGCGCTGCTATTTCCGCCTCGGCCAACATGACAAGGTGTTGCAGCTTCGCGAGGAGCTTGTCCGTCTGCGGCAGGCCAGCCTCGGCGCCGAGCACCCTGACACATTAGAAAGCCAGTTTCAACTGGCGAATAGTTACGCGGCCATGGATCGACCTCACGACGCCTTGCGGTTGCATCAAGAGACGCTGGCAAAGCGGATAAAAACGCTCGGCCCAGTCCATCCCGCCACATTGCAAAGCAGGTCCAATCTGGCCAATTGCTATTACGGTGTCCGCGAGCTGCACAAGGCGCTCGAGCTGCACCGGGAGGTGCTCGATTTGCGACGCGATAGCCTCGGTCCCGACGATCCAGAAACTTTCAAGAGCACGTACAATGTCGCGCTCATGTGTTCCAAGGTCGGGCGGTACGCCGAGGCCGTGGCAGGCTTCAAGGACGCGCTGGCCCGGCGGCAGGACAAGCTCGGTCCGCAGCATCCGGACACGATAAAGAACATGAATGCTTTAGCCTGGCTCCTGGCCAATTGCCCGGACCGCGCGCTTCGCGATCCGGCCCAGGCACTGCAATTGGCAAAGCAGGCGGTCAAAGGGGCGCCCAAAAACAGCGAATACCGGAACACGCTTGGCGCCGCCCACTATCGCGTGGGCGAGTGGCAAAAGGCGGTAGACGCATTGAACGAATCCATGCGACTTAATCGGGGCGGCGACGCCACGGATTGGTTTTTCCTGGCGATGGCGCACTGGCGCCTGGGCGACAAGAACGAGGGCCGCAAGTGGCATCAAAAAGCCGTTGAGTCGATGGACAAGAAGCAGTCGCAGGATGAAGAGCTGCGCCAGTTCCGGGCCGAGTCCGCGCAGCTGCTGGCAACCGAAAAGCAATAAGCGTCCGAAACCGAAACACCGTCGCGGATTCTGTCCGCCCAACGCATCCCCAGAAGGAGATTTCGTCATGTGGAATTGGTTCTCGCGGCTGGCGCCGAAGCACCGCACGAATCGATCACGGAGCGGCTTTCGCCCTTACTTGGAAGTACTCGAAGATCGCTGTTGCCCCAGCGGCGGCAAGCCGGACTGGTCAGACCCCACGGGGGGCGCGCTCGACCCGACCTTCGGTTCCGGCGGTTTGGTTACCAGTTCGTTCTCGAGCGCGGGCGAACAGGCCAACAGTCTCGTGATCCAACCGGATGGCAAGATCGTGGCCGCCGGTTACACCCGCACCGGTACCGGAAGCGACTTCCTGGTCGCCCGCTACAACCCAGATGGCTCGCTGGATAGCTCCTTCGGCACCGGAGGGGATACCAGCACGGACTTCGCTCGGGGTGATGACGCCGCCGAAGCGGTAGCCCTCCAGCCCAACACGGGCGGCAAGATCCTCGTCGCCGGCTATGCCCACGAGAAGCATACTAATGCCGACTTCGCCCTGGCCCGTTACACCGCCAACGGCACCCTGGACACCACCTTCGGCAATAATGGCAAGGTGGTGACGGACTTCGCCGGCTCCGCGGACGGCGTCGAGGGCATGGCGGTCCAGTCGGACGGCAAGATCGTGGTGGCGGGCAACGCCACGACCGCGAGCGGGATATACCTCGCCCTGGCCCGTTACAACGCCAACGGTAGCCTGGACACCACCTTCGGCAGTGGCGGGAAGGTGCTCACCACGATCCCCATACCAGGAGGGGGCAGGGCTGCCGTGACGATCCAGGGGGACGGCAAGATCGTCGTTGTCAGGGGCACCACGCTCGGCGGCACCAACAGCAACTTCGTGGCTGCCCGATTCAATGGGGACGGGACGCCCGACACCGGGTTCGGGTCCAAGGGTCAAGTGGTGACGGACGTTGCCGGCGCCAGCATTGATTACGCTTCTGGTGTGGCCCTGCAGACAGATGGGAAGATAGTGGCCGTCGGTACTGCCGTAGTCAACAACGTCGAACAGTTCGCGACGGTACGGTACAACACGGATGGCACGCTTGATGCCGGGTTTGGCCAGGGCGGCGAGGTGCTCACGTCGGTCGGCCCGTATGGGGGGAGCGACGCCACCTGCGTGGCCATCCAGTCGGACGGGGAAATCCTCGTCGGAGGCCATGCGGCGGACGCCACGGGGACTGCTTATAACTTCGCCCTGGCCCGGTACAACCCAGACGGCAGTCTGGACGCGAACTACGGTGGCGCGGGCACCGGGACGCTGACCCTAGTCGGAATCAACGCCACAGCCCTCGCGATGGCGATCCAGTCCGATGGCAAGGCCGTGCTGGTGGGGAATGCGGCAGAAAGTACTACCGGCCTCTCGGAGGTAGCGTTGGCGCGCTACCTACCGTCGGCCCCGCAAATCAGCTCGTTCACGGCCAATCCCAACCCGGTGGTGTCGGGCAGCGACGTCACACTTACGGTTTCAAACATCACCGATGGCAACCCCAATAGCACCATCACGCAGGTGGCCATCTATCTGGACAGCGACAACGACGGCACGCTGGATCCGAGCACGGACACACTTTTGGGCTATGCCATCGAGACCAGTCCCGGTGTCTGGACGCTCACCTTTTCCACCAGCGCCATGGGCCTGACTGCCGGCACCTATGAACTGTTCGCTCAGGCGCAGGACAATTACGGTGCCTACGGCAACATAGTATCCCTCGAGCTGCAATTGTTGTAGGGAGCGAACGAGCAGGTCTGCCCGCCAACTGCGTCGAGACACGGACGACTGCACTCCCCGCCCCGGAATCCGCGGCCTGGTGAGAGGCGGCCGAAAGCAAGCAGCGGGATGTACATAGTAGGCAAGGCAAGAACAAAGGCGGCCGGTGAGTTCTCCGCCACCAAGCTAAGCACTCACCGGCCTGACAGCGCCTGGGCGTACGGTCTGCGCGCCCAGGTCTTGTCGTCTCCATTGTATCGCAGACCGCAACCGCAATGGAGAATGACCATGCGTATCCCATCCTGTCTTTATCCCCTGACCCCGCGCTCCGCACTTGCCTCAAAGCGCAAGCGACCGGCACCCCGTCATCTGATGCTCGAAGTTCTGGAAGCCCGCGACTGTCCCTCCGGCGGACTGCTCGATCCGACGTTCAACGGCAGCGGGACCGAAACCTTCTCCACCTCCCAGATCATCATGGACTCCACCGCCGTGCAGCCGGACGGCAAGATCGTGGCCGTCGGCCACGTGATCGGCAAAAAAGGGGCATCCGAGCTCGAGGTGCTTCGCCTGAACCCCGACGGAACGCCGGACAAGACGTTTAACGGGACCGGCAGCGAGACCCTGACGGTCCTCGGGGAGGGCGACGCGGTTGCCTTCCAGCCGGACGGAAAGATCCTGGTCGGTGGAGTGGCGGACCCACCTCACACTGGTATCGAGTACGCGGTCACCCGGCTCAACGCGAACGGCAGTCTGGACACGACGTTCGGCACCAAGGGAGTATGGACGCTCAACCTCTTCGCCGATGCATCTGAGTCAGTCTCCAGGCTGGCCGTCCTCACCGACCCCAACAATCCGTCCGTCGTCACCGGGATCATTGTCGGGGGCCGGGGCGAGGCGGCGGATGGGACCCCGGGGGCCGTGGTCGCGATCAAGCTGACGCCCAACGGAGCGCTGGATTCGACCTTCGGCTCCAGCGGGGTCTTCACCTTTGGTATCGGAATCGGTTCCAACACAGGGAATATGGGGATGGCAGTAAGCACGTCCGGCGAGATCTTTCTGGCCAATTCCACAGAACTTTCGAACCCGGATGGTACGAACACGTATTACGGGTTGCTTGTCGATGTCAACCCGACCGGGCACTTGAACACGGCCTTCAACGGGACCGGCTACCTCCTCGACAATCCAGGCGGGAGCACCTACACCGAATTCCATGCCGTGGCCATTCAGGGGAACGCCCTTGTCGTGGCCGGGGATGTCGTGGATGCCGCGGGGGTCGAGCAGGGGCTCGTGGCGCGGTACACCCTGGGCGGAGCCGTCGATCCCACGTTCGGCAGCTCGGGGTATTACATCACGACCTTTGCGCCGCCGCTCGGTCTGTCCTTCACGGACTTGAAGCTGGAAGGGGATGGGTCGATTGTCGTCTGTGGGTGGTCTCAGGACTCCAATCCAGGCTTGGCCTCATTGATCGTCGGGCACCTCTCGGCCGACGGGGCGGTGGACACCAGCTTCGGTTCCTCCGGCACCGGGTTCACCTACCTGGCCAACTGGGGAGCCCCGAGTACCGGGGAGCGAGTATCGATCGGACCAGATGGTAAAATCGTTGTTAACGGCTCGTTAGAGATCGCCCGGTACACGGCACCGTGAGGGAGTCCCGCGGACGAGCTATCCTCCGCTTTCCGTTGTTGCTGCGGGTGAACCAGCAGGTGTGACCGCCGGCCGGATCAAGCCGCTGGAGGCCGAAGGCAATGAGCGGGACGGAAGGAGTAGGCAAGGCAAGAAGAAAGGCGGCCGGTGAGTTCTCCGCCACCAAGCTAAGCACTCACCGGCCTGACAGCGCCCGGGCGTCCGGTCTGCGCGCCCAGGTCATGTCGTCTCCATTGTATCGCAGACCACCACCGCAATGGAGATCTCTCATGCGCTTCCCTCACTGGCTTCGACCTCTAGCCTCCCGTCTGTCCCGCGTCCCCACGCCGCGGACAAAGCAACGACGGACATTCCGCCCCCGTGTCGAGGAATTGGAAGACCGCTGTCTCTTGACCGGCCACATTACGGAGTTGCCCGTTTATACCACCCCCAATAGCGGCCCAAACGTTATCGCCTACGGTTCAGATGGCAATCTCTGGTTTACCGAGGGCAATGTGACGACGACGGACAGCAATGGCCAAAGCCACGGCCAGATCGCGCGGATGACTCCGGACGGTCACATCGATGAGTTTCCGACACCTCTGGCCCACGCCGATTATGTTCTTGCCGGGCCGGACGGTAACATCTGGTTCGCCGACACGAGCGGGGGCGACCGACCTGCTTCGAGCGAGATCGGGGTGATGTCTACCGCCGGCGTCGTCCTCAAGCAATTCGCGATCCGCCCTGGCTCCGACTCCGATCTCACAGTCGGGCCGGACGGCAATATCTGGTTCACGGAATACTGGAACCCCTACGTGGGTCGTGTCAGTACCGATCCGCAGGTCCCGGACGACCAGCGCGTCCAGGATTTCAGCATCCCCTTCTCGTTCGGCGCTAACGACATCATCACTGGACCGGATGGCAACCTCTGGTACACCGACGCAGTCCGAGACAACTACCGTGGCAGCATTGGCCGGATCACCCCACAGGGCGTCAGCCTACAGCCGTACTCTTTCTCAAACGTTGACTTGTTCCGTGGACTCGCCTGCACGGGGCCGGGTGGAGAGGTCTACACGGGGGACCCGGAGCACTCGACTGATTACAGTATCACCGCCAGCGGTGAGTTCACTACTTTGGATATTAGTTCTTCTCCGTCCAGTGTGGCGATCGGCCCGGACGGGGCCATCTGGTTCACTGACGCTGGCAGATCCCAGATTGACCGACTTGGAGCGGACGATTCTTCCCAAGTATTTAATATCCCGACTCCCTACAGCGTCCCCGCGGACATCACTGCCGGTCCCGGCAATACACTCTGGTTCACGGAGGAGAACGCCAATCAGATCGGCAAGCTCGTCATCGGGCCGCCGCCTACCCCCGCGGTCGTGGTCAAAAATGCCGCCGGAACGGTTACGACCACGTTCAATGAGGGCGATCGGGTCTTCTTCGATGCCAGCGGAACGAACTTTTTCGATAGCGACTACGGCACCGTTAACAACGCCGTCTATCTGGGCGAAAGCTACCAGTGGGACCTGAACGGCGATGGGGTGTTTGAGACGACTGGGCCCCAGGCGTCCATCGCCTTCACTCAGGATGGAGTGCACCCTGTTACCTTAAAGGTCACTGACCCCCTTGGTCTATCTTCCACGTTGACGGTCAACGTGACGGTCAACGAGGTGCAGCCCACCGTGGCCTTGGAGGCTGGTTATGAGCTGGACGCCAACGGTAATTGGACTGCTCCGGAAGGCTCGCCCATTTCCCTGATGGGCTCGCTTTATGACCCGGACCCCGAAGATCACCAGCCCAGCGTCTCTTTCTCGTGGACGGTCACAAAAAATGGAGCACTCTACGCCAGCGCCAACCACAACCCGTCCGCCTCTGTAGGGGACACGACAACCGCTGACTGGTTTTCCTTCACCCCTGATGACAACGGGACTTACGTTGTCACGCTGAGCGGATCAGACACAGACGGGAGCGCAACCGATAGCCAAACGATCGACGTCACGAACGTGCCACCGACCCCTTATCTGACATTCCCAGGCACCATGCTCGATCCGGCGTTCGGCACGGGCGGCCGCGTGACACGCGACTTCTCGGCTGATGATAGCCCTTCCTCAGCCGTACTGCAGTCGGATGGGAAGATTGTCGTGGCCGGATCCTACGTCCAGCCGGACGGGACGGTTGACACATACGTCGCGCGCTTTCTGGCCAGCGGTCAGCTCGACCCCGAGTTTGGATCCAACGGGCCAGTTGTCCTCGACGGTAATGGTTATAACTCCAAGGTCCTCGTCCAAAGTACCGGCAAGATCCTTGTGTTCACCGGGGGTCAACTGTTCCGGCTCAACCCGGATGGTACACTGGATACCGGGTTCGGGCCGGACCAGACAGGCGTGATCACACCCCCCGTGTCTGCTGGGTCAATCGCCCTAGAGGGCGATCAGATCCTTCTGGCAGGGACGAGCGACAACGAGTTAGGAATTGTCCTCGCCAGGCTCACGCCGGACGGTATCTTGGACACGTCCTTTGGCGCGGACGGCACGGGCATCGTGACGGCAGCCCCGGTTAGCCATCCCCCCCATGCCTTTATCAATAGTGTTTTTTGTGACGGCGTGACTGTTTCGGGTAGTAATATTCTGGTCGGTGCTCTTATCGATGAATCGAAGGAGGGGTATATCCCAGGAGGCTCGGATTTCGGGGGCCCCTTCGCAGTAGCCCGGTTCGACAGCAACGGAATCCTGGACACTTCGTTCGTCGGTCCTGACGGCGTTGATCCCACGTTCCAGCAACACGGCTGGGCGATCACTCCGGGGGGGCTGCAGGATCCTAGTGAGTCGATAAACGCGATGGCCGTGCAACCAGATGGCAAGATCGTCCTGCTGGGCAGCGAGGGTAGTTTGGTCCGTTTCGCTGCCGACGGTGCGCTGGACAGCGATGTCCCGAGCTTTAATAATTCGGGCAGCATTTCCAGTTATGCGCTCGCCTGTCAGCCTGACGGCAAGTTGTTGATCGGAGGATACGAGAGCTTGGATCCACCTCAGACGCCAGCCGGAGCGCTCGTCGTAACCCGGCTAAATCCCGACCTCACTCCCGATCTTACTTTCGGGAACAACGGAGACGGTCAGGCCATGCTCCAGTTCGACCAGGGCGTCGATTCCTGGTTGTCGAATGTCTTACTTCAACCCGACGGCAACATCGTGGTGGTAGGTGCTTCGTATACCCAGCTGCCGGATTCCTCCTGGAATGGAAACCTGGAACTGGCCCGCTTCCTCGCCCCGCCCAGCTCCTTCCACGAGGGCGAAACTATCTCCCTGCAGGGTTCCGGTTACGATCCGAGTCCGGTGGACTCCCAGAGCCTCACCTACTCCTGGACGGTTACCAGGAACGGAGTGGCCTACCAAACCGCTTCGGGTGCGGACTATTCACTCCTTCTCTCGGACGATGGCTCCTATGTCGTGACGCTCACGGTCACCGACAAAGATGGCGGTTCCTCTTCGGTCAGCAGCTCTTTTTCAGTCAGCAACGTGCCACCGACGGCCAGCATCACTGGGCCGGGCAACGGCGTCACTGATCAGTCGCTCACATTCACGCTCGGCGCCAGTGATCCCTCACCGGACGATCAAGCGGCGGGCTTCACTTACCAGGTCAACTGGGGAGACGGCACGCCGATCCAGTCCGTCACCGGCCCAGATGGCTTGCAGGTCGATCACACCTACTCTGCGGCCGGGATCTACACTCCGACAGTAACTGCCACCGATAAGGACGGCGGCACGAGCGTCCCGGCCAGCTGCGCTCCGGTCCAGATCAATGCGTTGACTTCCGACAACCTCCAGTCGGTGCTCTCGCCCGGCGGAACGGTCACTCTCGTCGCGACAACCAACGATGATGCTCAGAACGTCCTTACTGTCGTGAACGCGCTGTCGGCTGACCAAACTCCGGCGGCGACGCTGAACCTACAGCTTTCGGGCAAGATCGGCAGTGTAACGGTGAACGCGCCCGCGAGCCTGACTTTGTACATCAACGGCGTCCTCACGCCGGCGGGTACGACGCTTGACCCGGATGTGCCCGCGCTGGTGGTCAACTCGGGTAACGTCATCGTTTCGGATGTGACCTTCACCGAGTCCGGGAACGCTCCCGCCGTCCTGGTCAACGGAGGGCATCTTACACTGCGAAACGATGTGATCCAGGAGAGTACAGGCTACGAACAAGCTGCCATCCAAATCACCGGCGGCAGCCTGGACCTTGGCACGTCGGCAAGTCCCGGTGGGAACACGCTGAATATCAATGGCAGCGGTTCCTTCGTTCAGAACGCTACTTCCACCGCCGTCTCTGCATTCGGCGATTCTTTCTCGGTCAACGGCGTTTCGCTCGCTCCGGACAGTTTGTCCGGGATCGTCTTTGAGGACTTCAACGACAACGGCCAAGTTGATTTCGGCGAGGAAGGGATCTCTGGGGTGGCGGTCGCGCTGACGGGCACCGATTTTCTGGGCAATGCCGTAAGCATGTCCGCGACGACGGATAGCGACGGAGCTTACGTTTTTAGCAACCTGCTGCCCGGAACATACTACATCACCGAGACTCAGCCGGGCGGCTACCTTCAGGGCATCGATACGGTCGGCACGGCCGGCGGCAGCCTTACCGCCACGGACAAATTCCTCGTCTCGCTGGCTCAAGACGCTAGCGGTCTCAACGGCCTGAACTATAACTTCGGTGAGCAGCCACAAGCGACTGGCTCGGTCCAAAAAGGCCAGACCGCCAGTATCGGATTCTGGAACAACAAGAACGGCCAGTCACTCATCAACAGCTTCAACGGCGGGCCAGCGTCCACTCAGCTTGCCGCCTGGCTAGCGGCCACGTTGCCGCACATCTTCGGCGTCGATGCCGGCAGCAATGCGTTGATCCATACGGACGGCTCCTATTTCAGTAACACGGAAGTGACGACCCGGTTCCAGCAGGACTTCGTGCTCAAGGGCGCGAAGCTGGACGCTCAGCTGCTCGCGACGGCCCTGTCGGTCTATGCCACGAATGCCACACTCGACAACACCGGTGTGGCCGCCAATTACGGCTTCATCGTCAGCGGCAACGGTCTCGGCACGGCGACGGTCAACGTCGGCTCGAATGGCGCTGCCTTTGGCGTGGCGAACAACAGCGTGCTGACCGTGCTCAACCTGCTAAAGGCGACCGATGCCCAGGCGATCGGTGGCCTGCTTTACAACGGCGACGATACCTTGCGCAAGGAGGCCAATAACGTCTACAGCGCGATCAATGAAGGAGGCGACATTTAACATTTAACTGTCGAGCCAGCGTGTGAACGTCTCGGTTGGAGTGAATCGAGGCGTTCATACACTTCGACACATCTCCCCGAACGCAAGCGCACGATGTACTTTGCCGTCTGTCCGCCACCGCTGGCGATGTGGCAATGAAAAATCATGCCAAGTCGTGCCAGTTGTCGCTACCTGGCACGATTTGGCACCGGATTCCCAAGCATGGTGGCAATGTGGCGATGTGGCGATGTGACCCGACGACGGAGGCAGGCGTCCGAATGTCACGCAAGCGTCGCACGATTGACAGCACTTGTTCCAAGTCGGTATAGTTTTAAGTGTCTCATGTTGAGTGTGGGGAGCCGTTTGCGATAGAAGTACGGTTTTCGCATCGTGGACCATTGAAGCTAGACGTGCGGACCAAGGTGCCGCTTGGGACCAGGATCGCATCCATTCAGGAGGGGCGGGATTTCCCCGTACTGATGTCATGTCCGATGCTCTCGGCGACGCCCTCCAGAAAAATCCCACGCCCCAACCATCGGGCGAGCCGCTCCCCACCACTGGCGACGAAATTGTTGTCAATCTGTTTAATGGCTCCGCCGAGCCGACCGATGATGCGCCGACGGTGATTTCCAAGACGTTGCCGCAGCAAACCGGCATTCGCACCGAGGATCAAGCGGTCGGCGGACTGCGGGGACGGCGTCTGGCGCATTTCGAGCTGATCGAACCCATTGGCGTTGGCGGCATGGCCGCGGTGTTGCGCGCTCGCGATACGCAGCTCGATCGGCTGGTGGCACTCAAAATTTTGCCGCCGGAGATGGCGGCCGATCCGGAGAACGTTCGCCGCTTTCATCAAGAAGCACGCAGCGCCGCTCGGCTTGATCATGAGAACATCGCGCGGGTTTTCTTCTGCGGCGAGGATCAGCGGCTGCACTTCATCGCTTTCGAATTCGTGGAAGGCGACAATCTGCGCACCATCCTGGAAAAAAGAGGCCGATTGCCGGTCGGCGAGGCGCTGCACTACATGCTGCAAGTGGCGGCCGGCCTGGCTCATGCAGCTCGGCGCGGCGTCGTTCATCGCGACATCAAACCGTCCAACATCATTATCACGCCGAATGGCCGGGCCAAGCTCGTCGATATGGGGCTGGCGCGCAGCCTCGAACCGCAGCACGACATGGGGCTGACGCAATCCGGCGTGACGTTGGGCACGTTCGACTATATTTCGCCGGAGCAGGCGCTGGAGCCGCGCGATGCCGATGTGCGTAGCGATATTTACTCGCTAGGCTGCACTCTTTATCACATGCTCACGGGTCAAGCGCCCGTGCCGGAGGGCACCGCCGCGAAGAAACTGCATCATCATCAGCACGTCAAACCAACCGACCCGCGCCAATTCGTGCCGGACTTGCCCGACGAGGTGGCCGTCATTCTCGATCGCATGATGGCCAAGCACCCCAAGGACCGCTATCAGACGCCGGAACATCTGGTGCATCATCTGTACCTGGCGGCCCGGAAGCTGGACGCGACCGCCGAGGTGCCCGAGGGCGTGTTGGCTGTCGAGGCGGCGTTGCCAAGTCCGCCCGCGGGTCGGCCCCTGGTCCTCGCTGCGGTTGCCGCCATTATCCTCGTCGGGCTTATCTTCCTCATCGATCTGGCTTCCGGGCCGAATCCGCAACCGGCGCTGAATCCCCTGATCGATTCCCGGGTAGCAAACGCCGATAAGGAATCGCCCAGGCCCCAGCAGGCGTCCTCGACGGCCGTGAGCACGGCGGAGAACACGCCCCCCAAGAAAATCTTGGAGCAAACCGACGATATCCCCACGTTCAGCGAGGAAAAACCGACTGCCGCCGCGCTGGCGGAATTTGCGCAAAAGAACAAGAAGGCGCCCGCAATCATTTTTGAGCTGGACGATCTCACGCTGAGTACCGGCGACGACAAGGCGCCGGACATCGTCATTTCCAATCCTGTCGTGACGATTCGGCCGCGCAAGCGCGGCCAACGGCCTACCATCCGCGACCAGTATCGCGCTCGTGAGCCGGGAAGAGGGGGAACGTTTCAGGCATCGTTAACCATCGAGAGCAAGAGTTGCACGATCGAGAACATTCGCTTCGTTCTCAATCAAGCCGGGGCGAGCGTGCCAATGACGATCCTCTGGCTCCGCAATACACCCGAAGTCAACATCCGTAACTGCGAGTTCATCCAGGCGAATCCGTGCAACGAGAGAGAGAAGGCGAAGGACAGCCGAATGGCTTCCATTCTCGCCGAATCTTCGAATCAATCCTCGCTGAATGTGACGGGATCATGTTTTCTGGGCTTCGGTTCGATGGGGACCAAGACCCCAGACGCGGGGAAAGACATGGTATTTTCGGGGGCTGCCGCGGGCGGACAAGATGCCATCACGCGACGCGGCCCGGTCCGCATCGAAGCCAACAACTGCCTCTTTGGACCTCATGCTGCCGTGTTTCGACTGGAGGGCGCCGCGACCGGAGATAGCAGTCCGCTTCGACTGACTCATTGCTCGGTGCTGGCAGCCAACCTCTCTACGATCTACGACCTCGCCGACGGCGCCGATGCCCAAATCGTAGCCAATTACTCGCTTTTCTCGAATGTGGGCGATCCCACCATGATGGGCATGAGCGAGGACAAAGGCGCGGTGCTGGTGCGCAGGGCGTCGAGTCAGGGGCAGTTCGATTATCGAGGGCTGGAGAATCGCTACCATAAGTTCGAGAATTATCTCGTCATCGCCGACGCGGCGGAGGAGATGATGCAGTCCCTCCGTGATGAGCTGAAGATCCAAAACAGCGAGATCCTCGAAACGTCCCCTTGGAAGGATGCGGAACCGCTCGTCCCCTTGAAACAACTGAACGTCCAAACCGCTTTCGAGGTAAATCCGAGCCTGCCCGAACTGCGACTACCCAGCCATGAGAAGGCCAACGGCAAACTCATCGGCGCGGAGCGCGTGTTGGCCTTCTCTTATGTGGACAAGCTCCCTGAGTTGAAAAAAGCTCCGGAGGTCGCATCTCGACCCGACTTGGTAGTGCAAACGAAGAAAAAAGCCGATGAAGAGAAACGGCTATATCGCACACTCGAGCATGCCCTGCTCGATGCCCAGCCCGGCGATACCATCCGCCTCCAGATCGACGGCGAAATCAAACTCGATCCGCGTCTCTTGAGCGATCAGAAATTGACGGACCTTACCATCCGTGCCGATCCGGGTTTCGATCCCATTCTGACGATCAACGAAGAGGAGCAGGGCAATGTCCCGGCGCTGTTCGCGGTCTGCAACGGGAAGCTTCGGCTGGAGGGGCTAAAGATTCGGCTGCGGCCGCGCGGCGACGATGATTGGTGCGCCGTCTTCTCCTTCTTCGGCGATGGCGAATGCGTTCTCAAGAATTGCGTGGTTACACTCGAACGCTCCAGCCGCAAGGCTGCCCTGGCCGTGCTGCCCCAGAAGCGGATGGCGAAAGCAGCCTCCTCAACGAAAAGGCCGCGTCTGCTTGTGGAGAATTGCTTGATCCGCGGCCAGGGCGACTTCCTGTGGATGCAAGACGGCCATTCCGCTGAGGTGGCGATTGAAAACAGCGTCATCGCCTTGAGCGGCTCCCTGCTCAACATCGAATCGAACAAGCAAGGAGAAAAAGATGACCAGCCCTCCTCACTCGCTCCGCTCACTCTACGCCTCCGCAAGGTGACGACCTACCTGGGAGAGAACCTTATCCGCTTGCATGCGGACAAGGATGTCAAGGGACTTCCGAAGTTGCGCTGTGAGCCGTCCGATTGTCTCTTTCTGCCTGCCCGCGATCGAGCGCTCGTCCGACTGGAAGGACCAGAGGCAGAGGAGAAGAGTCTCCGCGACAAGATGTCCTGGGAGAGCACGGGAACGAATGCCTACGGCAATTTCACGGCCCTGCTTGAGCAGCAGGCGATTGATTCCATGATGAAATGGCCTTCGACGTCGAGCCATGAGACGTGGCAGAGAGACGTGAGCGGAGAAACGAGCAGCAAATACAGCGTCAAACTCCCCAGCCCACCTCCGGTCGATGCCGTCTTTACCCAACTCCTCCCGGCCGCTTTCCGTCCAGACGACAGCCTAAAGGACTATGGCGCCGATCTCTCCGCCCTGCGCTCGCTGGCGACGCCGAAAAGCAAGCCCGAGAAGCGCGAACCCTTCACGGAATTTCCCGACTTCGAGCAAGATTTTCCCGAATAAATAACTCCGTTACAGGTTGGTGCGTTCCAATTTCGATGGAGCCGGCTTGTCCGGTGGTGTGTGGACGGCGCTCTCGGCCTCCGGCGGTTTCATGGCCAAGAAATGCGAGGCGGTCACGCCTGCGCAGGCAGCGAACAGGCCAAGCGCCACAACCAGCGCTGTCATCGTTTTCAGCTTGGCCGCGTTCATCGCTTGGAGCCGGGAAAAGAGTTCGTTTCAATAAGTTGAGTGCGCTGCTTGGGACTCGGCAGCGCCCTCAACCTGAAACCGGACGAGCATTCATCGGCTGCACTCAGCGCCGTTCACCGATTGCTGTCTTTCTTGTCGTTCATGTCATTGTTCGTTGGCCGAATCAGCTCGAAGTAGCGACGGATGGTCTGACGGTGGCCGAGTGGAATCGGCTCGCTGTCGAGCACGGCATCCGACATCTTGCGATATTTTTGGTAGGCTTCTTTGTAGCCGCGGCGAGCTTTCTGCCGCGCTTCGGGAGAAGCGGTCGTCTCCACGTCCGACGGACCTTCGCCGGGCGTGCCGGTTATGGTGACTTGATTGTCTTGGCCGAGCAGCTTGGTCTTCTCGCCTTGCACGTTCCCGCTCGTCTCGGCCCCGAAGCTCGAAGAAGGACTGGTCGATTTGTAGGGCCTCTTTCCCTTGACCAGGCTGTTGGCTTGGCAGTTACATTTTCCTTCCTTGAGATTATCCAACTCGCTGTTGAGCAGATCGTTGATCCGCTTGCGGCGGGCCTGGTTCTTGACCTCGCGGGCCAGCACTTTCGTGGCTTTTTTGCCCTTGCTCTTACCGCCCTTCAGACTGTCGGCGAAATCGGACACAGCTCCGCTAAGCTGGCCCAAGCCGACATCGCCCATTTCCTTGGCCACCTGCTTGAGTTTCTCCTCAACGACTTTTTGCTCCTTGCGATCGAGCTGCGGATCTTCGAGTTGTTCCAGTTCTTTGGCGGCCTTGTCGAGCTTGTTTTCTTGCAGAGCTTTGCCGGCCCCTTCGAGGGCGACGGCGGCGCTCATGGCCGCGCCGAGCGATTGCATTTGGCCATCCACCACTGCGGTGTTGTATTGGGCTTGCTGGGCCTGGATGGCCGCTTCCATTTCGGATAGCTTGGCCAACGCCTCGCGCTCATCGACGCCGGGCTGCTTCATCTCGTCGAGTTTCTTGCGCAACTCTTCGACCAGTTTCTCCAGCTCCTTGTTGTCGTCCTGACGGGCGGCTTCCTCCAGATCTTGCAGCGATTCCTGGAGACGTTCCGCCTCCGCCACGATTTGCGGCGGGGCCGGTGCGGGACCGGCTTCGACGGACGGTGTGCCGAAGGGGAACGCCCACATGAGTACCGCGACGGCTGCTGCGGCGACCCATAGGCCAAGCGCGTAGGGCAACGACCGAGGCCGGCGTAGCGGTGCCACTTGCCGCGGATCGACGTGCTGGAGATGCTCGGCGGCATCGGCGATTTGCAGCATTTGTAGCGGCGTGGGAGCGGATTTGTTCAGGAACTCCAGCGCCGTGGCGGATCGGTCCTTGAGTTGATAATGGCGATCCACGGCCAGGGCGGCATCATGAATTCCGCGCCGCCAAAGCAGTCCCGCCAGCGCGAACACGAGTGCCAAGGTCGGTCCGCTCGCCGCCACCAAGGCCACGGTCAAGCCCACTGGCAAAGGGCTGCCATAGCGCCAGGCGATGAATGCGAAGATCAAGCCGGCCAGCGAGCCGGCGACAAGTCCGTACATCGTCAAGCGCAGAATGAAGACCGCCCGCTGGCGGCGCCACACGGATGCCAACACTTCATACACCGATTCTTGCATGACGTGTTCCCTCCCTAGGGGGTCTGGAATTACTACTTCCGATCCTAACTCCGAACTTGCGCCGGGGCAACAGAAGAAGCGTGTTGCTTGATGCCCATGCGCTGAAATAGCAAGGCAAAATCGATGCGCCGCAGCGCCACGTCCGCCAGGAACAGAAGCGCCGCGGCCACGACCAAATACATCCACAAAGGCGTCGCGCGCGGCGTTGTCCGGCCGATGTCGGCGAATACCGCTTCCGGCTCGGGATTGTACGTGCCTCCCGAGACACGCGCGATCGCTTGAAGAAGTTCTTCATTCGTGGGCCGCAGACGAAACTCATCGTCGTAGCCAACCACCAAGCCGCGCGACTGCTGCGACAAAGTCTGTCCCTGTTGCTTTTGCACCATTTCCAGATGGTAGGCGCCCGACTGCGGCGTATCGAATTCCGCAACGTAACGTCCCGGCGCGGTCTGGGCCATCACCAGTTTGTTGTTGCGCAACTGCGGGTCGATGACGGTCAATTCCGTATCGGCCTGATTGAGGTATTTGCCGGCGGCGTTGACAGCGTCGAGAGTCACCGTGGACTTGCGCTCTTTCTGGTCCACCTGAACAACGACACCCTTGGCCTCGCTCTTGCGCATAACGTGCCGCACTAGCTGCGCCCAGAACTTGCTGTAGCCGGGCCAGCTCAGCCACTCGGCGGCCCAGCGGCTCTTGGCGTCGGACGTGAAGGCTGCCGACATGCCCAGGCCATGACGCCACCAGGCCAGAAGAGGATCGCCCTTTTCGGTGGCCAGGATGAATTCACACGTCGGCTTGGGGCGAGTCGTCACGTAGCCGAGCAGAAACGGAGCGTTGGCCAGGTCGATGCCGGATAGCACCTGGGTCGGTCGAATCACCTGGGGTATGAACGGCTGCTCGTTGATCGCCGCCTTGCTGGCCGTCACGGTTTCCTTGGCGAAAATCTGCGGTACCGAGGAGGGATCGTCGGTGTAGTAATAGCGGCCGTTGCCCAGGTGGGCGATCTCTTCGAGCAGCTTTTTGTCCGCGTCCTCGCCGACGCCAACGGTGGTCACGGTGATCTTGGCGTTGGCCATGTTCATCGTGATGCCCTCGAAGTCACCGGGAGCGGAGATGCCGTCGGTCAGGATGATCACGTGTTTGAGCTTGGCCGTCGTGTTCTGGAGCGCCTCGTAGGCGGCTTCCATCGCCGGGGCCATCACCGTGCCGCCGCCCGCTTCGATGGCGCTGATCTTGTCGATGACGCTGCTTTTGTTCGATGCCGGTTGCACATCGCTGACCCAGAATGTCTCGCCCTCGAAGGCGATGACGCCGATTTTGTCCTTAGGTCCAAGCAGCTCCACCGCGCTTGCGGCCGCTTTCTTGGCCAATTCGATCTTCTCCCCGCCCATCGAGCCGGACTTGTCGATGACCAACACCATCGCCAGGCTCGGTTTCTCCTTCTCCTTCTCGAAATTGCTGCGGACCGGCAGGATGTTTTCAATGGTGGTCCTGTAGTAGCCGCCCAGACCGAACGACTGGTCGCCGCCCAACATGATGAATCCGCCGCCGAGTTCCTGAACGTATTTTTCCACGACTTCCATCTGCCGCTGGCTCAGGGACGTGGCCGGCACGTTGGAGAGCATCAACAACTCGTAGTTTTGCAGATCGGCCAGCGAATCGGGCATGCCCTGCGGCGGGCGGATGTCCACGAGAATGCCTTCCTGCTCCATCGCCCAGGCCAGCGATTTGCCGAGTTTGGGATCACTTTCGATCAACAAGACATGCGGTTTGCCGGAGCTGAAGACCAGCCCCGAGGCCATGTTGTTGTCTTGCAAGCGGTCGCTGAATCCTTCGATGCGCACGCTGAACTGGGCGAGTCTCTCCGTGGTAAGCGATTGACGGAAGCGGAAGCGATTCTCACCTTTTTTGATCTTCTTTTGCTCGCTGACGACTTTGTGGTCTCCGCGAAACACCTGGATGGTGCCCTGGTCGTCGTGATTGGAGTCGATGACGACCTCGACGTAGAACGGCTCGCCCTCGCGGACCTGGGCCGGTACTTGCACGTTGGATACCTGGACTTCCGGATCGGAGCGCGTGGACAGTGGCACCGTCGAGATGGGCACGCCGCCGCGCAGACTAGCCTTCAGGGCGTCGCCCTTGGTCTGATTGCCGTCGCTGAGAAGAACGATGTGGGGAACGTAAGACGGCGGAATGGCCGCCGCCGCCACTTCGAGGGCCGAGGCGATGTCGGTGCCCTGGCGCCCCTTCTCGTCGATCGGCTCGGCTTGGTCGCGCTGGCCGCGGACCTGTCCCGGCTTGGCCGCGAAGGAAAGAAATGCGACACGATGCTCCCCCACATTCGGCAAGGCACGATCAAGATATTCCCGCACCCGTTGCTGTCCCTCTTCGCCAACGCTGAGGCTTTCGTCAACCGCGAAGACCACGAACTGCTGCCGCGTCGGTTGCAGCAGGGTCAAGCCAGCCAGGCTCAACACTAACAGTATCACGATCAGCGTTCGGCAGATCAGCGACAGGATTTGCTGCCAGCGCGCGAAATCGACGAGGCTTCGATAGAAGTACCACGCCAAGACCGGCAGGACAAAGAGTCCGAGCAGGAACAACGGATGCGTTAACTCAAACATGGCTTGTTTCCTACCAGCCCGCAGCGCCAGCAAGGGTCGCCCTTGCTGGCGCTGCGGGCTGGCAACTCCATTCCTAACTGATCCAGCGTCGCTGATACAGGTACCATTCCAATCCAGCCAACAGCCAAGCAGCAGCCAGCAAGTAGAACCAGATCGGCCGGCCTGTGAAGCCCAGCGCCCGCGCCGGCTCCTCGCCCAAGGAAGGCAGCGATTCCGGCGGCCGTAGATCGCTCTCCTCGCGGCTGGCAAGATTGCTGGCGATCTCCTGGACCGGGGCAGCGCCGGGCGTATCGGCCACGATGCTCCACACGCCGCATTGGTCCAGGGGTCCAACCGTCGTCCGAGTGACGCCGGGCGGCAGCTTGCGCGTTTGGCCGTCCGGCCCGCGCAGCAGGTACTGAGTCTCGGTCGTCTGCGGCAGCGCCACCTCCGTTATTGAACCCGCTGCCAATGCTTCACGCAGTTCGCCCCGACCGCCCGCGAACCAGCCCAGCGTGTTGGTGACAAGGATCGGGAACGCCGTGCGCAACGGAAGATCGCCCTTTTCGAGATTCACCGTAAGGATGAGCACCTTTCCTTCCGGCCGGTCCAGGGCAACAAGGAGCGGCTCGCCCGTCAAGGCAGCGGCGAGGATCTGCGGCTTGCCGGCCGCCGGCGTGAACGTCAATTTGCGGGCCTCCGGCATGAGCACGTTGTCAAGCCGGATGTGCGCCATCAAGGGTGAATCGCGGTCCTGCTTCGTCACCAACGGGCTTTGTAGCTTTTCGCCTACTTCCCACAGGTCGCAGCCAACATCCGGATCGATCACGAGTGCGTTGCCGGGCGGTAGCGGATTGGGAATCTGGTGATGATAGACCATGACCGCGCCGGCCGGTACTTTGGCCGGAGGTTTGCGAACCACGCTTAATTGAACCAACGCGTGCGCCTCTAGCACCTTTTCGATGAACAGATCCCCTGTCGCGCTCACCAGCGTGACCGGCTGGAATTCGCGGTGAGGCAGCAGAGCGACGGCCTGATTGTCCGCGGCTAGCGCGTCCTCCCGATCGATCCGAGCGGTCAGTAAGCCCCCGCCGGCGGACGTTTTTTCCAGGACTTTGCTCCACTTTTCGTTGGCGGCGAGCTTGAGCGGCGCCACATCGACGAGGTCGCCGTTCAGGCTGATCTCGAAGCGGCATTCCACTTCTTCGTCCGAATGATTGACGACTTCGGCAAGAATTTCATAACCGATGGGATCGAGCAGACTGCGGCGTGCCTGGAAGGCGGTGATGGCGACATTGCCCGTGCGCTGACCGACGCCGACAACCCGCACATGCTCCTTCCTGGCGATGTCCTCGATATTCTTGGCGCAACCGTCGGTAAGGACGATGATCTGAACATGTTTCTGTTCGCCATTATCATCGTTGATGAGCCGGCGGGCCAGGGCGACGGATTCCGCGAGGCGAGTCGGCCCATCGCTTGCAGGCACAGCCTCGAGGTGCTCGTGCAGCGTGCGTTGATGTCCGGTCAACCCGCAGATCACTTGTGGTTGAGTGCCGGCGGCGATGATGGCCATTTCATCGCGGGAGCGCAAGCCATCGATGACTCGCTGCCCCAATTCCTTCGCCCGCACCAAACGGCTCGGTTCGACATCGGCAGCTTTCATGCTGGCGGAATTATCGATCACCAGCACGACACGCCGCGCCGCATCAATCTCCCAGGAGAAGAACGGCTGGACCAACGCTCCGACCAGCAGAGCCAATAAGGCCAACTGTACCAGGAGCGACAGGAGATGGCGCAGGCGCTGCCATAAGGAGCGCGGCTTTTTTTCCTCGAAAATTTGCCGCCAAAAAAGGACCGTGGACACCGGCACGCGGCGCAGACGGATCTTCAGGATGTAGAAGATCACAATTGGTATGGCGAGACTCGCCCAGATTAATCCCATCGGATTGGCGAGGTTCATGGTAGGGTTTAGGGTTTAGGGTTTAGGGTTTAGGGTTTGGGGTTTAGGGTTCGGAGTTAGGAGATTCAGGTTTTAGGATGTGATGCTCTTCACCCTAAACCCTAAACCCCAAACCCTCATCTCACCGCGCCGGCAACGCGCATCATTTTGAGAATCAATTCGTCAAATGGCACTTCCGTTGAGGTCCGTGTACAGCCGAGTCCGTACTGATTGCCGTAGCGCTCGACAGATTTTTGGAACGCCTCAAACAGTTTGCGGTATTGGCGAAGGTTCTTTTCCGTCACCGTAACCTTGCGTCCTTGCGTCGTCTCGATGTCGTACAGTTCCAGGTCGCCGAGCATGTTGACGGGGTCAGCCTCGCGGCGGTCGTAGATCTGGACGATGTGCGGCTCATAGCGGCGATGTCGCAGCAAATCCAAGCCGCGCTCGAATCCGTTGGGGTCGTACAGATCGCTAACGACGATGGCCAAACCGCGCCGCTGGTTGCGGTGGACAAAACCGCTGGCCACGCGCGCCAGGTTGGTGTCGGCGCCTTGCGGCTGAAGGTTTTCCAAAAAACTCAACAGCGCCAGGATGCGCCCTTTGCCGCGCGTCAGCGGAAAGTCGGCGAGAATATCGTCGGCGAAGGCGATAACGGCGATGCGATCGAGATCGGCCAAGGCGATGTAGGCTAGTGCCGCCGTCACTTGCCTGGCGAAGTCGAACTTGGACGGCGTGCCGAAGTTCATGCTGCGCGAGCAGTCGAGTAGCAGATAAACGTGCAGATCCTCCTCTTCCTGAAATCGTTTGAGCAGAAGCGCATCGTGGCGCGCATACAGGTTCCAGTCGAGATAGCGGAAGTCGTCTCCGGGTGTATATTCGCGGTGGTCGGCGAACTCGATGCCGCCGCCAAGTTGCATGGTCCGCCGCTGGGCCAACAGCGAGCCGCGAAAGAGGCGCTTGGATACCAGCGACAGGTACTCGAGCTTCTTCAGGAAATCGGAGTCGAATAGGGGCATAGGGTTTAGGGTTTAGGGTTTAGAGTTTAGGGTTTAGGGTTGGAAGTTTGAGGTTTAGGTGAACTGCCAAGCTCGAAACGCCGTCTCTGGCCTTCACGCTAACCCCTAAACCCTGAACCTAAACCCTATCTTCACGCTACCATCGCCGGCTCTTGCACCGTCTCGAGCACGTTGGCGATCACTTCATCGGATTGGATATTCTCGGCCTGTCCCTCGAAGTTGAGGATGAGGCGATGCCGCAGGGCGGCCGGAGCGACGGCGCGGATGTCTTCGCGAGCCACGTGATAGCGGTTGTCGAGGATGGCTCGCAGCTTGGCGGCCAAGATGATTGCCTGGGCGCCGCGCGGACTGCTTCCGTAGCGGACGTACTGCCGGGTCATCGGTGCGGCCATCTCGTTGTCCGGGTGCGTGGCCATCACGATAGCGATACCGTAGCGGCGCACCTCGGCGGCAATCGGGATCTGGCGGGCCAAATGCGAAAGGGCGAGAATACGTTGGCCGTCGAAAATCGGCTCGACGCGGGGCTTGTCCGCTTCCGTGGTGCGGTCGAGGATCGTTTCGATGTCGGCGAAGCGGGGGTATTTAACCAGCAACTTGAAGAAGAAGCGATCGAGCTGTGCTTCGGGCAGCGGATAAGTGCCCTCCATTTCCAGCGGGTTCTGGGTCGCCATGACAAAGAACGGTTCGGGTAGCGGATACGTTTGTCCGGCTACGGTGACGTTATGCTCCTGCATGGCTTCCAGGAGGGCCGATTGCGTCTTCGGCGTGGCCCGGTTGATCTCATCGGCCAGGAGGATGTTGGCAAAGACGGGGCCTCGCTGAAATTCGAAACGCCGAGCGCCATCCGGCGTCTCCAGCACGATGTTCGTGCCGATCAGGTCCGCCGGCATGAGGTCGGGTGTGAATTGAATGCGCTGAAACTTGAGATGCAACGCCTCGGCCAACGTCCGCACCAGCAAAGTCTTGCCCAGCCCCGGCACGCCTTCCAGAAGAACGTGGCCGCCCGCGATCAGGGCTGTTAGCGTTCCCTCGACTATTTCGTCTTGCCCTACGATCACCTTGGCGATTTCCGCGCGCAGCCGCTGAAAATCCGCACGGAACTGACCGAGCTGTTCTCGAATCGCTTCGCTATCGCTCATGCTGCCACGCTCCCTCGGCTTCTCAGCCCTAATGAGACGAATTCTGAAAAGTGAATTTTAAAATAGAAGACAGCTTGTCTGATGTCAAACAAAAAACGAAAATAATCGTTCAAGTTCAATAGATAGTTTGTTAGCGACGTTTCGGACAAGCGTCGCCCTAGAAGACGCTTCTGCGAAACGTCGCTAACCGAGAAACGAGACGATCGCGCAAACCCACACCCAGAGGGAACCGCATCATGACACGTCACGGCAAGGCTGCATTGGCACTCGCGCTCGTGGTTCTGTTGGCAAGCTTTCTCGTTCTCACACGGAGCGGTGGAACAAGAGCGGAGGAGAAGCAGACACAGCTCACGCCCGAGGAACAACGCGAAGCACAGATTATCAAGCGTTTCCTTACCGTACTGGAGAGAAACCCACGGCGCGGTACCGCCCTGGACCGCATCTATGGCTATCACGTCGAGCGCGGTAGTCTCGAGCAACTCATCCGAACGTATCGTGAACGCGCCAACAAGGACACGGCGGACGGCATCGCCTCAATGGTCGTTGGCCTGCTGGAGTCGCAGCGCGGAAAAGATGCCGAGGCGGTGGCCGCTTTTCGCCAGGCGGAGAAACGTCTGCCACAGAGCGCCCTGGCGTCGTACTATCTTGGCCAATCGCTAGTGATGGTTGGCCAGCCCGATGCGGCCGCGGAGGCTTTCGAGCGCGCCATCGCGCGCAAGCCCGGACGCACCGACTTGCTCGACATCTTTCAAGCGCTGGGTCGCGTCTACCAACGGGCGCAGCGGAGCGATAAGGCTTTGACCGTCTGGTCGCGATTGGAACAGCTTTTCCCCGATGATGCTCGGGTGCAGGAGCAGATCGCTTCAACGCTGGCCGAGGAAGGGCAATTCGATCAGGCGCTGCCACGTTACGAGAAACTGGCGCGCGAGGCGCGCGATCCCTATCAGAAAGCCACGTTCCGCATGGAGGCCGCCGAGCTGAAGGTCCGTCTGCGGCAGACGGCCAAGGCATTGAGCGACTTTGAGACTCTTTTGGGCGAGTTGAATCCCGATAGCTGGCTGCACCGCGAAGTCCGACACAAGATCGAAGACGTCTTCCTGCGCAACGACGACCAGGCCGGGTTGGCCAAATACTACCAGGGATGGGTGGAAAAGCACCCCAGCGACATCGACGCCATTGCCCGGCTGGCGCACGCGTTGTCCAACCAGGGCCGGATGCCCGAGGCACGGTCGTGGTTGGAGAAAGGCATCGCGAAGGCGCCCTCCCGCCGGCAACTGCGCCAAGCACTCATCGAGCAACTGATCTTCGAGCAAAAATTCGGCGAAGCCGCCGCTCAGTACGAGGCGATGGACAAGGCCGATCCGAACAACCCCGATACGCTGCGCGAATGGGGCAAAATCCTGCTTCGCGATCGCTCGCGCCAGGAGGCGGAGCGCAAACAGGCTGCCTATGACGTGTGGAAACGTCTGCTGGAGAAAAAGCCGAAAGACCCCGTGGTCACGGCACAGGTGGCCGATCTCGTGCGCGGCGCCGGTATGACCGATGAGGCCATCGCTCTCTACAAGAAAGCCATCGAGTTGGCTCCGGAGTCGCCGCAGTATCGCGAGTATCTCGGCGAATTCTATCACAGCTTGAAACGCCCCGCAGAAGCGCTGACAGCCTGGCGTCCGATGGCGGAAGGATCGAATCGCAACGCCAAGAACCTGGCTCGCCTCGGCGAAGTGCTCAACGGCTTCGGCTATCGAAAGGAAGCGGTCGCCGCCTTCGTCGACGCCGTGGGGCTGGACAAGGATGATTTTAATCTACGGCTGCGCTACGCCGAGCTGCTGCATCTGGACGAGCGCAACGACGATGCCCTGGCCCAAATCGATGCCGCCGCCAAGCTAGCCAGCAATGCCGAAGAGGCCGAATCCGTCCTGCAAGCACAGCTCAAGGTTTACCAGGCCACCGACACGCTGACCACGCGAACCGTCGAACTCCAAAAAGAGCTGGACGGCGGCAAGGATGTCACCGCCGAGCGCTGGCATCGGCTGGCTCGGTATTACGAGGCTAACCGGCAGATGGCCGAGGCAACGGAGGCGATCGGCAAGGCGATCAAGCTCGACGGCAAATCAATCCCCATCCTCGCGTCCGCAGCGCGCATTCACGAGAGCGGCGGGAACCTTCTCTTGGCCGCCGACATCAATCGCAAATTGGCCGCTCTCGATCGGCGTTTCCGTACCGAGTATCTGACGGCCGTGGCCAAGCTGGAGGCACGCTTGGGTCGCCGCACCGAGGCGTTGCAAGCCGGCCGCGATTTGTTGGCGGCCGCGCCCGGAAATCCCGACCACTACAAGTTCTTCGCCGAGTTGTGCTTTCAACTGGGTGAGAATGAGGAAGGGTTGGAGTCGCTCCGCCGCTCGGTGCGGGCCAATCCGTCGGAACCGCAAGGATTGCTGGCACTGGCCAACGCGCTGGCCGAGCGCTTCCGCACCGGTGAGGCCATCGAGTTGTTCTGGCGCGCTTTCGACAAAACGAACGATTTGGATGGCAAATTGCCGATTATCACCCGGCTGGCGGAGCTGTATCTGCAAAACAATCAATTCGACCGCTTGTTGGAACGCCTGGAGCGTGAACGGCGCGAAGCGGACAAACAGCGCGAGATGACCTTGTGCCTGGCGCAGGCGTACCAGGCGGCCGGCGACCTGGGCACGGCCCGGCAACAGCTCGAACGATTGCTTGCCGAGAACGCGCGCGACACGCAGTTACTTGGGCAGCTCTCGCAGTTGGCCGAGAACGAGGGCGATACGGCCCTGGCCCTGAAATATCAGCGGCAATTCGTGCAGGCCGCGCCGAACAATCACGATGGCCGGCTGCGGCTGGCACAACTGTTGGTCAAATCCGGCGAGTCCGAAGAGGCGGCGACGATCTGGGTCAAGCTGGTCGCTGACGAGCCGCACCCTCATCGCAACTTGCAGGCGATCGACGCCGTGCTCGCCAACAATAAGCCGGAGACAGTCTTGGCCATCACCCGGCGGCTTCTGTCCCAGAAGCCCGGCGACTGGGAATTGCTCTACCGCGAAGGCGCTGCTCTGGGCGCGCTAAACAAAACAGATGAAGCCAAGCAACGCTTCCAGGCATTACTCGATCTACACCTGAACGACGATGAGGAAGGCGAAATCCTCAAGGACCAAAAGAAGCAGAAATGGACCCGCACCAGTACGAGCAGCAGCAACAACAACGCCCAAAACAATAACGTCAATCAAACCACGTATAACCCCGATGACGTACCGCTGGCAGTGCGGACGGGCAACGTCTGGCAGGTTCGGGCCTTTACCGGGCTTGATCCGAACTACTCTTTCTATGTGACCATGCAACAGCAACAGCAGCGCATTTGGATGCCGCGCGATTACGGTCAGGCACGAATGGCAGCGCTAGCGTGGTTGCTGGGATACGCCCAGAAACAGAATCAAGGCGAGGCTTTCCTCAAGACACATCGACCATCCATAGCCAAGGCGAGCGGGGTCGCGTCAGCGCCCCGAGAGAAGAACACGCGAGAGAAGAACACTCGGGGCGCTAACGCGATCCCGCTCGCCGGCGCCGCCGGTTGGTGGGATTGGTATTATCTGCAACAGCTGCGGCTGGATTGGCGCGAGGTCTACAAGGCAGCCCGCGAGCTGGCTCGTTCTCCCGATCCTGCTGCGGCGTTCGCCTACCTTCATTCCTTGGCCTCGCGCACCACGAACTCAGGCCGTTTCTACTTTCGTCCGAATCGAGCCAAGACCACAGATACTACGCCGGCGCTGCCTGCGGAAGAAATCGACGTCGTGATGGCGGCGTTTCAACGCTTGCGAAAGGAAAAACCGCAGTGGCTAACGTCCGATGTGCTGAGCAACGTACTAACTGAACTGAAGCGCGCCCGGCGAAGTAAGGACGAGGAGCAGATTTACCGCGACGCGGTGACAACGGCGCAGTCGAGCGGGCAGTTGGTTATCGTGCAAAACATCCTGACCGTTGCCGCCGAGCGCGGCGACCAAGAAACGGTCCTGAAATGCTTCGAGCGCGTGGAGCGTTTGCAGGGGGGCGGCAATCCGCGCTTGCGCTTCGGCGCGACGCCGCTCCGCCAAGCCGCCGAAGCGCTGGGCGAAACCATGCGCGCGTGCGCCGACGCCAAGAATCATGAAACGCTTCCGCGACTGTATCGGGCGTACCTGGCGGCCAATCGCCGCCAGCAGAAAGCGGTGGGCCGTGTGGCGTCGAAGCCGTTTTCGCCAACGAATCCGAATTATTATTTGATTTATGTCGGCCGCAATCGCCAGCGGGTGCAGATCGACTTCCCCCAACCCAACGATTATTTGGATGGCGGCGCCATCGAGTTGTTGCGCAACGCCTTCGAGCTGTACAAACGCGACGACTTGCTGAGCGATCTCTTCGCGCACTTTCGCTCGGAACTCGAGAAGGCTGCCTCCGCGGACAAAGTTTATCTGCATTTGACCTTGGCCGCCCTGCATAATTGGAACCGCGAGCAAGAAGAAGCATTGACCGAGATGAACGCGGCCAGCGAGTTTGCCGTTGGTGATGTGAACCTGCGGTTGGAAGTAGCCCGGCTGCGCGAAAACAACAATGAACCAGCCGAAGCGCTGGCGGTCCTCGACAGCATCACGCCATTGGATCATACCACGATGCAACAGCGCGAGATTGCCGCTCTGCGCCTGGCCGAGCGCACCGGCAATGTCGAACGCGCCCGCCAGGCCGCGGAGCGCCTGTTCGGTCTGCGGCTGGATGCCGAGACGCAAGTGCAGTTGGCCGCGCAGATGCACCACCTGGGCATGCACGATGCCGCCGAGAAAGTGCTCCAGCGCGCCCAGCGCCAGGCCGGCCATCGCACCGCCGCCCTCGTCAAGCTGATGCACCAGTACCAGAGCCAAAACCAAATCGAGCTGGCCTTGCAGATCGCCCGCAAGCTGCTGCGCAAAGGACCAACGACCCGGTTTCTGCCGTATTACTACTACAACAATGATAATGAGGGTCGATCCGAGGCAATCCAGGTCCTCGTTCGCTCCGGTAAGCTCAACGATTCCATCGAGCGGGCCGAGGCACAGCTCAAAAGCTCGCCGAATTCGATCGAGCTGCATCAGACCTTGCTTGAATACTACAAAGCGGCTGGCGACAAAGGGAAAATCAAGGACATCGCTGATCGCATCGCTAAAGTGCGGCCCGACGACGGCAAGCTGCGTTATCAACTCGCCGAGCAACTTCAGCAAATTGGCGAGCTGGCCGCTGCGGCCGATCACTACCGCGCCGCCATTCGCAAAGAACCTTCCTTTTTCGCCTACCATTATTGGGAGATTCATCAACTCTTCGATCGCCTCCGCAAAACCGAAGAGCTGATTCAAATCGTCGAGGAGATCGACTTCAAAGCGGCCGGCGGCAATTACTTTTCCTTCATGAATCTGTTGCAGCCGCTGTTCAAACAAGAGCGGACTCGCGCGCAGGGGCTGCGATTGTTCCGCAAGGTGTGGGATGCTTTTCCACAAGAGCGCGGACGCCTCTTGGGTTTTATCTACCAGGACGAAATATGGCAGACCCCCGAGATTTACGAATACGCCCGGCAAGCGGTCCTCCCGGTGGGCGATGATCCGATCGAGCCGTGGCAAGGAAGCGATCAAATCATCATGTACCAGGGCGACGGGCGAATCGTCGGCGTTGTCACGCGCCTACTGGAAGCGGCACGGCGGCAAAATCGCTTGCGGCCGTTGGTCCGCGATATCGAGCAAGCCCTGGTCAAACATCCGGAATGGTGCGCCGGCAAGGCGCTCTTGGTGATCCTCAATCTCCAGCGCGGCCACGTCGACGAGGCGCGGCGCGGCTGGCGCGAGCTGCTCGACGACCGCAAGAATCCGATGCCTTTGTGGTCGCGTTGCATTCTTGGCCAGGAGGTCGCCGATTTCACTTCGATGCGCGATCTCGCCCTGGAGACGTACGAAGGCGCGGTCGAAGAGAGTATTAATGATTTGAACATCAATATGAGTTATAGCCCGTTGCGTCGTCTCGTGTTGTTGTACCGCGACATGGGCCGCAAGCAGGATGCGAGGGCCTTGTTGCTGCGCTGCACGCGCTCGCCGGGCTTCACGTTCGATTCGGGCTATCTCGCCTATCAGCGCATCTCGAACACTTCGTCGGTGGCCAACGAGCTGACGGAGTTGGGCTATTCCGTGGACGCTCTACGATTGTGCAGCGAGTTGGTGAACGACCACGATACGATTCAAGCGGCGGTGAACTGGAATGGTCCGTGGATGAAAGAGCAAGCGGAGCAAGCGCTGGCAACGGCGGTGAAGGGACTCAAGCCGGAGACGTTGGTCCAGGCAGTGCGCGATCTACTGACGCCTCGAATCGTAGACGAGCGGGGTCGCGTTAGCGCCCCGAGTGTGACGAGCGCTCGGGGCGCTAACGCAACCCCGCTCGCCTCGAAAGCCATTACTCGGGGCGCTAACGCAACCCCCCTCGCGTCTGCGGCAAAGCGACGAGAATGCGTACTCGATCTGCTCCTGCTGCTGCAACCGCGCGAGTTGCCGGACGCGCGGCTCGTGAGCATGTTGGAACAAGCGCTGCAGGACGCGCTGACGAAACCGGAGCTACGCGCCGAGGCGGAGGCTGCCCTGAAAAAACTGCTGGGTGAGCATCCCGATGACTTGTCTGTCCGTATCGCTGCCGCATTGAAAGCGGGACTGGATGAAAAACCGGAAGCGTTGGCCGATGCCGTCGAAAAGCTGGCGCGTTTACTCGAGGCGCAGCCGCTTGAGAAGTTGGCGAAAGGGCAACGCGCCAACGCGCGTCAACGGGCGGAGGCAGCTCAACAAATCGGGGTGTGGCTGATCGCTCGGCAATGCCTGCGTCGTCCCCTCTTGCGGGCCGTCGGAGAGAAGTTGGGCCAGCGCGCCGTCGAGGCGGGCCGACGACAACTCGAACCGCATTTCGCCTTGGCGATGCTTCGCGAATGGGGGCAAATCGAATTGGATCGCGGCGACCGACAAGCGGCGGAGCGGCGCTGGGCCGAGATGCTCTCCATTGTTCTGCCGCCGCCAGCGAAAGAGGGTTTAGGGTTTAGGGTTTGGGGTTTAGGGGAAGACGGATTCGTATTCGCCCTTGATGCGCCGCCGGCTCCGCCAGCGAGCCAGCCCTCTACCCCAAACCCTAAACCCCAAATCCCAAACCCTAAACCTTCTCTCGTTCCAGCCATCACTATCGAGCAGTTCGAGAATGCCGCCCGTGTGGCGGTGCTGGCAGCCGATCAGAAGATGTTTGCACTATCGCTGCGGTCGCTTGGCGATGCCCTGCGCGGCGGGCCGCCGGTATCGGGCGCCGAAAATCTCGGTCGCCGCCGCTATATCATGATGGCAGGCAACCCGAACCCCGCCGGCAATGACAACAATGAGCAACACAGCGTCACCGTGGCGCAACGAGTCGCGACCCTGGTGGCACGCTGGCAGCGCGGCGATGTGCCGGCGCAAGACATTTACAAGGTGCTGGCCGATGTGGCGCTGCCCGAGGCGCGGCCTGCCGAAGTGTTTCTGTACGCGGATACGACTCTGAACGATCCCTCGCAACCCAGTATCAGTGTCGGTCAACTCCTCGTCGCCGCCGCTGCCAGGACCGGACGCCTGGAGGATCTGCGCCGCCGTGTTGCCGCGCGCCAGGACAAGCCTCTAGGCGAATTGAATGCCCGCGTCTTGCTCGCTCACATCGCTGAGGCCGCCAAGGATGAGGCCGGCTTGCGCGCCGCGCTCAAGGACTTCGGGCAACGTCTGCAAAAAGACAACTTGCAGCATACCGCCGTCCTGATCTGTCAAGCCGCCGCGCCGCTCGTGAACCATCGAGGATTGGCCGAGGAGGCGCGGCCGATTCTCGAACGGGCCGCCAAGAATCTCATTGCCGCCGGCGCCGAGGACGCGGCCGGCAATCTTTTGCTTTTTCTGGCCCGCCGCGATTTCGAGCGAGGCCGAAGCAAAGAAGGACGCGCCAGCCTCAAGGAAGCCTCCGGCTTGACGCGCCGCACGGGCGTGAACAACGGTATGGGCGGACAGGCTCCTCTCGATCCTCGCATGGAGCGCGTGGCCCTTGAATACATTCGCGCCGACCTTCTTGGCGATGCTCTTGATCTCCTCGCCATCGCCGCCGATGCGCCCGCGGAGCAACGCACGCGCTCTCCCGATGACATGTTGCATAACCTGTTGGCTGCTTTTGCCCGCCAGCTCGACAAGCATTCCGACCAGGAACGGTACCAATTGTTGAAAACCTGGACGCTGCCCACATCCACGCGCCAATCCATTCGCATCCTCGCCGGTTTCGCCCCAGGGGAGACGCCGCCCGCCTCCTTCGGCAAGTTTGCTGCTCCCTCCGACGGCGTCGTGAGCCTACCTGAACTGCTGATTGATTCGGCCAGGAAAACAGGACAGCTTGCCGCGCTGACCGATGAGGTCAAGAAGCTGGTAGAGAAAAAAGTGGAGAATGCCGAGGTCTTATACGCGCTAATTCAATTGGCGGACGGCAAGGGAGTGACTGTTGAGGATATTGTGAAACGCCAAATCGACGCGGTGCGCAAGAAGGTGATGGCGCCGCCGCCCGTGCGTTCGCCGTTCTACTATGGAGGGCCTGAATGGAGCGGACCGGGAGTCGAGTGGACGGAATTCCTGCTGGCCCGCGCCTGTTTGCGCGACGACCGAGAAGTGGCCTTCGGTGTTGTGTTAACCGATTTGCTCTTATGGTTGGCCCAAGGAAGGACCAACGAGCCGGAGCACAACCAAAATCGCAATCAGTACTTTGATCCAAACCAAAACAGCTCCCACTGGTCGATGGTGATTCATCTCCGCGAGAATTTGGCGCGAAGTCATCTGCGGCGAGCGGGGTCGCGTAAGCGCCCCGAGGCAGGCTCGCTCGGGGCGCTTACGCGACCCCGCTCGCCGAAAGAACCCCTTCCACACTGGCATTCGGCCAGTTACACCAACGCCGCCGGCCGACGCGGGGGCACATTATCTCCTTGGTGGATCGCTCATGAAGGACATATCGCCCACCTCGTCGGCGATCAGGATGATTTCCTGATTTACGATTATCCCCTTACCGGCACATTCGTGTTTTCTGTCGATGCCTACCAGGGTAAATGGGCGGAAGGCCATGTCGGTTATGCGGGCATGGTGTTTGAGCCGCTTTCGACCGGCGGTGGTCTCTGGCCGGTCGGTGGACACGATCGATTGTTCCTCTCTGGAGACGCGATTCGCCGTGAGAGTTTCAACCGCTTCACCATTCAGGTCGAAGGGGGCAAAGTGCGCTGGCTGGTCAACAACCGCCTTGTCCACGAAGAGAAAGATGCTTCCTCGACAAGTCCGTGGCTGGCCCTGTATGCCTTCCGCGATCGGCACACCGTTTTTCGCAATCCACGGCTGAGCGGCAAACCGCGAATCCCCCGCGAGGCTCGCCTCAGTCACGGCGATCGTCTTGAGGGATGGGTGAGCAAGTTCTACGACGAGAGTCAGCCGCCGCGATTCAACAAACAACAGCGGCAGCGCAATCGCTTCGTCGCCGATCCCTCCCTGCTGAACCAAGACCCCGCTTCGTTCGATTGGCATGCCCGGGATGGCGAAATCCTCGGCCGGCGCGATCCATCGGGGGCGTCGCGAAATGGAGTGGGTAGTCTGCTGTCCTATTTTCGCCCCCTGCGTCCCGGCGAGAAACTGCGCTACGAGTTCTTCTACCGGCCCGGCGAGGTGATGGTACACCCGTGCCTTGGCCGGCTCGCCTTTTTGCTGGAACCGCAAGGCGTGCGCTTGCACTGGCTGACGGAGAATGACGGCAACGATTGGACCGGGCTGGATACGAGCAACAGTGTCGAGACGCCTGGATCGGTGCCGCTCAAGGCCAATGAGTGGAACCAACTCCAGTTATCCTTGACCGCGGACAGCGTGAAGATCGAGCTGAACGGCGCTGTGGTTTGCGAGCGAAAGCTGGAGGCGAACGAGGCCGCTCCATTTGGCTTGTTCCATTACAAAGACCGAACAGCCGCACAGGTCCGCAATGTCGTGCTGACCGGCGATTGGCCCGAGCGGCTGAACGAGAAAGAGATGGCCGATTCGTTTCAACCGACCGGGCCTGTCACGGACGGCCCCGTCCGTCGCGCGATGATCGGCGATCCATTTTTCCTCCGCAGCGCCAGTAACGTTCTGCGACAAGCGCGAGAATTGCCGCCGGAGCAAGGCTATGCTCTGCTGCGAGAATGGGTGCTTCCCAATGTAAATCATGCCCTTTTCCAGATGGCGGGCGAATTCACGCCGGCTGATCCTGCTCCTCCCGTGGCATCGAAACCGTTGCCGGCTGGCCGGCGCGTTCAAAGCGGAGGCGACATCGAAGCGCCGGCTCTCGAGTTGGTGGAGTTGGCAAAGAAACTCGGCAAACTCGATGAACTGGCAGAGCGCATTGAACAAGCGAAAGAGCCGGAGTTGGCGCGCGGACGCTTGGCGATGTTGGCATTGGTGCGGGCCGCGCAGGAGCACGACGAACCGGCGCGGAAGGCGCTTGAAGATCTCGGCCGGTTAATCGCTCCTTTGCCCCTGAACGAACCGATCTGGCGACGTTGGCCGGAACTATTGGCCGCGCACGGCACCATGAACCGTTCCGCCCTACGCCAAGCGGCGCTGGCTCTGCTCGACCTTCAGATCAAAAATCTGGAAGATGGCATCGCTCGATTCATTCCCCTGACCGATCGCGATTCGTGGCTGCCGCACATCCGCCAAACGCGCGCCGCTTTGCAAGTGCTGAGTTTACCGACGCCGCATCGCTCTTTTGGGGATGAGCCTGGTCTGCAATTCTGGGATGTGGTTTCGCACATACAGGCCCAGGTACGCGGGATTGGTGCACCGCGAGCGCATTGGACGATCCGGGACGGCAATGTCCAGCACTACCCCGGACGTTCTCAGGACTATTTGTATCTTCGTACTCCGCTGCGAGGCGATTTCGAGGTTTCCTGCGAGCTGACTTCCTCGGGTTATCGCGAAGCTCGGCTGGCCTACGGCGGGCTGCGTTTTGAACTGTCGCAATCGCTCAAGCGCTACAACTTGTTCAGCTTTGCTCACTCCATCCGGTCCATGGACATCGATCCGCCGCTGACTAACGTGGGGCCTTGGTACAAGTTCCGGCTTAGCGTTCACGGCGATACCTATACAGTCTACATTAACGATCGCAAAACGTTAGAGGAACCGCTGCCCTTCCAGACGGACCCGTGGCTGATGTTGCACGCCAATCATTCCAATACGGCGGGCATTCGCAATCTGAGGATCGCGGGAACGCCGCAAGTGCCGGAATCCTTATCGTTGTCGGCTTCTCCCGATCTGGCCGGTTGGCTGTCCTACGATGAGAGCGATTGGCAGAAGCGCGGAGAGGAAATCACCGACCATGGCGCTCGGCCCGTTCAAGATCCGGATCAACCCCCTCAGCCGCGAAGCTGGCAGGAAAAAGCCCTGCACTATCATCGTCCGCTCTTGGAAGACGGCGAGATCGAATACGACTTTTACTACGAGCCGGGAAAAGTCCTCGCTCATCCGGCCCTGGATCGTCTCGTCTTGCTTCTCGATCCGGAGGGCGTGCGTATCCACTGGCTGACCGACGGCATTCACGACCGCACCGGCATAACACCGGATAACGCCGTCACAGAGCCGAAGAATCGCCGTGGGCCGGCCGTGCTGCCTTTGAAACCGAAAAAATGGAATCACGTGAAATTATCTCTATCTGGCGACACAGTTAAGCTGGAATTAAACGGCACGTCCATCTACCAGTGCCCATTGGAATCGACAAACCAGCGGACGTTCGGCCTTTTTCACTACGCCGACGACACCTCAGTTCGCGTCCGAAACGTAACGTATCGCGGGCAGTGGCCGCGCCGGTTGCCGGATACGGACGAAGTATGGGCGGCCAGAAAGACGAGCAAATAAGGCGATAGGGGAGAAGCCATGCAGCGATATTCCCATATCGGCGGAGCGGTCCTGACCATCGCGGTTGCGGTGGGCCTCAGCGGAAGCGCTCGCGCGCAACGACCCGCAGCCAAGCCGGCCGCGCCACGGGCGTTCCCTGAGCCGACAAAGTTCGATCCGAAGCCGACGGCGCTGGGCGACGACTCCGCGGAAATGCTCGCCGTGGTCTATTCGCCCGACCGCGAGATCCTGGCGACCGGCGGCGCCGACAAACTGGTCAAGCTTTGGGACGCCGCCAGCGGCAAACGCCTTGCATCGCTTTCGGGGCACGGCGACGCGGTCGCCGCACTGGTGTTTTCGCCGGAAGGCAAGATCCTGGCCTCAGCCTCCTACGATCAGACGATCAGACTGTGGGACGTCGCTGCCCGCAAGGAGTTGCGCACTCTGACGGGCCACAAGAACTGGATTTACGGAATAGCTTTCTCTCCGGATGGCAAAACCTTGGCCTCGGCGAGCTACGATCGCACGGTCAAAGTCTGGGACGTGGCCAGCGGCGCGGAGCGGGCGACTCTGAAACGCCACAAGGGGACCGTTCGCGCCGTGGCCTTCTCGCCGGATGGCAGATTACTAGCTTCCGGCGGCGCCGATCGGCGCATCCGCTTATGGGACACAGGCACGTTCGAGGAGAAGGCGGCCCTATTGGGGCACGACGGGACCGTCCGCGGCCTGGCGTTTTCGCCGGACGGCAAACGGTTGGCCAGCGTCGGCGAAGACCGGGCCATCAAGCTATGGGACATCGCCAAGGGCGCGGAAACGCTTTCACTGGAGGGGCACAGCGATGGTATTTTCTCTGTAGCGTTCTCGCCGCGCGGCCAGCTGTTGGCCACGGGTAGTTTTGACCGCACTATCAAACTGTGGGACGCGAACAACGGTGCCGAGTTGGCGACCCTCGAAGGACACACGGAGGGCGTGACGTGTCTGGCCTTCGCGCCGAGCGGCCGGCAACTCGCCAGCGCTGCCGCCGACCGCACCGTCTATTTATGGGATGCCAGCTTGCCGCGTTTGCAAGCGCGACATACGCAGCAGTGCAGCCACGGGCCGCACGCCGTCGCCGTCCTCTCGCCCGATGGCAGCACGGTGGCCACGGCTGGCGATGATCGAACGATCCGGCTGTACGACGTGAAAACCTGGCAAATCAAGGCGACTCTGCGCGGACATCGGGCTGCGGTGGTCGGCCTGGCGTTTTCGCCGGACGGCAAATTGCTGGCCAGTGCCAGCCGCGATCGCACGGCGCGATTGTGGTCGGTAGGCGGTGGCCGGTCGATCGCTTCGCTCGGTGGGCATCGCGGTGCCGTCCGTGCCATCGCTTTTTCGCCCGACGGCAAGACGCTGGCCACGGCCGGATCCGATCGCGCCATTTTGCTGTGGGATGTGCCTGATCCTTCGGCCGTGCCCGATCCGCTGCGCGAACGAGCCGTATTGACCCCGAGCGATTCTAGCATAGCGTGTCTGGCATTCTCGCTTGATGGGCAACTGCTGGCCAGTGGATGCGACAAGGACGGCAAAGGAACCGGCATCGTCAAATTATGGGACGTGCCCAGCGGCAAGGAGACGGCACGTTGGTCTGCTCATACCGGGGATGTAACCGCACTGACCTTCGCCCCGCACGCTCCGATGTTGATGACGGGCGGCAGCGACTCAGCCTTGAAGCTCTGGCAAATTCCGGCGCGGAGAGCGGGAATAATCGACGTGAAATTGGTGCTTACCCGCAAACAGCGCAGCGCCGTTCGCTCGCTGGCTTTCGCTCCCGACAGCAAACAATTCGTAAGCGGACATGCGGGTTCCGGCCTGGTGCTTTGGGACACCGAGGACTGGCGAGAAAAAGCGCTGTTGGCCGGACATCATGGTTCCATCGGTTCTCTTGCCTTCGCTCCCGGCGGTCGCTTCCTTGTCAGCATCGGCCAGGATGAGATGCTCAAACAGTGGAGCTTGGAACCGCGGCGGCTGCCGGTGGTGCACTGCAACGGCCATGACGGTTGGGTGACGGCTGCCGTCTGGCTGCCGGATGGACGGCGTATACTCTCCGGCAGCTGGGACGGGACGCTTCGTCTCTGGGAGGCCAGCAATGGCAAAGAGATCGCCGTCTGGGAGGGCCACACCGATAAAGTGCAAGCCGTGGCCCTCAGCACGGACGGACGGTTCGCCCTGTCGGCCGGCAGCGATCGCACTGTGCGGTTGTGGGACGTTGCCGATGGCAAGGAGATTCGGCAATTCAAGGGACATAAGAGAGAGGTGACGTGTGTTGCCTTCAGTCCCGACGGCCAGCATGCCGTCACCGGCAGTCGCGACGGCACAGTTCGTTTATGGGACGTGCAAACCGGCCACGAACTGCGGAAGCTCAAAGGGCTAACCGATGCTCTGTACGCCGTCGCCTTCTCGCCGGATGGCAAGATGGTAGCCGCCGGAGGAACTGAGGACTTTGCCTGCGTCTTGTGGGATCCGTTCGCCAACAAGAAGCACGGTTTTCTCGAAGGGCATAGCGGTCCGATTCTGGCGATCGCCTTCTCACCCGATGGTCGCCAGCTGCTCACCGGCGACACCGACCGCACGGTACGACTGTGGGATGTGGCGACGAAGAAAGAGGTCTGCCGATTGGAAGGACACGCCGGCTATGTTCGCTCGGTGCAGTTCGCCGCCGATGGCCGGCATATTCTGACCGGAAGCTACGATCATACGGTTCGTTGGTGGGACGTAAAAACAGGAGAATGCCGAGACAGTTTCGAGCTGCACGACAAGCCGGTGTTGAGTGTGGGACTATCGCTCGACGGCAAGCGGGCCATCTCCGGCGGCGCGGATGGTATCGTTTGCCGGTGGGATCTGACTCAATAGGGATCATCCCTCTCGTTCCCATGCACTACGTGGTATAGAGGATTAACCGAGGAGAGGAATCGACCATGCGTAGCGAGGCGATGGGTATCTTGATTCCAATCGTGTTTGTACTCGCAAAGCTGCCGCTAACTGCGGCCGAGCCGCTGAGCGAGCAGGATTTGGCGAGGAAGATCGATGAATACCTCGCCGCGCGTTGGAAGGCGGAGAAAGTCGAGCCGGCTTCCTTGGCCGATGATGCCGAGTATTTGCGCCGCCTCTATCTCGACTTGGTTGGCCGCATTCCATCGCGGGCGGAAGCGCAGACATTTCTAGACGACCGGATTCCGGACAAGCGAGTTCTGCTCGTGCGGCGCTTGCTGGACAAAGGCGCGCACGTCGATCACTTCGTCCATGTCTGGCGCGATCTGTTGATCCCGGAGACCAACAACGGCGATGTGCAGGGACAGCTTAACAGCTTCAACGATTGGCTGCGCAGACAGTTTTTGGAGAACGTTCGCTATGACCGCATGGTTAGCGAGCTGCTTACCGTTTCTTTCGGTGGCGAACGCGTTCGGCAGCGCAAGATGACTCGGAAAGAGCCAAACGATACAACTGGACCGTCGCCGCGGGCATTTTACCTGGCCAAGGGCGCAAAACCGGAGGAACTGGCCGCCAGCACGGCCCGCTTGTTCCTGGGGGTGCGGATCGAGTGCGCCCAATGTCATAACCACCCATTTGCCTCTTGGACGCGGGAGCAATTCTGGAGCTTCGCTGCTTTCTTCGCCGGACTGCAACGCGAATCCGATAACGCCGGCGCTATCCGCGAAGTGTTCGATCGCCGCGACATCAAGATTCCCGGCAGCCTCGTCAGCGCCGAGGCCCGCTTCCTCGATGCGACCCAGCCACGCTGGAAGTACAATGTCGGCGCTCGAACCACACTTGCCGAGTGGCTGACGGCCGCCGAGAATCCATACTTCGCCCGCGCCACAGTGAACCGGCTGTGGGCACACTTCTTCGGTGTGGGGTTGGTCGAACCGGAAGATGATTTTCGCCCCGATAATCCGCCGAGCCATCCCGAATTGCTCGACGAGCTAGCTCGCCAATTCGTCGCCCATCGATTTGACTTGCGCTATCTCATGCGGAGCATCACGGCCAGCCGCGGCTACCAGCTCACGAGCTCCGCGCCCGCCTTGACTTCCACATCCCCGCGTCAGTTCACGCATATGGCCATCAAGGGCCTTACTCCCGAGCAACTATTCGATAGCTTGGTTGTCGCGACCGGCTATCGGCAACCGGCGAGTCCGAAACAGTCGCCCACGCCTCCCATTGACGCCCGCGCGGAATTCCTGGCTCGCTTCGCGGGCGGCCAGCCGCGCACGGAAATGCAGCGTTCGATTCCGCAAGCGCTAATGCTGATGAATGGCCGATTCATCGCGGATGCCACTCGCGTCACCAGTGGCACCGTACTCGCGAGCATCGTGAATGATCGTTCACTGGACACGACCGGCAAAGTCGAGGCGCTGTACCTGGCCACGCTGTCGCGCAAGCCCACGCCGCGGGAAGCGAGAGTGTTCGTGAAATACGTGAACGAAGGCAGCCCGAACAAGGACGCGAAGTTAGCCCTGGCCGACGTGTTCTGGGCGCTCTTAAACAGCGCGGAATTCAGCCTTAATCATTAAGGAAGGCCGCTAGTTTCGATTAGCGACGCTTCGTAGAAGCGTCGTCGCCGCTCGACGCTTCTACGAAGCGTCGCTAACCAATTGTTTTCGCCAGTAACGTTCCCGTAATTCCGGTCGGCCCGACTCGAGTTCGGGACGCTGGATTGGTATGATACATTGAAACCGGAGGAGGAGAATTTCCGCGGACGCGGCGATCAGGAAAACTCATGCAAGACACCCACCAATATCTCGACCCCATCGCGCTGGCCAAAGTTCGCAATCTGGAAATGCAAGCGCGGCTCATCGTCGAGGGTTATCTGTCCGGCATGCACAAAAGTCCCTATCACGGCTTCTCCGTCGAGTTCGCCCAGCACCGCGAATACGTCCCCGGAGACGATTTGAAACACCTCGATTGGAAGGTCTACAGCCGTACCGGGCGCTTTTATCTCAAGCAATACGAAGAAGAAACAAACCTGGCCTGCTGGCTGCTCGTGGATGCCAGCGAATCGATGCAGTATGGCTCCGGACCTTTCGGCGACGACGGTAAACCTCTTGTCAGCAAATATGATTATGCCTGCATGGGTGCGGCGGCGCTGGCCTACTTGATCTTGCATCAGCAGGACGCCGCCGGACTCGTCACCTATGACAATCAGGTGCGCCAGTTGCTCAAACCGGTCAGTCAGCCGTCGCACCTCAAGCAGATGATTTCTTGTCTGAACAAGGGGGCAGGCCGCGAGCGCACTAGTCTGGCGCCCATCTTCCATGACCTGGCCGAGCGCATCCCGCGCCGCGGCATTATCGTCGTGTTCAGCGATTTCTTCGACGATTTGCCGGACGTTCTCAATGGGTTGAAGCATTTGCGGCACAAGCGGCACGAAGTCATCGTCATGCACGTTCTCGATCGCGCCGAACTGGAGTTTCCGTTTCAGGAGGCGACCTTGTTTCGCGGCCTGGAACAATATCCGGAGATGCTGACCGATCCGCGTTCGCTGCGCGATGGCTATCTGGAGCAGATTGAGGGTTTTCTGTTGGAATTGCAGCGCGGCTGCCTGGCGCAGAACATCGATTACGTGACGATGCGTACCGATATGCAGCTGGGCATTGTGCTGTCGAGTTATTTGGCGCACCGACTGGCGCGCAGCAGCCATCATTCATAAGTCGCTTTCGTTTTAGCGGGCGGGACGCCCGCGCTTCGGCTAAAACGAAAACGCTGCCGATAGAGGAGATCGCGCTCGTGAACTGGCTCCCGCTTGCTTTCGTGGAAGCGCCCTTGGCAGTCGCCGCCGTGGCCGGTGGCGCGGTTTCCATTCCCATCATCATCCACTTGCTCAACCGCCGCCGTTTCAAGGTCGTCACCTGGGCTGCTATGCGCTTTCTGCTGGCGGCCCAGAAAAAGAACTCGCGGCGCATGCGGTTGGAGCAGATCGTACTACTGGCCCTCCGCTGCCTGGTCGTTCTTTTGCTCGTCTTGGCGATGGCCAGCGTCACGCCCTGGGCCGAGGCTATGTGGCGCTGGTTCGCACCCAACGGGGCCAACGGCCTGGCCGCCGGCAGTCAACGCACCCACAAGATTCTTGTGGTCGATAGCTCGTTCAGCATGGGATTGAAGATTGAAGGGGGAACCTGCTTCGACCGCGCTCGCGCCTTGGCCGCTCAAATTGTCCGCGCATCGAGCGGCGGTGACGGTTTTAGCGTCGTCCTCATGGCTTCGCCGCCGCGGCGCATCGTGCCGGAACCGTCGGAGGACGCCCGCAAAGTCATCACCGAAATTGATAACCTGCGCCTGACACACGGAAACGCCGACCTTGCCGCCACGCTCAATACCGTCGACAGCCTGGTGCGGGCCTCGCCCGGCAAGTATCCGGCGCGCGAAGTGTATTTCCTAACCGATTTGCAACAATCCACCTGGATCGCGCGCCAGCCGGGGGCGTTGTCGGCCACGTTGCAAAAAATCAAGGAACGAGCACAAACCATTTTCGTCGATGTCGGCCGCGAGGGCGCGGGCAACCTGGCCGTCACGAACCTTGCTCTCGACGATTTGATGGCCTCCACCGGCCATTTGACGCCCATCGTTGCCACGCTTACCAATTACGGCGAGACACGCACCGATGTCCGCGTGAGCCTGTCGGTCGGCAAGGCCCGCGGCGCCGGAGCGGACAAAGGGTTTGATCTCCACGAAGTCAAGGAAACCACCGTCAAGCAGATCAAGCGCGGCGAGGCCGCGCCCGTCACCTTCACCTATAAGTTCCCCGCACCCGGCGATTACGTGCTGGTCGTGCGGACGGCTAACGATGACCTGGAACTCGACGACCTTCGCAGCGCCGTGGTCACGGTCAAGAACACCGTTCCGGTCATGCTCGTCAACGGCAAGCCGGCGGTGGAGGCGTTCGACCGCGCCAGTGAATGGCTGCGCCTGGCCCTTAACCCTTATGATGAGCGGACCGCGCCGTCCACCGTGGCGGCCCGGCCGAAAGTGCTGTCGCTGTCCCAATTCTCCGATGAGGGACTGGGCGACCTGACGCCCTACGATTGCGTCTTCTTGTGCGATGTGCCGCGCCTCAGTTTGGCTGAGGTGCGCCGTCTGGAGAACCATGTCCGCCGCGGAGGCAGTGCCGTCTTCTGTCTCGGACCGAACGTGGACTTTTCCGCCTATAACGACATGCTCTACCGCGACGGCAAAGGATTGCTGCCGGCCCGGCTGATCGACTACGCCAAGGCCAATAGTGGTTACGACTTCCAGTTGTCGATCGACCCGGATGCCGACCGCGACGATCCGCTCAAGCCGTTTCGCAGCGAATCGGCGCGCGAGTATCTGCTCGCTTCGCGTTTTCGGCAGTTCATCCAGACTGAGCCGGCCCCTCGCGCCGGACCTCGTCGCATTCTATCGTTCGCGCCCGTCCCCATACCGGGCAAACCGAAGGCGTCTCCGCTGTCGGGCGGTCCCGCGATCCTCGATTGGCGGCCGCCAGCCAGTCCGAACGCCGAACGTGGCAATCAGGCAGGAAGCGGCCGTTTGCGCGGCCGAGTCGTGCTTATCACCACGACTGTCAACGCCGACTGGAACAACTGGCCAACATCGCCGAGTTTCGCCCCGTTGATGCAGGAATTGCTGTATTATGCCTCGGCAGCACGATTGCGCGAGCAGATTTTCCAGGTCGGGGATCCAATCGAACTTTATTTGCCCAACGCCGTCAGCGGTGCCGAGGCAACCATCGATACGCCCGATGGCCGCACGGAGACGACGCGCTTGCAGGCCCAGGATGAGGCCGCGGTGCTGCGCTGGACCGACACCGACATCAGCGGCTTCTACAGAGCCACGATCGGCAGCCATCCACAGCAACATCTGTTCGCTGTCAACGTGCCGGCCCTCAACGAAGCGCAGCAGATCAGCGAGAGTGATTTGGCTCGAACGACGCGCGAAGATTTACAGAAAACCTATCCCGAATGGGAAATACAGGTTGTCACCGACCTCGGCCAGGTGAAGCACGCGCCGCCCGCCGAGGGCGAGCCGGAACGAGTGCTGATGCCCTTGGGCGATATCGTGGCCCGTTGGCTGCTCTTGGTCGTGTTCGCGCTGCTGGTGGCCGAGATTGTTCTCGCCTGGCATTTCGGTCATTACAGCGCCGCCGTTACGCCTCTGGAAGAGGCTGGTCAGCCACAGTCACGGACCAAGGTGCGATGGGTGCTCGTCGTTTTGCCGTGGCTGATGCTCGCCTGCGTCCTCGGCATTGCTGGGGTTCTCGTGCATGACGCCGTCACCGGTGATTTCCTCGCGTTCCTCCCCGATTCCGGGAGGCGCTTCTTAGAAGGTGTCACGGGCATTGAGGCCCCGGCCCCCGGCGAAAGCAGTCATTGGCACTTGGAATATCTGCCGTATCTCTGGGACAACCGGGCCGATCCCTGGCTGGCCGTCACGCTCGCTCTCGGCGCCGCTGTCCTGGCCTATGGCATTTACTCCCGCGAGGGTAGCCAAACCCTGCGCCGTCAAGATGCTGCTGGGCGCTTGCTCCGCATCGGTCTGCGCATGGGTTTGCTGTTTCTCATGCTCGCCGTGTTGCTGCCGCGCGATCGCGTTTGGTTCGAGCGGCAAAGTTGGCCCGACATGGTGATTATTCTCGATGATTCGCAAAGCATGTCGAGCGTCGATCAATACAAGGACACGCGCATCAAGCAAGTCGCCGACCGGCTGGCCAAGCATGACGGGATGACGGACGCCCAGCGTTTGTCGCTGGCCCAGGCGCTCATCACGCGCGGCGACACCGATTGGCTCACGGACATGCTGACGCGCCGCCGCGTGCGCGTCCACGTCTACCACTGCTCCAGCCGCGCTCACCGCCTCGTGGACGTGACTGCTCTCGACGAAGTTTCCCCGGCTCTGAAAGCCATCAACGACTTACGGGCCGAGCCGAAGAATGATTCCAGCCAGCTTGGCACGGCCGTGCGCCAGGCGCTCAACGATTTCCGCGGCTCCTCGCTGGCTGCCGTCATCATGCTCACCGACGGTGTCACGACTGAGGGCGAGGATCTCGTCAAGGTTTCGAAATATGCACAGCAAATGGGCGTCCCACTGTTTTTCGTCGGTATCGGCGATGCGCAGGAAGTTCAGGATCTCTACCTGCACGATATGACTGGCCCGGATAGTGCCTATGTCAACGATCGTCTCGTCTTCACGGTCAACGTTACCGCTCAGGGGTTTAACCGTCTCTCGGTGCCCGTCACGCTGCGTGAGAAGGGCAAGGACAAAGTGCTCGACAAGAAAACCGTTCAGTTCGACGGCACGAACAAGACCGTCAAGGTGATCCTCACGCACCAGCCGACCGAACCGGGAGAGAAGCTCTACGTTATCGATGTGCCCGGTCAGGAAGACGAGTCGGCGACAGATAATAATCGCCTGCAACGCGCCGTCTTCGTTCACGAATCGCGGCAGATCAAAGTCCTCTATGTCGAGGGCTATCGCCGCTGGGAGTATCACTACCTCAAGACGCTTCTGGAGCGCGAGAGCAACCGCATCAAGGGCAACAAAAGCATCGATTTGAAGATCCTGTTGCTCGATTCGGATTCGGACTTCGCTTCGGAGGATCGCAGCGCTATCTCGGCGTTCCCCACCAAGGTGGAATTGAACAATTTCGACGTGGTCATCCTCGGCGATGTCGATCCGCAATCGCAGCACGATCCGAAGATGGCGGAGCATTTGAAGGATCTGGCCGATTTCGTTCGCGAGCGCGGCGGCGGGTTGCTCATGATCGCCGGCGAACGCTTCGCGCCGAGTGCTTACAAAGATTCGCCGCTTAAGGATGTGCTGCCCATCGATGTGACCACAGACAAGGCGCCCGACGATGAAACAACAGACGAACCGTATCGTCCGCTTTTGACGCCGATGGGACGGACGCATCAGATATTCCAATTCAACCCCGGCGATGACCGCGAGAATGAGACAATATGGAACCGCCTGCGCGAGATGTACTGGCATGCCGGCGGCTACCAGATCAAACGCGCCGCGGAAGTGTTGGCCGTGTTGCCGAAGAAGGGCGCCGACAACAAGAACGCCGGCGGCGCGGACGGTTTTCCGCTGGTCGTGCAGCAATTCGCCGGCGCCGGCCGGAGCATGTTCCTGGGCTTTTGCGAGACGTGGCGCTGGAACTACCGTGAGGACCAGGCGTATTACAATCGCTTCTGGATCGAGACGGTGCGCTACCTGGCGCGCACACGCCTGGGCCGCATCGATCTGCGCCTGGATCGGCAGACCGCTTACAAGCGCGGCGAGCCAATCAAGATGACAGTGCGTTTCCCCGACGATGCGCCGCCGCCCTCGCCGGATGTCCAAGTCAAAGTTACAGTGGAGCGTCGCAACTCCGCCAAGCCCGGCGATTCCGAGGTGCGGACGGTGCAATTATCGAAGATGGAAGGCAGCCGAGCCACTTACGAAACGCTTCTAACCCAGACGCCGGAAGGTGAATACAAATTCTGGCTGGCGTCGCCGTCTGCAACGCCCAAGCCGCGAGCTGAGTGCAAGGTAGTGCGTCCGCCCGGCGAGATGGAGCGCCTGCGCATGAACCAGGCCGACATGGAACGCGCCGCCGAGGAATCCCACGGCCGCTTCTACACCATCGCCGACGCCGACCGCCTCCTCGACGATCTCCCCACGGGCACGCGCGTAACGGTCAACGCGCCGGGTCCGCCGTATGTGGTGTGGAACCACTTCGCATTGTTCGCTCTCGCGCTGGGGTTGCTGACGACGGAATGGCTGCTGAGGAAGCAGAAGAATTTGCTCTGACGGGAGTTCATCGATTGCGCTACCCCGTCGAACCCCCTGCCGCCAAGCTTTGGCAGCTATCAATGGCGGAATCGCGGCGTCGGCAGGCAAAAGCAAGCATTAACCTGCCGCGCTAGGATTCAATTCCAGCAAAGGGGGCCGATCGGCGGGGAGAGAGAAAAAGTCTAATCGCCTGCAACTGACGCTAAAGAACGTCAGTCGAATTTCCCTGCCGCCAGTGAAAAGGATGGAATGCGTCATCGCTGGAACGTCGCCTTTGCTGACATCAAACTCGTCGTATAGCCACCATCCATAGGGCTTTCCGTCAGCAGCTAACTCATTGTGTTCTATCATCTCATAACCTTTGCCAACTCCGCCGACTAGCCGATACCTCAATTCAAGGCGATTCTTACCCTCTTGTGCTGTTGGGGCATCGATTTCAAGGAAAAAGGAGAAGTGCGGGACATCATCCGAAGCTATCGTTAGCACTTTCGCGTCATGAAATTGATACCGCCGCAACACTCGCCGCGCTCCCGAAGAAAGATCCAGGCGGATTTCTTTCAAGTGCTTGGTGTACGCCTCGCACTGATGTTGCCATTCCACGCTCGCGGCCTCAGCTACCGCGTCGTCGAGCGATCGAAAACGGGCGAGCAGATCGGGGGTAAAGTATTTCATGACTTTTTCTTCCTCGCCCAACGGCCGCAACCTTCGTAAAAGGAATGGCCGTCGGGAGAACGAGAGACTTGATGAAAATGAGGTAATGCCATTCGTCCCGCTTTGGGGTGAGGCGCATCTTCTGTGATCGGCGTCCCGACCCCGGATTCGATTTCCCTCGCTCTCCTGCGGTTGTTTTTCGGATCAGGCCCGCGCACGACGATGTCCAAACCTTTTTTTCGCTCTTGAATAGCCTCATCAATGGTCAATTCGTCTCCCCACTCTACCGCTCCGTCAGGCCCGGAAGCCCTCTCCGCCCGATGTATCGTCGTCTGAGGTGTCGGCGGGGGTTGTTGGGAGGAGGAGGCCATTGCGCATCTCGTCCATCAAGACACATCGCAACGGGCACGGTTCAAGGCGTCGAAAAAGTCTTAACGAGACCTGTAGCCTCTGAGTAGGAATAACGGAATTAAGTCCTTTCTTCAATGGCAGTTGTAACGAAAGTAAGGATTTACGTTTCGTCGGTGCGGAAGTCCTCGTCCTGCCGAGTGGATCTGAATCGACGATATCGATGCACTAGCTGCAGCAAGAAAATAAAGACGACTTCTGCGCAGAAAAAGTACATCAAAAAGGGGATATTCGCTAATATGTTAATGAAAAATACGAGGAAGAGACAAGCGGCAACCTCAATGAGAAAGCCCAAAAAGAGTGCGAGCAGAACCAAGGACATATTACGCCGAAGTCTCCAGGAAAGCATCGCGGCCGTCATACCCAAGCTCATACCCAAGAACCCGCCGCAGACAGCCGCTAGGATTCCACCATAAGTGGCGCCGACGACGACTCCTTCCGCAACACCCAACATCAATCCGAGCCGAAGCACATTTCGCGGTGGAGGGGTAAAGGGAACGTCCGGCGGGTACTTTTCTCGGAAGCTTTCGACTGCCTTCAAGATGATGGCTGAAATAGACCAACTGCAAGCGGCCCCCACTAGCGCCCCGCCAAGAGTGAGGAGAAGCAGGCCGTCAAGCCACTGCGTGAGCTCAGCGATGAACACACCAAGGATCGCGCCGAAGGCCATTCCGACGACCGTCAAGAAAACACGCCAGGTGAGCATGACCGCGCCTCTCTTGACTGATTCTGAAAAGCTTTGATTCCACGAAGGAGTATCGTCGGATTAACGCTGTGCCGGAACGATTTCGTACAGCTTCTTCTGCACCGCCTTCAGCGTTGCACCCGCCTTCGGCATCCCCGCTTGGCTGAAGAAAATGCCCACCAGTTGACGGTTCGGGTCCGCCCAGCAAAATGTGCCGGCCGCGCCGCCGTGCCGGATAATCCACGATACACCGCTCCGCGTGGGTTCGGCGAACAGGACGAAGCCCAGTCCGTAGCTGGCTCCGCGCGAGACGGCCGATTGAATTCGGTGCATTTCGGTGGCCGACTTGCGACTGAGGATCTGTTTGTCGCCATAGCTGCCGCCGTTGAGGTGCATCTGATAAAACACGGCCATATCGTCGAGCGTGGCCGATAAACCGCCTCCGCCGCTAACGTAGCGGCCCTCGCCGCGGTCGCGCGCTTCTTTCGGTACGGCCCTGGCATCGCCGCCCCACTCGAAGCGTGTGTGTTTCATGTCCAAAGGATCGCACAGACGTTCATGCAATAACTCTTCAAAGGGCCGACCTGCCGCCTTCTCAGCGCAGCGGCAGGCGAGGTCGATTCCCACGGTGCTGTAGCGGTATTTGCCCGGCGTTTGCAGCGAACCCTGGGTGGCCACGGCGGCGGCGAACTCGGCCAGCGTGTTGGCGCGCGGCCAACCACCGGAGAATTCGTCGCCGATGCCGGCGCCGTGACAGAGCAACTGGCGAACGGTCGCCTTTTCGACTTTCGTCCCCTTAAACTCCGGCACGAATTTCGTCAGCGGATCATCGAGGCGCATCTTCCCCTGGTCCACGACCACCATTACGACGGTTGCCGAGATGGGTTTGCTGTCGGAGGCCAACTTGACCGGCTGATCGACCTTGAGGTCGCCAAATGCTTCCTTAAAGATGATTTCGCTCTTGTGAGCCAGCAGCAAGGCGACACCAGGGACGGTTTTGTCGTCCACGGCTTTCTGGAGGATGTTTCGCAGTGCATCGAGGTCGGCTTCGCGGAGGCCATGTGCGGTCGGATCGCCGGGCTTGAGCACTGGAGCAGATTTCGCCTTGGATTTGGCGGGCGGTGCTTTATCGGCAGCTGCTCCCACGCCTGCGATCAAGACGGCTGCGACGACCGCGACCCCCACCATCCAACACCTTTTTTGCTTCGCCATGACATGCCCTCCCGATGCTTTTACCGTTGTGATTCTTCATCATCCTGGCTCGTGGGGACGGGGTCAAATAATTTCATGGAGTAATTTTGAGATAAATCCCAGGCAGGAGTTCCACAGGGGTAGGTATAATTGTTGGAAAATCTTGGGGAAGGTTGAGTATGGAAGAGATCGATCTGGCTAATATGGCGACGCAATGGTCGGTGATTTTTCGCGCCGCGCAGCAGGAGGGCGATGTGGCCGCGGCGGCGCGAAGCGCTCTATTGTTGCGCTATCATGAGGCGGTGCTGCGCTATCTGCGGGCCGAGCTACGCGATGAACACGCCGCCGGGCAGGTCTACAGCAACTTCGCCGTGCGCGTTCTGGAAGTCGATCGCTTTCTCCAACGGGCCGACCCGCGGCGCGGCCGGTTTCGTGATTATCTCAAGACGGTTTTGCGGCACATGGTTGCCGACCACCACCGTGCGCAACAGCGCGAAAACAAGCAACGCGAAGCTCTGGCCTCGCGCAGTGAAGCGGCGAAAATCGATCCGGCAGAGACCGAGGAGGACGCGCGATTTTTGCAGTGTTGGCGGCAGGAGCTGATTAACTGGGCCTGGCAGCGGTTGGAGGAAAACGAGAAAAAGAGCGGCCGGCCCTATACCTGTTTGCTGCGTTTGCAGGAGCAGCATCCAGACCTGCGCTCGGCACAAATGGCGGAATTACTGTCCGCACAATTGGGCCGTCCGTTCACGGCAGACGGCGTTCGCCAGCTGGCCCATCGCGGACGGGAACTATTCGGTGAGATGTTGGTGCTTGAGGCAGCGCGGTCCTTGCAAATCGATCTTGGCGATCCGGAAAGCGCCGACCGCGTTGAAGAGGAATTGATCGATCTGGGCTTGTTGCTGTCTTACTGCAAGAGCGCGTTGGATCGCTACCGACAACGCTGAACCAATAGGTCAAGATTAGCCCGAAGTGCCGGAGCGCGGGCGTCTCGCCCGCCTGGTCTGCGAGCGAGATGCCCGCGCTCCGGCACTTCGGTATAGCTCGCTTCTTTTTTACTTGTTGTCGGCGTTTTCCAGGTTCCCTCGGCTGCCGCTGGCGTTCCGTTCCATGCCGGCATCGAAAGCGGCGAGGGCGTGATAGAGCGAGACATACGCCGCCTGATCCTGGTCCGTCACGGCCGGCGCGAAAATCAGCCCCTTCTCGCGCATGTGCTTCACCAAATCGTGGACGCTCGTGGCCTTCGGCTTCAAATCGTCGTTGAATTGTTTGCCGATGCTTGGATCCTTCAACGCCGTGATGGTGTTTCCAATTTGACGCAAAAAGTTCTTCGCCTCGATGTATTCATCGGGCTTCAGCTCGGACACGTTGTTGTCGAGCGTATCGCGCAGTTCGCGGAATTTGCTCTGCAAGTCGTTCAGTGTGGCGGCGTCAGGATTTTTGCCGGCAGCCACGCTCCGGTGGGCCGTGTGCATCAAAGAATTGATGCGTTCGCGGCCTTCCTTAAAGGCCCCGCCGAGAAGCGGCTCCGGCCACTCCAGATCGCCCTCTTTCTTGAGCATGCCAACATTGCCGGCGGAATCACCGGGCTTGACGTTGACGTGATTGACGATGTCCTCGTTGAGCGGAATCCGGGGGCCGCGCACGCCATCACCTTGCAGCGTAATGAGATGGCGGAGCAGCGCGTTCAGGGCGCGGGCGGACCAAACATCGTTGAGCGGCGGGCTGACGCGGGCGCGGGTAAGTTCGCGTTGGATGGCTTCCTGGCGAATCTTCTCCGGGTCAGGCATGTGGGCCCGTTCCCATTCGGCCTCCTCGATCATGGCCCGCCGCGTCTCCAGGGAGGAACGGATTGCTTCCTGACGGGTCAGCTTCGCCTGTTGGATGGTCTGATAATACTCGGCCTGGGATCGGGTGATGTCAGCCGCACCTTGGAGATATCCTTGATAGGGGTTCATCATCCATTGCGTGTTTCCCAAACCAAAGCCGTAGCCATAACCGGCACCCATAGCGGCGCCGGCCAACAGGTTATTCGCAAGCCCGCCGCCGAAGGCGCCCATCCCGGGTCCAAAGCCTCCATTCCAGAGGTTGCCATAACCCAGCGCATTGTTCGCGGCCATGATCCCATTATTCATACCGGCGAGGCCGCCGAAGCGCAATCCGGAATTCCATCCCCAACCAGCCCCCGCCAGAGCAGCGAGAGGATGTGTCATGCCGGACGCGGCAAGAACGTTCTGCGGTCCAACCAGCGCGCTGGCCATAAACGGGTTGACGTAGGGATTAAGGCTCAAGCCCAAGCCGGGAGGCCGAATCTGAGCCTGACCCTCCGCGGTCAGCGGGCCAAAGAGGCCCACGACGGCTAAAACGATTCCGAGAAACCTTCGCAGCGGGATGTACATGGCAACCTCCCCAAGCTGTCAGAGTGAATGTCGATCGGTGCGGCCCCTTCCTTCGCCCATTCTACGAGTTCAACCCAAACGTATATCGTAGTGTGTTTTGCCTAAGGTATCATCGCATTTCACTTCCCACCGAGCAAGTGAAATCGAGCGAATCCGCAATTCATACCGACACTTTGGCGCAACAATCGAACGTCGCTCCATAGGGCGAAAGAACGAAAGGAGGGGGAGCAAATGTTGTGCCGCGGTCCTTCAGCGAGCGGTACATACGATCAGCGATCTTCCAATAGTGATAATTTGTTCTCTATGGGTCTTCCCGCTACAGCCTGTGCATTATCGCCCACTTCTTCCTCCCTCAGGCAGGGGGAAGTTCATGCCGGACAATAATGGAACGAAAACAGCAACTAGCGGCTGGAACTGAGCTAGAATAAACGTATCAACAGGCGTTCGGGTTCCGGGGAGTCGCTCAATCCGAGAACTGGGAACAGGATAGGCACGAGGGGCGTCAAACAGGCGGGCGTTGCGGACCTTGACGACGGAGCAGGGCGTCTTCTTGAGGATTTTGTGAATTTTTTTTCGTTGATAACGAAACTCGCCGGACTTGTTTTGCGTAGAATGGTTTGTAGGAGCATTGGCCGCAATCAGGTCGCAACCCTCCCGGCGCTATTCCGAGTATCCATTTGTTCGGTCCTCGACGAGGCGGAGAAAGTGGCGAACTGCCCTCTTGGTGGGACGGCGTAGATCTATAACATAGCAGGATCGCTTTCCCAGCTATGGGGCGTCTCCGAAGCCGCCAGCGGCTTCATGCTTATTGTCGGGAGTGGAACACTATATGCTCTCTTCTGCCGTCGGGGGCCGGATTGCGGTCGATCCGGCGGCAATCGTATTTAAACATCCCCCGAGCTAGGAAGGAACGGGATGGCCTCTACAGGACAGAGTCATGGTCATGAGACGGACAACCAAGCGGACAGGTAAAAACGCGGCTTCCGAGCCGGCGTTGGCCGTACCCGAACCCCTTGTGCACGAAGCCGAGGCGGAGGAGATCCCCGCGCGGCGCGAGACGCCGTGGAGCGAACTTCCGGACGATTCCTTCCCCGCGGAAGATGCCGAGGAGTTAGAGGAGGCGGCCGCTGAAGAAACGGCGGCCGCTAACGAACTAGAGGAAGAAGATGCGCACGCGCCGGATGACGCCCTCGGACTCTATCTCCGGCAGATGGGCGCAATCCCACTCTTGAGTCGCGATCAGGAATTGGCCTTGGCCGAACGGCTGGAGCTAAAACGCCGCCGTTATCGCCACGCTGCCATGATGAACTGGCGCACCTTGGGCTGCATCGTGGACACCTTCGAGCGCGTTCGCGCCGGCCAGCTGGCCCTCGATCCCACCATCGACGTGGTGACGACCCTGGGGCTAAGCCGTGAACGCATCTTGCAGCGCATGCCCCACAACCTGCGAACGCTGCGAAAACTCATCGACGCTGCCGACACCGACTTCCGCCATCTACGGGCGGGCTCTTCGGTCAGCCACCAGCGAACGCGACGCGATCTCTGGCGGCGACTCCGCAAGTCCGTGCGTCTGGCGGAGGAATTGTCGCCGCGCATCGATCTCCTTGATCGCTGGGTCGATGAGCTGCGAGCTTTTTCCCGGCAGATGGCTCAGCTGGAACGGGAGAAGGACGCCGGCCATCGCTCGTCCGCCGACCGCGAACGCCGTACCAAGGCGGCCAAGCAGCTGCGCGACCTCACTCACGAAGTGCGTTCCTCCTCCGAGGATCTCGCCAAGCTGGTGCGGGTGCTGGAACATCGCCGGATTGAATATCAAAAAGCGCGACGCGAATTGGCTGAAGGTAACTTGCGTCTGGTCGTGTCGATCGCCAAACGCTATCGCAGCCGCGGCCTGCCGTTCTCGGATCTCATTCAGGAAGGCAATCGCGGCCTCATGCGGGCGGTGGATAAGTACGAGCATCGACTGGGATACAAGTTCGGCACCTACGCGACCTGGTGGATTCGTCAGGGCATCACTCGCGCCCTGGCCGACCACGCTCGCACGATCCGTGTGCCTTGCCATCAAGTCGGCACGCTGGCGGCGGTCGAGCGGGTGCGCGGCGAACTATCCATCCAGCAGGGCCGCGAGCCGACCGTGGAAGAGATCGCCGCCGTCCTCGGCGTGACGCCCGAAGAGACGCAATCGCTCCGCGTCGTATCGCGGCATCCGGTTAGCTTGCACGAACCGCTCGGCGGCGATGGCGAACGCGCTTTGGAAGATTTCCTCGATGACCCCGACGCTGCCAATCCCGGCCAGCAGGTCGATCAGCATTTGCTGCGCGAGCGTATCGCCGAGGTATTGCGTTCGCTGACGCCGCGGGAACGCGAAGTGATCGAGTTGCGCTTCGGTTTGCGCGACGGCCAGCCGCGAACGCTAGAGGAAGTGGCACGAGCATACGGAATCACGCGCGAACGCATCCGCCAGATCGAAGCGCGCGGTTTGCTCAAGCTGCGTCAGCCGCTCCGCAGTCAACGCCTCGCCGAATTCGCCGAGACGGAATAGAAGAAACGACGAAAAAGGACAAAAGGGACTAAAAGGACCAAAAAGAAGACCATTCTTTTTGGTCCTTTTAGTCCCTTTTGTCCTTTTTCGTGGTTAATTCCTCAGTAATCGCCAGAACAACACCACGCCCATCACGCCGACGACCGCGTCCGCGCCCCAGACGAGCGGGATCATGTTGTAGCGTCCTTCCTTGGCCATGCCGGTGCCGCAAAGCATCAACGGATAGTAAATGAACACGATCGGCAAGAAACACGTGATGAAGGCGCTGAGGTAATCGCTGCGGCTAAACCAAATGCCGACCGGACAGCCAACCAGAATGAAGAACAGACAGCCCAAGCTAAGCGCCGGGCGCATCTGCAATTCGACATTCAGTGCGACGATTTCTTGTTGAGCTTTGTCCATCTGATCCTTGCAGGATTTCAAAAAGAGAGGAAGGTTCTCCGGCGCTTGGATAAGCAGCAAGCGTGCCGTATCCACGGAAGTCTTTGCTTGTATTTCCTCGATCTTCTTTTCTAACTCGACGCGGCGATCGAGAATCTCTTGCCAGGTCAGATCGCGCGGCCGGCGTTCGTTCAATTTGCCAAAATCTTTGGGCAGCTCGACGGTAAGCGGTTTGTCCTCCAAGATGCCGCTGGAGTCGTTTTCGCCCCATACAACGCAATGCTTCACCAGCACATCCACCTGGCCCTGGGAGGGCCTCACTTGTAGCTCGGCCTCGCGGGCATGAGCCACCCAGTCAATCGCCCCATGCGCGTCCTTGCGCTTGAAGATCGGTTCGATCAACTTCCTGTCTCTTACTCCCTTAACGAAGATCTGGTAGGGAAAAGAGTTCTGTTTGATTTCATGGTGTTTTTTCAGCAGGGAATACAAGAGTTCCTGAGCGTCATTGAAGACCATGGCGCGGAGCAGGTGGTGCGTGTAGGGGATGATGCGGTAGTACAAACCCATGGTGGCGGTGCTCATGGCCAGGCCGAGAAAAATGCCGGGACGGACCACGCGGATGGCGTTGATGCCGGCGGATTTGATCGCAAGGATTTCATTGTCGGCGGCCAATCGTCCGTAGACGACGCAGGTAGCGAACAGCGTAGTAGCTGGGATGGTGTAAGGCAACGTGCTGGGCACAAGAAGGGGGATGGCGGCCAGAATCTGCGCCGGGCCGAGACCTTGCTGCGACGCCTCGGCGATGATGCCGGCCATGAGCAGGATGCCGGTGATCCCTACCAGTGACATGAGGAACACTTTGGTGAGTTCCCATAGGATCATCCGTTGCAGGATCGAGCCAAACACGCCAACCTCCGTTCCGCGCGGCAAGCGCGCGTCTTCGTATCATCGGCCCGTCAAGGAGGAGAACTTGAGACCCATTTTGAGATTTACGATTTCCCAAACACCCGCTTAATCGGATCGACCACGCCGGGCACAAACTCCTTCTCGAAGTGCGGCGAACTGAGTTTGCCGCGCAGCTTGATTTTGAAGAGCTGATCGCTCACCGCTTGTGAGAGATCGCTGATGACCGGCGGCAGCAACTGCGGCATGCGGCCCGGGTCGGCACTGAAATCGAGATTGAGATTGCTGCCATCAACGATATTGAGGGTGCCCTGGCCACGCAGACTGATGGCATTGCCGTACAGGTCCAGGCTGTGAATGCGCATTTGCGGACCCTCTATGCCGAAAACCATGTGGGCCTGCTCGAAGGCCGTTCGGTCCGGCATGCGCAGACCGAACGCCTTGAGCAGATCGAGCAGCAACGGCAGCCGATACATCTTGCCGCGAGCCACATCGACTCGGCCGTTGCCCTTGAGTCCGCTTAGGTCGGTGCCTTCGCCGGTCAGGTAGAGACCGGCGCTAGCCGGTCCCTGAAGCTGAGCGTCGGCGCCGAGCTGATTGTGTTTGCCGAACTGTTCCAGCTGCACGTTCAGGGCATGGAGATTTACCTCGTAACGCAACGGCGAGCTGAACAAGAAGCGCGCTTCGCCGCCGACAAAGCCGCCGAATACGTTGGCCGAGAGATCGTATAGCGACAAAATGTCCGGCGTTTCGGGGGCGACCTTGATGCGGCCCTGCAATTTGGTGAACGGTTGGCCGAGGATCGTGGCGCGATCGAGAACGATATGTCCCTTGATGTAATCGAATTGCCGGCCATTGTGATGGCCGTCGCACCAGATGATGCCGTCCACGTCGCTCACTTCCACGCCTGTCTGAAAGAGCTGCTTGTGCAAGGCGGCGCCGCCGTCCCACCAGATTTTCATCGGTTCGCCCGGGACCGTCGGCGCATCCAGGACCAGCTTCGTTTTGACTTGGAGCGGTTTGCGGATCTGCAAAGGCTCCAATCCGTGCCTCAAGGCCGGGTGCAAGGCTCGTAGAAATTCCTCATCGGGCAACAGATCTTCGCCGGTGATGTCCGTGAACCAGGCCGTGAAACCACTAGACGGTTTGAGGACGATCGTGGCTTCCTTCAATCCCAGCTTGCCGGAGCCGTGCTTGGCGCTGACATCCTTGACGTAGACGCGCCCCTGCTTATAGCGGATGCCCGCGCTGACGTCGGTCATGGCGTAGCGAAAGAAGTCCGGCTGCATGGAGCAGCCTTTGATGTCCACGGCGACATCAATGTCCTGCGGCTGATCCGGTCGATCGAGGACGATCGACTCGAAGCTGAGCCGGCCTCGCAGGGCCAGCATCGCCCAGGCGTTGCGCAGCGCGGCCCGCCCCGGCACCTTCTCCGGCGACAATGCTTGCTCGAACTCCGGATCGAGGAGAATGTCCTTGCCGCGGATAGCGACCTGCACGCATTCATGCTTCGGAGCGCGGGCGTCTCGACCGCTCGGTGCGGGCGTTTCGGCCGCGCTCCTGCTCGATGCGGGCGGGACGCCCGCGCTCCGGCCGTCGTTCGATCCCTCCACCCAAATTTCGCCCCCCTTATGGCTGCCATGGAAATCGCGGCATTCCCAGTGATCCGGTTGAATGTCCAGAACGCCCGTCACCTTCTCCAGCGGATACGGGAAGAGGTCGTATTTCAGGGAGGAATCGTGAAAAGCGATGAGATAACGGTTGGCGAAAGCCTCCTGGCCACGTGTGCGGCGAACGAACACCTTGATGTTCGCCAGTCCCGCCGGCTGCACCTGTCCTAGGGGTTGCTCCGACAAGCCTAGCTCCCGGCTGTCCGAGGGTAGGAACGTGCGCGCCAATTCGCGGCTCTTTTCCGGCAAAGCTTTCATCAGCTGGTGATCGATCGGCACATCGTCCGCGGCGATGACCAGATCGACCTCGCTGGTCTTGTCTCCCTTGATGAAGCCGTTTACCTTGACGGGACGATCGGCACCTCGGCCGGACAGATCGACCTGGATCAAGTCGTCGCAGCCGCTGGACTGATCCAGAGTGACGCGGCCGGTCACGCCTTCAATGGGATAGCGAAAGTCCTCGAACTCTGCCGTCATGCCTTCGGGTTCTATGGTCCAGTGTTTTTCCCAGCGTTCCGCATCAGGGCGATAGAATTGATAGGTCAAGCTAACGGGGCCGGCCGGATTATAGGTCTTTTGAATCTTCTGGCACACCGGCGGCAAGTGCTCGAAAACCCTCGGCGTCACCGTGAGATGCTCAACCTTCGCCTCCAGTTTGGCGACCATGTCCTGGATGCAGTTGGGAGCCTGCTCTCGCAACACCACGTCCCACAGATCCAACTTGACGTTCGCCCCATCGAGCCGCGACTGCAACTCGGCGTGAGGGATTCGGCCATTGATGCAGCGCAGCTTGGCGTGAATGTTCTCAAGCGGCGAGGGCAAACATTCGTGTCGCCATTCCCCTTTGTTCAACTCGAAGTTGACATCGTAGGTGAACGGCTCGGCGGCGCCGGCCCCGGGCCGGTAGACCAACGTCGCCTGAACGCGAGCGGTACCGCTCAGTTCCCGGATGTGGCGGGCGCAATCGGGACACAAACCGACGAACCGCTGCACCAACGGCGGACCAACCGGCACTTCGGGCAATTCCACGACCGCGCTGGCCGCATCGCTAGGACGATAAAAGCGAGCATCAATCCGCACCGCGCCGAGGGCATCGCTCTGGCCGTTCCCTTTGATGACAAGGGTGGACAGCGGATCGTTGACGACGGTCAGGTTGAGATCCTTGATTTCCAACAGCACCGTGGGAGAGGGGCCTCGCCGGTCCTCAATGACAAGAACGCCTCGGCGGACAATTAGGGTTGGCACTCGTTCGTTGAGATCGGGGGGGGCAAGCAGGCCGGAGAGGTTGATCCGCCCATCCCGTTCGCACACGACGCGGACGCGCGGCCGATCCAGCTCGATCTTGCGAACGCCGAGCGTGCCATCGAGCAGGTGCTCCTTGTCGTGATAGATGACGGCGGAAGGAACGTAGAGGAAATCGCCGCGGTCAAGTTCGTCGCGCCGCGCCATGCGTAGATCGCGGACGCCAATGCCGCCGAGCAGGCGCAGCCGGGCGGTATCGATATTGACCGTTGCGCCGATGAAGATCTTGTGGAGCTTGGCAAGCACCTGACGGCGAACGGCGGCGGGATTGGTCCACGCCTCGTAGAGCAGTGCGACGAGGATCGCCAGACCCAAAACGGAGAAGACCAGACTTCGGACAAGCCATTTCCGCCAGGTCATGTTCGGAGTTCTGAGTCCTGAATCCTGAGTTTGCCCTCCTTGCCGCGCCGCGCGCGACAACGAGAAAAAGCGAGCGGATAGTACGGTTTGGCCGTTGTCGCGTCAACGCGGAGTAGAAAGTGAGGAGTAAGGAGTGAGGAGTGAGGAGAAAAAACAAATACCGGCATCTCTTCTTCCCCTCATTCCTCACTCCTCACTCCTCACTTTCTTCCGAGATTGCCCTGGACAAATCCTCCGCTGGCATGGTATGCGACCACCACGCTTAGCCCTATCGTGATTCGGTCCTGCGGACGGTATCTCAGGACGGCAATGTTTGGATCCACGTTCTACCTGCGCACCTGCCTGTGCCTTGTGCTCAGCCTGTCGGCCCTTGCCCTGTTCGCCAACTCGGCATGGGCTGCCGTGCCTCCCAATCTGCCGCGCTATTACCTGGACATCCAACTCGACACCGACGAACATACCGCCGTGGTCCGCCAGCGCATCGTCTGGACGAATAACTGCGCCCGGCCGGCAGCCGAGCTGATTTTCAACGCGCACAGCCACTACCGGCTGCCGGATAAGGACGTGGGCATGACGGCCAAGATTTTCGAGATCTTGCGCATGATGCCCAGCGAATCGCTCGATTTCGAGGGACACGCTCTCGATGTCCGCACGGTGCGTCTGGTGAGGCTGGAGCGGGTCGAGGATGCGGAAGAGTTAGGACGACCGCGAAAAGTGGCGTATCAATCCATCGATTCGCAGCTGCCTCCGCCTCGGCTATTGGATGCTCCGACGAACGGCCGGCGTCAGCCGGCTGGGGGTGCCGAGGAGGGCTTGCCTTTCCACTATGACGAAAAAAACGATTCCGCTCTGGTCGTTCCCCTGCCGCGGCCGGTTCGTCAAGGCGAGACGATCACGCTCGATCTGGAATTCGTTTTGAAACTACCGGAGAAATGTGGACGTTGGGGCCATTGGCAGGGGATCACCTTCCTGACAAACTGGCTCCCGGTACTGGCATTTTACGACGACAAGGGCTGGCAGCCGACGCCCTATGTCTGCTGGCATCAGCCATTCTTCAACGAGGCGGGTTTGTTCACGGTGCGCCTTACCTTGCCGCGCGGGCAACACGTCGCCTGCACTGCCGAGGTGGCGCGGGACGATCCGCTTATTGACGGACGGCGGCAGTTAGAGTTCGCGCCCTGTTTCGCTCGCGACTTCGCCATCGTGTGCAGTGATCGCTTTCAAGAGTTCACGGGACAGTGCGGGCACATCAAAATCCGCTGCCTGGCCGCGCCGAAGAACGAACATTACGCTCGTTTCATGGTGGAAAGCGCACGCGCCGCCCTGACCGCTTATAGCCAGTGGTTCGGTCCTTATCCGTATAAGCAATTTACCATCGTCGAATCGCATTTCGGCTGGAACAGTAACGAGTGCGCCGGCCTGATCATGATCGACTCGCGCATCTTCGACATGCCGCACCTGGCCAAGGCGTTCGTCGATTACCTGGTCTCTCAGGCCACGTGCCATCAATGGTGGTACAACGTCGTCGGCACGCACGGCTACAGCGAAACCTGGATGGACGAGGGGCTGGCCACCTATTTCGCCTACCGCCTCATGAAAACCAAGTACGGGGCCAACGACCCACTTGTAAGCTACCCGACAGGTCTCAAATGGCTGCCCAACGTACATCGCAACGATTACCGCTATTTCAACTTATACGGCACCCTTGCTCGCGCGGAGGCGGCGCCGACCGTGCAAGACATTCCAAAATTTGGACATATCGTCGATCTGTACAGCATGTGCTACGAACGCGGCAGCAAAATCGTCGGCATGATCGAGCACGAGTTGGGCGAGAAAGCATTCTTCGATTTCATGTACCTCGTCTATCGACGGCACGCCTTCGGCATCCTGCGCGTCGCCGATTTCCAACGGGATCTCGAAGAATATACGCACAAATCGTGGAAGACCTTTTTCGATCACTGGGTTTATGGCGCGGGCCTGACGGACTGGTGCATCGAGAAGGTCAGCATCCAGGCGCTGCCGAGCGGTCGCTCGCGCCGGCTCCCATTGACCTATCACTGCTACAGCGCGGCCATTCGCAGCTGGTTCCGGCCCAAGACTCCTTGCAAGGTCACGGTCATCGTGAAGCAAAAGGCAGACTACAACGATCCCACCGTCGTTGGCTTCTGCCTCGACGGTGGCGAGGGCTTTCAAGTGCGCATCCCAGTCGCACCGGAGGCCGGCCTGGTCGAGACCACTGATCCACCCGGCCGCGTCGAGACGCTGGAAAAAAATCGCGTTAAAATCGAAGTGGAGCTGCCATGCTGGCCGACGCAAATCGCGGTCGATCCCGATGAAGTCCTGGTCGATCGCAATCCGGTGAACAATTACTGGAAACCGCGCTTCCGCCTCCGCGCCACGCCGCTGTACACGTTTCTCGATGAGACGGACCTGACCAACGCTTACGACCGCTGGAATTTCATCCTCGGACCGTGGATCTTCGCGCCGACCTACGACAATCCGTGGTTCACGCGCTCGACCCGCTTTGGTGTCCGGGCAGGCGCTTACCGCACGGCCGCTTTCGAGGGCGGCGTTTATTCCGCCTACCGTACCGACTACCGCGATTTCGTCGAAGGCGTCGATGCTACCTTCGATCATTTCCCCTGGCCGCACACGGAGGCCGGCTTCGTCTACGAGCGCCGCATCGCGGGAACGTACGCCGGAGAGACTCCGGCCAACCGCTGGGTCGCCTATGGGCGCTACGTCATCGATTACGGCGATAGCCTGTATCTGCCGCCGTTTCAGTACGTGGAGAGCTTTGTCACCATCCAGGACAACCTGCTGCCGACGGCGATCGAAAGCGTGCCGGGGGCGGAGCGCTTTAGCCATCAAGGTATCGGCGGCGCCCACTACCACATCAATTACCTGACGCCCTACTGGAACCCCGAAGGCGGTTTTTCGGCCGACATCAGTTATGCCGCCGGCCTCGTTTTGCCGGGGGAGCAGACGCCGAATACGCCTCCAAATCAGACATTCGGACTCAGCGGCTCTCATCAATTGCTGGGACAGGCGACCTACGTGCAAGCCATGCCCGACGGTCTTGGCTGGTTGTCGGATACCGTTTTGGCGTTCCGCGCCTATGGGGCATTTGGTTTGCCCAACTATGTTCAGTATTTCGCCCTGGGCGGCAGCGAGCTGTTCCGCGGCTTCAGTCTGGCGCAACGGCAGGGAAGCGCGCTCTGGGTCGGCAGCTTAGAATGGCGTTTCCCCGTGATTCGCAACCTGAACTGGAGCTGCTTCGACCACGCCTTGAATGTGCGTGGCATTTATGCGGCGACCTTTTGCGATGTGGGCGACGTGTATCTGAGCGGCCAATCGGTCGGCGGCATCACGGAGGCCGTCGGCGCGGGTCTGCGCCTGGACGTGGCTTGGTTCACCTTCGTGGAACGCACCATCTTCCGTCTCGACGCGGCCAAAACCGTCAACAGCGCCGCACCCATGCAAATCTGGGCCGGCATCGAGCATCCTTTCTGAGCCGCGCACGCAGCGATGCGGAGTAAGCGGGGCTACCTGTGCCGCTTACTCCGCTGCGCTGCGTGCGCGGCTCGGAGCGCTAGCACCGTGCCGGATTTTTCGCTCACAATTTCGATCCGCCGGTCGATAAAAGCGATAAGCCTCCAATAAATTAGCCACAGATAAACACAGATGAACACAAATGAGAACGACTAAGACCAAACTCACGTTGCCATTGCGAAAACTTCCTTTTTTTTCGCGCTCCTCCGTGTTTATCTGTATTCATCTTTGGCTCATTTCGGATGCGGCCGCGGCTTCCATTCGCCTGCCCGAGGGGATCGCGGATGAAAAGGGGCGTACCGGCTTTTTCGCCAGCGCGACGGGCGGTATCGAGTGCATCGATCTGGCGCACGGCAAAGTGCTGTGGCAAACGCACGAGGCGCAACGGCCGCTGCTTCTGGATGGTCATCACTTGATCGCCCAGGCGGGAACCAAACGCAATCGTCTGCGCATTCTTCGTCTTGATGTGAAACGCAACGGCGAATGCGATTTCGAATCCGATCCGATTGTCTTCCCGGCTTGGGTCGTGACAGGTGAGGCGCACGGCCATTCGTTCGTGGCAAACTGGCATCTGGCCAAGCATCACCTCGTGCTGGAATGGGAGGCGAGCGCCTGGTACGCCGGTGGGTCTCAAGCCACGCCGGAAGAGGAATTAGCCGCGCGCAAGCACGCCAGCGGCACAGCCCATATCGAGCTTCGCACCGGGCAGATCGAGATCCTTCCCGCCCAGAAGAAGCAGCTGCCGCCCCCGCCGATGCTTCCGGAGCATTTGGAAAAAAAGGCCTTGCGCTGGCAAGGACTGGTTGGGCAATACTCGAAAGTGCTCGCTCTGGAGGAAGAGAACGGACAGCAGCGCTTCGTCCTTCACACGTGGGACCGGCAAAGCGAGAAGGAGCAGCAGCCCAAGGAACTGCTGAGGGGCAAACGCTTGCAGGTCCGGACAACCCTGGATGAGCGCGTCCTTTGTCTTCACGAGTCTACCCCCGGTCCCGACGAGCATGGCTCTTTGATGCCCAAGAAAAAGCCGAGCTTTTGGCATTTGTACTCGGTGCAGACGGGCGAGCCTCTTGGCCGCATCCCGGATGAGGCCGGCATGCACGCCATCGTCGTTTTGGGTAAGCGCGTTTTCTACCTGGTGCCTGGGACACTCCGCGGTCCGCTCGATCAGCCGAACGAGCAACCGCAGATCCTCAAGGCGATCGACTTGTCCACCGGCAAGAAACTATGGGAACATCCCGTCGCCGGCAAATTGATCGCTCCTCCGCTGTGAACTCCACCGATGGGTCCGCGTTTCTGTTTTGCGGCTTTTCGCAAAGATGCCAGCGGCGATACCCTTATCAATCCACCAAATTACCTAAGTTGAAATTGCCTCCCTTCCGTCCCGTTGACTATAATCGGCCCAGTGTCCGATGTTGCCGGCTTATTATTTTTTTGAGGATCTCTATCGTGAGTGCGAACCATTATTTATTCACCAGTGAATCCGTGTCCATGGGCCATCCCGATAAAGTGGCCGATCAGATTAGCGATGCCATTCTCGATCATTGCTTGGCCGCCGATCCAGCTTCCCGCGTCGCCTGCGAAACGATGGTGACGACCGATTTGGCCATCGTCTCCGGTGAAATCACCACGCAGGCCAATCTGAGCCGGGCTGTCGTTGATCGTTTGGTGCGCGACACCATCCGCGAGATCGGCTATACCGATCCCAAGATCGGCTTCGCGGCGGACACGTGCCAGGTGCAGTGCCATTTGCACAGCCAATCGCGCGACATCGCCTGCGGCGTCGATGTCGGCGGGGCCGGCGATCAGGGCATGATGTTCGGGTTCGCTTGCAATGAAACGCACACCTTCATGCCTCTTCCCATTTACCTGGCGCATCGCCTGGTCGAAAATCACGCTCGCCTTCGCAAAAGCGGCGAACTCCCTTTCATCCGTCCGGACGCCAAGAGCCAAGTGACCGTCGAATACAACGAGGACGGCACATTCCGCCGCATTCATACGCTGGTGCTATCCACTCAGCACGACGACAGCGTGGTTGTGCATCGCAACGGCCATTCGTCGTTCTCGGATGAAGCCCGCGAGGAGATCATCAACAAGCTAATCATTCCGACCCTGCAAGCGGAGAACAAGAAACTCGTGAAGGACCGCAGCCAGATCGAGCTGATTCCGCCGGGCGGTTCGCCGCGTCGCCATGATGACGAAGTGATTTATTGCCACATCAATCCAACGGGCATCTTCCTGGAAGGCGGCCCGCACGGCGATTGCGGGCTGACAGGACGCAAGATCATCGTGGACACATACGGCGGCCGGGGCCGGCACGGCGGCGGCGCTTTCAGCGGCAAGGATCCGACCAAGGTCGATCGCTCGGCCGCCTACATGGGCCGCTATATCGCCAAGAACGTGGTTGCCGCCGGACTGGCGACGCAGTGCGAAGTGCAGTTGTCCTACGCCATCGGTTATCCGGAGCCGCTGAACATTTGGGTCAGCACGTTCGGGACGGCGGCGCGCGGCCTGCGCGATACCGACATTGCCGAACTCATCCGCAAACAATTCCAACTGACTCCGCGCGGCATCATCGAAACGCTCAACCTGCGCCGGCCGATCTACCGCGAGACGGCGCGTCATGGTCATTTTGGCCGCGAACTTCCTGGCTTCAGCTGGGAGAAGACGGATATGGCCGCTAGTTTGCGACACGCCGTCGAACGCGCGGCTTAAGGCGTCCGGTTATAGAGTGTCACAAAAGTCATGCACGCTCTCTCCGCGTGTTATGGCACGGTCTCCTGACCGTGCCGCTTCGGCCGACCGCAGGTCTCCCGGACTTCTGGAGACCTCCGGTCAACGCGGGTGGTACGGTCCGGAGACCACAGCCCTGCGGATCCCGCGCTCCCAACGCTTCTGCGAAGCGTCGCTAAACGAAAGGAGATACGGGCCCGGTCATTACAACTGAATCGGCCACTCTTCGGTCGTCTGCGGCTTGAAAAGACGAATGCTTCGCAGACGCCAGCCGTGTTGAGAATCAAATCCCCACATGGTCTCGCAATCCGCGAACAGGCCGCGTCCATTCTCCTCCGCCCTGGCTCGGAAGAAAACCCGTGCGGGTGGATTTTCTCGCGATGGGCTATCGTCAAATTCGATGTCCCAAACGCGGACGTTCTGGACGATGCCTCCGTTGACATAGTGCCCGACGAAGTCGCGGAATTGCTGCTTATCTTTGCCTAAAGGCGAACGAAAGTTCTCGGAGATGTTCTCGAAGAGTGCATCAAGATTGCGCGAATTCACGGCGGCGGCCATTTCATTGACCTTCCGGACAATCTGCTCGCGATCGGTTTCGACCACTTTATCGAGCAGAGCATACAACCCAATCAGCGCCACCGCGACCGCAACGCCTAGAAGAAGCCAACGCTTGCGGGTCTGCCACCAGATCACGAGCAAGAACACGACCAGTGCCGCGAGCACGGCATAAACGCCAGTGCGGCCTTCAAAAAGCCAGTCGAACAAGGCGAACTCCTTCCGGTTTTCAGTTTTCGGTTTTCGGAACAAAAACTGATCCACGCTGCTGTTCCGAAAACCGAAAACCGAAAACTGAAAACCGGCTAACGCACGCAGCGGCCGATCTGGCGCACAGCCTGGCGGAGCCGATGCTCGTTCTCGACCAAGGCCAGGCGGAGATAGCCCTCGCCGGCTTCGCCGAAGCCGCGGCCGGGACTGACGGCCACTCCTGCCTCCTCGATCAACTTCATGGCGAAGTCGATCGATCCCATACGCTCGCGCCACGCCTGCGGATACCGCGCCCACACGAACATCGTCGCCTTGGGCGATTCCACGTCCCAGCCGATGCGACGCAGGCCCTCGACCAACACATCGCGGCGTTTCTGGTATTCCAGCGCCTGGCGCTCGACGAGATCCTCGCCGTGGCGCAAAGCGACAATGCCGGCGATTTGGATGGGCTGAAAGATGCCGTAATCGTAATAGCCCTTGATCGTCGCCAAGGCGCGCACCATCTCGGCGTTGCCGGCGCAGAAACCGAGACGCCAGCCGGCCATGTTGTAGCCCTTGCTCATGGTAATCGTCTCGACGCCGACTTCCTTGGCGCCCGGCACACTCAAAAAACTCGGCGCCCGATAGCCATCGAAACACACATCGCCATACGCGAAATCGTGGATGACCATGAACCCGAAACGCCGCGCCAGGGCCACCACCTCGACAAAGAAATCGCGTTCGACGACGGTTGTACTCGGATTGTGTGGGTAATTGAGGATGAGTACCTTGGGCCGGGGATATAGGTGCTCGGCGACGATGGCGACGTTGGCGAGAAATCGGTCGGGATGCGTGCAGTCGAGGCTGATGACATTGCCCGAAGCGAGAGCGACAGCATAAACGTGGATCGGAAACGACGGTGCGGGTACAATGGCGGTGTCGCCGGGACCGAGTAGGGCGAGACACATATGGCTGAACACTTCCTTCGACCCCAACCCCGCCAGGACTTCGCTGTCCGGATCCAGTTGCACCCCATGGCGCCGGGCATAGCGAAGGGCCGCCTCGCGTCGCAGGTTGTGCAGACCGTTGCTTACGGAATAGCGGTGGTTCCGCTCATCGTGGGCCGCTTCGCACAGCTTGTCGATCACCTGCGGATCGGGCACATCGCTGGGATTGCCCATGCCCAGGTCGATGATGTCCACCCCCGCGCGGCGCTTGCGGTATTTTAATTCATTGATTTTGCCGAAAAGATACGGCGGCAGACGCTTGACGCGGTCGGCGACATCGATTTGGAAAGGGGTTTGCGAGGTGTTCGGTTCGTTTTGCATGGTCGCTTCGGGTTCCGGCTTCATGGGCGGAGCGGTTTCATACCGCGATTATTGGAGTCTAGCACCCTAAGGCCCCGTTGTCAGCGCCGCTGCGGGAATCCGGCACGGAAAATGCTCGTTTTCCCCGTGTGTGGTTCGGATGAGTCCGAGATTGGTTCGCTCGCGGACGAAGGAGATTGTTAATGGTTCCTTCTCATAAAAAGGATGCTTGCCCGTGGGCAGTAGCCCACTGCCACGATCAAGCCATCCCTTGGCGGACGCGAACGTTACGCACTGCCGAGGAAATTGTCCCCGTTATCGAGGGGCTCCTCGGCAACCTCCAATCCGCCGGTTATTGCGAAAAGGAAACATTCGCCGTTCGATTGGCGTTGGAAGAGGCGTTGGTTAATGCCATCAAGCACGGCCACCAGAGCGACCCCAGCAAGGAAGTACAACTCCGTTATCACCACACGCCGGAGTGTTTGCTCATCGAAATCGAGGATCAGGGACCGGGGTTCAAACCCGAAGGAGTCCCCGACCCCTTTACTCCGGAAAACCTCGAACGTCCCTGCGGCCGCGGTCTGCTGCTCATGCAGCGCTACATGACCTGGGTGCGTTTCAACGACGCCGGCAACCGCGTGACCATGTGCCGTCATCGCATCAGCGCGTGATCGATTTTCCACACCACGAAGTGGCATTTTCGTACGAGCCGCGCACGGAGCGTAGCGGAGTAAGCGGACACTGCTTCCGCTTACTCCGCTACGCTCCGTGCGCGGCTCGGATCCAAGCAAGCAGACGCTTAATGGCCATGCGCCAGGTCGCCGCCAAGTTCGGCTTCCAGGCGAGAGGCCGGCAGCGAGTGCTTGAGCAGCGTCCCATCCCGGCCGACAAGAAACGCTTGCGGCACATGTTGGAGCCCGTAGCGCTCGGCAATAGGACCGTCGAGACCGCCCGGCTGGTGCAGATGAACGCCGGCGGTAAGCCGGCCGGATAGAAACGCCCGTCCCTGGGCCGGATCGGCGTCCATGTTCACGTAAACAATCTCCAGTCCACGACTCGCGTAGCGATCCGTCAGCTTTTTCAACACATCGAAATCATCCGCCGCATGCTCGCTGGTGCTCGTCCAGAAATAGACGATCACCAGACGGCCGCGCAGCTCCTCCAGGTTGAAGGCGGAAGTGCTGGAATTGCCGGACGAATAGAGGAGAGGCAGCTCCAGGGACATCGGCTGATGGTCCTGTCCCAATCGCCACAGCGCCCCTGCGGCCTTGCGGGCCGTGGCGCTATTGGGGAAGTGCTCGACCACGTAACGGTAACACCGGCCCGACTCCTCGTTTGCGCCAAGCGACTCGGCGGTCTGCGCCGCTTGCAGGACAGCTTTCGCAGCTTCCGGCATTTCAGGATGCTCGCGGGCAAATTGCAGCAAGCGTGCGCAACGGTGCTTCTCGCTCTTGACTTGGTCGCCCCCCTGCTCCATCACGAGGATGCAATCCGCCTGGATCTCTTGCAGGACCGCGTAAAGGATAGCCGGGCTGCCCGGAAATTGTTTGGCGAGGAATTGGGGCAGCTGCCGCAGACTTTGGAAGGCGGTGGGTTGCTCGCGGGGGCAGAGCAGGGCCGCGCTGTACGAAGCATCGACCGCCATGCGCAGAAGACCCTCGCGTTCCTTCTCCTGAGACTGGGCGGCCAGCCGCAGCAGCACTTCGGCTTGCTCGGAATGATATTGCCAGGCTTGGGGCGATTCGGCATTTTTTTCGATAAGCTGGCTCAGTTGGGTCAGTTTGTCCAGCAGAGGACGCAATTGCTGCTCGTCGGCGACCGCCGCGGCGGGGACGGGCGGGGCGTCCTCGCCGGGGTCAGCGACGGGAGAGTAGGCGAAGGCGTTGGCTGCGATCAGCAGGGGACCGCCCAGCGATGGCAGCCATTTCCACAAAGCGCTCATAGGCATCCATTCCTATCTGTTATCCAGAGACGGCAACGGACCCATCACGGGCCGTCCCGCTACTTCCTCCTTCGCCAATGAAGGGAAGCGTCGGGGGTGATACTCAACCTACCGCTCCTTTCCGAAGTATCGCCCCTTCTTTCGGTCGTTTCGCATCTGCCGGATGACGGGATCGTAGGAAGGCGAAGCGCGGTGTTTTGTGAAGAGAGGGCCAAGTCGGAGAATTCGGCAAGTTCGCCACGATTTATCAGGCGAGGAAATACCCCCGGCAGGACTCGAACCTGCATAAGCTCGCTTAGAAGGCGAGTGCATTGTCCATTATGCTACGGGGGCGTGTTCTCAACCATTAGAGCAAACGGCGTCATGGACAGCAACGGCCTTATCCGAGCCGCGCACGCAGCGCAGCGGAGTAAGCGGTCGCCCCAAGAAACCGCTTACTCCGCTGCGCTGCGTGCGCGGCTCGGATATGCTTTGCCAACCGCACCTTTCCCCTCTTGCTGAAGTCGGGACATCCTCCGTCTCTCAAGTCGTCCCTGCATTTTCCCTACAGGCCGTGTCCTTGCTCCGCCGAAGATTACATCGTCCGAGAACCGAGAGCCGAGAGCCGCCGGAGAAACACGGACCATGTTTAAGTACCTGGGACGAGCAACGGCGACGCATCCGTGGTTGGTCTGTCTTGCCTGGGTGATCGTCGCCGGGGTCGTTAGCATCGTGGCGCCCAAGTGGGACGAGCGCGCCGCCGATGACGACATTCGCTTCCTGCCCGCCCGCTGCGACAGCGTCAAGGGCCATCAACTGCTCGAACAGGCCTTTCCGCAAGACGTATTTGCCAGCCGTCTCATCGTGACCGTCGAGCGGGCCGATGCGTCCTTGACGCCGGCCGACTTCGCCAGGGTCGATGGCCTCGCCGCCGATTTGCAACGACTACGCCAAGAAGATCCGAGCCTGCAAATCTCCCGCATTTGCACCTATCGCGATCCGGTCCTCGGCAAACGACTGGTCAGCGGCGACGGCCGATGTACCTTGATTCAGGTTTCGCTCAATACGCCTTACATGGCCGTCCAGACGCGAACGACAGTGGACGCCGTTAGTCGAGTTCTGAGTTCTGAGTTCCGACTTCCGAGCAAGTCCAACCAAAACTCAGAACCCAGAACTCAGAACTCAGAACTTCGTGTTCATCTGACCGGGCCAGCAGGCATCGGCCGCGACCTCATCGCCGCCAGTGCCAACAGCCTGGAAAGCACCACATTGGCGACCGTTATTCTCGTCATTGTCATTCTCCTTTTGGTCCACCGCGCTCCGGTGATGGCCCTCATTCCGCTGTGTACCATCGCCGTCTCCGTTTGGGTCGCCCTCAAGATGTTGGCCCTCTGCACGCTGATCCCCGGTTTCTGTATGGTCAACATCAGCCAGGTTTTCGCCGTGGTCATGCTCTACGGAGCCGGCACCGATTATTGCTTGTTCCTCATCAGCCGTTATCGCGAGGAGCTGACGCGCGGCCGAGACTGGCCGGCGGCGTTGGCACGCAGCGTCGGCGGTGTCGGCGGCGCCTTGGCCGCCAGTGCCGGAACCGTCATCTGCGGTCTGGGACTGATGGGACTGGCTGAGTTCGCCAAGGTGCGCTGCGGCGGGCCTGCCATCGCTATCAGCCTCGCGGTTGCTCTCGCCGCCTCACTGACTTTGACCCCGGCGCTGCTCCGCATCCTCGGTCCCATCGCCTTTTGGCCGCGCCGTCCGCCAACCGCCGATCGCGCTCCACTTTCTCACTCACACTATGCGGGCGAGACGCCCGCGCTCCGCAGTTCACTGAACACCGGCAGGGAATGGCGGCTTGAGGGAGTCTGGGGACGGATCAGCCGTTATGTCGTTGCCCATCCTCTGCTCATTGGTGTGGCCGCCCTACTCACGTTGATGCCGCTGGCCCTTATCGGGTTCGGGGTGCGGCCAAACTATCGGGCCACTAGCGAGTTGTCACCCAGTAGCGACAGTATTCGCGGTCTGGCAGCGATCCAGCGCCACTTCACCGCCGGCGAAGTCGGCCCCATTACCGTGTTGCTTGAATCGAACACCGACTGGGAAGGGCCGCAAGGTCGGGCCATCATCTCCCATTTGAGCCAGGGTTTCTGCTACCTCGACAACGTCGCGGAGGTGCGCAGCCTGACTCAGCCCTTGGGCAGTCCCGTATCGGAGTTTAGCGATCGGCTTACAGCCATCGGGCAGAAGACGCGAGGCGGAGCCTCACGTGCCGTGGCTTCCCAGGCGGAGCCTGGGAACGAGAATGTTCTGCTCAAAAGCATGTGGCGCAGCGTCGTCCAGGGCTTGACCGATCAGATCAACCGCGCCGCCGGTGATTTTTATGTCGCCCGCTTGCCCGCCACGAAAACCGAAGGGCCGACGCGCTTCGTCACGCGCCTGGATGTGGTGCCGCGTTCCGATCCCTTCGATGTGGAAAGCGTCCGAACGCTCGAATTGATTCAGTTATGGCTGCGCGAGGAGTTGCCAAAGTATCCGGGAGCGGAGCAAGTACGGGCCGAATGTCACGGCATCACCGTGAATGCCCGCGACTTGGCTCAGGTCACGGAGAGCGATCGTCTCCGCATCAACACCTTGGTCTTGGCCGGCATCTTCCTGATCCTGCTTGCTCTGGTGCGCCGGCCGTGGTTTGCCCTCTATCTTCTGGCATCGGTATTGTTCAGTTACTACGCCAGCCTGGGGGCGACGACGCT